>WNFI01284882.1_pt1 | contig 13623 bp, 4 predicted proteins | sample 5400471 | NCBI WGS metagenome assembly WNFI01 (sample SAMN13153348, study PRJNA577476) | soil metagenome | isolation source: 100 cm saprolite on Douglas fir-dominated hillslope | place: USA:California | collected 2013-09-17 | reverse complement strand
TAGCAGAGGTACTACCATAAAGTCGGGAGAAGGTGGTCAAGATCGGGTTAAATAGGTAACAATAGTGTTGTGATTTCTTAACGCAGAGTCACACGTAACATCCTCTACTCGAGAGTGAATGCCCTGAACGCCTTCAAGCTCGTTCCCCCTGAAGAAGATCAGAGCAGCTTCGTGACGTGGGATTCGCCAATAGGGTTGCCGCTCACCTGCCTTTGTGGCAATCTTGCACTTTCTCAAAGCAAGGTACACACTGGAAATTCTCTAACTGGGAACGTCTACCTAAAGAAGAAGTGACTGACACGACAGAGGGAAAAGGGAAAGAAGGATAGGAGAAATTTTGCGTCACCCTCCTCACTCGACACGCTTAAAGACGATGATTAAGCAAGAATACAAACGCAAAACGGTTGCATTCCGCTTGCGTCACCCAGATGACTGCCACTGAGTGGATTCCTACAAGGGTAAGGCCTTTTTGGGTATCGTTTCAAGAGAAGTGGATAAGATGACTGGTCTGTAGAAGTCAAACTGAATGGCTCACCCGACCACTCTCAAAGAGGCACACCTAGGCTGAAAACCTGTTCAGGAGAATCAGATATGTAAATGTCTTTCCAATTACCCTTGTATGCAACAGCTGAGTATGCTATATTTTTAGCCAACGTAGAGCTTAAGTTTTTCTTTCATCAAATAATGATAAGCCATTAAATGCCAAAATGAAATACGATGTAATTTGAAATACATCAGGACACTTGGATAAATGTAGCTTTCCACATGCATTGGGGTCCTCGTGGGAAGGAGAGGTTTCGTGGCTCAGTTGATCAGCGCCGGACCATTTGCTACAGAGGGGGAACATAGAGCGGCAAAGGTGCTTCAGCAGCTACCGGCAAATTGGATTGTGATCTGCAACAAGTTGTTGCCCAAGGGTGATCGCTCGTATGAAATTGACTTCATTGTGATAGGGGATCGTTGGGTTTTTCTTCTAGATGAAAAGTCATGGAGGGGGAGGATCCTAGGAAACGATCAGATATGGGTAAGGGAGGATGGTTTCTCCTTACGGAGCCCTTTGGCAAAAGCTGACTTCGTAGCGAAAGTGCTGGCAGGTCACATTGGTTGGAAGCTAACACCACTGAAAGAGAGCGGATATTGCGTACGTGGTGGAGTGCTCCTCTCTTCCGCAGATCAACTTCCGCAGATTCACGATTCTCGCGCGGCAAATGGGATCTTTTTGATAGGAAATGTCTGTGAACGCCTCCAATCGATTGACAAGCAGGGTGGCACTACTCTTGTGGGTCAATGGCGCGCTCAAATCAGTAAGGCACTCGTTGATCTTTCGAATCGGCCTCAAGTGCCAAAAAAAATCGATTTCCTCACTATTGACGATGCGGTGTCGCTCCGGCCGGGTGTGCGTCTCTTTCATGCGAGGATGGACGGAAATCCGGATAGGGCGCTCCACTTGATGGCGTATGATTTGACGAAGGATCCTCTGGATTCAGAAGCACTCTATGAATTCTATATGCACGAGTGCTTAGCCCTACAAAAATTATCCTCAACGGGTCTTGTACCAATGGTCAATATTCCTTTCAGGTGGTCTGATGATTTTCTTATCTTGCCGATTATGCCTCCTGCAGGAAAACCATTAAGCGTCCATCCCCTGCCGGAGACGCGCGAGGAGTTTGTGCAAGAACTCTCCCTCACGGCAGCCTGTTTTAAGGCGCTTGATCAAATCCACGGGCATAACGTGTTACACCGGGCTATTGGGCCGGATACAATTTATGTCCAGAGTGTCCAGCCTCCCAAAATAGTCTTTACCAACTTTTATGCTGCTCGTGTCGGTACAAACTCTATTGCGCCATCGCTTGATGAACTTTCTATTGAAGATCCGTACGCAACTTTAGATCTTGCTTTCGGGTATGGTTTCGCGACAGCCGAAACGGACACCTTTAGCCTCGCCCTGGTATTTCTGGAGCGTCTCTCTGGGGTTTCGCTCTCGAACATCCGTGCCAATGTTGAGAGTGCCGTGATCTTCCCCCAACAACAGCGCTGGGCTTCATTTCTCTCTGCCGAGCTATCGAACGAACTCTCCCTGCTTTTCAAGAGGGTCATACTACCGGAAAAGGGGGAAACTCCCCCTTCTGCAAAGGAGATCGCAGTGCGCCTCAACGACCTTGCTCGCCGATCGCGTGTGGAGATGCAGGGCGAACCGGTGGAAGGCAGATTGCTGGATAAACGGTACAGGGTACATCGCCTGCTCGGTCGGGGAACAATGGCAAACACCTACCTCGCCAGCGATACTGATTTTGCATCTCTCGGCCTGTTTGCCCTGAAACAGTATATCAATCCTTCAGAGGTGTTGCAGCAGGCGGCCGCTGAGTTTGACGTCATGAGAAATAGCACGAGTAGATATTTGCCACGTATTTTTGATATCTATCCGGCCCAAAATGATGTCCATGTGAAAATGGAGTATATTCCCGGTCCCACGTTGCAGCAAGTTGAGGCCGAGTTTCCCTGGCCGTTAGAGCGGTGGTGGTCATTCGCGCAGGATTTGCTGAATGCGGTAGAGGCACTCGAAGTGAAACAATTGCTTCACCGCGATATAAAACCGGCCAACATTATTCTCCACGAAGCGGATAACTGTCCGGTACTGATCGATTTTGGCTTCGCTATCCGGCAAGGTACTACCGGTCAGGCCGCTGGCACCCCGCTCTATCTGCCACCTGAAACGTTTTCGGCTTCTCCTTCCTCTCCTTTCCCACCGACGTGTGATCGTTATGCAGTTGCTGTGATTCTCTTTAGGGCATTGCTTGGATTTATGCCCTTTCAGATCTCCGATGGTGGAAAACGACACCTCGTGCCGCCAGAACAGATCGTCGATGTGAAAATACGGAGGATAGCTGCAGTGTTGTTGAAAGCCGTTTCAAACGACCCCGCTCAACGTCCTGTGACTGTTGCCCAGATGCGACAGGAGCTCCAAACGGCGCTGCTGGCGGTTGAGGAACCACTACCCGCAGACGCATTGCAAGAACGAATAAACCCTTGGGTGAATGACGTTCGAAGCCTCTACCGCAATAGCGATATAGGGAATAAGAACAACCGGGGGCTGGATTCGGAATTCGTCCAGGGAACCTACGTGCCGACCGCATTGGATGAACGGCTGCTGCCTGCCATTTTCTCTCTGAGGCCAAAAGTAGTCTTCCTGTGCGGCAACCCTGGGGATGGAAAAACGGCTTTTCTGGAAAAAGTGCAGCAGGCCTTGCTGAAGCAACAGGCGAAGCGTATCAGACAAGACCCAAGCGGTTGGGAATGGGAGTGGGAGGGGCACCTCTACCGCAGTTGCTACGATGCCTCAGAATCGCACGAGGGGTTGAGTGCAGACGAGCAACTGACCGAGAAGCTGCAAGAACTGGAAGGCAGCACAAAACCTGTCGCCAAACTGACTGTGCTCGTTGCTATCAACGATGGACGGCTCGCTGACTATTTTCATCGCCATCAAGGTCATTTTGGCTGGTTATCGAAAGAACTGGAACTGGCACAGGATGCAAGTGAGGTAGAGGGGTTCGATGTGTGGGTCGTCGACCTGAAAAAGCGGGCCTTTGTGAACCTGCCGGATGCGGAGAAAGATTCTGTGTTCCGGCAGGTGTTGCAGCGCCTGGTTGCGGCGGATAAATGGGAGGTGTGTGAGGAGTGCGCGGCTCAGGCAGTCTGCCCCTTGAGAAACAATGCGCTTGCCTTGCGCAAACCAAGGGTGGTGCAGCGCCTCGAGTATCTGTTCCTGCTCTCGCACCTGCGGCGGCAGCGACATACCACGATGCGTGATCTGCGCTCGGCACTGGCCTACCTGATCACGGGCAATAAAAGCTGCGAACAGGTGCATGCCGCCCGTCACGGTGAGGATGCGGGTGCTTCGCTCGTGCATGTCGCTTACTGGCAATCAGCTTTTGCGCCAGTAGAGCAGTATGATGAATTGTTGACTGACCTGATGCCGATGGATCCCGCACGTTTCCCGCACCCACATCTTGACCGTTTCTTGCATTTCCACCAGACTGCAAAGGATGCCGAACTGCGGGGACTGCTCTTTGCGGATAAAAGTGACCTGCCACTGCAGCGCTTTCAGGACGAAACTGAGTGGATGGCGGCGTTCAAACGACGTTTGTATTTTGAGGCCGTCAAACCTGCCAAGGCGGCGCAGCATGCCTCCAGACCTCTCCTGCCAAAGGTGCACTGGTTGACACTGCTGCCGTACCAGTACGCCAAGCTGTTCATGATGTTGCTCGATGGTCGTCTTGACGATGAGCGGTTGCAGGAACTCTGTGAAGCAGTAGCCCTCGGTCTGCTGCGTTCGGATGGCGTTATGGAAGACGTGCCAGAGGGCAAGCTCAGCGTGAAAGTCAGCGCGTCAAGGGAGCAGCAATTGGTGATCCTCAAGCAACTCCCCTTGCAGGAATTTGAGCTTCTGGTAGAGTATCCTCAAGGGACGGATATGGTCGAGAGGCTCCCTGAGATCGTTGTCTTACAGCATTCCTCCGGTAAGCCATGGCTGGATATCACCCTTGACCTCTTCGAGCTATTGATGAGAATGTCAGAGGGATTGCAACCCTCTGCACCTGAATTCCGACCCCTGCTAGAAGACCTGAAGCTCTTCAAAAGTGTGCTGCTGCTGCGCGAAACGCATGACCTTATCCTGATCGAAAATCTTCGTCGCATCCACCTCGTCACTCAACGAGAGGGGAAGGTTATACGCACAAGGCTGTAATGGAAGGATTGCTATGAAGATCAAGTTACCCAGAGATATCGTCGGGGTAAAATTCCCGCGCGTGTGTACGATAGAGATGAACGATTTTGATATCGACTTATTTTTGCCTTCCCTCTTTTTCACCATTCTTGCGCAAGGTCGGGGAAGAGCCAGGCGCGCAAATGACCCAAAAGCTATCGCTCAATTTATTGATGCTTTAGCCCACAACCAGGCTCTCGAGGGGTTTGATGATCCCGAAGGACGAAAGGTGCTTGAACGTCTTGTTCGGACTTCGCTGATCACGACCGGTAGTGTGGGGCGTTCTCGTATTGATGAGCAGATCACGTCTATCGTACCCTATACACTTCTCGCGCACAAAGCAGGCTTTCCAGCTGCCGGAAGCCGTCAAAGAGGTGCGGATACGTTCATTTATCAGGCGCTGCGAGAGCAGTTGGGTGCTGAAGATGCCTTACGGAACTTTGTGAAAATGGTGTTCGGCCGCGGGGTGATCATTGGCAGTATTTCCGAATTGGGCGGCACGTATGATGGGGAAACACCATTGGATACGCTTACCCGCCTTTCTATTGCATTCCTGGATGGTTTCCAAAATACCAGGCCAGGGAGTATCAGAGAAAGGAATGTTCCCAGTCCATGTCCGGCATTGACTAAAGAGCTTGCAACCGACCTCCTACGGTATCTCTTTGAATATCATACCTCGATGCCCACCGAGGCATTTACGCATCATTTGCTCATCCTGATGAATTTTGAGCTGTTCAATTACACGCTCAAGCTGGTTCATGCCGTCAATGAACTCGTGCAGCAGCCTGATACCTTGCCTGCGGCAATGGGCAATGCCTCAGGAATCACTCACCCCCAGCTCTACCTGGATTTTACCGAATCCACGACCGGGTACAGTCAAGAGATGGCAAAGGCCTGCGTACGTCGTGACATAGAAACCTATCAGCAGTTCTTGTGGTCCAATCTGCTCCTCCGCCAACTGGATAGCTATATAGGAAAACTCAGGAACAATCCGCGCTGCAAAGCTACCATTGATAGCGTGCTGCACCCGGAACTCACAGGCGCCCAATACTTGCAGGGCCTCCTCCGGTTAAAAAATGATCCCATAGTAAGTCTCAGTATTGATGCCGCCGCGATCTTTGACGAGGACAGGATTCGGAAAGAGAATACGAGCGAGGGAGAAGAGGATGACCCGGCGGCTCTTAGCTGGGTAGATGCCATTGTGGAGACTGCTAGGGACAATGTTGATCGTGTGGTGAATCTCCTGGTAGAGGGCCAGAGAGAAGACGCTGTTAAGCACTTTATTCAGTGGTATTGGGGTGTAGGAGGGATGAAGAAGCCGCAAGGGGTGATGCGTGGTACTACGCTGAGCCGCAAATCGTGGCGGTATGCTCCGACAAATGATGTGCTGGCTGTGTTTGTGCAGTTAGCAGCAGCGCGGCTGTCCCCGCCACGAGATCGGGAGCGCAGCGAGCAGGATGTACAGCCCATTCGCCTGCAGGAGTTTTTGCAGTTTCTAGAGCAGCGTTTTGGCATTCTGGTTGACCGGCCTCCTACTGCATTTGAGGGAGCAGACTATACGGCGGCGGCGCGTGAAAACCTACGGGCTATGCTGCGCCGCCTGCGCCAGATGGGGATATTCCGCGACCTTTCAGACGATTTTACTGTGCAGCGCCTGCATCCTCCCTATGCAGGTCAAGCAATGGCAGGGACGGAGGTTTAAGCTATGCTAGACACGCTTCAGATAGAACTGCTTGCACAGGAAATCGTGACCCGTCTGCAGGATACGGACGCCGGCCATTGTGCCAGAGTGGATTTTCTTGATCGTGCTGAAGCGATGGATATTTGCCAGTTTATTCAGCGCGAACATTTGGCGGATGGTGTCTTATGTCACATTCTCGCTTCACAAGAGACACACATGAAGTACGACCCTCTGTTCATCACAACCGATAGGGCCATTGAGATACGAAATCGCAAGCAAGAGCGGCTTTGCCTTTTCATCCCCTCTGATCTGGTCGATGCTGCCTACAGTTCGATTGCCAATTCCTTTGCGCTCGTCGATGGACGTAGATTACATACGCTCGTTTTAAGGCGCGTTCTTGCCCGGCTTTCACCTGAACTTGCATCGCTCGAACGCGCAGTTTTCGCTCGATTACGAGGTCTTTCTGGTGTGAGTGATGAGCAGCGCCTCGATTTTGCCCTCTCACTGATTAACCGGATGCAGTCGGGAGAAACGGCACAGATTGGCCTGGAACTCTGGCGAGTCGGACTGATCACCGATGGCAGCGATACGTTTGTCTCCAGGCTTGATAACAACCGTGATTGTATGCTGGGTTTATCACGTCCAAACAAGCTCGGTGCGACGACGCTCGAACGCATTCAGAGCATAAAGGTGGATTCTACCACGGCGACCGCTCTGGGGAAGTTCTTTCATGGGTGCTCCATGAATGACGCCCGTACCTGGTCCCGCGATTTGGCGTTGGAGCAGGCACTCACATTTGATCATTGGGTGTTTCCCAAAACAGAACCCAGTGATATGCGCACGGTCAGCATCACGCCCTTTGTCAACGCAAAAGGTGAGGTGGAGCGCTACTGCCATTTGAGTCAGCCAGACGGTGCTAAGGGGAGTCTCTTAGCACGATATGGCGCGAAAGAGACGATTACGGTGCGCTGGAAAACAGAGCCAGACCTGCCAAGGGATGTAAGTCGCTGGCGTATTGGCATGGTGCCATCCGGCAGCGAGAATGGATTTGAAGAATGCATTGATGAGCGCAGTGTCGCTGGAAAGCGGCGCACTGTTACGATCAAACTGGATATGGATTTTGATGAGCCGCCTGACTACGGTGTGTGTATCAGGATTGCGCCCCTCAGCACCGATGGCACTGAGATCATGAACACAGAAACACAAGAAGCGTTCTCTGCCGACAGTCATGAATTTTTCCTGGTCAAAGATCTTACTGTTCAGCCTCCTGAACCGACGAGGAAGAGCTTACGTACAGTCCCAACGCTTGCTCTCGGGCGTATGGAGGTGGCGGTCGATATGCGCGAGACCATTCTTGCTGAGACGGAACCGGAATGGATTAGCAAGGACCTTGAGTATTTCAGACTACGGCTCAATGACCGCCGCGTACTCAATATCGGCCTCAGCAATACGCTGCTAACACTCGAAAAGAGTATTCTCGCCGAACCGCGAGAAGGTGGCTGCTTTCTCCTGGACATCGACGAGGTGCGACCCGTAGATTCGCAGCGTTTTACAGCCTATCCTTTGTCGGCAGGAACTGCTGAGTCCTGGTCGACCTTCTGGCGATTGCGCGAAGCATTCTTTAAACGCCTCAAGCAATCTGATGTGCGTGCTGTCATCGAGGCTGCTGATTGGACTCCTGATCTTGCCACGGCTGCGTTACGTTATGCACAGGCCTATCGTGAACTTATAGATGACCTGATCTCTCGTGGTGTTGACCTGTCAGAGCTACGCCAGGCACTCTCGCTTGATACCTTACTCATCAGAAACACTGGCGGAAAAGATGACGTGGAGGAGGCGGTGGTTGTTTTACCAACGCATCCGCTGCGCGCTGCATGGTTTGCTAGCTATACACAACTCTTGCATGAATGGGAGGAGCAACTGCTCGATCGCCAGCAGCGCGAACGCAAGCTGAGCGTTGACCTCCAGGCATTACGCTTATTAGTTCCGACAAATGTGCCTGCTTTTGCCTACCATACAGCCGCATCTACAACGGCCTTTGCTTTTTTCCAGAATCTACGCTTTTTCCACGGGGTGGCGCTTCCAGCGGGTGTGCCTGATCCGCATCGCCGCTATGAAGATGTGGCCGTACTACTGGATACCGGCGTAGATCAGATAGGCGTTGGTGATATTCAGCCGGATCATTTGGCAGAGCACCTCGCGACATTTCACCAATCGCATCCCTACGCCGAGACACTGGTAACGACGCTGGTCAACCCTGACCGTGGTGATTTCTTTGCGGAAGCGCTCAGGAAACTCCTTTCTCTGAGAACGTCATTTGATGAGGGCGAGCAAATACATGCTCTGCCCGCATTTCAGATTATCTCCTATGCGGAAGATGGTCTGAAGAGTACCTTCCAGGCATTGGAGCAAGTACGGCAGCAACAGGTCGATCAACACTACGGAAGAAGTGCCGATCACTTTCTGCCTGGGTTGACATTGACGGCACGGACGATGAGCCAGCTAGAGGAGGGGGCGCCGCCAGAGGCACATATTGCGGTGGTAACGGACTTCACACGTCCGGCTGTTGTCGCTGCGTCTCCCCTGGATACCACGGGGACCGATTCCAGTAGCTTCTCACTGTACGGGCTGGTCAACCGCTTTGTCTCGCAGTTCACCTCAGATGATAGCCAGGGATTGCTCTGGCGGCATCGTATCGTTACGGAAGGGGTAAGAAAACCAGAGCCACATCCTGCCGGCCAGAAGTATAGTGAAACGCTGATAGAATTACATACCTCGTTGTTGAATGCCGGCGGCTACCTGCTTGGCGGTGGGGCCGAAAGTCGGCCTGTGCTGGAGGTGCGCCTTGAAGCAAAGCGGCGTGACTTGCTGGAACGTCTGCATGCAAAAACGAACTGGGTGATCACGCTGGATCGTTTCTTCACGCTCGACTATTACGATTCTCCAAACAAGCCAGGGCTTGATGAAGTTGCTCGTAAATATGTGCTTGATTACTCGCCAGAATTTACCGAGGGCCTTGGGCATCGTATGATGGTTACGACGGCCTGGCATGAGGAAATTGGTTCCTTGCTCGGTCAGGCGATGGATGAACTGGGTTTTGCGAGCATCGATCAGAGTGTCAGCCGATTGCTCCATCACTTGAAGACCATCTCCGGGCGCTTAGCATTGGAGGCGCTCGAGTCCCCCACCATCGCTGCGGCGGCAGTGGGACTGGGTGTAGTTACTGCGTGGCTGCAAAAGTATAAGAGGTTGCGGCAAGCTGTCCTTGTCCCTGTAGATATCTATCCACGCCTCTTTTCTCAGGGAGGATCAGGTAAGTCTTCGCGCGGAGAGAGGCGCTGTGATCTCGTGCTTGTCTCGCTGAAGCGGAATATCGTGGATGCGACCTTTATAGAGGTAAAATGGCGTCGAGGACGCGTACCACTTGAGGAACTGGCCCAGGATATGGTACTGCAGATGGAGGGATCGGCCCAGGCAATGAAAAATCGGTTCTTTAACGAGAATCGTATTGATGGTGCGTTGCAACGCTCCTACCTGGCAAATGTGCTGCGATTCTACTTCGAGCGTTCTCGTCGTTACGGCTTATTTGATGCCGAGGCCGAGAGCTCGTTCTTAGAGCATGTGACGCGGTTAGAAAAAACGGGGTTGGACTTCAGGTCAAACTATGAGGGGTATATCGTCAGTCTGGAGAGCGAGCCCCGAAAACCGTTATTGCTTGACGGGGCGAAGGTTGTCGTGCTGACTGCCAGAGATTTTGAGAGCGATCCGGCGCTCTTTCCTCCTCTGGCCCATTCGATGAGCTGGCAGGACCAGGCGGTGACCTTGGACGTTGAGGAAGAGACACACGAACTGGAGGTGGTCCCATCGAGTATGCCAGAGACTGAAATCTCGGCGAGTGAAATAGCTGCAACGTCTCATGAAGGTGACAAGCATCCTGGAACTGTCAACAGCACTCAAGGGCCGTTCCCTGAACCTCAAGATCAGACTGGTAATGATGAGGCCATTATTCCTCTGGGTGAAGCTTTGGGGGAACGGGTAGACTGGAAGCCCGGGGTGAAAGGTAGTCCACATCTTTTCATTCTCGGTATCCCTGGTCAGGGAAAATCATGGACGGTAACGCGGATATTATCTGAACTAGGGCGACAGCATATTCCCGCGCTTGTTTTAGATTTTCATGGACAATTTGCCGATTCGCAAGGAGACTTTGTAAGAGTCGTCCAGCCAGGTGTGCTTGACGCCGCAAAAGGTCTCCCGTTTTCACCATTTGAATGCTCGCGAGAAGGTGGTCAAGCGGGCTGGATGGCGAATGCGTTAGCAGTGGCAGAGATTTTCGCCTACGTTGCCGGGCTGGGTGAAATGCAGAAAGATATTGTCTACACTTCAGTTCGTGATGCGTATAAGGCCCGAGGGTTTGATGATGAGAGCGAGGACGCGTCCTCGCAAATATTGGAGTATCCCACACTCAAAGATGTTTTGAGGCGAATTGAGCACTATGAGCAAATACGCCATGTATCTAATGTTGCTGCTCGTTGCCGTCCACTGCTTGAGATGGATCTCTTCCTTCCAACTGAGCGATCTGTTGATCTCTTATCTCTGGTGCGTCGTGGGTTAGTTATTGATCTCCACAATCTGTTTGCGGAAACGCTCCAGATTGCTGCTGGAGCGTTTGTGTTGCGTAAGCTTTATAGGGATATGTTTCGTTGGGGGTATGTACAGCAGCTCAGATTAGCGATCGTGCTCGATGAAGCTCACCGACTCGCCAAGGATATCACGCTGCCCAAGTTAATGAAAGAGGGACGTAAGTTTGGTATTTCGGTCATTGTCGCAAGCCAGGGGATGGGAGATTTTCACCCTGATGTCCTGAGTAATGCGGGAACCAAAATTATTTTTCGCATGAATTATCCTGAGTCTCGTAAGGAATGTTTGACACCCTGGTAAGCGGCAGGAGTAAAAACAGTCTTCGATCTTCGTGATGGGACGCAATGCACCTTGAACGGAGTGTAGTAATGAAGACTGTTTTTACTCCTGCCGCTTACCAGGGTGTCAAACATTGAGCCGTATCTAAACGCGTAGACCGATTACCAGCGTGAGACCCTGATAGTATAATGCCCCTGCCATCTCTCTTGCATACCAAGATGTCTAGCAGGGGCAACTCGCTACACGTCCTACTTACTGCCGCCTTTGCCGCCTTTGTCCTTGTCCTCTTCGGGCATAGGCTCACTTTCCCCATACGTGAATCTCATGAAAGCTCCTTTCAGTTCGCTTCAATCTGCAGCCCTCCATTACGAGGCTACAATGGTCGTCAGACGCCAGAATCTGTTTCCACTATGGCACAAACTACGAGAACGACTAAACAATGGCCAGGTTTATTTCCTGTCGCCTTCACTCTCAAAAGACAAGATATACGCGTCCAGATCAGGGTCCAGGACCAGTGTACGGAATGATTGCGAGGGTGCTGTGATTCCTAGCTTTTCCAGTTCAGGGAGGAGTTCATAGGCGACTTTGCCCACTGCCAGACGATCAAGAACCGTTTCATTCTGTGCGACCGCCTGGTCAATCAACCATCGTCCACGTAAGTACACCACATCTTTCGTATTGCATATGCCCGCCCACCCGAGGTCGGGCACGCCTCGAAACGTCCGGAGACAGCGCGTAAAGGCATTCCTTTGTGCCCTTCGCTCCGCAGTTTGCCGATCTTCGTCATCGCGCCAGAGGAGACGGTACAGCAATAAAAACGGCTCAAAGAAGGCCAGGAGGGAGGAGAAGGTTTGCGCAGGACCCGCTACGCCACAGGCTAATCCGATAGCAAGCGTTCCCAGCCAGATTCCAGAATCATCTACCGGGTCTCCGTGCAATGCTGTCGCTTGCCGTTCGTAATAGTCAGCGAGCCCTTCCTCTGTGACCATATACCCTTTGGTACTGAGCCCGAGCAATCCGAGCAGCGAGCTCTCCCCGGCAATACTCCGCGCAACGTGGCCCGCTAGTTCATGCGAGACATACTCTCGCAACTCATCGAGTGGGATGGGCTCCGCAGGCAGAAAGACTTGCCGCAGGCCGGTTTCGACCCGAGGGCCAGCCACGTTGGGATCAAGGATGACATGCCACCCGGCATACCCGCGCGATTGCAACACCGCCTCGAAGAACCGTTTCGCGCCCTGAGCTGAGATCAGCGGCGTATCGGAAGGAGGAGAGAACACTGCTCCAAAGTCCCCGTTCGGCTCACCTGAAAGATCGAGCGAGAGATGGAACTGGTCGCGCAGGACCGCGATCACCTTCTGGCACGCTTCCTGTCTTGCGTCACGTCTGCCTTGCTCGATTTCGCTGGCGGCTCCTGTCTCTGGCAGCTTCGATCCTTGCAGCAGCAGCTGCCTCACCTGCTCAAGTGCGTACTGCATTTCTGCGCCGGTAGGTCGGGGATACAGGTGCTGCGTGAGTTCCCAGAAGCGCTCGCCTTCCCCCTCATAGGTAGCTTCGATCAGGCGCAGAAAACACACCTCATCCTCTATCGCGCCATGGTAGAGACGGCGTACCATCACATTTGGCTCGTCATCCGCAATTTCAGCATCGAGCTGGAGGAAGTCAGCAATCCGCTGTCGCACTTCAGCGATAGCAAGGGCAGGATAAGAAAGCCGTGGCTCACGCTGCGCAGCGCATGCGGCGCTCAATTCTCGGTCTCTCGACTGCACCAGGATTTCCCGCAGTTGCTCCTTCGTCGCTTCATCCACCCCTTGGGTAAACAGCTTCTCCCATTGTCGTTGCTCTTCAGCAGTGAAGGGACCTGCTGAAGCCCACCACCAATAGGCATCGTATGCGCTCAATCTGCGATACCGGCGGACCCACCGCCAATCCAATTGAAACTGGGCATCGGGGGACGCTGCTCGCGCGTTTTCGATCTCCTTGAGGGCCTCTTCCGCTAACACTTTATAGATTCTTCTTCGCTGGGTCTTGACTGGGAGCGTCTCTCGTAACAGGCGCTCCGCTTCATCAGCACGACCGATCAGCAAATACAGGCGGCCCTGGTTCACCTGGTAGATCCAACGATCTGCCTGAGATCGGGTGTCTCCCGCATCGGCGCTCCGTCCAATCTCCTCACGTGCGAGCTCGTCAAACCGCAGCGCTTCCCTGAAATCACCCAGCGCTGCCAGAATTTGCGATTTTTCGCCGTACGAGGCGGCCAGGG
>WNFI01141357.1_pt1 | contig 13623 bp, 13 predicted proteins | sample 5400471 | NCBI WGS metagenome assembly WNFI01 (sample SAMN13153348, study PRJNA577476) | soil metagenome | isolation source: 100 cm saprolite on Douglas fir-dominated hillslope | place: USA:California | collected 2013-09-17 | reverse complement strand
TTTTCTGGGCGGAGCGACTCCGTTTCATCCCAAATGAGAGCACGCATTTGAAGGTATTCAGCAGCATTTGCTATCATTTCCTAGAAACGTTTTCAACACTTATTTTCTCTGCTCTAGCACGAATACTGTGAGAGAAAGGAACTGGATAATGAACTACACCATAGAGAGAGTGTGATATGGCCAATCATGTGGAGGCATAGGGGAGCAATGTCATCGAAATTTATGAATGTATGTTCTACCAGTAGATTTTTTGGAGGAGATATGGTATACTAAGTCCATTCAATCACCGAAATCTAGCGGACATAAACTCATTTCCATCAGGGTAGGTGTCTATGGATTTAGCATCAACATCATACCGTGTATTGTCGCTCAAGAGAGTGGCAGCGCGTATCACGACGAAAACGAAACACTGGGAGCAGGTTGTCTTCTGGTGTTTTTTTTGTATTATCCAGCTTTTTGCGCACATTGTTGCCGGGCTCATCAGTCCATATTCTCTGGAAATCCGTAGAGTGAGCCAGGTGCCTGTACAGGATAGGCACAGAGATCAAGAGCGAAGGAGAGGAGGAACGAACTGCTCGCTGGCGAGCATACGACCGCTCGCCGAGAAAATAGCAAACGCGTAACCATGCGTACCCCCCATAAATTGTGGTCGCGGAGTGGTTTTCTAGATATCAAGGAGAGCATCGATAGTGAATTCAAGCATGATCAACAAAATCGCTAAGGCCAAACGCTACGCCGAAGAACCCGAACGCATTCAGTTCACCCGCTTTGAAGCGACGTTCCGGGGTGAGAATGATGTCCACACCACTGACTACAACAACGGCGAGTGGACCTGCACCTGCCGCTTCTTTCATGATTGGGGTGACTGTAGCCACACGATGGCGATGCAGAGAATTTTAGGAGTGACTATCCCTGCGGCTTACCGTCACGGGATTCCTACGGGCCTGGGCACAGGTCCGTTGGTACACTAACTGGACCCAGGCGTTTTCTCTCCTGGCTTTGTACAAGCCACCCAAAAGGATAAAAAAGAGAAGCTCTTATCCATTGTATCTGGTCAGAGCTTCTCTTTTTATGCTACTTAGCCGCCGATAACAAAGTGCAGCACGATAATAGCAGAGAACATAATGATTGCTAGAATAAGGATGAAGAGCAGATCCTTGCGCACATAGCTATAATTCTCAGCTGCAATGAGACTGGCCGCCGACCGTTGCTGCGGCTTCTGCGCGGCCTGCCGACGCGCAGCCATACGAGCAGATGCGCTCTTCGGAGCGCTGCTGGCAGCCACTGAAGCGACTGGTGTTGGCGAACTTGCCTTCGCGACTGGGCGTTTTCTCTCTGTCTCCTGCTCTTTTGCCTCCTCCACAACAGATTCGGTCATCTCGACCTCTTCGACATCCGCTTCCTCGCTGCTCCCCACAGTCTCAAGCACATTGTCGTCAGAGACAGGACGGACAAGCTCAAAGCTTTTCTGCTTCGGTTTGCCGTGCTGCGCCCCACTTCGCGAATAGGTGGTCTTCTTTGGCATAGTTCAAACACTCCCTGCCCGGCAGTCTCACCGGGAGATACTCTGCTACGGGCTGCTCATCTAAAATAGAAGCGATCCCTGTACGGTTGAAACGCTTGCGACATCCGGCTTGTCTCGCCTGGTGCTCACGAATATATTTCTCAAAATGCGAGTTCCGCTTCAATCAGGATGTATTATACACGAAAGGAGAGCACTCGTCGAGAGAATGGGAGATTCGCCCGCCTGCACTCCCTTGCCTTTTTGCCTGCCCTCTGCTATACTCGTACAGGCAGATCAGGGCCGTTTCCCGACAATTCTAACAGCACCTTTTTTCTGAGGCTAGCTTGCGGGCTGGTCCTTTTTTCTATGAGAAACAGTTTGTGTTTACGTATCTGGCTGGAGCTAGAAGAGGAAAAACATGGCGAGAATAGTCGTCGCAATGAGCGGCGGCGTGGATAGTTCGGTGGCCGCCGCATTACTGAAAGAGCAGGGGCACGAGGTCATTGGTATTATGCTGCGCCTGTGGTCAGAACCTGGCATGCTTGAGGACGATGGGCTGGAGCGCGTGGTGCAGAATAAGTGCTGTTCCCTGGAAGCGGTGGACGATGCGCGACGTGTGGCCCGCAAGCTGGATATTCCTTTCTACCTGGTGAATGTGGAGCAGGAATTTAAGGAAAATGTGGTTGACCTCTTTTACCAGGAATATGTCGCGGGACGCACGCCTAATCCTTGTCTGACCTGTAATCGTCATATCCGCTTTACGCTCCTGCTCAACCGCGCGCTGGCGCTCGATGCCGACTACCTGGCGACGGGCCACTATGTACGCGTCGACGATCATCCACTGACGGGCAAGCGACGATTGCGCCGTGGTGTCGATCCGGGCAAGGATCAATCGTATGTGCTTCATGTGCTCAATCAGGAGCAACTGGCACACGCCTGCTTCCCCCTGGGCGAGTATACGAAGCCGCAGGTGCGCGCTATGGCCGCGGAGCGCGGTATGAGCGTGGCGAGCAAGCCGGAGAGCCAGGAGATCTGCTTTGTGGCCCAGAATGATTATCGCTTGATCGTTACGCCACAGTGCTGGAGGAGGAACGCGCGCCGATGCCCGTTGCTGCTTCAAGCGGGAGCGTAATCCAGATCCCGCGACCCGGCCCGATCTACGATCAGGCAGGCCAGGTGCTGGGACGCCACCGCGGCCTGGCTTACTATACCATCGGGCAGCGCAAGGGCCTTGGCCTGAACTCGCTAGAGCCGCTGCACGTCTTACAGATCGATGCTGAACAAAACGCCCTGATCGTCGGTCCAGCTGAAGCCCTATTGCGCTCGACGTGTACCGTGGAGAAAATGCACTATATTAGCGGTGAGACGCCCACTGAGCCTTTTACCGCGTGGGTGCGTATTCGCTACAAGGCGCCTCAGCAGCAGGCTCTCGTGACTCCCCTGGACTCAGAACACGTTCAGGTTACCTTTTCATGCCCACAGCGATCCATCACGCCTGGACAGGCAGCCGTCTTTTACGGCGGCGAGGACGGTGATGAGGTATTGTGCGGAGGAATTATCTCATGACCGATCAAGCACATATTCGCAATTTCTGTATTATCGCGCATATCGACCATGGCAAGTCGACGCTGGCTGATCGTCTGCTGGAGTTCACTGGCACCATTTCCAAACGTGAATTGATGGAGCAGACGCTCGATCAGATGGATTTGGAGCGTGAAAAAGGGATTACGATCAAGGCACAGGCGGTGCGCATGCTCTATAGCGCCCTCAATGGCGAACAATACGAGCTGAACCTGATCGACACTCCTGGGCATGTGGACTTCACCTACGAGGTTTCACGTAGCCTGACCGCGTGCGAGGGCGCGCTGCTGGTCATCGATGCCACCCAGGGGGTTGAGGCTCAGACACTGGCTAATCTCTATCTGGCAATTGAGTCTGATCTCACGATTATTCCGGTCATTAACAAAATCGACCTGCCCAGCGCTGAACCTGAACGCGTGATGCAGGAGGTTGAGGATGTGATTGGGCTGCCGCAAGAGGAGTGCATTCTGGCCTCGGCCAAAGAGGGTACCGGCACGCGAGAAATTCTGGAAGCGATTATCAAACATATTCCGCAGCCCAAGGGCCAGGTTGACCAGTCTCCGCGTGCACTGGTCTTCGATTCGCACTACGATGCCTACAAAGGCGTGATCGCCTATGTACGTATGATGGATGGGGCGCTGCGCCAGGGCGAGAAGGTCGTGATGATGGCTACTGGTAGCACGACCGAGATCCTGGAGGCTGGTTACTTTCAGCCACGTTTGATTTCAGCGGGTGCTCTGACTACCGGCGAGGTGGGGTATATCGCGACCGGCTTTAAAAACGTCAAAGACTGCCACGTTGGCGATACCATTACTATTCCATCTGCGCTGACAACGGTTGAACCGCTGGCTGGTTATAAACCTGCCAAGCCGATGGTTTTCGCTGGTATCTACCCGGTTGAGGGCAATGATTACCCGCTGCTGCGCGATGCTTTGGATCGTTTGAAGCTCAACGATGCCGCGCTTTTCTACGAACCAGAGACTTCCAACGCGCTGGGCTTTGGCTTTCGCTGTGGCTTTCTGGGTCTATTGCACATGGAGATTATTCAGGAACGCATTGAACGCGAGTATAACCTGGATATCCTGGCCACGGCCCCCAGTGTCGAATACTACGTCACCAAAGATAGCGGCGAGGTCTTGAAGATCGATAACCCCTCGGAAATGCCTGATCCAGGAACTATCGAGAAAATCGAGGAGCCGGTGATGGATATCTCGATCTTCACTCCTTCGCGCTACATCGGCACGATTATGGATCTGGTGACGACGCGGCGCGGCATCTACAAGGAGATGAAGTACATCGAAGCCGAGCGCGTGCTGATGACCTATAGTATCCCGCTGGCCGAGTTGATCACGGATTTCTATGATCAGCTCAAATCGCGCACCCAAGGTTACGCCTCGCTGGATTATAGTTATGGCGGCTACCTGACAGCCGATCTGGTCAAGCTGGATATTCTCGTCAATGCTGTGCCTGTCGATGCTCTATCTTTGATCCTGCATCGTGATAAAGCCTACACTCTGGGTCGCAGCCTGACCGAGAAGTTGCGCAAACTCATCCCGCGTCAGCTTTTCGAGGTGCCCATTCAGGCTGCCATTGGCTCACGTGTCATTGCCCGCGAAACAGTGAAAGCTATGCGTAAAGACGTGCTGGCCAAGTGTTACGGCGGCGACATCTCGCGCAAACGCAAGCTGCTGGAGAAGCAGAAAGAGGGCAAGAAACGTATGAAAGTAGTGGGTAGTGTGGAGATCCCACAGGAGGCGTTTATGGCGATTCTTTCGCTGAGTGAAGAATAAAAAGCCAAAAACAAGAGAAGGTCCAGAAATGTTCCATCTCGACCTTCTCTGTATTTCTTTTTCTGCACAACTCCCGTGTCACGTTCAACCGAGATCTACAGTTAGGAAAAAGTAGGGCAGATTTGTTTATGCCCTATACTCCTCTATGTCCCCCGCCAACCTGCGATATAGTCTATCGTTAGAACCGGCTATGCAAAAATTTGTTTGTCGATAGTCTCGGTTTACCGGGTACTGGCTGAGGGATTTGAGGCTCGGTATGCCCGTCTCCACGGGCGCTCCTAGTCAATCTGAAATACCATCCCCAAAAGGCGTATCGGTTTCTTCATTGGTCTCATAAAAGCCCCTTTCAGATTACCAATGCGAGGCCTCTCGCCTGGTCTAATGCCAGGGTCTCTTTCCTCCCTGGAATTGTCCTTCTCGGACACTCAAAGTATAACATGTCATATCAAAATATGTCAAGGTGAACAGTGGTTCCACCCATGTATCCAGCACCGGCACTTGTAGCTGCACCAGATGCTCCACCTGCCATCGTCGCGTTCTGGCGGGCAGTGGTTTTGCCCCTGGCTGCCGCGCTTTCATTGTGGAAGAGGTAATCGGACGAATTAGGGTCCAACGCAACGCTTTTCCTTTCTTTACATAACGCCAAACAAGCGAACCTGGATAACCACGCTGATGATCTAAATCACTGATATCTCCCCAGATCAACAGGTCATCTCTCTCTTTACGAAAACCACAGGCAAAGCGTAACATGAATACATGCATTGATCCAGAATTAAAGCGCTACGATGGAATACTCTAATTTTTCTTAGAAAAACGTTGATATTCTCAGGATATTTTAATGCTGTATAAACGGTAGCATTCTTAAAGATACAGGCTAGCGGAGAGACGTTGCGATCTGTGAATCAGGTATCTACCCGAAGGAAAATCGGGTGGATACCTGATTCACAGACTTTGCCAGGTGCCGTATAGTATGTGGTGATTGGATACGAGACTATTTTGAGAGGTTTTTCTTATATCATGGCTAAAAAGCAATTACGAACGCTGGCCCTGACCCTGGCGGTATTCGCTCTCGGCAGCATTTTAATGGTGGCCTGCACCCGCCCAGGCACGAGCACGGGCACGGCCAGCAGTGGCAATAGCGGCAGCCCGACTGCCTCGTCAACTTCCAGCGGCGGCGGCGGTTCCTGCGCCAGTGGCGACACAGTGAAAACAAATGCAACCAACTTCGAGCAATCCTGTATCGCCTTGAGCAAAGGTGCTACGCTGAAGGTTATCCAGGATCAGACGTCTTATCACATCCTCGACTACGGACAGTGGAACGGCTCATCTGCTCAGGCTACGGCGGCACCTGCTGGTGCGCCTGCTATGAAGGATTTGACGTTGAGCGGACCAAGCGTGAATATTGGTCCATTCACAACCGCTGGTACCTATCACATTTATTGCACGGTTCACACGGGGATGGACCTGACGGTAACTGTTAAATAATAACAGTGCAAAGACGATAGCTCTGTGTTGTCGTCTCCTTCTCTGTCTTGAGTAATGCCTACGCGCTTTGATGAGAAAAATTTATCCTTATGCCATCTGAGCAAGCTGTACGGTCGGTATAAGGATGAGTTAATGGGGCAAATCCAACGCTATAGTACTCTACAGTAGGATGAAATAGGAAAGTTGGCTATGCCAATTTGGTTTTTTTCAGTGCCCCATGTATTATAAACAGAGATGGAAAGAGGTGGCGGCAATTGGCCACTACCTCAACAAGAAGATCGCTGCAGGATAAAACGAATTCCTGGAGACCATCGTAATAGTATCAGGGAATGTCAAAGCGATGGTAAGCGCGTGGAAAGAGGTAGGGAACGAAGAATCGTTCCTTTCGGTTTGAAGCCTTGAAATGTATTTAAGGGGTAGCAACAATGGCAACCGCATATGCAACACCTGACACAAAGCTCAATCGTGCCTTAGAACTGATCGGCTCAATTGATCCTGAGATCGAGGAGTCGTACTCCTCGCTTGAAGAACGGATTCTGGCCCAGGCTCTAGAGAATGTTGAATTGGCAGAACGCCGTCTCCGCGAGATTCGGGAGTTGATGGAGGACCTTTCTGCCGTCCTGGTTTAATATCCATGCCTGGCAGAAGGTCCTCTTCTGCTCCGATTTTCGTATGTGAATGGATGCAAGCACCCATTCGCATAGAATTTCGTTGTTCCTGCTTCATTCCCAGTAGCCTGTTCCTGCTTCAGTCCCAGTAGCCTCAATACCGCAAGGGTATTTTTGGTCTTTTTTCGGCGTTAGAAGACCTCAACCTCCTGGCGTAGCAGATCTTTCTCATAAATACGCCGAATCACATCCTCAATTTCTGGTTCCTGGAAGGTTACATCCTTGAGACGATGGCGTGCACCTAACCAGGCGACCAGCTCGTGCGCTGGCAGCGCGTTTTTGCCAAAGTTTAACCAGACACGCGGACCATCGAGCCTGACCTGGCGTACGCCTTCCGGCAGTTCTGCTAGATATGGCTGACCCTCAGCAGTGCGTGGGAGGGTATGCACTTCGGCAAGGTCAAGGACAGCGATCAAGGTTCGCTCACCACCAAAGCGTTCGCGGATCGCGGCCAGACCGCCGTCGTAAAGTTTGCGTCCGTGATCGATGATGAGCAAGCGCGGGCAGAGCGCCTCTACATCGTCCATGTCGTGGGTGGTAATCAGGATGGTCATACCTCGTTCGAGATTGATACGCAACAGAAATTCGCGAATACGCGCCTTAGCTACAACGTCCAGGCCAATCGTTGGTTCATCCAGGTAGAGCAGTTGCGGATCGTGCAGCAGCGACGCCGCGAGGTCGCCACGCATGCGCTGTCCCAGAGAAAGCTGGCGGACAGGAGTATTGATAAATTCGTCGAGATCCAGTAATGCGCGCAAACGAGCCAGGTTGGCGCTGTGACGTTCTTCGGGTACGCGATAGAGATGGCGCAGCAAGTGCAGAGAATCGATCAATGGGAGATCCCACCAGAGTTGGGTGCGCTGGCCGAAGACCACACCAATATGCGCGGCCATTTCGCGACGCTGATGAAGTGGATTGAAGCCAGCTACTCGCACCTGTCCGGCGCTAGGCATGAGGATGCCAGTCAGCATTTTGATCGTGGTGCTTTTGCCCGCGCCATTAGGACCTACCAGGCCAATAATTTCTCCTGGCTCGACGTTCAGTGAGAGATCCTGTACGGCCTCGACTCGACGTACCTCTGGATCAACGATGCTGCGTAAGCCGCCGAAGACGCCGCCGCGCCGTTTAGTGACGCGGAAGGTTTTGCTCAGGCCAGTGGCCTCGATCATTGCCATGGTTCTTGCTCCTTTTCTGATTTTATAAGCTTGATTTAACTACCAGTGCTTTGGTAGCGGTGGACTCCGAAGCGCCAGAAGGCCAGCGCGGCCAGGGTGAAGAGCAGAGCTACCAGTGGAGAGGTGAAAGCCAGCCAGTCCGGCATCTCGCGCCCGCCATATGTGAGGATGTTTGTCAGCTCGGTCGCATCAACGGTCCAGAAGCAAATCGTCGCGCCGAGCAAGAGAATCGAGACAAAAAGCAATGCGCTGCTGGCGATTCCGAGCAAAAGCACCAGGATCTTGAGAGGTGTCCAGATGAGATTGAGACCGCGCAAGAAGAACAGGGAGAGTGCAAAAGCACCAATGCCCTGAGTAATGCGGCCCAGGCGGCGCAAACGAAACTGCGTCGTGCTAATCTGGATCAGAGCCGTCACTGGGCGCAGCAACACGCGATCAAAGTCGCCCTGACGAATAAGTGTATCAAAATTATCAATGCCGCCACCAAAGAGTTCTGCCAAACCAAACCCCAGCGAGGTCACGGCGCTCAACAGGGCCACCTCTCCCAGGTGCCAGCCGAGCAGCGTGGGAAATGGCACAAAGTAGATCAGCACCACGCAAAAATCTAGCACCGTGACCAGGAAATAGGTCAGCATATCAAGCACCAGATCAACTTTATACTGCATCTGTGCGCGCAATTGCATCCTGATCAGGCGAGCATACAGGCGCAGTTCGATGTGCAACATAGAGACCATAACAAATGCTCCTTTCGCAAGCTAGCCGCCCTGGACCACCACGCGCCGGGTGGCGATAGCAGTTATACGTCGCACGACGATGATGAGAATCAGCAACCAGCCTAATTGCAGCGCCAATTCAAAGAGCAGGGATGAGCCGGTCAACTTACCGAGGAAAACTTGAGCAGGAGCATTCATCATGCCGTTAAACGGGAGCCAGCCAACCAGTGTAGAGAGCCACGCGGGAAAGAAGACCACTGGCAGGTAGACGCCGGTGGAGAATTGCGCAATAGTTAGCCCAAGGACAATGACGGCGCGAGCCTCCAGTATCCAGAAAGCCACCAGATTGAGCAGTATACGAAAGATCACGCCACTGATGGTACCCAGAACCAGGCAGCCCAGAAATATTGGCCAGGCGCTCCAGCTCGCGCCCAACTCTAGACCAAAGATCAGCCAGCCAGCCAGGTAGGTGGGCAGAGCGCGAAAAAGCACATAGTAGAGTGCCCTGCCCAGTTCGCGGCTCACCCAGTAAAGGGAAAAGTCGCAAGGCTTGCTCAGGTCAGTCACAACCTCGCCAGTACGGATGGTCAGCATGAGGTCGATCCAGCCGAATGGCAACACAACCATAATCATAGCCTGTGTGGCCCAGCTATAACTGAGTGCATCGCGCAGATTGTAGCTCCCGACCGTTGGCCGGGCTTGGTAGAGCGCGATGATCACCGAACTGAGTACAATACAGAAGAAAACATTGGTACACAGCCCGGCCAGATTGGCCCAGCGATAGATAAGTTGGCGTCGATAGGCCGTGCGAGCTACTTCAAAGTAGAAATGCAGCATATTATCACCCTCTCTCCCTTGATTTTTTTCAGCACAAAAACCCAGCAACCCGCCACTGGAGGGGGTCCTGGTTACGCCACATAATTTCGCGGACACGCAACTACGCAGGATAGCGCGTAACTACCCCGTGTTGCTCTCGCGCTTCCTACGTTGTTCTTGCTAGCGCGAAAGGTTTGGCTAGTTTACCACGATCGGCTGAGATGGTCAATACTTTGGAGGTCGATTTTTATCAACAGTGTATGTCGGGATCGCTGACAAAAAAGCACTGCCTCATAAAATATGAGGCAGTGCTTTTTTGTCAGCGATCCCGAGAGGACTCGAACCTCCGGCCTACAGATCCGCAATCTGATGATTTACTGAATTGGCTTCTCAGGCGACTTCTCAGAAAATTGTATGTTGGGAGAGTCAGACCAGATGAATATTCGAGAAGCACGCGACAACTACTTACTTGATATCAAGCACCTCGGTCAGCGCACTCAAGTTGATTATCGCTACAAGCTTCGCATTTTTGTGGAATGGTGCGAAAGACAGGCGCCTCCTCTCCAGTTAGAGCAGGTCAATAACAGTGTTTTTTCGCTCTTCCTGGAGCATTTGCGAGAAACGCATACCTCGCACAAAGCCGGCTGTGACATTTCAACACGCACACTGGCTGGTTACTACCGTGTTATCAAGGCTTTTCTGAACTTCTGCCTGGAAGATGAAGAATACGCTGAGTTTGTTCGAGTAGTGACCGTGAAGCGTTTGAAGCGGCCAAAGGTCGAGGAATTTCTCATTCAGCCATTCAGTCTTGAGCAGGTTGAAGCATTGCTCGCAGCCTGTCAGAAAGAAATGTGTGAGCGCCTTCAAATGCGGGCACAGGTGATTGTGATGCTTCTCTGGAAAACAGGGATCCGCGCCAATGAACTGTGTACCTTGCGGATGGTCAATGTGAACTTAACCAGGATAGACGCTTCTATCACGGTCATGGGCAAGGGACTCAAAGAGCGGCGTCTTCCTCTTGAGAAAGAATGTCGCGATCTTCTTCACAAGTACATCCGCAAGTATTGTGAGCCAACAATTGTAGAGCATACCCAACAGGCGCTTGCTCGTTTTCGTGGTCAGAAGCAGCGGCGTCCAACGGAAAAGGAACAAACGCAAATTGAGCGGACAGTTCGCAACGAAATGACCGTGTTTTTTAGTCGCGTATATAAGCCCATGAGGGTTTCAGGATTGGAGCAATTAATTCATCGCCTGGGCGATTGGGCCAGCATCGAGGGCGTTGCTTGTACTCCACACCGATTTAGACACACCTGCTCGAGGGCATTCATTCTTAATGGTGGTGATATTTATGAGCTTAGCAAGCTCTTGGGGCATTCCTCGATTATCACCACTGAAGTGTACCTCAAATCTTTAGGGGTTTGGGATATCGTGAGCAGGCGAACATCGAGGAATTAAACAGAGCAGGGGGATATGTGGAGGATGCGCTCGCCAGTATCTTTGAACTATCTGGCGAGCGGACTGAAAAACAAACACTGTAAACGTGAGTTATCAGCTACTTGGCATTATACCGGAATTTTGCCGAGAGAAAAAGGACTACATTCTATGCTCGAAAGACGCTCTAACAAAGAAATCGTAGCTTATTCATTTCAGAGCACCTCGGTTCTGCCACTGGCAGAGACTGTTGTTCGTCTGCAGCCTGGTGAATATCAAGGCGTCCATTTCACTATGGTTGCAGAGCAGCAGGCGTGGGTATTGGAGAAGATCCAGCGATGGTTTGAAGACCGAGATGAAATCATTCTGGTGGATTCTGGCATGACCAGCAAGGCCGAGCTAGGGTTCATCACCCTGGAGTGGGATGGTTGCCAGATCGACCCCCTTTTCCTGGCTATCCTTCGCGATGAAGACTTCATTGAAGACTACGCTGTTTATATTCGCTCTGATGAGGTGTATGCATGAGACAAAAAAGCACTACGGCACGAACTACAACCGTCAACGCTGATCAGCAGCAGCATTGGCATGGCCTCTATGGTATGACGCCAATTGCGCTGTTGGTGATGGTCGTCATTTGTAGCGTGGCCCTCTGGGTCTTCACCAACCTGCAAATCACAGGCACTGAGAACAGCGTCTATGGGCTACTGCAACTGAGCACCACGTATCCACCCAATGCCACCGCGGCCCAGGTTGCACAATTTCTCGATGGGCAACTCAGTCGGAACCAGACCATAGCCGACGCCATTGGCTGGGGAGTCCAAATTGTGCTCTGGACCGTTACCCTTTCGCCAGACGCAGCGCTGGTGCTGGTCCACCTCAAGCACAACGATACCCCACAGCATCACCTGGCGCGCAATGCCGCGCTGCTCGGCCAGCTCCGCCTGGTCTTGATGTGGCTCTTGATTGGCGCTGACGTTCTCACTGACTTCATCTATGTTGTGCAAGGCCATACCTTGTTCGTGATGGATGGCTGGCATCCAAGCATTGCAGGTGCAGCCGCAGCGGGCACCATCCTGGCCGGGCTGATGTACCCGGCGGTGATTATCTTCATCAACGTTTTCGTAGCAAAATACCTCTTCGCGTTCATTGAAGCGCTTTTCAGTAAACTTCGCACAGCGGCCACTGTTACGGCCTAGCAAAGCAGGGAGCTTCTAATGGAAGAGCAATTTCAGCAACAATCACAGCAGCAGCCGGATCGGGAGGCGAATAACCTCCCGGCCCTGGCCCTCGATAATGCCATGACCATCGGAGATCGAGCAAAGTACATCCTGGCCACGGCCAGCACAACCGGGCTGGGAGCAGCGGCTCTTGGCTTTGGAGAGTTTAGTTTCGTTCTGGCCGCTGCTGGGGGCGTGGCTGGTTTTGTTTTCAGCGATAACATGCGCAACTTCATCATCGATCGCGCTCCAGCTCCACGCCAGGCGCGCACACGCAAAAGCAAACTGAATTGGTGGCTCACAGGTGAGGTGAAGCGGGGCGATGAAGAAGAGCCCGATCAGGATGAAGAGATCGACCCTGAATCGCTCGACCAGGAGCCGGACGATACTGCCGGTGATAGAGATGATGATCTGTTCACGTTGGAAGAGGCAGAGCAGCCTCTTCCATTCGATCGCTTGACGATGGAAGAGATTATCGCGCATATCCCACTGAACAGCTATCGGGTGTACCTTGGACGGTCGGTACTTGGCTTGGGCAACAAGGCCAGAGCGGTGAATATTCTCATGCAACATCTCAAGCTGATTGGAGCGAGTCAATTTGGCAAGTCCAGCATGGCGGCTTGTATTCTTGAACAGATTATCCGAACTCACGACCTGGAGCATGCGCTTATCGCGATCCTGGACCTGGAGAATAAAACCGGGAAGTTGTTCGAGAACGATCCGCATATTGTTACGTTTCGCATGGGAGACCAGGACGTGAAAATGCATGCGCGCTCGAAAGAGCAGGTGCATGAATACCTTGGCTATATCGTGCAACTCATGGACTACCGCTATGGTTTTTCGGAGAGCGAAATAGAGCAGATGCCCCTGCTCATTGTGTATATCGAAGAATTCCTTGCCCTGAAAGACTACTTTAAACGGCGCATTTCCTGGGCACAGGACAAAGAGCAGGCCCAGAAGGACTATGACACGCTCATTTACAACATCAGCGAGCTGGCCAGGCGTGGGCTCAAGGCACGGATTCAACTCCTGCTCTGCGCCCAAGTCGATTATCGTGACGATGATTTGTATGAAGCGCTCGCGAACATCACGGCGGGCATGAGCTTCTGCGTCAAGCCAAGTGCAGCTACAGCAGCCGGATTTACTGATGCAGAGCTGTTGAAGCGCAACTATAAAGACAGTATCAAAGGCCAGGCTGTTTCTGAATTTTCAGGATGCAAGGATCTGCTTCTTGCTCCTGATT
>WNFI01104233.1_pt1 | contig 13626 bp, 10 predicted proteins | sample 5400471 | NCBI WGS metagenome assembly WNFI01 (sample SAMN13153348, study PRJNA577476) | soil metagenome | isolation source: 100 cm saprolite on Douglas fir-dominated hillslope | place: USA:California | collected 2013-09-17 | reverse complement strand
CGTGCGGCCGCCCGCATCGAATTCGACGCGATACAGGTGGACGGGCACGGCGGCCTCGTCGACCGCCAGCCGCTTCGTGCGCGCGGGACCAGTGAACGATACGGCATCGGCCGGCGAGAAGGGGATCGAATCCCCGCGAAAGATATTCACGTCAGCTCCCAGTCCCCGGTCCCGTCATTTCTTTTTCACGGGAATGTCCGGACGAGGATCGCGGACGAAACCGTTCGCGTTCGGCATCTTCACCTGCGGCAGCGTCGATTGATTGAGCACGTCGTGCTCGCCGACGATGCCGTTGAGGAACAGCACGTAGGCGGAGACGGCATAGACTTCGTCGGGCGTCAGCGTGCCGGAGTGATCGAACGGCATCGCGCGGTTGATGTAGTCCCAGAGCGTCGTCGCATAGGGCCAGTAGCTGCCGACCGACTTGATAGGCTTCGCCGTCCCGAGCGATCCCTTCCCGCCGGTGAGATTCTCCTGCGGACCTTCTTTCCCGGTCGGGCCGTGACACGTCTCGCATCGACGTGTGTACACCTGTTTGCCGGCAACCGCGTCTCCGCTGCCGCGCGGCAGACCTTTGCCGTCGGGCGTGACTTCGATGTCGATCGCTTTGAGCTCTTCGGCGGTCGGCGGACGGCCGACGCCGTACGTCGGCGATTGCGCGACGGCGGCGCTGAAGGGGTGCGCCACGAGTACCGCCAGCAGCGTCGCAGCGACCGTGTGGGTTTTATGCGCGATTGCCATTCGTGATCTTTCCGTCGGCCGCGATCTTCCAGGCCTGGATGCCGTTGTTGTGATACTGCGAGTTCATGCCCCGGACTTCGATTAACTGCGGAATCGGCGGCTGCGTGTAGCCGGTGTCGTCGGTGCAGCGCGACGCGATCAGCGCCTCGCTGCCGTCCCACTCCCACGAGTAGCGGAAGCGCGTGTGTGCGATCGGCAGCACCGGCGTCATGAGCTCCGCGGTTTTCCACGTCGCGCCGCCGTCCACGGTGATCTCGACTTTCGCGATCGCGCCGCGACCCGACCACGCGATGCCGGTCAGTTCATACATGCCGGCGCCTCGCAGCGTGTCGCCACCCGAGGGCCGCGTGATCAGCGACTTCGGTTCCATGTCGAACGTGAACTGCCGCGCCGTGCCGCCGGGCATCAGGTCGGTGTACTTGGACGTTTCCTCGCGCGACATCGCGGGCTGATCCATCGCCTTCAAGCGCCGCAGCCACTTCACGTTGGAATTGCCTTCGTAGCCGGGAAGGAACAGGCGCATCGGGTAGCCCTGCTCCGGACGCAGCGGCTCGCCGTTCTGCCCGTAGACGACGAGCGCATCGTCCATGATCTTTTTGATCGGGATGCTGCGCGACAGCTTGCACGCGTCGGCGCCTTCCGCGAGCACCCAGGTCGCGCGCGGCTGGATGCCGCATTCGCGCATGAGCATCGCGAGCGAGACGCCGGTCCATTCGCTGCAGCTCGTGAGTCCGTGAATGCGCTGCACGTCGGACTCGGTCGATCCGCCGCGCCACTCGCTGCCGCTGTTGCCGGAGCACTCGAGAAAGTGGATGCGCGAGATCGCCGGCAGCCGTTTGAGGTCGTCGACGGTGAACACGAGCGGACGATCGACCATGCCGTGGATCGTCAACGTGTGTGTCGCCGGATCGAGATCGGGGACGCCGCCGTGATGCCGTTCGAAATGGAGAGACGAAGGAGTGATGATTCCGTACGTGTCACGCAGCGGCGTCCGGCTCGACGCTTCTTCGAGCGGCACCTTTGTGTTCTGGTTGAAATAGCGCGTAGTCTTTTCGAATCGCGATCGCGAGCCGTACGGGCTCACCGGCGCGCCGATGTTCTTCGGCTCGGCCTGTGCCGGTAAAGCGCCGTCGAGTTTGGACTTACACGCCACAAGGGCAGCGCTCCAGGTGGCGCCCAGCCCCAGGAACCAGCGACGCGAGCGTGAATGGTCCGGCATGGCCGCCTATTCTACGGCGGTTGTGATATGATACATATCTGAACTAGATGACTGAGACCGCTCGAGCAGGATTTTTCTCGATTCTCCACACGTGCGGTTCTTTGCCTCTCGGCCAGCTCGCAGAGCGGCTGTCGTGCGTGAAGTCAAACGTCACGCAGCTCGTGGATCGTCTCGAAGCAGATGGACTCGTGAACCGGACAGCGGATCCGACCGACCGCCGATCGCGAATCGCGGTCCTGACCGACGCCGGCCGCGCCGCGTACGAGCAGGGAATCCAGATTCAACAGCAGACCGAGCGCGATCTCTTTGGCGCGCTTTCACCGCACGAATCCGCGCAGCTTCATCAGCTGCTCGCGAAATTGGAGCGTTAGGGCGGCCGCCTTTTTTTTGGCATGCAGTTCACTAATGGACAGTGCAGGCATAACAAGAATAGGAGACTCTATGATTACGATTGCCCTTCAACCGTCGCGCGCTAGAACGGTGTTCGTCATCGGCGGATCGCCCGCGCCCGCCACGTTCCTGCTCGGCGCCGCGATCGCGATCGCACTGAAGAAACGGACCGGCGACCGATGAGCGCGAGAGCCGCGGCACTCGTCTCCGAACGATCGATCGACGCCGCTGCGCTCGATCAGGTGTTTGCGGAAGCACGGACGCACACCCGTTGGCTTGACCGACCCGTCGAGCCGGAGCTGCTGCGCGAGCTGTACGACCTGGCCAGGTTCGCGCCGACCTCGGCGAACAGCCAACCGATGCGCGTCCTGTTCGTCGCAAGCGCGGAAGCAAAGGCGCGGCTGAGGCCTGCGCTCATGCCCGCGAATGTCGAGAAGACGATGGCCGCGCCCGTCACCGCGATCGTCGCGCACGACGTCGAGTTCTACGAAAAACTGCCGAAGCTCTTTCCGCATACCGACGCGCGAAGCTGGTTCGCGCATCGGCCGGCCGACGAGCTCGCGCGGATCGCGCAGCATGGCGGCACGATGCAGGGCGCATATCTGATTCTCGCGGCGCGCGCCCTCGGCCTCGATTGCGGGCCGATGGGTGGGTTCGACCACGCCGCCGTCGACGCCGCATTTTTCACGGACACGACGTGGCGTTCGAACTTCCTGGTAAATCTGGGATATGGCGATCCGGCGGGGCTTTTTCCCCGAAATCCCCGCCTTGAATTCGAGGAGGCGTGCCGGGTCGAGTGACGCTCAGTTCATTTATTGCCTCGGGTACTGCCCTGAGCTACGATAGTCGTTTAGTCCATCCGCGAAATTGTAGCCATAGGGTCGTACACCGAGCATGCCCGATATCGCCGTCGCCGGCACTGCTGAAGCCGCCGATCTCGTTGTGCGCGGCGCGCGCACGCATAATCTCAAGAATATCGACGTCACGCTGCCCGTCGGCAAACTGATCATCATCACGGGTGTCAGCGGATCGGGAAAGTCGTCGCTCGCCTTCGACACGATTTACGCCGAGGGCCAGCGCCGCTACGTCGAGTCGCTGTCCGCCTACGCGCGTCAGTTTCTCGAGCGGATGGAGAAGCCGGACGTCGATCGCATCGACGGCATCTCGCCCGCGATCGCCATTCGCCAGAAGAACAGCATCCGCAATCCGCGATCCACTGTCGGCACGACGACGGAAATTCACGACTACATGCGACTGCTGTTCGCGCGGGTGGGGCGGACCTACTGCCGCAATTGCGGCAAGGTCGTCGTCCGCGAGACGGCGGAAGTCGTCGCGGGTCAGCTCGGAGCGCTGGGTGCAGGCACGCGCCTCCTGATCGGATTCGATCTGCCCATCGTCGAAGCGGCGAGTGCATCTGACGCGCCGGAAGTCGACGAGCTCGCGGAAGTCCCCGATGGAGAAGACGTCGCCGTTGACGTCGTGCGGTCGAAAGGCGACCCTGCCGCGTCGATCGCCGCCGCGATCGCCAGCCTTCGCAAGAAAGGCTTCGCACGACTCCTCGTCGACGGCCGCGCCGTCGCGTTCGACGATGTGGACGTCGCGTCGATGGCGGATCGATCGATCCTGCAGGTCGTCATCGATCGTCTCGTCATCAGCGCCGACGATCTGCGCCAGCGCCTGACGGATTCAATCGAAACCGCGTATCTCGAAGGCGGCGGCGCCGCATGGGCCGTGGAGCAATCCCCCCTCCCTACCTCCCAGGCCCCGGTGGTGCACGTCTTCTCCGAACGATTCGAATGCCGCGAGTGCCGCATTCCGTACGAAGATCCGCAGCCGCGTCTGTTCTCGTTCAACAACCCGTTCGGCGCCTGTCAAACGTGTCACGGCTTCGGCAACATCATCGAGCTCGACATGGACCTGGTCGTACCCGATCGGGCGAAGACGATTCAGCAGGGCGCTATCGAGCCGTGGAGCCGGCCGCACTATCGCGCTCAGCTCGCCGAGTTGAAGCGCGCCGGTCGCAAAACGAAGGTGCGACTGGACGTGCCATGGTCACAGCTCACCGACGATGAACGGAAGTTCGTCGTCGACGGCGATGGCGACTACGAAGGCATCCGCGGATTTTTCCGGTGGCTCGACCGCAAGAAGTACAAGGTCCACGTTCGCGTGTTTCTCAGCCGGTATCGCGGCTATCTGACCTGTCCGGATTGCGGCGGCGCGCGTCTGCGCCGTGAAGCGCGCGACGTGCAGGTGTCGGGCCGCACGATCGATCGCGTGTCGTCGCTGACCGTCCGGGAAGCGCAGGCGTTTTTCGGGAATTTGACGCTGACGGAGAAGGAAGAAACGATCGCCGACAAGGTGTTGAAGGAGATCCGCCGACGTCTGTCGTTCTTGAGCGATGTCGGACTCGACTACCTCACCCTCGATCGCCTGTCGTCGACGCTTTCCGGCGGCGAGGCGCAGCGCATCAATCTCGCGACGTCGCTCGGCTCGGCGCTCGTCGGCACCCTGTACGTTCTGGACGAGCCGTCGATCGGTCTGCATTCGCGTGACAACCTGCGGCTGATCGCGATCCTCCGGCAGCTGCGCGATCAGGGCAACACCGTGATCGTTGTCGAGCACGACGCCGACATGATTAAAGTCGCCGACCACATCGTCGACCTGGGGCTCGGCGCGGGAGAGCAGGGCGGCCGGGTCGTATTTTCCGGAACGCTCGGCGCGCTCATGGGCGAGCCGCGCTCGCTGACAGCGAAGTACCTGCGTCAGGAGCTGGCGATTCCCGTGCCGACGACACGGCGCCGCGGGACGGGGCAGAAGATCAAGCTGATCGGCGCGAGCGAACACAATCTGAAGGACGTGGACCTCACGATCCCTCTGAATACGCTCACGTGCGTGACGGGCGTCAGCGGATCTGGCAAGTCGACGCTCGTGCACGACGTTCTCTACGCGGCGATCAAGCGCGCGAAGGGCGGATGGGACAAACGCGTCGGCACCTTCAAGAAACTCGAAGGCGCGGAGTTCGTCACGGATGTGGTGCTCGTCGATCAGGCGCCGATCGGTCGGACGCCGCGATCGAATCCCGTGACGTATCTGAAGGCGTTCGATCCGATACGCGAGCTCTTCGCGGCGACCAAGGACGCGCGATCGCGCGGGCTGACGGCCAGTCACTTCTCGTTCAACGTGCCCGGCGGACGCTGCGAGGCGTGTCAGGGCGAAGGCGAAGTGCGGGTCGAGATGCAGTTTCTTGCCGACGTCTTCGTGCCGTGCGATCAATGCGACGGCAAGCGCTTCAAGCCGCAGGTGCTCGAGGTGAAGTACCGCGGACGATCGATTCACCAGGTGCTCGATCTCACGGTGCGCGAGGCGCTCACCTTTTTCAGCAGCTCGCCCAAAGTGCTGCGGCGCCTGCAGGTGCTCGACGAGATCGGCCTCGGCTATCTGCGGCTGGGACAGCCGGCGACAACGCTGTCCGGCGGAGAAGCGCAGCGCATCAAGATCGCCGCGCATCTGTCGTCGCATGGCGGCGAGCGCCTGCTCTACATCCTCGACGAGCCGACGACCGGCCTGCACTTCGACGACATCGCGAAGCTGCTGACCGCGTTCCGCAAGCTGCTCGAAGCCGGGCACACACTGCTCGTGATCGAGCACAATCTCGACGTGATCAAGACCGCCGACTTCATCGTCGATCTCGGGCCCGAGGGCGGCGAGGACGGCGGCACGATCGTCGCGGCCGGAAATCCCGAGCAGGTCGCGCAGGTCGGCACGTCGTACACCGGCCAGTATCTTCGCCCCGTGCTCGCGGAAGGACGCTCACATGCTTATGCTGCGGGACGATAAGAGCGGGGCGGGCCGAGCAGGCGGGGTGGGCCGGGCACGCAGGGCGCGCCGGGTCATGAACACGCTTGCAGTCGTTGCGCTGTGTGTTCTTCCGTCCGCCCCGGCCTTCCCCTCCTACCCAGCCGTCCCAGGCCAGATTCCGTTTGAGCAGGCCGCACATGACCTCGCGAGCGCCGACCCGTCGGCGCGCTTTCGCGCGGTGCGAATGCTGAAAGAGGCGGCGTATCCGGAAGCGGCCGTGCCGCTCGCTGCGGCGGTCACCGACACGGTGGACGACGTTCAACTCGAGGCGATCGCGGCGGAGCTGAACATTTTTCTCGTCGACCGCATCGTGCCGCGCAAACGGGTCGGCCTCGTCATCGAACGACGCAACGCCGTGCTTGCGGAGCCGGTGTTCTCGGCCGGCCCGCTCGCCATCGGACCACGGCCTGTGCCGATGGAGGTCGTCACCGCGCTGCGTAAGGCCGCGCGCGACGAGAATCCGCGCGTCGCGATCGAAGCCCTCTACGCGTTCGGCGTCCTCGCGATCGAGCCGGCCGGCGACGCACGGCGCGAACTGCTGCGCGCCAGCGGGCCGGAGCTCGCGTCGATGCTCGGCGTCGCCGATCCGGCGGTTCGTTACGGCGCCGTTCGCGTGATCGGACGCGTGTTCGCGCAACGGCCTCATGATGCGCCCGTCGATGACATCGTCGGCGACGCGGTCATCTCGGCGCTGAACGACAACGATCGAGCGGTGAAAGTCGCCGCGATGCAGGCGCTCGGGGCGATGCGCTACGAGCGCGGAGTGCAAGCGCTCGCCGATCTGTTTGACTACTACGGCAAAGGCGATCCGGCCGCCGCGGCGCTCGATGCACTCGCGCGGATCGCGCACCCGACGAGCGCCGCGCTCCTCACCGCGCAGCTCGCCTCGAGGACGACAGCGCTTCGGGGGATCGCGATTGAAGGGATCGCGCGGCTCGGCGACGCGTCGAAGCTCGCCGCGGTGCAGGCCAGCGCCGGATCCGAACGCAGCGACGGCCTGCTCCTCGCCGTCGCGTTCGCCTCGGCGATGCTGTCGAATGCGCCCGCGGATCCGATCGCCGAGGCGCTGATTCGTCCAAAACTGCGCGACCAGGCGAAGCAGTATGTCGTCGAGCTCGTGCGCCAGCGCGCTGCCGCTCGTCGACAAGCTCGCCGCCGATCCCGATCCGCAAGTCGCAAAGGCCGCCGAGCGTGCGCGCGCGTGGTTACGATCCATGGGCGCGAAACCCATTAGCTAGCCTGAACGGTGTCCGTTGTCATGCATCGCGGTGATGTCGCCGTGAAGTTATCCCGTCGCTTCTACGATCGCCCCACGCTCGACGTCGCCCGCGATCTGCTCGGTAAGGTTCTCGTCTACAACCGGCGCGGCGTCATGACGAGCGGAGCGATCGTCGAAGTGGAGGCGTACATCGGGGAGTCCGATCCCGCCTGCCACGCGGCGCCGGGACCAACGCAGCGGAACGCGCCGCTCTACGGTCGGCCGGGGTATTCCTATGTCTACCTCAACTACGGCATTCACGCGCTGGTGAACGTCGTCACCGAAGCGGAGGGCTCTCCGGCCGCCGTGTTGATCCGCGCGCTCGCGCCGATCGACGGCATCGACGTGATGCGCCGCCGCCGCATGCGCGCGATGAAGGGACGCGAAACAGTCGCGACCGCCGCGGCGTTGCCGGATGCCGGACTCTGTCGCGGTCCAGGAAACCTGACGATGGCGATGGGCATTACGCTCGCGGACAATCGGCTCGATCTCCTCGGCGATCGCCGTTTCCCTCGGAGCCGCTCGTGGACGATCCCCGCGAACGCAACGAACGTCTGTCCGGGCTTCGTCGGCGCCTCGCCGATCATCGCGATGACGTCATCGCACCCGTGAAACCGCGCCCACCACAGCGCTTCGAGCGCGGCCGTCCCTCGGCCGATCCGCAACGTCGGGTCGTACTCCATGAACGCGCGGACCGTCGCCGGGTGGCAGCTGCCAAGAATCGGTACATCGACGTCCGTCATCGCGCCGCCTGACACGGCCATCGACAGCGGCGACGCGCCGCGGGGTCCGCGAATGTAGACGTCGGCTCCGTACTCGATCAGCGTTTCGGCGATGCTTCCGTTCGGACCCAGGGCTGCCATCGCCAGAGGCGGCATGTAGCCCGTGTTCGGATCGGCGCCCCGCGCGAGCAGCAGGCGCACGGCGGCGGCCTGCTGCGCGTGCACCGCATGGAGGAGCGGCGTAAAGCGATTTCGGGCGTCGCGGGCGTTGATATCGCCGCCTGCGTCGAGCAGCGCCGTCATGGCTGCGAGGTCGCCTTTGCGCGCGGCCGCCATCAGGGGCGGGAGGTCGTGCGGCGTGCCGCAGGCGGTGGTCAGGAGAGCAACGGCGAGGAAGTAGCGCACACCACATTATATATAGAGAACTTTAAGTAGTAAAGTTAATGCCGACCGAATGGACCGCCATTTGACGCCGCGAGGGCATTTGGTTTACAACTGAAGCGATTTCAATGGGTCAGACGACCTGCATGTGTAGCTGCTGTTGTTGTTGCGGGCTCCCTACGAGCCTCTGCGCCAATGGTCCAGCCGCGTGCGAGTCGACGATCACCAGTTGATCTAGCTCTCAGCAAACGGACGACCCAAGGCCCGGGAGGCTCACGCTTCCCGGGCCTTTTTCTTTTTTCACGGACTTGATGACTGCTGACCGATGACTGATCTCCTGCCGATTTTCCTCAACCTCACCGGACGATCCGTCGTCCTCGTCGGCGGCGGTCGTGTCGCCGCGGGGAAGCTTCAGCAGCTCCTCGCCGCCGGCGCCCGCGTCCGCATCGTTGCGCCCGACATCGCGTCGGCGACCGTCGACGTGGTCGCGACCGGTGCGCCGCGTGTCGAAATCGTCCCCCGCGCATTCACGCCATCCGACCTCGACGGCGCGTGGCTCGTCGTCGCCGCCGCGACGCCGGAGGTGAACCGTCAGGTTGCAGAAGCGGGCGAGAAACGTCACCTGTTCGTCAATGCCGTCGACGATCCTGCGAATGCGAGCGCGTTCTTGAGCGGCGTCGTGCGGCGCGACGGCGTGACGATCGCGATTTCGACGAGCGGTGACGCGCCGGGACTCACATCGCTCCTGCGCGAAGCACTCGACGCGATGCTGCCCCGGGATCTCGCTGCATGGATGACGCGCGCGCGGACGGAGCGGAACGCGTGGCGGCGCGACGGCGTCGCGATGGCCGATCGCAAACCGCGTCTGCTTCAGGCGCTGAATGAGATGTACGGCGACGTGAAGGGCATGGCCGCGCCGCAGCGCGATGAACGCGAAGGCGGCGTGCCGTGGCTGAACGGACCGGAGGATTCGTGGCTGTGAAGGGACATGTCTCGCTCGTCGGAGCCGGACCAGGTGATCCGGGCCTGCTGACGCGGACCGCGATCGCGCGGCTGCGTTCGGCGGACCTCGTGCTGTACGACGCGCTCGTCGACGATCGCGTGCTGCGCTACGCGCGTAAGGCGCAGCGCTTCTACGTCGGCAAGCGCGCGGGCCGTCACGCGATGACGCAACAGGCGATCCATGCGCTGATGATCCGGGCGGCGCGGCGCGGCCGCCGCATCGTGCGTCTGAAGGGGGGCGATCCCTTCGTCTTCGGACGCGGCGGCGAAGAAGCGATCGCGCTGCATCACGCCGGCGTTTCGTACGACGTCGTGCCTGGAATTTCGAGCGCGATCGCGGCGCCTGGAGCGGCCGGCATTCCGGTAACGCACCGCGGCGTCGCGTCGGCGTTTCTGGTGATCTCAGGACACGACGAAGAGGCCTTCGCATCGGCAATCGGACAGCTGCAGCCGAACGGCGTCACGGTCGTCGTGATGATGGGCCTCGGCCGCTCGTCAGCCATCGCGTGTCAGCTGATCGATCGCGGATGGTCCCTCGGCACGCCCGCGGCGATCGTCGTCGATGCGACGCGGCCGGAGCAGCAGGTGTGGCGCGGAACGCTCGACCAGCTCGCGCGTGAGACCGCCGACATCGAGGGCGGCGGCGCGGGGACGTTGGTGGTTGGCCACGTCGTGGCGGTGGGAATTCAGACAAGGACCGCGGCGGCTTCCGCGTTCGCTGAAGCGTCGGCGGACACATTGGTCGAGCGGTTGGAGGTTTCATGTCAGTCGTAGACGATCCCAAAACGTACGGACGGGCGCGGTTGTCGTTCGCCAGCGTCGCAGATATCGACGAGTTCGTATCCACGCTCGAGAAGTACGAGCGCGGCGAGCTGACGCCCGACCAGTGGCGCGCCTTCCGGCTTGTGCGCGGCACCTACGGCCAGCGTCAGGTCGACGACGCGCAGATGCTGCGCGTGAAGATTCCGCAGGGGTTGCTCTCGAGCGAGCAGCTCGAGGCGCTGGCGGACGTCGGCGAGCGATACTCGCGCGGCTTCGGTCACATTACGACGCGGCAGAACGTGCAGTTTCATTTCGTGAAGCTGCACGACGTCGAGCCGGCCATGCGACGCCTCGCCGACGCGGGATTGACGACGAGAGAAGCGTGCGGCAATTCGGTGCGCAACATCACGGCATGCCCGTATGCGGGCGTCGCCGCCGACGAGCGGTTCGACATCACGCCGTATTCCGAGGCGCTGACGCGGTATCTGCTGCGGCATCCGCTCAGCTCGACGCTGCCGCGTAAATTCAAGATCGCGTTCGAAGGATGCGCGCACGATCACGTCGCGACGAGCATCAACGACCTCGGATTCCGGGCGGTGCTTGGTCCCGACGGCGGTCGCGGCTTCCGCGTCACCGCGGGCGGCGGCACCGCCATCATGACGACCTCCGCCGGTCTGCTGCACGAATTTCTCCCGGCGTCGGAGATCTTCCGGGTCGCCGAAGCGGTGCTGCGCGTGTTCAAGCGGTTCGGCGATTACCAGCACAAGCAGCGCAACCGCATGAAGTTCATGATCAAGGAGCTTGGCTGGACGCGGTGGCGCGAGGAATACGAACGCGAGCTGACCGCGTGCCGCCTGCGCGGCGAGGTACCGACGCTCGAGATCGATCCGCCGGCCACTGAGGGAAAACCGGAGTGGACGCAGGACTCGTCGCCGTCGGTCGGCCACGTCGCGTCGCGTGTGTCGGCCGGCAAAGTCGTCGGTCCTGGACTCACGCCGACGATCGTACCGCTGCTTCAGACCAGCGACGAGGCGTTCGCACACTGGCGCACGACGAACATCCTGAGTCAGAAGCAATTCGGCTTCGTGATGGCGATCGCGACAGTGCCGCTCGGCGATCTGACGAGCGCGCAGATGCGCGTGCTCGGCGAGCTCGCGCGCGCGTACGGCGACGGCGCCGTGCGCGTCACGCCCGATCAGGATCTGGTGATTCGGTGGGTGAACGCCTGCGACGTGCGGCAGCTCTATCGTCGTCTCGCCGCGGCCGGGCTCGGCCTGCCGGAGGCCAACACGATCGCCGACGTGGCGAGCTGCCCGGGCGCGGAGACCTGCCGCCTCGCCGTGACGCAGTCTCGCGGCCTTGGACGACTGCTCGAAGATCACCTGCGCGCGCGGCCGGATCTGATCGCCGCCGCCGACGGCGCGCGCATCAAGATCAGCGGCTGCCCGAACGGTTGCGGTCAGCATCACATCGCGACGCTCGGCTTCCAGGGCAGCGTTCGCCGGCTCGGCGCCCGCGCCGTGCCGCAGTACTTCGTGATGGTCGGCGGCGGCGCGCACGATGGCGGCGCCTCGTTCGCGCGGCTCGCGGCGAAGATTCCGGCGCGGCGAATTCCGGACGCCGTGGAACGATTGATCGCGCTCTACGCGGCCTCGCGGAAACCCGGCGAGTCGGCGACGGAGTTCTTCGCGCGCATCGAGCTCGACGAAGTGAAACAACAGCTCGCCGATCTCGAACGCCTGCGGCCGGGCGACGCCGTGCCGCTCGATTTCGTCGACCTCGGCGAGCAGGCGGAGTTCGCGCCGGAGGTCATGGAAGGCGAGTGCGCTACGTAGGGTGTTGGGTGATTGGTGGTGGGTGATGGGTGCTCGTGCCGGGTGCTCGTGCCGGGTGCTTCGTGCCGGGTGCTCGTGCCGGGTGCTCGTGCCGGGTGGTGCCGTACCCAACACCACGCGCACCCAACACCCATCACGTATCACCCAGCACATGTATCCGCGTATGTGTATACATCGATGTAGTCCTCTTGCGCGCCCGGCCGGTCGTCTGTTATAGTCCGCTGGACAACTGAAAGACGCGCTTCATCAAGAGTGGCTGAGGGACAGGCCCTGCGACGCCACGGCAACCACGCTTCGACCGCTCGAAAGAACGGCGTCGCGGCTTAGGTGCCAATTCCTACCGGGACGTCGTGCCCGGGGAGATGAGGAAGACATTGACTGCCGCACGCTGTCGGATCGCATTGCTCGGGTATGGCACCGTTGGTTCGGCCCTCGCACGTCGGCTCACCACCGCGAACGCACTTTCCGGAATTACGCTGACGCACGTGTTCGACCGGCGCGCTGAAACCAAGCGCCGCACGGCGAACGCTCCGTCTTCGGTCCGTTGGACCTCCTCGATCGACGACATCCTCCACAGCGACGTCGACATCGTCGTGGAAGCAATCGGCGGACTCGAGCCGGCCACGGAGTGGACGCGTGCGGCGCTTCTTGCCGGGAAGTCGGTGGTCACTGCCAACAAGCAGGTGATCGCGCGGCATGGCGGCGACCTATGGACGCTCGCCTCACGGCAGGGACGCCAGGTGCGCTTCGAAGCGGCGGTCGGTGCGGCGATGCCGATCGTCCGCGCCGTGAGCGAAGGGCTCGCCGGCGACCGGATTACTCGCATCGTCGCGATCCTGAACGGGACGACGAACGCCGTGTTGTCCCGCATGGATCTCCGAGGATGCACGCTCGACGAAGCGATTGCCGACGCGCGCGCGCGCGGCTACGCCGAGGTGGACCCGTCGATCGATCTCGATGGACACGATGCGAAATCGAAACTGGCGATCCTGTGCGCGCTGGCGTTCGGCCTTCGCGTCGATCCCGCGCAGATCGCCACGCGTAGCGCCGCAGGATTGACGGCGGCCGACGTGGCGGGCGCCCGGCGCAGCGGCGGCGTGCTTCGGCAGATCGCGCATGCCGAATTCGACGAAGCGACGAGAACACTCATCGCGTGGGTGGCGCCCGTCGCCGTCCCGCGCGGCTCGATTTTCGCGCGCGCCACCGGGCCGCAGAACGCGGCGGTGATCACCGGCAGGTATGCCGGCGACATCACCATATCCGGGGCGGGAGCAGGAGGCGATGCGACAGCGGTCGCTCTTCTCAGCGACATCGCGGCCATCGCGCGCGACCGCGCGGCCATCGTGCCCGCGCCCCGTCTGGTTCGACCCCACAAAGTCGTTGGATTCGCCACGTTGAACGCAGAGCACGCAGAGAACTCTCTGCTCTGCGGGCTCTGCGAGCTCGGCGTCGATCCTT
>WNFI01085718.1_pt1 | contig 13629 bp, 11 predicted proteins | sample 5400471 | NCBI WGS metagenome assembly WNFI01 (sample SAMN13153348, study PRJNA577476) | soil metagenome | isolation source: 100 cm saprolite on Douglas fir-dominated hillslope | place: USA:California | collected 2013-09-17 | reverse complement strand
TCACTCGTTGGAACTCTTTCTGACTCATCGTCACCATCCTTAGAGGGTGACAAAGTCTCGTTGCAGTTATGGGGTGACATTATCTTGGAGCATTTACATTCTATTAGAAAGGACGGGGCCAACCCCGTCCTTTTTTATTACAATTGAACGTCCGTCAGGGGCAGGGCAGCCACCGAGCGGTGCAGCCAGAAGCTTAACCTTATTCATGCACAATTCAATTCTTGTCACAGGTGGCGCGGGTTTCATCGGTTCGAACTTTATCTTGCAGAAGATGGAGAGAGACACGACCTCAATCGTGAACCTGGATAAGCTCACCTACGCGGGAAATCTGCGCAACCTGGAAAGTATCGCCAATGACCGGCGCTATGAGTTTGTGCAAGGTGACATCGGAGACCGCGATCTGGTCCATCGTCTTCTGAATCACCATCAGCCCAAGGCCATCGTGCACTTTGCGGCCGAAAGCCACGTGGATCGCTCGATCCGCGGCCCAGACGATTTCATCCGCACAAATATTGACGGAACCTTCGCTCTATTGGAAGAGACGCGAGCCTACTGGACGGCACTGCCCGACCTGGAGCGTGCCCGTTTCCGATTCGTGCATGTTTCCACCGATGAGGTCTACGGCTCCCTGGGACCGGATGATGCCCCTTTTTGTGAGAGCACGCCTTACGCCCCGAACAGCCCCTATGCGGCGTCGAAGGCGGCGTCCGATCACCTGGTGCGGGCCTATCATCATACTTATGGATTGCCCACTCTCACCACCAACTGTTCGAACAACTATGGACGATTTCAATTTCCGGAAAAGCTGATCCCGTTAATGATCTTGAATGCTCGAGAGGGCAAGCCACTTCCAGTCTATGGCGACGGACAGAATGTTCGGGATTGGCTTTACGTGGAAGATCATTGCGAGGCCATCGTCACGGTGCTCGATCGAGGGTTGCCGGGAGAAACTTACAACATCGGCGGCGGCAACGAGCAGCGAAACCTGGAGATTGTGGAAAAGATCTGCGACATTGTGGACGAGCTGGCGCCGCGGCTCAGCACGTCGCGGCGTCAGTTGGTAACGTTTGTAAAAGATCGGCCAGGTCACGATCGCCGCTATGCCGTGGATGCGCGCAAGATTGAGCGCGAACTGGGTTGGAGGCCGAAAGAAACGTTTGAGACCGGCATTCGTAAAACGGTTCGGTGGTACCTTGAAAACGAAGGCTGGGTCCGCGATGTGACCAGCGGCAGCTACCGTCAATGGATTGCCAGCCACTATTCGGTTTAGGACGCGCTCGGGAAGGCTCGACGTACGGCAAACAAGGCAGATGCAGCCTGATGACGAAAGAGAGCATGCACTCCAAGGGAATCATTCTGGCCGGCGGATCTGGCACTCGACTCTATCCCATAACGCACGCCATAGGAAAGAGCTTGCTGCCGGTCTACAACAAGCCCATGATTTATTATCCCCTCTGTACGCTCATGCTGGCGGGCGTCCGCGAGATCCTGGTTATTTCGACCCCCGACGATGTGCCGAAATTCCAAGCGCTGCTGGGGGATGGGAGCCAGTACGGCATTCGTTTGCAATATCAGGTGCAGCAAAAACCGGAAGGAATTGCACAGGCATTTTTGCTGGGTGATTCGTTTATCGCTGGCAGCAGTTGCGCACTAATCTTGGGGGATAACATTTTTTACGGACACGATCTCGCCAAAGATTTGCGGGCGGCATCCAAAGCAAATCATGGAGCACGAGTATTCGCCTACCCGGTCCATGATCCGGAGCGCTACGGTGTCGTGGAGTTTGATGGAAACGGCCGAGCCCTGAGTATCGAGGAAAAGCCGAAGCATCCGAAGTCACGCTATGCGATCACCGGGCTTTATTTCTATGATAATCAGGTGGTAAAGATCGCCAAGTCGCTGAAACCGAGCGCGCGCGGAGAATTGGAAATCACCGACGTCAACCAGGCATACCTCGCGAAGGGCCAGTTGGAGGTGGTAGTGATGGGGCGTGGAATGGCATGGCTCGACACCGGTACGCATGAATCACTGATGGATGCTTCGCTCTACATTCAGGCGATCGAGAAACGACAGGGTCTGATGGTGGCGTGTCCCGAAGAAATTGCTTACCGCTCTGGCTATATAACGGCGGAAGAGGTGGAGAGAATCGGGCACTCCATGAAGAACAACAGTTACGGAACGTACCTGCTGCAACTTTTGCGGGAGAAGGTATTCTGAAATGAGTGCGATGCCTGCACTTCACTACCCGATGGATGCCATCAGAAAACTTCCGACTTCTCTGCCCGGCGTCTTCGTGCTGGAGCCTCGAGTTTTCGGTGACGAGCGGGGCTTTTTCTTCGAGAGCTACAACCAGCGCGCCATGATGGAAATCGGAATCGTGGAGAGCTTTGTGCAAGACAATCACTCTTGCTCGATCCGGAACGTTCTGCGCGGCCTGCACTACCAGGTGAAACAGCCGCAGGGAAAACTGGTTCGGGTTGCCGAGGGCGAAATCCTTGATGTGGCTGTGGACCTGCGCCGGAGTTCGCCAACCTTCGGCCGCTGGGAGGCGGTGCGGCTTTCCGGCGACAACAATCGCCTGCTGTGGATTCCACCGGGCTTCGCCCACGGATTTTACGTGACCTCGGACAAGGCGCATGTGCTCTACAAAGCTACTGACTTCTACGCGCCGGAACACGCGCGCACTTTAGCGTGGAACGATCCTGACGTGAACATTGACTGGGGCCTGAAAGGCGATCCAATCGTTTCGGCGAAGGACCAGGCCGGCGCGGCTCTCGGCGATGCTGACACATTTGACTAACTGCGGCAATTCCGATCAACGAACATTGTAGGGTTCGGTCTCCATCCAAAGGTGGTTCGGGAATCAGGGCACCTCGTGAAGTCCATTCTGAATTACATTGATGGACAATTCGTGCGCGGCAAGCGGGAGTTCGCCGACGTCAACCCTGCGGATGGCACCCTAATCGCGCAGGTCACCGAGGCCGACTCAGGCTTGGTCAATGACGCGGTGGCCGCTGCGGGCCGAGCATTGCAGGGTGAGTGGGGTACGCTGGGACCACGCGAACGCGCCGCGCGATTACAGAAGGTCGCAGACGCGATTGAATCGCGCTTCGATTGCTTCGTCGAGGCCGAGGTCAAGGACACCGGCAAACCCAAAGCGCTGGCTTCGAGGCTGGATGTTCCACGTGCCGCGGCGAATTTTCGCGTGTTCGCCGATGCCGTCAGGATGGCCGGGCTCGAGTCGTTTCAAACCGAGACCCCAGATGGCCAGCGTGCACTGAACTATGCCGTCCGCAAACCGCTGGGCGTGGTCGCCGTCATTACCCCGTGGAATCTTCCGCTGCTGTTATTAACATGGAAGGTCGCCCCTGCTCTCGCCTGTGGAAACACGGTCGTGGTGAAGCCTTCCGAGGAAACTCCGGCAACTGCGACGCTGCTGGCCGAGGTCATGCAGAAGGCCGGTATCCCGAACGGCGTCTACAACGTCGTGCACGGTTTCGGGCCGAATTCTACAGGAGAGTTTCTGACCCAGCACCCGGATGTGAATGCCGTGACGTTCACCGGTGAGTCGCGAACCGGAGCGGCAATTATGAAGGCGGTGGCGCCTTCGGTGAAGCCAGTTTCGTTCGAACTGGGCGGCAAGAATGCTGCGATCGTCTTTGCGGACTGCGATTTTGAAGAGACAGTAAACGGATTGAGTGAGGCCGTTTTCCTGAACACGGGACAAGTATGCTTGTGCATTGAGCGCGTATATGTCGAGCGTGTACTTTTTGAGCGATTCGTCATGGCATTGAAAGAAAAGGCCGAAAGCTTGCGACTGGGATCGCCGATGGACGAGAGCACAAACTTGGGCCCACTCATCTCGTCGCAGCATCGAGACAAAGTGCTTTCATATTACAAACTAGCGCGCGAAGAAGGCGCTGCGGCCGTGACCGGCGGCGGCATCCCCGAATTCGGCAACGCGCTAGACAAAGGTTTCTACGTGCAGCCAACGATCTATACTGGACTGTCCGAATCGGCGCGCTGTGTAAAAGAAGAAATCTTTGGTCCCGTGTGCCACATAGCGCCCTTCGACGCTGAGGAAGAAGCGGTGGCGATGGCCAACGACACGAAATACGGACTGGCAGCCTCCATCTGGACGACAAATTTGAAGCGTGGGCACCACATAGCGCAGCAGATGAATGTGGGCATCACCTGGGTGAACTGCTGGTTTCTGCGCGATCTAAGAACGCCATTTGGAGGGGTTGGGCTCTCTGGCATTGGCCGGGAGGGCGGAATTCATTCGCTGAATTTTTATTCGGAACTCAATAATATTTGTGTTCGGCTTTGAGCTTTGAGGTACCGAGGCGGATTCCGTCATCTGACATGGATACGATCGAGAGCAAACTCGTTGAGGGAAAAGCGAAACCCCGGGGCAAGTATCCCCACGTCAAACGTGCTGGAGACTTCCTGCTAGTGTCGGGAACAAGTGCCCGCCGTGCCGACAACACGATTGCCGGAGCCGACAGCGATGAACTCGGAACGACGCGTCTCGACATCCGGGCACAGACTCGTGCTGTGATTGAGAACCTCCGCGACATCCTGCGAAGCGCCGGCGCGCAGCTCGAAGATGTTGTTGAAATCACTACGTACCTGGTGAATATGAATGATTTCGGCGGCTACAACGAGGTGTACGGAGAATATTTCAGCTACGATGGACCAGTCCGTACCACGGTAGCGGTTCATCAATTGCCCCATCCGCACTTGCTGATTGAAATCCGAGCCATGGCGTATAGGCCGGTGAAATAGGAGGCGCGATGCCGTCCATACAAAGCCTGAAGGCCTTCAATTTCCAGGCCTGGATTGAAGCGAACAAAGAAAAGTTAAAGCCACCCGTCGGGAATGCTCAAGTGTGGGAAGACGGCGAAATGATGGTGACAGTCGTCGGCGGGCCTAATAATCGGCGCGATTTTCACGACGATCCCACAGAAGAATTTTTCTACCAGCTCAAAGGCGACATTTTTCTCCGCATCATGCAGACGCCCGGCAAACCGCCTCTCGAAATTCCGATTAAAGAGGGGGAGATTTTTCTTCTGCCGAAACACATGCGGCACTCTCCCCAGCGGCTGCAACCTGGAACCATCGGCGTAGTGGTGGAGATGCCGCGCCCCGAAGGCGCTCTCGACGGATTTGAATGGTATTGCCAAAACTGCCACCAGTTACTGCATCGGGCGGAGGTGAAGTTAAAAAGTATCGTTAAAGATTTGCCCCCGCTTTTCGAACAGTTCTACAGCAGTGAAAGTCTCCGTAAGTGCAAGCATTGTGGTGCGATTCATCCGGGCAAACAGTAACGATGCGCGTTATCGACATCCACAATCATTTCTTTCCTCGCGCATGGCCCGATCTGGCGGCGCGCTACGGTACACCCAACTGGCCGTGGATCAAACACACCGAAGCTGGGAAGGCGGACGTTATAGTCGGCGACCGCGTTTTCCGGCACATATATTCCGCATGCTGGGATCCCCAGGTACGGCTTGAGGAAATGGACCGCGACGGCGTGGATATGCAAGTGATGTCGGCCACGCCGATACTGTTTGCCTATGATCGTCCGATTGAACACGCACTTGATTGTGCACGCTTGTTCAACGATGCGGCGCTTGAGCTTTGCGCGCAGGGTGATGGACGACTGAAGTCGCTGTGCCAGGTTCCGCTGCAGGACATTGATGCTGCTTGTGCGGAGCTCAGCCGGTGCATGCGCATGGGGCATCTCGGAGTACAAATCGGAAATCACGTTGGCGACAACGCAGAATTTGCGCATCTGCTTTGCGCACGGAGGAGGGAGCTTCCCGTTTCTCTTGGGACGGCTGGAAAATGCCTGGCATCATCATCCCGTGGCACATGGAGTTTGCGAACTACCCCCGAGCCGATATCTAGATCGCTTCTATGTGGATGCGGCAGTTTTCGATGAGCGCGCCCTGGAGTTTCTAGTGGGGACAATGGGAACCGGCCGGGTAATGCTTGGTTCCGATTACCCATTCCCGCTCGGGGAGGAACGCGTTGGGTCTCTCATTCGCAGCAGCCAGCTTCCGTTGAAGGCAAAGGCCAAGTTGCTAAGTGACAACGCGATAGAATTCTTGAATATTGATGGTGCAAAAGACGAGGTCTCGGGCAAGGAGTCTGTTGTGGTTCATCCCCCGATCACTCCAAGTTCTGAACAACTCACGTACAGTTCGTACCTGAAAGTTCCTGAGTTACTCGAGTTGCAGCATCCGCAGTCTTCACCACAACATCACGACGAATTGCTTTTTATCATCGTTCACCAGACTTACGAGCTGTGGTTCAAAGAATTGCTCCACGACCTGGACGCAGTGGTTGCGAACCTGGGTGCCGCGGGGGGGAATCCGAACTCGCGGGATGAGGTCTACGAAGCTGCGCGCCTGCTTCGCCGCTGCACCGAAATTACGCGTGTACTGGTGGAGCAGTTCACGATCCTCGAAACCATGCTTCCGACCCACTTTCTGGCGTTTCGTGCGAAGCTGGAGCCGGCTAGCGGATTTCAATCCGAACAGTTTCGTGAACTTGAATTCCTATGCGGCCTGAAGGACGACAAAATGCTCCGCTATCACAAGCCCACACCGGAGGCGCACGCACAACTTGAGCGCCGGCTGCGCGAGCCATCCCTTCACGATGTGTTCTTTGATGCTCTCCGCGCTATGGGCAAACTTGCGAAGCCTATGGATGGAACAACGGAGCAGGAAGAATTCGACGCTCGCGCCCGGGCAATTCTTGCTCTGTACAAGGACGAGACGCACCATCGCGATTGAACGGAGCAGGAAGAATTCGACGCTCGCGCCCGGGCAATTCGTGCTCTGTACAAGGACGAGACGCACCATCGCGATTGGATTGACGTATGCGAGCGGCTCACAGAATTTGACGAACTCGTCGTAAGCTGGAGGCTTCGCCACATTCAGTTGGTGGAACGCACAATAGGAGTGCGCATGGGAACGGGCGGCAGCGCGGGGTCGTCCTACCTCAAACTCACGCTGGAGAAGAAATTCTTCCCGGAATTGTGGGAAGCCAGGACGTTGTTGACAGAATGATTGAACCAGTCGCAATCTCTCGTAGGTAATCCCAGTTAAGATTTATTCTTCCATGCACCGTACCTCCCCTACAGTCACCATGATTGGCGCCGGATTGAACGGTCCCCTGCTTGCAACTTCCCTGGTAAAGCGCGGTTTTCGCGTTGAGATTTACGAACGCCGACCGGACATGCGTCACGCGCCCATGACTGCTGGACGTTCCATTAACCTCGCACTGTCGACGCGTGGAATTCATGCTCTTGCCGAGGCGGGACTGTGGGACGCGATGGCCCAGATCATCATCCCCATGAAGGGCAGGATGATGCACTCGGTGACCGGAGAACTTACCTTCCAGCCTTATGGAAAGGATGATGCCGAGGTGATCTATTCGATTTCCCGCGCCGCCTTGAATATAGCCCTGATGAATGCAGCCGAAGCGAAGGGCGTGAGCATTCACTTCCAGCGGCGTTGCTTGGGACTCGATGTGAAAACAGGGTTAGTCCGACTGCGGCATGAAGAGACGGACGAAGAAACAACAATCCAGTCCGAGGTGGTAATCGGGTGCGACGGCTCGGCTTCGGCTGTTCGCACCGAAATGCTTAAGCTCAACCGTTTCAACTTTTCGCAAAAGTATCTCGACTATGGCTACAAAGAGCTGACGATTCCAGCAGGCCCGGGTGGCAAACATCTTCTTGACAAGCACGCTCTTCACATCTGGCCTCGGGGCAGTTACATGTTAATCGCCTTGCCAAACATCGATGGGACATTTGCCTGCATCCTGTTTCTGCCTTTTGAGGGTCCGGACAGCTTCGCCGAGCTGGCGACACCCTTCGACTTAGTCGAGTTTTTTCGTTCCCGATTTCCCGACGCACTTCCCTTGATGCCCGCACTTGCCGACAATTATTTTGCTAATCCAACTGGATTCATGGTCACGATTAAATGCTCTCCCTGGCAAGTAGAAGGTAGATCCTTGCTGTTAGGAGACGCGGCTCACGCGATCGTCCCCTTCTTCGGCCAGGGATTGAATTGCGGTTTCGAAGACTGCACTCGTTTTCTTGAGATACTCGATCGCCACGGGGCGGATTGGAAGCTCGGTTTCAAACAGTTTGAGGAGTCCCGAAGAATCAACACAGATGCGATTGCCGACATGGCGATCGAAAATTTCGTCGAGATGAGAGATCGCGTGGCGGATCCTCGATTTCTTTTTCGTAAAAAAGTCGAGCTGGCCCTGGAAGCAAAGTACCCGCAACTCTTCGTCCCGAAATATGCGATGGTCACCTTTCATAGAATTCCTTACTCGGTAGCGCTTGCGCGAGGCGTGGTGCAGGATCGAATACTGGCGGAACTCTGCGATCCGATTGAGCGGGTTGAGGATCTCGACTGGGCAAAAGCCGACCAGTTGATCCGCAGCCAACTCTCCCCGTTGGAGCAGGCGTCGTGACCGGCATTTCGTTTGAAGCGCCTGAAAAATTTGCCCTCGCGATGGACGCTCGCGACCCGCTGGCACACTACCGGGATCGCTTCTGTTTTCCCAAAACAAAAACCGGAGAGGACTGCATTTACTTGTGTGGCCATTCCCTGGGCTTGCAGCCCAAAACCGTGAGCAAATACATTGAACAGGAGTTGTCCGATTGGGCTGACCTGGGCGTGGAGGGGCACTTCCAGGCGCGTAATCCATGGATGCCTTACCATCGCCTGCTGACGCAGCAGACGGCATCCCTGGTAGGCGCGCAGCCTGAGGAAGTCGTAGTGATGAATTCCTTGACCGTAAACCTGCACCTCATGATGGTTTCGTTTTACCGGCCAACCTCGCAACGGCACAAAATACTTGTGGAGCGGGGAACGTTTCCATCCGACCAGTATGCAGTGCAATCGCAAATCACCTTTCACGGATTCCAGCCCGCATCATCGTTGCTGGAGTTGGCGCCGAGGAGTGGTGAATCCTGTATCCGCGACGAAGATATCGAATTGTTGATCGACCGCGAGGGCGATTCGATCGCCTTAATTCTTCTGGGAGGCGTGAACTATGCCACCGGTCAGGCATTCGATATTGCCGGCATCACAGATGCTGGCCACAGGAAAGGATGCGTAGTCGGTTTCGATTTGGCGCATGCGGCAGGGAATCTACCCTTACGGCTTCACGATTGGGGTCCGGATTTTGCGGTTTGGTGCAGCTATAAATACCTTAACGGCGGTCCAGGGTGCGTTGGCGGCTGCTATGTTCACGATCGACACTCGCATGCGTGGACGTTACCCCGTTTTGCCGGCTGGTGGGGTCACGACGAAAAGACACGATTCGAGATGGGGCCAAACTTTCAACCCATGACCGGAGCCGAAGGCTGGCAATTGAGCAACCCATCCATTCTGTCGTTGGCCGCTTTGCGAGCGTCAATGGATATTTTCGATGAAGCTGGCATGGAGCGTTTGCGAGCGAAGAGTTTATCCCTGACCGGTTACCTCGAATTCCTACTCAGCCAACATGCTTCGCCAAAGTTTTCCGTGATCACTCCGAGCGATGCCGAACGAAGGGGCGCGCAGATTTCCATCCGAATTCTTGACAACGGACAGTTATGTAAGGAACTAGCCGAGAACGGCATCGTCGGTGACTGGCGCGAACCGGACACGTTCCGAGTGGCACCCGTACCTCTATACAATTCATACGGTGATGTTTACAGGTTTGTGCAAAGGTTTGTAGCGGAGCTTTCGTGATTCGGTAGAGACGCATTTTCAATTACCTCCGTAACATTCGAGATTATCCTGACAAAACTACAATCTGTGCGTGGGGAATGCTCCGTTCCAGCGCATCAGAAAATGGCAGTTCGCGGTCTGCGCGATCGCATGCGCTCAGATCCTGCTGTCTGTTCTGGCACCTCGCAGTTTTGCGCTGACGGCCTCTGGCGATTTGATTCAGAGCATCCTTCTATTATGCGGAGCGGTCGCCGCTCTCTCCAATCTTCGAACCGCTCAGAAGAAAGCGAGATTGTTCTGGGGTCTTCTGGCGCTGGGCTGCGCTATGTGGTTCTGCTCCCAGGTGCTCTGGACTTACTTCGAAGTCTTCTTACGCCAAGAATCGCCGAACCCGTTTGTCGGCGACGTCGTTCTCTTCCTGCATATTGTTCCCATGATGGCGGCGGTCGCGGTGCAGCCGCATCTCTATCAGGACGAACGCGCCCGGCGCATGGGATCACTTGATTTTCTGTTGCTTCTCACTTGTTGGCTTTATCTCTACCTCTTCATCATTATCCCCTGGCAATACGTTTACCCGGCGGATGCAACATACGGTCGGGCTTTCGATGTCTTGTACGCCTGCGAACAACTCGTCCTCGTTCTTGCCCTATTTCTGGTCTGGCGTCGAAGCCAAGGATCATGGCGGATCCTCTATGCGCAGTTCTTCGGCGCCGCACTTCTCTATTGCGTAGGCTCGGTCGCTGCCAGTGAAGCCATCGACTACCATGCCTACTACACAGGGAGTCTTTATGATGTTCCGCTGGTCGCCGCCATGGCTTGGTTTGCGGCAATCGGATTTATGGCGCGCGAGATCTCGAGTTTGCATCCGATGGAAGAAGTTCCCGCGGATGGCCATGGGATATGGAAGGCCCGTTTGGCCATGCTGGCCGTATTCTTTACGCCGCTGATGGTGGCCTGGGCACAATTCGGCGGAAATGCGCCACCCCGTGTCCGCGCCTACCGTTTGCTCTTGACCGTGGCCGTCATGATCGTCATGGGAGCGCTGGTTTTTCTGAAGCAGCATCTGCTCGATCAGGAACTCCTCAGCCTGCTGCGAGCTTCGGGCCAGCATCTGGAGGAGACCTGCAGACTGAAAGACGAACTGGAGAACAAGGAGCATTCCTTGCGCTGGCATAGCTTGGAACTCCAGCGTAAGAATCTTGAACTCCAGGAAATTTCCTTTACTGACTCCCTGACTAGAGTGTGGAACCGCCGTTACCTCGAAGAGATCCTTACAGCCGAGGCGGGACAGGTGCTGCGAAACTACCAGCGTGCGCACGGGGCTGACATTAGCAAGCTTGATCATCGGGATCTGGTCTTCATGATGGTTGATGTCGACTTCTTCAAGCAGGTAAACGATCAATATGGTCATCCGGCCGGCGATCGGTTGCTCCAACTGGTTGCCGAGCGGCTGGCTAGCGTGGTTCGCAAGTCAGACGTACTCGTACGATGGGGCGGAGAAGAATTCCTGATCATGAACCGGTCCACCGATCCTTCTGGAACTCCCGCATTTTGCAGTCGAATTCTCGAAGTCATGTCTTCGAAACCGTTTGAGCTGGGCCATGGCATTGCGGTGAGAAAGACATGCTCGGTGGGCTGGGCCCCGTATCCTTGGGCGCGCGATGCTTTCGAAGCGATTTGCGCCGAAGAGGTGATCGCTCTTGCGGACACCGCTCTTTACCGAGCCAAGGCACTGGGTAGAAATCGCGGCGTGGGACTCTTGCCGAGCGATGCTGCTGCTTCTGCACCTCTGTTATCAAGCTTCGTTCGTTGAAGGAGGACTGGAACGGCCTTACCCGGGTCATAGTAACGGAATGCCCAGTTCCGCTCTCGCTGTCAGAAATCGCAGTACCTACGCCTGAGCCCGTCTAGCGTCGCGTCCTGAACTTGCCCTGACTGAGCCTCGGTTTTTCACCGCAGTCGAATCAAACGATTGTTCCACGATGTACGATGATGGTAGTGGCTCAATTTGAAATTGAGCCACTACCACGATGATCGACCCCTTGACCTTGGCGATCCCGTTCACTACATTGAACAATCGGCCTGAAAGTTATCGACGCGTAAGTCGCAGTTTGTTTCTCATGATCCGAAGCATTTTTTGTGAGGCGCTCCGGCAATGAATGTAAAACATTCCTCCCGCAAGACTGGCCTTCGCCAGAAGGCACAACTGATGTCTGCTTCCGAAATTGAGCGAACCCTGGTGCGTCTAGCCTATGAGATCGTCGAGAAAAATGGCGGAGTTGATGGACTTGGACTGGTCGGAATCCGTCGCCGCGGCGTACCGATTGCAGAGCGCCTGGGGAAGATCATTACGCGAATTGAAAATGCCCAGGTTCCGGTCGGCACTCTGGATATTACTTTTTATCGCGACGATCTTTCACAAGTTCAGTTGTGCGTCCTGATTGACCGGGGACATCGCGAGTTGCCGGTTGAGGCCAGCTTTGTGGGACGCAACATCCAGACCACGATGAACGAGGTAATTGAAGTTAAGCTGACCGAAATTGATGATGCGGAAAAAGTCCTCTTGATGGAAAAATAAAATGAAGGGCGGCGAAATTGCACCGCCGCCCTTCATTGTCCAGTCGGTATTGTTTAGAGTCATTGCTAGGCCAGCCGCGTGCACACCGCCTTGGTTTGCGTGTACAGGTTGAGCGCGTCGTGTCCCATCTCCCGGCCCCACCCGGATTGTTTATATCCTCCAAACGGCATGGCCGCGTCGAAGATGTTGTAGCAGTTGATCCACACCGTGCCTGCGCGCAGACTGTCCGCCAGGCGATGCGCTTTGCTGATATCCCGCGTCCACACCGCCGCAGCGAGACCATAATCACTGTCGTTGGCTCGGTTGAGGATTTCTTCGGGGTCATCGAACGGCATCGCCGTCACAACAGGTCCGAAGATTTCTTCCTGTACGACCTTCATGTCTTCGCGGGTATTCACCAGGACGGTGGGCTCCACAAAGTATCCCTTGTCACCAGTCTTCCGACCGCCAGCGATGGCCTTTGCACCCTCGGAGAATCCAGCCTCGATGTATCCGCAGACCCGGTTGAGCTGCTCTTCGGAAACCAACGGCCCCATCTGCGTCTCGGGATCGAGGCCGGAGCCTACGGTAATTTTCTTGGCGTACTCAGCGACTCCCTCGACCACACGATCGTAAACCGCCTTTTCCACGTACAACCGTGAGCCTGCACAACAGCACTGCCCATGGTTAAAGAAGATCGCACTTGCGGCGCCCGGAATCGCACTTTCAAGATCCGCATCCTTGAACACCACGTTGGGCGATTTGCCGCCCAATTCAAGCGAGACCTTCTTCAGATTGCCAGTGGCCGCGTGCACGATCAGCTTGCCGACCTCGGTTGACCCAGTGAAGGCGATTTTGTCGACGTCCGAATGAGCTGCCAGCGCCGCGCCGGCAGTTTCGCCATAGCCAGGCACAATGTTTACCACACCGTCGGGGAACCCGGCTTCCATAATCAGTTCACCCAGGCGCAGAGCGGAGAGAGGTGTCTGCTCCGCAGGCTTCAAGATGACGGTGCAACCCGAGGCCAGCGCCGGCCCCAGTTTCCATGCCGCCATTAACAGTGGGAAGTTCCAGGGAATAATTTGGCCCACGACTCCGACCGGCTCTCGCAGGGTATAGGCGAGGTATTTGGCGCCGGGCGTATACGGAACCGAGAGCGGAATTGTGTTGCCTTCGATTTTTGTAGCCCACCCTGCCATGTAGCGGAAGAGGTCGACCGCCAGCGGTACGTCGGCAGCTTTCGCGACGCCGAGCGGCTTGCCATTATCGAGACTCTCGAGATAAGCGAACTCTTCGGTGTTCGCCTCGAGCAGATCGGCAAGCTTC
>WNFI01630054.1_pt1 | contig 13630 bp, 17 predicted proteins | sample 5400471 | NCBI WGS metagenome assembly WNFI01 (sample SAMN13153348, study PRJNA577476) | soil metagenome | isolation source: 100 cm saprolite on Douglas fir-dominated hillslope | place: USA:California | collected 2013-09-17 | reverse complement strand
AGCGGCTAAGTCTACCAACCGCCTGAACTGAGCCCCGATTTGGTGGGGCCCGGCAACCCCATACCTATAATTCGTTCGGCGTGGGCGATACCGATCGGCCAGGCGGCGGCTCCCCGGACGAGCTCCGGAAGCGGTTCCAGATCCTGGAACGCGTGGCGATCTTCTTCACCCTGCCCGACAACGTCCTCCACGCCCTGGCCCGCCGGCTCGCCCCGGCCTCGGCTTCCAAGGGGTCCGTGATCGTCCACCAGGGAGACCCCGGGGACACCATGTTCGTGGTCGAATCCGGCCGCTGCGAGGTGTTCGTCGAGGAGTCTCCGGGACATACGATCACCATCGCGCTCATGGGGCCCGACGACTTCTTCGGCGAGATGGCTCTCATCTCAGAAGAAACGCGCACCGCCAGCGTGCGCGCGCTCGAGGACTGCAAGCTGCTCACCCTCGACCGGAAGACCCTGTACGAAACGGTGCCGGCGGACTCGGACGCGCTCATCGAGCTGACCAAGCTCGTCGAGCAGCGCAAGGACACCCTGCCCAACCTGATCGCCCGCGCGCGGATGGTCGCCCCCGAGCAGGCTGCCTCGACGGTTGCGGTCTACTCGCCCAAGGGCGGCTCGGGCCGGACCACGATCGCCGTCAACCTGGCCGCCGCCCTCGCCAAGCGGTTCCCCGGCGAGGTCCTCCTCGTCGACCTGGCCCTCCCCTACAACCACGCCGCGCTGATCTCCTACCTGACGCCTACCGGTTGTCTCGCCGCCGCAAGCCAGGTGCCGCCGCAGAACTTCGAGGAGGCCGTGCTGGGGGCGATCCTCCACCACCCGGGCGGCATGATGCTGCTCCCCGGCGTGCTGCGCGCAGAGCAGGCGGACCACTCGCAGCGCGTGCTGGTCCTGGTCACGCCCGAGCTGTCCTCGCTGAAAGACGTCGGCGAGCTGCTCAACATCTTCACCAACGTCCTCAACATCGTCCCGGGCCGCGTGATCCTCGCGCTCAACAACAAGGTCCCGAAGTCGGTCGTGAGCAAGGAAGACGTGGTGCGCACGCTGAAGCAGGAGCTCGCGGTGGAGATCGACTTCGACGGCACCAAGCCGGACGAGGCGGCGGTCAAGGGCGAGATCCTGGTCCTGACCGACCCCAAGAGCGCCTTGTCGCGCGGCGCCGAGCAGCTGGCCCAGATCATCGCGGGCTCGACCACGGCCGACAGCAAGGGCGAAAAGAAGGGCGGCTTCAAGCTCGGACGCCGGTAGCTCCACCCCATTTATAGGGAGGTGGCCGCGTCTTCGTCAGCGGTGGCGGCTGCTCCGGCATGCAGTACGGCATGGCGTTCGACGACCAGCGGCGCGCCGACGACCTCGTGATCGAAAACGAGGGCGTCCAGATCCTGGTCGACGACTTCAGCGTGTCTTACATCCGCGGCTCGGAGATCGACTACGTCGACAGCCTCATGGGCGCCGGATTCACGGTGCACAACCCCAACGCCGTGCACTCGTGCTCCTGCGGTCACTCGTTCGACACCGGCGACGACGCCGGCGGCGCGCAGGCCTGCGGCTGCGGCCATTAAACGCTAAGAAGCAGACGCCTTAGAGAAATCGCGCTTCTGACCCTGGGCGTGCTCACGCCTGTCGGGATCCTCGCCGTAAACGCCTCCGCGTTCGTGATGGTCCACCTCAACGCCTTCCGGATCGGCATCGCTGCCTGCGCGCTGCTCAGCGGCCTCGTGTTGAACGGCCTGACCGCCTGGTGGCTGCTGCGCCTCGCCAGCCGCAATGCCCCTCCCCTCTACCGGGAGTACCGGATCTGGGCGATCGGCGCGGCGGTGCTGCTCGTCCTCCTCACGGCCGGCGGCGGCGGCTACCTCACCTACCTCGGGCTCAACGATCCGAAACGGCTCCCGGACGCGCTGTCGGTCATCGTCGCCACGTTCATGCTCTTGCTCCCGCTGGCGGTGTCCGTCGCGGGGCGGCGCCTGGCGGGGATGGGCGGGATCATCCCAGTCGACGAACCGGCGGACGCCCCCACCCGGCGCCTTCGGCGCCGACCTCCCCAGCAAGTGGGGAGGTGAAGGGCTAAAAAGAAGAGCCCCTCCGAAGAGGGGCTCTTGACAAGTCGCCTTCTTACATCATGTCGGGCGACATGCCGCCAGACATTCCAGAGTTCCTCTTCTCCTCGGGCACCTCGGTCACCATCGCCTCGGTGGTCAGCACCATGGCGGCGATCGACGCCGCGTTCTGCAGCGCAGACCGAGTCACCTTCGCGGGGTCGACGATTCCCGCCTCGAACATGTTCACGAACTTGTCGTTGAGCGCGTCGTAGCCCTCACCCGGCTTGGCCTTGCGGATCTGCTCGACGATGAGCGACCCCTCCTTGCCGGCGTTGCTCGCGATCTGCTTGACCGGCTCCTCGAGAGCCTTGCGGACGATGGCGACACCCGTCGCCTGGTCGTCCTTCAGGCCCAGCCCGCCGTCCAGCTTCTTCTGCGCGTTCAGCAGCACGGTGCCACCGCCCGCGACGATTCCCTCTTCGATGGCCGCCCGAGTGGCGCTAAGCGCGTCCTCGATGCGGTGCTTCTTCTCCTTCTGCTCGACCTCGGTGGCCGCGCCGACCTTGATCACCGCGACGCCGCCGGCCAGCTTGGCCAGCCGCTCCTGCAGCTTCTCCTTGTCGAAGTCGGAGGTGGTCTCCTCGATCTGCGCCTTGATCGACTTGATCCGGCCCTGGATCGCCTGGCGCCGCTTCTCGTCCTTCTCGATGTCGACGACGATCGTGGTGTCGTCCTTGGTGACGGTTACCTTGCGGGCCTTGCCCAGCTGCTCGATCTTGGTCTGGTCGAGCTTGAGGCCGAGGTCTTCGGAGACCACGGTGCCGCCGGTCAGGATCGCCATGTCCTCGAGCATCGCCTTGCGGCGGTCGCCAAAGCCCGGCGCCTTGACGGCAACCGCGGTAAACGTGCCGCGGAGCTTGTTGACGATGAGGGTGGCCAGCGCCTCGCCCTCGACGTCCTCGGCAACGATCAGCAGGGGCTTGCCCAGCTGCACGACCTTCTCGAGCACCGGCAGGAGATCCTGGATGGCCGAGATCTTGCGGTCGGTGATAAGAACGAACGGCTCGTCCAGCACCGCTTCCATGCGGTCCGGGTTGGTCACCATGTAGGCGGCGATGTAGCCGCGGTCGAACTGCATGCCCTCGACGAACTCGAGCTCGGTCGAGATTGCCTGGTTGTCCTCGACGGTGATGACACCGTCCTTGCCGACCTTGAGGTTGGCCTCGGCGATGAGCTTGCCGATCTCTTCCGACTGGCTCGAGATCGCCGCGACGTGGGCGACGTCCTCACTCTTGTCGGCCACCGGCTGGGCGAGCTTCTTGATCTCCTCGACGACGGCCTCGACGGCCTTCTCGATTCCGACCTTGAGCTGCATGGGGTTGGCGCCCGCGGTGACGTTGCGGAAGCCTTCGCTGATCATGGTCTGGGCCAGGATCGTCGCCGTGGTGGTGCCGTCACCGGCCACGTCGTTGGTCTTGGTCGCGACCTCGCGCAGCAGCTGCGCGCCTGTGTTCTCCATCGCGTCCTTGAGCTCGATCTCCCGCACGATCGTCACGCCGTCGTTGGTGACGGTCGGGGCGCCGAACTTCTTCTCGAGAACCACGTTGCGGCCCTTAGGGCCGAGCGTGATGCGTACGGCCTGGGCAACGGTGTCGATGCCCTTCTTGAGGTGCTGTCGCGCCTCTACGTCGAATGTGACTGTTTTTGCCATATGCGTCCCTCTTCTATTTCTTCCGGATTACTTCTTTTTGCCGTTGCTGGCGACGACTGCCAGTACGTCCTTCTCCGAGACGATCAGGTATTCGATCTCTTCGATCTTGAATTCGTTGCCGGCGTACTTCGCGTAAAGCACCTTGTCGCCGACCTTGAGCTCCATCGGCACCTTGGTGCCGTTGTCCAGGATCCTTCCGGTCCCCACGGCCTCGACGATGCCCTCCTGGGGCTTCTCCTTGGCGGTGTCCGGAAGGACGATCCCGCTCTTGGTCTTTTCCTCTTTCTCGACTGGCTTGACCACTACGCGGTCGCCCAACGGTCTCAGGTTCATGTGCAGCCCTCCTCAGCTGATGGTCTCGGTTTGGCACTCCCCACACCCGAGCGCTTAGCACTCTGGCAGGTCGACTGCTAAATACTAGACCAGTCCCGCGGGCGACCGCCAGGGGCCCCGGTGGAAGGCTAAAGCTGTTCCAGCTCGTCCTGGTCGATGGGGGCCGACTCGGCCTCCCGGATCAGCCGTCGGGCGGTCTCGGCCTGGTCGTCCGGCACCATCACCCGGGCCTCCGTCAGGTTGACGCCGACCCCGTAGGCGTGGTCGCCAAAGACCTCGACCCGGACGCCGTCCGCGCCCAGGACCGCGGCCAGGAGGTCGGCCTGGATGCGCTCGCCCATGAAGACCACCGTCCAGCCCTTCACGCTCATCGCCCTACCAGCTTAGAGAGGGGTCGACGTCGGCCGGGTGGACTGCGGCGTAGGCCCCGGCGGCGGCGATCATGGCCGCGTTGTCGGTGCACAGCTCCAGCGGGGGCATCGTGAGCCGGGCCCGGCCCCCGACCACCTCGGCGGCCCGCCGGCGCAGAAGAGAGTTGGCGGCGACCCCGCCGGCCACCACGACTTCGCTCGAAGGCGTCTGGCCCAAAGCTGTGTCGAGCTTTTCCAGGAGCGACTCGACCACCGACTGCTCGAACGCGGCGGCCAGGTCGGCGCGGTCCTGCTCGGTGACCCTGTCCCCCAGGTCGCGGAGGCGGTAGAGGAGGGCCGTCTTCAGGCCGCTGAAGCTGTACTCGAGCCCGGGCAGCGAGGGCCGCGGCAGCGGCTGGCGCCTGGCGTCACCGGTGCGGGCGAGGCGATCGAGCGCGGGACCGCCCGGGAAGCCCAGGCCGAGCATGCGGGCCGCCTTGTCGAAGGCCTCCCCCGCGGCATCGTCGCGGGTGCGGCCGATCACCTCGAAGCGCCCGTGCTCGAGCATCCTGACCAGGTCGGAGTGGGCGCCGCTCACGACGAGGCCGAGGAGCGGTGGCTCGAGGTCCGGCCGCGCGAGCATCGCGGCGTAGATGTGGCCCCAGAGGTGATTGACACCGGTGATCGGCTTCGCCCACGCCGCGGCCAGGCCTTCGCCTACTCCCACCCCGACCAGCAGGCAGCCCACCAGGCCGGGGCCGCGGGTCACGGCGCAAAGGTCGATGTCAGCCGGCTGCACAGCGGCCTTCTCCAGCGCGAGCTCGAGCAAATGCGGCAGCCGTTCGAGGTGGTCTCGGGCTGCGAGCTCGGGGACGACTCCGCCGAACTCTTGGTGCAGGTCGACCTGGGAGTGGATGACGTTGCTCAGGACCCGGCGACCGCCTTCCACGACCGCGACTGAAGTTTCGTCGCAGGAGGTCTCGATCCCGAGGGTGAGAGAGCCTACTGTTCGCCCATGGTCAACAGGTCACGGCGCAGGCCCTGGACGTCGGCGTCGATCCGGTCCAGGTTTGCCTCGTACGCCTTGCGAAAGCGCGGCGAGTGGATGGAGTCCGACCACATCACGATGGCGTCCTCGCCGTTGTCCGTGTAGTAGCCCTTTCGCCGCCCGATGACCTTGAAGCCGAAGGCCTCGTACATCTTCATCGCGTTGTCGTTGCTGGTCCGGACCTCGAGCGTGACCCACTTCGCGCCCATGTCGTATGCGGCCTGCACGAGGCCGGCGAAGATGATGCGGCCGTAGCCGCGGTGCTGCAGGTCGCGGCGCACGCCGATCGTCGTGACGTGGGCCTCGTCGTACATACGCCACATCCCGCCGTAGCCGATGATCGTCGGGTCGAAGTCGGCGACGCGGTAGCCGGCAGGCCTCTCGACCAGTCCTTCCTGGCGCAGCACCACGTAATGGGCGCTGGCGCGCGAAGCCAGCTCGCGGTAGTACGCGTTGCGCGGCCAGGGCGTCGCGAAGATCTCGCGTTCGATTTCCTGGATCGTGTTGACGTCCGCCTCGCGCATCAGCTCCAGCGCGAGCTGCTGCCTTATCTGAACCATCTAACGCTTCGCGGAAAAGGTCTGCATGTACTTGATTTCGAGACTACCATAGGCCACTTCGCGTGCCGTTTCGAGCACGACCGAGGCCGCCGCGGCGAACTCCCTGAGCTGCCCGGCGGGCACGAACCGATGGCCCGTCGCGAGCAGCGCCGCCCCTGTTTTGGGAGCGACATCGCCGACGAGAGGATGTGACGCGGGAACGTCTGCCGGCTCGCCATGCGCCGCCGCGGCGCCTGGCACCTGGTAGTAGACGCGGCCACGACCAGCCTCGATGACGGCAGTCGCCGGTGACTTGCTCCTGGCCGCACGGAGGGCGAGGCTGGGCAGCGCGACGATGGGGATGCGCAGGCCCATCGCAATGCCGAGCCCGAACGACACCCCGACGCGTAGGCCGGTGAAAGACCCTGGGCCGGTGGCGACAGCGACCCTGGACGGCCGCGTGATCTTCTCGTAGATCGGCGCCAGGTCGGGGCGGTCGCTCGACTCGATCAGCGTTCGGCCATGGCCCGCCTCGTCGATCTCGGCGACAGCCCATCGCGTCGACGAGGTGTCAATGACGAAGATCACGGATCGTCCGGATGCGGCGGCGGTCACCGCCGAGATGCTCGAAGTCGACGAGCGCAGCACCGTCGACCTCAAGACGCTCTCCCCACTCGACGACAACCGCGCCAGCGCCGGCCAGCTCCTCGAGTCCGAGGTCCGAGAGCTCCGCGCTGTTCTCGACGCGGTACAGGTCCACGTGAGCAAGCTGGACGCGGCCCTGGTAGATGCGCACGAGCTGGAAGGTCGGGCTCGCCACAGGCGCCCGCGACCCTGCGCCCTGCGCCATGCCGCGGACGAAGGTCGTCTTGCCCGCGCCGAGCTCGCCCTTCAACAGCACCACGTCGCCCGTCTGCAGCTTCTCCCCCCACTCCCTCCCGAGGTCTTCGGTCTCGGCGGGAGAGTTGGTGGTGACGTCAGGCAAAGTGGTCGTATCCGGTGCGCTTCAGCCTGACCGAGGCGCCGCGGGCGTCGATGACCTTGACCTCGCCGTCGCCGGTGAGCGTCCCAACCGGCTGCAGGCCTGCCCTCTTCAGCAGCTCGGCGGGGCCGGTGCACACGAGCTCGGCCTCTTCGCCGCTTGTCAGGGCGTCCTCGATGGTGGCGCCGGCCGCGCGCGGCACGTCCTCGGCCCAGAGCACACAGCCGACTCCCGCCATCGCACGGAACTTCTCCATCTCGCGCACGAGGCCGTCCGACACGTCGCCGCAGCACAGCCCGAGCTCGTTGAGGCGGCGCCCCTCCTCGATGAGGGGCACGAGCCGGTGAGGGCGGCGTTCGCGCAGCGCGATGGCGGCCGCTCCAAGCGGTCCGGTGACGGCGATCGACCAGCCGGCCTCGGCCTGCGCCCTCGCGAGCGGCATCTTTGTGGTGCGACCCGTGACGGTCAGCGAAAGGACGGCCGGGCCGTCGATTGAGGTGAGGTCTCCGCCCACGATCTCGAGCTTGAAGCGCCTGCCGAGGGCGGCCATGCCCGCATAGAGGCCGGTCAGGTGGTCCACCGTCCAGGCGTTGGGGAGGGCGACCGAGGCGAGCCCCCACGCCGGGTCCGCGCCGTTGGCCGCCAGGTCGCCCAGCGCGAGCGCGAGCGACCGCCAGCCCGCGTCCTCCGCGGTCATCCAGCCGAGGTCGAAGTGCACGCCCTCGACGAACATGTCGGTGCTCGCCACGACGAAACCCGTGGCGTCGGCGATGACCGCCGCGTCGTCACCGCCCGCGCGGGCGTCGAGATAAGGCTTGATCCGGTCGAGCAACCCCTGCTCGCCGACCCCGCGAACGCTCATCTGACGGTGAGCATGGCACGCAGGCGGCGCGCGGCTTGCTCGGGGTCTGTGGACTCGGAGACGGCGCGGATCACTGCCGCGCGGCGGATGCCGGCCAGGGCGAGCTGGCCCACGTTGGACTCGTCGATGCCGCCGATCGCGAAGACCGGGATGTCGACCGCCTGCGCGATGGCGGCAACGCCGCGCGGCCCGATGACCTGCTTTCGGGCCTTGATCGGGGTGGCGAACGCGGGGCCGGAGCCGAGGTAGTCCGCGCCTTCCTCGACCGCCTGCAGCGCGCGCTCGACTGTGGACGCCGACGCGCCGATGAGCAGCCGATCGCCCGCGACGTGACGCGCCGCTTCGATGGAGAGGTCGTCGGGCCCGAGGTGCACACCGTCGGCGCCGCTGAGCAGTGCGATGTCGACATGGTCATTGACCATGAGCAATACGCTGGGGATCCCCTCACGCAGCCGGCGTGCGAGCGTCAGGAGCTCGCCGCGCGGCAGGGACTTGTGGCGAAGTTGCACCACGTCGGCCCCGCCGCGCACCGCGCCGGCGGCAATCTCGACCACCCGCTCGGGCGTCACGTCCGGCGTGATCACGTAAAGCCGGGCGTCGGCCAGCTTCAGCTGAGGATCTGGCGCAGCTTGTCTCGAAACGCCGGCGGGGCCGTGTCGCAATCGCACGAGTGCTTGACCAGGCGCTTCAGGTGTTCCTGGAACTCGTAGTTGTCCATGCAGTCCGGGCAGCCTTCGAGGTGCAGCTGGACCTCCAGCGCCTCGGTGTTGGTCAGCTCACGGTCGACGTAACGGTCGAGCTTGTTAGCGCACTCTTCGCATCTCATTGGTTTGGCACCTGTGTCATGCCGCCGGTGTGGACGATACCCGATTCGACGGCGTACTCATAGAGGGATTTTTGAAGCTGCTGGCGGGCCCGGTGGAGGCGGGACATGACCGTCCCGATGGGCACGCCGAGCGTCAGCGCGGCGTCCTTGTAGGAGAAGCCCTCCACGTCGACCAGCAGCACCACCTCGCGGTGGAGTGGCGGCAGCTTGTCGACCGCGGCGACGACCTCCGTCGCGGCGATCTTGTCCAGCACGTCGGACTCGGGCCTCGCGCCTTCGTCGCGCAGCTTCTCGTACAGGACAAAGTCGCCCACGTCATCCAGGCTCACGTCCTCTTTTCGCGAGCCCTTGAAGCGATCCCAGAAGAGGTTGCGCATGATCGCGAACAGCCAGGCTTTCATGTTCGTGCCGGTCTGGTAGCTGTGCTGGTAGCGAAGCGCGCGCAGGTACGCCTCCTGGACGAGGTCCTGGGCCTGGTCAGGGTCGTGTGTGAGCCGAAGCGCACCCCTGTAGAGCGTATCCAGGTGGGTCAAAGCCTCTTCCGCGAAGGCAGTTTGTGCGGCCGGTTCCGCCATCAGTACTGCCAGTTTAGGATCACCTGCCTTTTCACCCATCTGGAAAGGGTGGGGGGCGACGGGTATTCCTCATCGTCCCTCCGGAGGGGGTTGTGTCTTGGATCGGGGCTGCTGTGATGCGCGGACGGCGTTCAGTGTGGCGGTGGCGTCGACGGGGGCAGGATCCGCTGAACGAGGTTGAGCAACTGTCCGAGTTGCCCGCTCAGAGCTGTGAGGATGGTGAGGCCCAGCGATGGCAGGGCGACCGTGAGGGCAGTTGCCGCTGGCTGGAAGCCCGCGAAGTCTGACATGGCTTGCCGGGCCCGGGCCCTGTCGTAGGCGAGGCGCCATGTGCGGTAATCGAAGATCAGGCCAATCGCCGAGAAGAAGAAGATCGTGAAGGCTGTGCGCAGCACGGTCAGCGTGGTCTCGGCGACGCTACTGAACCCCACTACCCAGCCGGGCAGCTGAGCGAGGGCGACGATGAGGCCCACCAGGACTCCCTTGGACAATCCAGAGCGGAACTTGACGTCCTCCAGGAAATATCCAAAGAAGAATCCCGAAGCGGCCCAGACCAGAGTTATCGAAGCGAGGTCGACGACCAGGTAGGCAATCGGAAACTTGAGGACGGCCACAAAATCGAAGCCGTACACGATGAAGTTGAACACAACGAGAGGGGAGGCGATGGCGAGTCCAAACAGCAGGCCGTACCAGCCGTTTGTCCAGCGAGTTGGCTCTGGCCCAAACATCAGAACGCCGGAGGTTGCTTTCTTGTTGATCGACTCCTGGTTCATGTGCTTCAGGTTGCGCGCACGCGCCTGGTCCAGCGCCGCCGGCAACCATCGCCCGGCCCTTTCCGCCAGGACCCGATCCCTGACCGTAGCAATGGTCTGGCGCCGTGCAGCGGGTTGTAGAAGAAAACCAGCGAGTGCAAGTCCGACCAGGAACACGAGCGGAACGCCCAGAACTATCGGAAACATGCCAACTGCGAAGGCGGCCACGAGCAGGATGAATGCCGAAGCTGGAGTCGACGGCACGTTTTGCCGCAGCAGGACGAACGCCCCAAGGAAGGCGGCCACGCGGACCAGGGTCTCGAGCGTGCCCATGATGTCGCGAATCGCAGACCTGAAGAGATCGATTGTCGGCATGTCGGCGTAAACCACGGCGCCGCCAGGCCAGGGTATGGCGATCCCCACGACAGCCACGGTGCCTACAACCAGCAGAAGAAGCCGCGAGGAGCCGATGGCCATTCGCCGACCGGGCCAGCCGGTGCGCGATATGGTTGCCGCCGTATATGAGACAAGACCGGCCACGACCAGCACTGCCTCGACGTACGCGACCGTGCGCCACTGATAGTTGGGTGCCACTGATGCCCCTACTAGACCCGCCGAGTCGATGACCACGGCTAGCAGAGCGCCCGCAGCGACGCTTCGCGTCACGACCGCGATGTACTCATGGAGCGTCCGTCGACGGAACGTGAGCCGCAATACGAGAAACAGCGCCCAGACCACCAGGCCGATCGCGCCGGCCAAGGCGATCGTCTCTCCATAGAGCATCCGGTAGAAGTCAAACGGGGTGAGATTCTCGCCGGCCGGGATGTATGCCGCGAGCCAGGAGGCGAAGCCGTCGACCCCGTACGCGATCGCCACGGCCGCCCAAACCGTCGCAACTTGCTCCACGGTCGCTGTCGCGCGGGCGCTGACCGGCTGGACCTCGGACCTGACACGAATCGCGATCCACGCGACGACGATCGCCGGCAGTGCGACGTACAGCGCAACCACCAGGCTGAAGATTCCGCGCCAGGGATCGGGAAGCCAGAAGTCCGGCTGGCTCTGAAGAATGTCGAGGAGCCGGCCTGGGCCTGAATAGCTGAGCCCGATGTCGACCTCGCGGGATAGTTGGGTACCCGACCACGACACCACATGGGAGGCGTACTCAGTGGGGATTGGTTCCAGCGACAGAACCGAATAGTCTCTGACGCTCAGGGAGACCTGATCGTTCTCAAACGGCGAAGGAAAAGGATGGACCGTGTTACCAGTGAAATCAGTGAACTTGACGGCAAGCTTCTGCCCAAGCGGCTCACGCACCGAGTCGCTGGTGGCCTTGATCAACACCTGAGTCGGCGAGATGGTCAGCTGAGGCGGCACGGAACTGAACAGGTACTCGACTGGGAAATCGCCGACTGAAACGCTCCCGAACGTTCTTTGAAACCAAGTTGTCAGGCTGGTCCCCCCACCAACCACCTCGATGGCCCTCGGGTCGCCCCGCGACAGATGAGCTTCAACGCTGATCGTGAAGCTGCGATAGCTCAGATTGATGGTCAGGAGCCGCGACAGCGCTACTGGTGAGGGAGCGGCCCCCTGGCTCTCAACCGGCTGGGGGAGCACCGGCTCTGTCGCTGGTCTTGACGTCACGGCCAGGACGATTGCCGGGAAAAGGACAATTCCGATGAGAGCGGCCGCCGAGGTGACGTTCCAGAACCGACGGCGGCGCCCAGCAGCCACGACCTACGCGTGCGTGATGTAGACGAAGAAGTGCGCGATCATTGCGCCGAATACCGTCATCACCAGAACCGCCACCCACCATCTGCCTGTCACGGCGGCGTTCACGTGCTGGCCGATGGTTGGTTTCCTTAGCCACGTGGAAACCAGATCTGTGAGCGAAACGAAAAGCAGGATCACGAAAATTACAGCGACAAGAACCTTGAATCCATTGGTGCTGAAAAGCTGGTCGACCGGGCTCATTTGCTCGGGAACCAGAGCCAGTTGCTGATCATGAAACCAATCGAGGCGGCCGTTGCTGCCGCGAGCGGGAACTGATGATAGGCGGCGCATCGGACGTAGCTCGTAACCGGCGGAGGGACGCTGCCGTTGGCTACCGACCAGGTTTCATAGCCGAGCAGTAGAGCGGCGACGGCCAGAAACAGAACGAGGAGTATGCCGAGTCCGGTACTCGACTTTGCCGGCGCCGCGACGTTGAGTCCCGCCCGGACGTGGCGGCGGAACCAGGCCACTCCTCGGCCGGCCAGGAACCCGGCCACGGTGATGCCGGCCAAAAAATAGCCAGGTGTCGAGTCCAACTGCTCGTGCTTGAGGCACGCATTTACGTCGGCAGACCTCAGGGCGCTCACGGCAAGCCAGAAAAGAACTGCGACCACGACGAAACCGGCAAGATGGGCCAGGAGTTCGATCCGTCGCCACTGCTCCGCCTTGGCCTGAATATGCGACGCCAACCGCTTGTGGACTGGCGCGCGCCTCGTGCCCGACCCGGTCATTTGCTCGTGAATGGCCATCTACTTCCAAACCGCGCAGCCGACGCCGAAGCCAATCACTCCGGCCAGCGGTACGAGCCAGTCCAGGCTCAGGAAGCGGGGGTACCTGGTCGTGAATCGTGTCATCCGGGCGGCAACCCAGTCGATGAAGAGGGCCAGCGCGAGAGCGGCCACCGCATACGCGGCAAATCCAGAGGCCGCAGTCGAGATCGCGTCAATGGGCGCTTTGCCCGATGCGATCCGCCACGCGGACCATGCCACGGCAAGGACGATGCCACCGACGATCAGGGGCCAGATACCTCGTAGCTGATCGTGCTCGACCAGGCGGCCACTTCTTCGGCGGTGATCGACTGGTCGCCGTCGCGGCCGATCAGCGTCGCCGCGTCGCCCACCTCGACGCCGGGGACGTCGCTGACGTCGAGCGTGATCGCGTCCATGCTCACCATCCCGATGAGCGGCGCGCGCCGGCCGCGGACCAGGACGTGCCCGCGGTTCGCGCGAGCGCGGTGGACGCCGTCCGCATAACCGATGGCGACCGTCGCCACGCGCGTCGGCCCAGGCGCACGCCATGTCGCCCCGTAGCCGACAGTCGCTCCAGTCTCCACCGTTTTCAGGTGCGTGATGCTCGACCGCACCGCCACCGCCGGCTCCGTGCCCGGCCACTCGCAGCCGTAGATGGCGATGCCGCAGCGCACGGCGTCGAGCGCGAAGTCGGGGTGGTTCAGCGCGCCGGCGGAGTTGCAGGCGTGGCGCATGCCCGGCCCGACCTCGAACCGCGCAACCGTTTCGACGAACAGGTCGAACTGGCGCTGCGTCATTTCGGCGTCGGATCCAGACGAGGCGAAGTGCGTCCACGTCCCGGCCAGGCGTGTGCCACGCGCTTCGTCGATGAGCTGCGCGAGAGCCGGCGCCTCCTCAGGGGCGCATCCGAAGCGGCCCATGCCGGTGTCGATCTTGAGGTGAATCGGGACTGGCCGCCCTGACGTGCCGAGCGCCTCCGCCAGCTCGCGGCTTGAGACCGCGATGCTGCATCCGCTCGCGGCCGCAGTCCTCGCCTGCGCGGGCAGCAGCCCTCCCATGACCAGGATCTGCTCGTGGTCGACGAGGCCGCGG
>WNFI01293094.1_pt1 | contig 13630 bp, 15 predicted proteins | sample 5400471 | NCBI WGS metagenome assembly WNFI01 (sample SAMN13153348, study PRJNA577476) | soil metagenome | isolation source: 100 cm saprolite on Douglas fir-dominated hillslope | place: USA:California | collected 2013-09-17 | reverse complement strand
CCGCGGGCCACGGAAGAAAAGTACAGCGGCGATTGGTGCCGCACCGGCGACCAGGCCGCATGGGACGAGGACGGCTACCTCTGGTACCACGGGCGCGCCGACGACATGATCAAGAGCGCGGGCTATCGCATCGGGCCCGCGGAGATTGAAAATTGCCTGGTGAAGCACGCCGCCGTCGCGAATTCGGCGGTGGTGCCGATTCCCGACGAGACGCGGGGCGCGGTGATCAAGGCCTTCGTGCTGCTCGCCCCGGGGCACGAGCCTTCGGACGCCCTGAAGGAATCGATCCGCGAGCACGTGAAGAAGCATCTCGCGCCGTACCAGCAACCGCGCGAGATCGAGTTCGTGCGCGAGCTGCCGATGACGACCACGGGGAAAGTGCAGCGGCGCGTCTTGCGCGACCGTGAAGCGGCCCGCGTTATTTCTTCGGATCCACCGAAGGCGTGAAGGCGTCGCAGAAGAATTCGTCCTCGGGCAGGCCCTTTTCCTCGACAAAGGTCTTGCGCGCGATGTCGGTCATCGCGGGAGCGCCGCACGCGTAGACCTGGTAGCCGGACAGGTCCGGGAAATCGTCGAGCACCGCCTGGTGAACGAACCCGGTGCGGCCCTGCCAGGCGTCTCCGGGCAGCGGATCGGAGAGCACCGGGATGTAGGTGAAATTCGGATGCTCCTGCTGCCCCGAGCGGTCCTTCGAAACGCAGGATCGCGCGCTCCTTCATGGCGTCGAACACGTAGTTGGAGAATGCGCCGCCGGGTGTCTTGCGCACGTGCAGCTCGAGGAACTGGTCGTCGTGCGGCGCGTTGGCCATCGAGAAGCTGCGCCGCTTGCCGTCCTTCATGAGGATGTCGATGTACTGGCCGGCGAGGAACTGCAGGCGCTCGCCGGTGGGCAGCTTGAGGTAGAGCACCGCCACGTCTTCCGCCGGTTTCTCCACCTTCTCCACGCGGGCGGGAAGGGTGCGGATGGCGAAGTCCTTCGCGCCCGAGAGCTCGCGCACCTCGAAGACAATGTCGGTCATGGCCCGCGTGCAGCAGGTGAGCGCCTTGCCCGCCGCCTTCTCGTTCGGATGCAGCGCGCGCTCCTGGTAATCGCCGTACGCGAGCTCTCCGGAGCGCAGCACGCCCTTGCAGGCGCCGCATGCGCCGTTGCGGCATCCATAAGGCAGGCCGATTCCCTGGCGCAATGCGCTTTCCAGGATGGTCTCGCCGGGAGCGACGGTGAACGAGTGCCCGCTGGGTTCGAGCCGAACCTCGTGGCCGGACGCTGGGGATTCAGGCAATGGAAGGCTTTCGTAGGAGCGGCGGGGAGCGGGATCGCCCGGACCTCGCGCACCCGAAGGGGGCGACGCGGATTCTACCGCACGGGATGCGCGCGGCAGCGCTTCAGCGCGAGCGGCGGAACTCGCCCTCGATCAGCGTGCCGGTGCCTTCGCGACGCGAAGCCGAGTCGACGGCGCGCGGCCGCGGAAGCAGCAGCAGCGTGAGCGCGATCAGGTCGGAGACCACGCCGGGAAAGATGAGCAGCAGCCCCGCGAGCACGGTGCGGGCGCTGTCGGTGAGCGCCACGATCGAGAATTGGCCCTGGGCGATGCCCAAGGCAAGCCGCGCCACGAGCGCGAAGCGCGCCTCCTTGATGAGCGCCATCCCCGCGCATGCTGCGAGGACGACCCATGCGAGGACCCACCAACCGAGCGTTTCGCTCAGCCGCACGAGGACCACGGCTTCGAGCAGGGGGAAACCCAGTAAAATCGCAATCAGCAAGAGTCGCATCGCCTGCACCATCTTCCATCGTTGAAACTCGCCGCCGGCACCGGGGGAGCGCCCACTTGGCCGTCATCGCGGTCCTGACAAACCTACCCGACTCCGAGTCCGCTTTCAATCTGGCTCGCGAGCTCGTTCACTTGAGGCTCGCCGCGTGCGTAAACGTTCTCGCCCCGGTGAATTCCTTTTACCGGTGGGAGGGCCGCGAAGAGGAGGCGAGCGAAGTCCCCGTCCTCATCAAGACCACCCGCGGGCGCTATGCCGAGCTTGAAGCCGCCATCCGCAAGCGCCATCCCTACTCGCTTCCCGAGATCATCGCCTGGCCGGTCGAGCGCGGCCTCCCGGAATACCTGAGCTGGGTGGAGCAGGAAACATGCTAACTCGATGAGCGCCCGATCGGTGTTCGGCGGGGTGGGAATTCTCGCCCTGCTGGCGGGATTGGCCTTCTGGCTGGGCGCCCGCCCGCCCCTCCCCGTCGACACGGCTGTCACACCGCCCGCCTGCAGGCGCGCTGGGGTGACCGCAACGTCCAGTTCGTCGGGCTGGCTAACGACGATCCACGGCGGGTGGAGCGCTTCGGGAACGACCTGGGAATCCCGTATCCCCTCTGGGTCGGCGGCGATGAAGTGGGAGAATTGTCGAAGCGGCTCGGAAATCGCCTCGGGGTGCTGCCGCATACGGTGCTGGTGGATCGGGATGGTCGCGTGCTGGAGAGTAGAGTGGGCCCTTACTCAGAGGCGCTTCTAGAAGAAAGGTTGCGAGCAATAGCCCATTAACTTCGCTTAACTTCAGCCAAAATCGCTTAAATTCTCTACTTCGCCTTTCCTGCCTGACCGAGCCATTGCATTGAAGCTTAATCCGTGCCCGTTAACGCGCCCCTATAAATGCCCCAAGGTGGCGATGAGCGCTAACTTCGGCCAAAACTGGACATCGTGCAGCGAGTTGCGGCAAACTCGCCGCCCATGCCCAAGATCCTCGTCGTCCACGGCCCCAATTTGAATCTTCTCGGGGATCGCGAGACTGATCTGTATGGGAAGGACACGCTGGAGGCCATCGACCGGCGCCTCGTCGAGCAGGGCCGGCGCCTCGGCTTGGCCGTGACGAGCTTTCAGAGCAACGCCGAGGCGCCGCTGATCGAGCGGGTGCACGCGGCGAAAACCGACGGGACCGCGTACATCATCATCAATCCGGCCGCCTTCACCCACACGAGCGTGGCGCTGCGCGACGCCCTGGCCGCGGTGCGCATTCCCTTCATCGAGGTCCACCTGTCCAACGTCCACGCGCGGGAGCCCTTTCGAAAGCACTCGTACTTCTCCGATCTCGCCGCGGGTGTGATCGCCGGCCTGGGGCCGATGGTGTACGAGCTCGCCCTGGAAGCGGCGGGACGTTCCTTGGGGGCGAAAAAGTCCCGCCCGAAGCAATAGGGCCAGACCATGGACCTGCGCAAGCTGAAGAAGCTGATCGACCTCGTCCAGGAATCGGGGATCGGGGAGATCGAGATCACCGAAGGCGAGGAAAAGGTGCGCATCAGCCGCCAGCCGCCCGGCGGAGTGCCAATGGTCATGGCCTCGCCCGGAGTGCAGCCGATGGCTTTCGGCGGGCCTTCCCAGGGCATGCCCGCCCCCGGCGAGGCAGCCGCGGCGCCCGCCCCGCCCGAGCCCAAGGGCCACAGCCTCAAGTCCCCCATGGTGGGGACGTTCTACCGCGCGCCCTCCCCAGGGGCGCCGTCATTCGTGGAAGTCGGCCAAACGGTGTCCAAGGGGCAGACCATCTGCATCATCGAGGCGATGAAACTGCTGAACGAGATCGAGTCCGACGTATCGGGGACTATCAAGGCGATCCTCGTGGAGAACGGCCAACCCGTCGAGTACGGCCAGCCGCTCTTCGTCATCGAATAAGCCGCGCGTGTTTGAAAAGATCCTGATCGCGAATCGGGGCGAGATTGCGCTACGCATCCAGCGCGCCTGCCGCGAGATGGGCATCAAGACAGTGGCGGTGCATTCGGAGGCCGATGCCGACGCGAAGTACGTGATGCTCGCCGACGAATCGGTGTGCATCGGCCCCGCCCCCTCGCGCGACAGCTATCTCAACATTCCCGCGATCATCAGCGCCGCCGAAGTGACCGACGCGCAGGCGATCCATCCCGGCTACGGCTTCCTCTCCGAGAACGCGGACTTCGCCGAGCGCGTCGAGAACTCGGGCTTCGTGTTCATCGGCCCGCGCGCCGAGTCGATCCGCATGATGGGCGACAAGATCTCCGCCAAGGTGGCGATGAAGAAAGCCGGCATCCCGTGCGTGCCGGGCTCCGAGGGTTTGCTGCCCGACGATCCCAAGGAGATCCGCCGGCTCGCCGCCGCGGTCGGGTACCCGGTCATCATCAAGGCCGCGGGCGGCGGGGGCGGGCGCGGCATGCGTGTGGTGCATACCGAGGCCGCGCTCGTGAACGCGGTCACGATGACCAAGACCGAAGCGCAGAACGCCTTCAACAATCCCACCGTCTACCTCGAGAAGTTCCTCGAGAACCCGCGCCACATCGAGATCCAGGTCCTCGCCGACGAGCACAAGCAGGCGATCTACCTGGGCGAGCGCGACTGCTCGATGCAGCGCCGCCACCAGAAGATCATCGAGGAAGGCCCCGCGCCGCTCGTGAAGGCGCGCTCGATCGAGAAGATCGGCGAGAAGTGCGCCGAGGCGTGCCGCAAGATCGGATACCGCGGTGCGGGCACCTTCGAGTTCCTCTACGAGGACGACGAGTTCTACTTCATCGAGATGAACACGCGCGTGCAGGTCGAGCATCCGGTGACCGAGATGATCACCGGCGTGGACATCGTGCAGGAGCAGATCCGCGTGGCGGCGGGCATGAAGCTGAAGCTGCGCCAGAAGGACGTGGTGAAGAAGGGCCACGCCATCGAGTGCCGCATCAACGCGGAGAACCCCTACACCTTTGTGCCCTCGCCGGGGCGCATCACGCAGTACCACGTGGCCGGCGGCCCCGGCATTCGCTACGACTCGCACGTCTACGCGAACTACTACGTTCCGCCGCACTACGATTCGCTGATCGGAAAGCTCATCGCCTACGGCGACAACCGGGAGCAGGCCATCGCGCGCATGCGCGTGGCGCTCTCCGAGATGGTGATCGAGGGCATCCAGACCAACATCCCGCTGCACCAGGAGCTCATGAACGACGCGGCGTTCATCCGCGGCGGGGCGAGCATCCACTACCTCGAGGAGAAGATCGCCGCGTTGAAGTCCATCTAGTGGCCTGGCAGCGGGTGGATCTGGTCGTCGATGGAGCGCGCGCCGAGGCGCTGGCCGAGGCTCTCGAGGAGGAAGGCGCGCTTTCCACCGAGATCTCGGATGCCGACGCTGGAACGCCCACGGAGCAGGCGGTGTTCGGCGAGCCCGGCGCCGATAACGGGCCGTGGCGGCGATGTCGCGTAAGCGCGCTCTTTCCGGAGGACGAACCAGTCTCGGACGCGCTCGACGCCGCGCTAACGGCGTGCGAGATCGGATCGCTCGCGGCCGCTTCGATCGAGCGCCTCGAGGACGCGGACTGGGTCTCGCTCACGCAGAAGCAATTCGAGCCGATGCGCGCCGGGCAACGCCTCTGGATCGTGCCCACCTGGCACGTATCCCCGGATCCTGGCGCGGTGAACATCGTCCTCGATCCCGGCGCGGCTTTCGGAACCGGGAGCCATCCGACCACGCGCCTGTGCCTCGAATGGCTCGAGCGCAACGTCGCGCCAGGCGATTCCGTTCTCGACTACGGCTGCGGCTCGGGGGTGCTCGCGATCGCCGCGCTCAAGCTGGGTGCGGCGCGGGCAGTCGCCGTCGACATCGACCCGCAGGCGCTCGAGGCGGCGCGCTACAATTCCGAGCGCAATAGCGTGCATCTCGAACTCATCGACGCGCAACTCGCCTTTCGCGGCGAAGCGCGCCTCACCGTCGCCAACATCCTCGCCAATCCGCTGCGCATGCTGGCTCCCGTCATCGCATCCCATACCGCCGCGGGCGGGAGCATCGCGTTGAGCGGCATCCTCGAGGAGCAGGCGAACGGCGTGATCGCGGCGTACGCGCCGTGGGCGCGGCTCGAAGTCGCCGCGCGCGACGTGCCGTGGGTCCTGCTCGCCGGGCTGCGCGCGGGCTCGTCTTGATGCGCTCGCGACGATAGCGCGCCGTGCTCCTCACCACCTGCACCCACTGCAGCGCGCGCTTCCGCGTCACGCCTCCGCAGCTGAACGCGAAGCAAGGCAAGGTGCGGTGCGGCCGCTGCCACAATGTGTTCAACGGCTTCGAGTCGCTGGAGCGCTTCCCCGACGACGACACCGGCGGGCGGCTTCTCGCCGCGCGCGAGGCCGCCGAAAGGACCGGAGGTCCCCCGCCCGGAGTGGAGGCGCTGCCGTTCGAAGACCTTCCCGATATCGAGACGCTGGAGCCCGCGGAGCCGGCCGCGGTCGAGCGTTACCCGAATCCTGTCGAAGAGCCCGCGCCGGTGCCCTCGACGCCGCCCCGCGCGGCGCGGCCGCTCTCGCGCCCGGACCTCACCCTGCCGGCGCTGCCGCGCGCGCGGCCCCTGGCGCGTGCCTGGTCATTTGGCGCCGCGCTCCTCACGCTGGTGCTCGCCGCGGAGCTCGTCTACGCGTACCGCAGCCCCCTCGCGCAGCGCTATCCGGTCCTGCGTCCGTGGCTCGAATCGGCGTGCGTGGCGGCGGGCTGCGCGGTTTCGTGGGCGCGCGAGGACGCGCTGCTCAAGCTCGAGGACTCGGAGCTGCTCGAGGTTCCCGGCAAGCCGAACGAAATCGCGCTCGGGGCGCGCATTCGCAACCTCGCGCAGGTTCCCCAGGAGTACCCGCACCTCGAGCTCACGTTGACCGATCTCACCGGGCAGGCGGCGATGCGGCGCGTGCTGCGGCCCACCGACTATTTGGGCCGGCCGCTCAACGGCGCGGAAGTTCTCGCGCCCGGCGCCGAGATGTCGATCCAGCTGCGGCTCGAGACCCCGCGCATCAAGGCCACCGGCTACGAGCTGCTGCTGTTCTACCCCTGACGCAGGTCGGCGAGCATCGAATCGACCGCGCGTTCCACGAGCGGCGCGTCATCGATGATGCGCGCTTCACCCACGCGCATCTGCTCGGCGAGCGCCTCGGGCGTGATCGACACCGCGGCATTGGTCGCATACGAGTTGGTGAAGAGGTAGACGCCCTTGTTGGGGCTGATCCACGTGAGGCGCGCGCGCATCGGCGCCGCGTCGGCACGCGAGAACTGCACCCAGGTTCCGCGCTGCAGGTTGGTCCAGATCCCGGTGCGGGTGAACACGTTTCGCACGGCCGAGGCGCCGCGCGGCGCGCGCAGCCGGATCTCTTCGACCTGGACGTCTCCCGCGGGAACGACCGCGCGCTCGATCTCCGGCTTGCGCAACGGTTCCGGAGTCTTCGCCTGGGGAAGCGCGGCAATGCCGCGCAATCCGGCCTTCACCGCCATCGCATGGGAATCGACCAGCAGGCCGAGGAAAGCGTTGCGGCGCTCCACGGCGAGCCCGCCGCGCACCATGCCGTCCTGCAGGTTCTTGATCATTCCCGGCAGCATCGTGATGAGGCGCTTGCGGTCGTCGGGCGTGGCCTTCGGTTCCACGCTCCACAGCAGGTCTTCCATCGTGAGGAGGAGCGCCTGCCACGCGGCCGAGCCTTCACCCTCGGCGCGCTGCACGCTCGCGAGCGCGCGCGTCCAGGTTTCGTCGATCATCTCGCGCACCGGCTGCGGGATCCATGCCCGCAACGCGAGGCGGCGGGAGACCTCTTCCTGGGCCAGCAACAGGGCGATCTCGTCGCGCTCGCGCTCCTCGATAGCGCGCGCGGAGCGCTCCACCACGCTCGACTCGATCTGCTTTTGCTCTTCGATGAAGGCCGACACCTTTTCGACGAGGCGTTCGAACAGCGCGACGTCGGAGTCGAATTCCGCGAGCACGCTGTCGACCACCGACTCGATGAACGTGAGCGTGGGGGCTTCCCGCGTGCTCGTCTCGTCGACGCCGAGCGCGGCCGCGGCGAGCAGGTCGAGCAGGTGGCGCGCGGGGTGCGATTTCGAGGAGAAGAAGCTCCTGTCGAGCAACGCCACCTTGAGCGTGGGGATCTGCAGCCGGCCGAGCAGCGCCTTCACGTTCGCGGAGATGTTGCGGTCTTCGAAGATGTAGTCGAAGAGCATGCCGACGATGTCGATGGTCATCGCGTCGACCGTGCCCAGGGTGGCGCTCTGCGGCGCGGCCTTGATGCGCTTCACGACGTTGACCAATGCGCCGTCCGGGGCGGAGCTCACCGCGCCGTCCTCGCGGTGCATGCGGGTGAGCTCGTTCATGAAGGACTGCGGCACGCTGGGCGCCGCACTCGACGCTCCGGCGGGCGCTCCCGTCGATGTCGCACCGCTCCCCGCACCGGATCGCGACGCATCGATCAGCTGCGCGAGGGCGGCGAGGATATCCGTCGGGGCGGCCACGCTGCCCGGACCCGCTGCCGGCGCTATCGCGGAACTCCGGACCTTCGATTCCTTGCGCGGATTGGCGGCGTTGCGCACCGCGCGGGGAACGCCGGGGCGCACGTCGGGAAGGATCCGGCGCTCGACCAGGTGAGAGTTGAGATCGTGGTAGATGTGCTGCATCTCCGCGGCCGCGTGGTGCTCGATCTGGCGCAGCAAGGTCATACGGACGCGGAAGCCCGACTGGATCTGGTCGCACGCCTCCTTCAGCGCCGCGAAGACCGAGGCGGGGCTCACCGGATTGGCGTCGTCATGGAGCTCGGGCTTCTCGAGCAGGAAGCCCATGCGCTGGCTCAATGCGCCGAGCTCGCCCTCGCACGCGAAATGCAGCTTCTTCGCCATCTCCTGAACCGCAAGGCGCTCTTCGAGGTCGTCGTCGCCGACGAGCGAGAGCTCGAAGTCGTCGCTCTCGGGGGCGCTCGCCGGCGCCTCGCCTTTCATCTTCCTGTTGAAGAAATCCACGAAATGGCGCCCGAAAGCGCTCTCGATGTCGGCGCGTTTCTCGCGAGCCTGGGACCTCGCCTCGAGATAGGCGTTCTGCGCCTCTCTGTCGGTGGCCTTCTCGGCGAGGTCGAAAAGATCGTCCTCGACGCGGTCGAGCATTCCGGAGAGGGCCTGCGCCATGCGCTCCAGCGCCAGCTCGCGACAGCCCGTCAGAACGTCCGTCGATTCCTTGGACGAGAGCCGGGCCCTCGCGCGGGGATGATCGCCCAGGGGAATGACCTTGCCGCTTGTCGGTTGCGCCATGCCACACCGCCTTTCGCAGGCCAACCCGCGAAAGGGGAACGCAACGGACAGAGAATGCGCCGCGATGCGATGCGCGACGCGAGCCGGGGGAATCACCCCGGACGACTCTGGCAATCCCGCTGTCGTAGGGCGAAGCCCCTTAGACCGGAGATTTTGCGTCCCCACCTTTCGATGGGTTTGCCCTGTTTCAGAATCCGTGCGCCGACAGGGAGAATCGGCCGGTCATGAATTAGCCGGCCTGGACCTCATCAGCGTTCCCACTCTGAGGGTGGCAGGGAGGCGCGTCAATGCCGCTTGTCGGACCCCAAATGCCGTGCGTCTCCCGAAAGGTGAGCGCTTCCTTGCATATAATCGGCGCATGTCGATTCTCGTCTGCGGCTCGCTCGCCTACGACACCATCATGGTGTTCCCGGGGCACTTCAAGGAGCAGATCCTCGCCGACCAGATCCACATCCTCAACGTCGCCTTCATGGTCCCCGACATGCGGCGCGAATACGGCGGCACCGCGGGCAACATCGCCTACAACCTCAAGCTGCTGGGCGACGATCCGCTCATCATGGCAACCGTGGGCCACGACTTCGGGCCGTATTCAGCGCGGCTGAAGGCCCTCGGGCTCGCCGAGCGGCACGTGCGCGCGATCGAGGACCAGTTCACCGCCCAGGCATTCATCACCACCGACACCGACGACAACCAGATCACCGCCTTCCACCCGGGCGCCATGTCCCTCGCGCACCTGAACCGTATCGCCGATGCGCCGCGCGCAACGCTCGCCATCGTCTCGCCCGACGGGCGGCAGGGAATGGTGGATCACGCGCGCGACCTGGCGAGCGCCGGGATTCCCTTTGTGTTCGATCCTGGCCAAGGATTGCCAATGTTTTCCGGGCCCGAGCTCCTCGATCTCATGACGGGTGCCGTCGCGCTGGCGGTGAACGATTACGAGGCGAGAGTTGTCGAGCAGAAGACGGGCAAGAGCATGACGCAGATCGCCGGCATGATCGGCGCGGTGATCGTGACCCGCGCCGCGGAGGGCTCGAGCGTCATCACCCGTGTCGGCGAAACCCACGTTCCGGCGGTTACCGCCGAGGGGATTGTCGATCCGACCGGGTGCGGCGATGCCTACCGCGCGGGACTCCTGTATGGTTTGGCGCGTGACTGGGGCTGGGTGAAATCGGCACGCCTCGCCTCGTTGATGGGATCGATCAAGGTCGCCCACCGCGGCGGCCAGAACCATCGCCCTGCGCGCGAGGCGATTGCGAGAAAATTCGGCGACGCGTTCGGCGAAACATTCTAGGAAGGAGAGACGGAAAATGACGAATGCCAAACGACTTGCGGCTACCGCGATCGGCGCCCTGCTGCTGGGCGGCTGCGCCTATCCCAATGCAGGCAGCCGCGACTACGGCGGCTACGAAGTGCGCGGTGAGCAATCGGTGCGCTTCGGTGTGGTGGAATCGGTGCGCGACGTGCGAATCAACCCGCGTGAAACCGGCGTGGGAACGGCGGGAGGCGCCACGCTCGGCGCCATCGCGGGCAGCAACGTCGGCGGCGGCAACGGGCAAATCGCGGGCGCCATCGGCGGGGCGATCCTGGGCGGCATCATCGGCCAGAACGTCGAGAAATCGGCCAACGAGCGCCCAGGTGTCGAGGTGACGGTGCTGCTCGACTCGGGCAAGTACATCGCGGTCGTGCAGGAACCCGATGAATCGTTCCGTGCCGGCGATCGCGTGCGCATCCTCTCCGGCCGCGGCACGACCCGCGTCACGCATTAATCGCTCGTGCGCTCCGACGCGCTGGCTGCGTTGGACACGGATGGTCTGGCACGCCGCGCTCGCGGCGCTGATCCTGCGCATCGTCTATCCGCGCGCGGGGGCGGAGCGCCGCCGCGTGCTGCTGCGCTGGTGGTCGGGCAAGCTGCTGCGCATCCTCAACGTGACCGTGCGCGTCGACGGCCCGCCACCGCCCGAGGCCGAGGCGGGAAAGATGATCGCGGCCAATCACGTCTCGTGGCTCGACATCTTCGTGCTCTCGAGCGTGCAGCCGACGCGCTTCATCGCCAAGGGTGAAATCCGCGACTGGCCGATCGTCGGGTGGATCGTCCACGAGGCCGGAACGATCTTCATTCGCCGCGAGCAGTGGCGCGACACGCGGCGCAGCAACGAGAAAGTGGGCGAGGCGCTGGCGCAGGGCGATTGCGTGGGACTCTTCCCCGAGGGGTTCACCACCGCGGGCGACAAGCTGCTCAAGTTCCACAGTGCGATGTTCGAGCCCGCCGTCGCCAATCGCGCCCATGTCCACCCCGCCGCGCTTCGCTACGAGGAGCCGGACGCGAGCCTGTGCCGCGACGTGTCCTTCGTCGGCGATACGACCTTCTTCGAATCGGTGGGACTCATCATCGGGCGCAAGGCCATCACGGCGCGCGTGCACTTCGCTTCCACAATAGAGACCGCTGGATTAGCTCGTCGTCAAGTAATGACAATCTCTGAGCAGCGGATCGCAAGCTTGCTGGGGTTGAAAAAATGACGGTCGCTTTTCCCTGCAAGAAATCATCTTGAAACGGACGCTCGCACGGGTTCTGTCGTTTACTCTGCGGCCTATCGCACTTTTCATCGCAGCCGCAATTTGCGCAGGATCAGGGTGGGGAGTTAGAGACCTAGGACCAATTCGCTACGTAATTTACCTGCAGGGAGTAGCTCTTCTCATTGCCGTTTTCATTCCTCATGGCTGGCAACGAAACACGATTCTCAGGTACCTCGTTATAGGAGTGGGCGTTGCTTTCGCGTCGGCCGTCGCGATATTGGTCGTTGTGGAAGACTTGACGCAAATTTATCCCCAGTACTCGATGATAGTTTTCCGTTTGTTATTGTTTGGACTTTTTGCCGCAATAGCAATCGCAAGCGCACTGGCCTCGAAGGCGCTCAACAATTCTGGTGAAATTGCGCCCGGTCGTTAAGCCGCAGGCTTGTTAGGCTCTTCCCAATTTGTTTCACACATTGAGCGTCAGTTCGACTTCTAGGTTTGCTTCTCCTCCCGGCCTGACACCTGCGGGCACTTCACCTGCGAGAGCGAGCGATCCTCCAGCCGCACTCCGCTGAGGCTTCGCCCCCAGACGCAACCGCTGTCGAGGCCGATGACGTCGGGACGCATCAGCAGTCCCAACGCTGACCAGTGTCCCCAGACGACGGTGTGGTCGCGGCTCTTTCGTCCCGGCACGTCGAACCACGGCGTCCAGTCGTCGTGCGCATCGCCCGGCTCGCCCTTGAAGCCCAACACCATCGCGCCGGAATCGTCGCAGACGCGTAAGCGCGTCATCGCGTTGATGATGACGCGTAGACGATCGATCCCCTCGAGCTTTTCGTCCCAGCGATCGGGCTCGTCGCCGTACATATGCTGGAGCAGGTCGTGGTAGCGCGGGCCCCGCAGCGCGCGCTCCACTTCGGCCGCCAGATCGCGTGCTTGCGCCACGGTCCACTGCGGCAGGAGTCCCGCGTGCACGAGCGCGAAGTTTCCCTCGACGTGCATAAAGGGCCGATGGCGCAGCCAGTCGACGAGCTCATCGCGATCGGGGGCCTCGAGCACCTCGTCGAGCGTGTCGCGCTTTTTGCGGCGCTCGACGCCCTCGGCCACGCAGATGAGGTGCAGGTCGTGGTTGCCCAGCACGGCGACCGCAGCATCGCCCAACGATTTCACATAGCGCAGGCACGCGAGGGAGTCAGGGCCGCGATTGACGAGGTCGCCGACAAACCAGAGCTTGTCGCGCGCGGAGTCGAACGGCAGCGCGTCGACGAGCTTTCGCAGGGGCGTGAAGCACCCCTGGAGGTCGCCGATCGCGTAGATGGCCAGCTTACTTCGACGCCGCGACCATGTAGTCGACGGCGGCCTTCACGTCGGCGTCGGACAGCGAGGGGTTGCCTCCCTTGGGCGGCATCGCGCCCTTGCCCTTGAGCGCGCTCGCGTGGAGCGCATCGAGGCCGGTCTTCACGCGCGCGGACCACGCGGCCTTGTCGCCGAACTTCGGCGCGCCGGCAACACCCGCGGCGTGGCACACCTTGCAAACGCTTTCGTAGGTCGCCGGGCCGGAACCGCCCTTGGATGCGGCCTTCGCAGCGGGCGGCGGGATCACCGCGGCGATGACCGGCGCCGCGGCGCTCGCGGCAGGAGCCGCTGCCGGAGCCGGCGCATTGGGGTCGATCGCCAATTGGGCCACCGGCGCCAGGCGCTTGCGCACGGCCTCGTCGGACATCGCAGGATCGTTCCTCAGCGAGCGCGCGCCGTAGGCCCCGATCGCGAATTGCGCGAGTAGCGCGATTCCCAGGATGAGCGCCGCCGCGCCGAGCACCACACCGATCGCAAGCTTCACCGGGTGCGTGTCGATGTTGTCCTGGATCGGATCGTGGTGGTGGTGTTGGGGATCGGACATGTTTTCCTCGGGAAAAACGCGCTCGCGGGCCGGAAAATGAACCGCGAATTATAGCGCCATCGGCTGCGCGGGCCCGCCCTTTCCTCTAGAATTCGATATCACGCGCCCGTAGCTCAGCTGGATTAGAGTACTGCCCTCCGAAGGCAGGGGTCGCACGTTCGAATCGTGTCGGGCGCGCCA
>WNFI01088611.1_pt1 | contig 13630 bp, 13 predicted proteins | sample 5400471 | NCBI WGS metagenome assembly WNFI01 (sample SAMN13153348, study PRJNA577476) | soil metagenome | isolation source: 100 cm saprolite on Douglas fir-dominated hillslope | place: USA:California | collected 2013-09-17 | reverse complement strand
ACAAGCCAGTTGGTGGCAACTGGTTGGAGTCGGTTCATGGAAAGACGGTTTCCTTTTGTGCAAAAATGCTGCAACAGAAGCCTGCCTCGTTTTTTGGGGCGCATTACTTCACGAGAGATCGTACCCACGGGTATGATTTTCCACCATTTTCTCCCCTCCAGAGCAAGTTCCGAACACTGTTCCCCATTGCTTTCGCGTGCGTTTCTCGCAAAGAGGGAGGTGTTCTTTTTCGTGGAGAGCCGGGTACGATTTCTCATAAAGCTGAGTTTCTAGGCATCGATCGTCTGCTTGCGTGACGGAAGAGACCACCAACGCGTCTGAGGTGTTGAGGAGGATCAGGGCAACGGGAGCGCAAAACGAGCGCATGTCCTACTGCCTCTCGGCACGCTGACGAATCTCTTTCCCCTCCTTCTCCGATGGAGATCGGGTTGTTTGGAGAGAGGAAATGTCGTCATGCCGCAACACATCGCACAGACCTTTCAGACCCGGCGGGCGCTGCTCCGGTCTCTGGTGCCGCGCTACCAGCAGGCGTCCCCGGCCCAGAAAACCCTGCTGCTGGATGCGTTTGTGGAATGGACGGGCTACACGCGTAAGCATGCCATCAGGCTCCTCAACCACGGGGCGTACGACCAGCAAGCTATTCAGCGGCATCGCCTGCCTCAGTACCGTCAAGAAGTGCAGCAGGCCCTCTTTCTGGCTTGGAAAGCGGCCCATTACGTGTGTGCCAAGCGGCTTCTGCCATCCCTGCCCACGCTGGTGACGTTGCTGGAACGGCACGGGCATCTGCACCTCACGGAAGAAGAGCGTCACCAGTTGCTCGCCATGAGTGTGTCCACAGCGGAACGCTTCCTACGCACCCAACGCAAGCCCTGCCTGCATGGTTTGTCTACAACCACTCCTGGCCTCCTGTGCAAGTCCCAGATCCCGGTGTGTGTTTTCTCCCCATGGGAGGAGGAGCGCCCTGGCTTTGTGGAAATCGACCTGGTGGCCCATTGTGGGGAGTATCTCGGTGGCAGCTTTCTCTACACCATGACGCTGACGGATCTCGCCACCGGCTGGACCGAATGCGTTCCCCTGCTGGAGAAGAGTGCTGAGGAGGTGCTGGCCGCGCTTGCGCAGGCCCGTGTGCTCTTTCCATTTCCTCTCCTGGGCATTGACACCGATAGCGGTTCCGAGTTTCTTAATGCGGAACTGATCGCCTACTGTGAACAGCACCAGTTGACGTTTACCCGTGGGCGTCCGGGGTGCAAAAATGATCAAGCGCATGTGGAGCAGAAGAATGGAGCCGTCGTGCGCGAGGCCGTGGGCTGTGTGCGACTGGAAGGGGTTCAGGCGTATCACCAACTCCGCGAGGTGTATCGGGCGCTGCGCCTGGTGGTCAATTGTTTTCAGCCCTCCTTCAAGCTCCAGGCCAAAGTTTCCCAAGGCAACCGGGTGCGGCGGGTGTATGAGGTGCCCCAGACGCCGCTGCGCCGTCTGCTGGCCGCTGGAGTCCTGCCGGAGGATCAGCAACGTACCCTGAGCGAGCGGGTTCAGCAGATCGATCCGCTTGCGCTGAGTGAGCAGCTTGATGCCTTACGACACGCGCTGTGGTGTGGTGCCCATCTGCCCGAGGCGAGGGAGGCCGCCGGGCATGCCTGGCCACTGCTCCGCTTCTCCCTGGCGGCATGTCTGTCCGTCCCGCGGCCAGTGTCCGAGGAAGGGCCTAAGCGGACCGGCCCCCAGGAGACGCCTTCGAGCTGCGAAGAGAGCCTGGCGCCGGCCCAGTCCCGCCCGGAGTGGACCCAGATCAGGCGGGAGGTTGGGCACCAGGCGCTTTCGCGTGCAGTCTCCGCCCCCATGGAGACGCTTCTTCATGACCTCGACACCACCCGTCCGCCCCAGCGAGCCGACTGGGAAAACCCCTGGCCACCAGAACGCATCCAGGGAGATCCTCTGGAATCACTCCCAGCAGAGCCGTCTTTTCCGGAAGAAGCGATCGCGGCTGCGGACCAGTCTGCCGCGCCGGTTCACCCTCTTCCCGCACCAGCCCCAAGGACGCTGAGCAGTCCTGCCGGGGAGCACGAGGCTGGTCAGCGTGACCTGATCACGCTTGAGCAGGCCATCGCGGCCTATGTGCAGGAGATCCGTGTCGGGAAGCGCAGTCCCAAAACGCTGCAGTGGCATCAAACCTCGCTGGGGGCTTTGCGGCGCTATCTGTGGCGGTACTTCCATCTGACAGACGTGAACCAGCTTTCCAGGGCGTGCCTGCAGCGTTGGGTGAGCGACCTGCCCCTCATGCTCTCGGTTCGGACCGGGAAGACGCGAGCCGTCAATACGGTGGCGGCCTATGCCCGCTCAGCGCACGCGTTCTGCACTTGGCTAGCGCAGCAAGGGTATGTGGCAGAAACGCCTTTTCCCAAAGGCGCGGTGCCGCCAGCCCAGCATGGCTTGCCCCAACCGGTAAAGCCAGAGGCGTTTATCCGCTTACTGCATGCCTGTCAACTCGCAGGTTCGCCTGGAGGGCAGAATGCGGGCCTGACAGCGCGCAATCGCGCCATCCTCTGGCTCTTGCTGGACACGGGGATCTCGGTCTCTGAACTGTGCAGCGTACGGCTCGCTGATGTGGATCGCACGAGCGGAAGAGTGACGGTGCAGGGGAAAAAGGGGACCATCCGGACGCTCTCCCTGTCTGTAGACGGGCAACGCGCGGTGTGTGCCTATCTCGATCAAGCCCGTCTCACGTCCGCCTGGGAACCCGCGGTCCCAGAGGCGCAGGATCGGCTCTTGCTCACCGAACGGCGCCATCCCCTGACCAAGAATAGCCTGACACTCCTGTTTCTGCGGTTGAGCCAGCGAGCGGGGTTGACCAGGAAGCCCGTCTGCCCGTCCATGCTGCGCGATACCTATGCCATCCGCTTCTTGCAGGCAGGAGGGGAACTGACAGCCTTGCAGGAACAGCTTGGGCTCGCTGATCTTGTCTCGGTGAAACGGTATCAGCGCTTCTGCGAGCAGAGGAGCGAGGAACGAGAGGCCCAGGCGTGTTCAGAGGCGTCTCTGTCCACACGGCCATCCAGAGGAGGCAAGCGCAGACGCCAGGAGTGGGGGCCAGGGAGAGGTCGCAGGCACGCTCCGCGATGAAGCGAGCGGTTTTGGGGGAATCCATGCGCTGTGGGGCAATGATGGATCTGCCGTCCTTTCCCACAGCGAACTGTGTTCCTGTGCCGCAGGCGCTGTTCCGGAAGGCGTCCGTCAGCCGACTGTTATTGCGCCTGCGAGATGGCCCAGGCTGCATTCACCAAACCGATGTGGCTGAAGGCCTGGGGAAAATTGCCCAGCAACTCTCCGGTTGCCGGATCGACCTCCTCGGCGAGCAAGCCGACGTCATTCGCAGAGGCAATCGCCCGCTCGAAGGTCACCCTGGCTTGCTCGACCTCGCCTGCCAGCGCCTGCGCGTGAGCCAACCAGAACGTGCAGAGCAGGAAGGTCCCCTCCTCGCCCGCCAGTTCATCAGACGTGCGGTAGCGGTAGACCAGGCCGCGCGCATCGGTGAGCCGTTCGGCGATCGCATCGATGGTGGCCCGCATGCGTGGATCGGTGGCCGGCAGGAACCTCACGATCGGCATCATAAGAGCAGAAGCATCCAGGTCATCGGAACCAAACGCCTGGGTAAAGGCTCGGGCTTTCTCGCTCCACCCGCGTGTGAGGATGGCATCGCGGATCTGCGCACGTGTCACGGCCCATCTCTCGATGCGGTCAGGCACCCCCAGCAGATCCGCGAGTGCAATGGCGCAGTCGAGTGCTACCCAGCACATGAGCTTCGAGTAGAGGAAGTGTCTCGGCTCCCCGCGTACCTCCCAGATCCCCTGATCAGGCTCCTGCCACTGTGCTGCCGCGGCATCAGCAACCTCCACCAGAAAATGGCGCGTGCCCTCGTCAAGCTTCCCGATCTGATTGCGGAGGAGGCGCACCGCGCTGAGGAGCTCCCCATAAATGTCGAGTTGGCGCTGCTTCCAGGCGCCGTTGCCGACGCGCACCGGTCGGCTGGCCCGCCATCCGGTCAGGTGGCTGAGCGTGCGCTCGCTGAGGTCGTGCTCGCCGCCGACTCCGAACATGATCTGCATGCCAACACGTCCCTGCATCTGTGTTGCCACTGCATCGGCCATCCAGTTGAAGAAGCGCGACGCCTCAATGGGACAGGCGCTAACCCAAAGCGCCTCCAAGGTCAGGCAGGCGTCGCGCACCCAGGTGTAGCGATAGTCCCAATTGCGCTCTCCTCCGATAGACTCGGGCAGCGAGGTGGTCGGCGCGGCGACAATGGCTCCGGTGGGGCGGAACATAAACGCCTGCAGAACACGGCCGCTCTGGTGAACTAGCTCCCGCCAGGGTCCCGTGTACGTCTGGTGCAGATCTGACCAGGTGCGCCATCCCTTGAGGGTGTCGCGAAAGGACCTGGCGATCGCCGCCGGTGGTGATACCTGTGGCGGGGGCTCCCAACGCGCCCGATAGTGCAGTGCGAAACTCACTTGTTTCCCGGCCTGGAGGGAAAAGCGCAGGCGCGCCAGTGAACCTTCGATGGAGAACCCCACCGGTGAAGAGAGCACCAGGACATCTGCTCCACCACGAGCGACAAGGCCTCCTCGTACCGGTTTGAGCAGTGGAAAGACGAGACCATATTCAAAGCGGGGAGCGTATTCCATCTCCATCTCGACCATACCGCTCACACAGGAGATCGAACGAAGCAACACTCCAGGCGAGTTGGCGCCCAGTTCATGACCGCGTTCATTGCGCCCGATCGCCATCGCGTCAGCCAGCACTGCGCTGCCCGTTGGAGTGTGGAAGGTCGTCTCAAGCACCAGCGTCCTTTCAAGATAGCGGCGGCTTACCTCGAAAGGACCGGCTGCGCAGATGGACCAGTGTCCAGCTTGCTCGTCCAGCAGCCGGGCAAAGACCGCTGGCCCATCGAAGCGGGGAAAGCACAACCAATCGACGGAACCAGCGCGGCTGACCAGCGCGGCTGAGCGGCAATCTGACAGGAGAGCATACTCGGCAATCGGCAAATTACTCATGATCCCCCTCGAACGTTCATCCGTCATGGGATGGTCAATGGGTTGAAAAGCTGAGATGTATGGTGTTCTAACACCAGCACCTGTATCTTTATCATACTCCTCCTTTTTGTCTCCGTATCCTTCTGGAACCCCGCACTGGTTTGACGCCTTTGAAAAGCTGGTCCAGGGACGTTCTCCACTGCGGATGATCAACGCCTGGTCTGTGCTTTAGTTTGACCGGACTCTGAGAGGTAAGATATACTGCTCTAGGTTACGCTTCTCTTGCTTCTAGCTGATACAACATCGTAGTGTCCCAAGGCTCGCTCGAAAGCAAAAGGTGATGAGTCAAGGAAGAAAACAGCTAACAAGACAGCCTGATAGAGTCAGTGCCCAAGACCAGCCCCTTCGTGAAATAAGTACTTAGTCAGAATATGTATGCAGAATGGACTATGTTGATTATACTTCTCCAGGTTCCGATCTTTCCACTTACAGCCGGAGCGCTCTTCTCTCCAAACCTGGATCTTTCGCATTCTGACGAACTGTGTGAAAACCCGAGCCGTGCGGGAGAAACGCAGCGTGCCCTTTTCTTCGTTGTCAGACCTGGATGGCGACCTCGATGGACCTGCGGTAGATCCGGATCGTTTCTTCCCAGCGGATTCTCAAATGCCAGGGCATTGGGCGTCTCTGCCAGCAAACTGGGACGACATGCCCGAGAAGTGGCTCTTGTCACAGGAAACCATAGTCTGTAGCTTATCTACGACAAAGGCATTACCCGCCAGCCAACAGGCCGTCATCACGCTGCATGATCTTGAGGGGTGGAGAGCAGAAGAAATCTGTAACGTTCTTGACATTTCTGCGACGAATCAGCGAGCACTGCTTCACCGTGCGCGCTCGAAAGTCCGGCGGGCACTTGAGCAGTATTTTGAAGAGCAGGAGTGAACTTGGCGAGAAGAAACGAGATGGAGAGCTGGCTCAGAAGGCTTCGCACCCGCATTTCACCGAACAAACAAGAGACAGACACACCCACTACACATAGGCTGACCTGTCAGGAAGTTGTGGAGCTTATCACCGATTACCTTGAGGGAGCATTATTACCAGAAACGCGTGCGCAATTCGAGGAACATCTCGCTGGCTGTCCCGGTTGTCGGCATTATCTGGAACAGATGCGCCTGACCATTGGGATGTTACGGAATCTGGCACACGAACCCGTGTTCCCCGAAACCAAGGAAGAGTTATTACAGAGGTTTCGACAATGGAAGGAGAGATAACGGCCCGCCATTGGCAGTTGCTCCATCCTGTTCCCCTCGGGATCTCAAAGAGCCGGATTGATACGCCGATAGCATTCCCTGAACATCTTTTTGGCCCGCGAAATACGTGTTGCGGCGGCAGTTGGCGAGATCCCAACGATGGCCCCCACTTCCTGGTACGGCACTCCCTGAACGGCGTTGAGTATCAGAGCAATCGCATACTCCTTCGGCATACTGGCGAGAGTCATTCGGATCTGCTCACGTTCAAAGATCTCAGGAATGCCTCCGCTATCGCGAAGCAGGGAAGAAGCACCATCCTCAACTCCACCCTCGCTTTGTTGGTCTTCCGCCCGGCACCGGATCAGTGGCTGCCAGGAAAGACGCTTGCGCCGCCTGAGAAGATCGATAGAAAGGTTGGTGGCAAGACGATACAGCCAGGCAGAAAGGCGCTCACGATCGCGCAACCCCTCCCAGGCCTTGAAAGCACGCACAAATACCTCCTGGGTCACATCATTGGCATCTTCTTGACTATGGAGAATACCAAAGACATACGAGCAGATTGGCCGCCGATACCGCTCGTATAAGCCGTGTAAGGTGGAAGCATCATCGAAGAACATGACCTCGTTCTCACCCTGGCAGGGGCATACCTGGGATCTATCTGTAAACCCTTCCGTTGTCCCGTTGGAGGGGACACTTTCTCTTCGTTGGAGCATTGCTGTGAGGTCATTCGTGCTGAGATCCTCAGTACTCAGTGCCACAACATCGACTTCTTGCATTTGCATTGTCCGTCCTCGCTTTCTCGCGGCGAACCTTCCTGGTCCTGGACGACCACAAGCAGCGTGATCATCCAGGGAGAAGGCGGTACGCATATGGCAACCAATACTTTCCCAAAGAAGCGGCGTCGGCGTTGACGTTCTCTTCTCGTCTATCCACCCGCCGCGTATTTGTACCCGCGACCAGTATAGTCTTGGGGATATTGTCAACTTATCGAAAGGATGGAAGAGCTTACAAAAAAGAAGGACGAGGGAAGGAAAAGAAGCAGAAGAATAGGAGTGGACCATGCAGCGCTATGCCGCAGTTTTTGTTGCGGTGACCTCATTCCAGGTCTGGAATCGGGTCTGTAAAATGGCACGGTATTCCCTAGCACTCAGACGGATATTGTCAACTTAGCGAGAGAATGGAAGAGCTTTTCTAGAAAGAATGAGGAGAGGACGGGAAGAGGCGGAAGATGGAGGAGGGTGGTTCTCTGTTACACTGCGGTTTTCCCGCCGGTTCCCTCGTTCCAGACCTGGAAGCGATTCTGCATGAGGGCACGATAAACCGAGGCGCTGAGACAATGTCGTTTGGGCCGAAAATGATCGGAGATCGGACCAAAGGCAGAGAGGAAGCGTTGTGCATGGCCAGGCGATTTGAAGCGCCGCATGGTTCGCTCTCGTTGTCGGGTTAGTTGGTGCGAACGTTCCGCACGATTATTCAAGCCCTTATGCTGGCGATGCTCGACACTTCGCATGATTTCCCGCTTGGCGGCAGCGTAACTGGCCAACTTGTCGGTGATGATGACCCGTGGTACGTACTGCAAGCCTTTGAGCAACGCGGCGCGAAGAATTTCTTGGCTGCATGCTTGTTGCGCCGGCTCTGGACCAGAATATCGAGCACATTGCCCTCCTGATCTACCGCTCTCCACAAATAGTGGGTCTTCCCGTTGATTTTGAGAAAGACCTCATCCAGATGCCACTTGTCTCCTCGCTTGCCATGACGGCGTTTCAGTTCATTGGCGTATGTTTGCCCAAACTTCTGACACGCACTCGCGCACGGTTTCGTAGGTCAACACGATTCCTCGCTCTCCCATCATCTCCTCAACGTCGCGATAGCTGAGGGAAAAACGGAAATACAGCCACACAGTGTGACTGATAATCTCAGAGGGAAATCGATATCCTTTATAGAGCAGTGCGGATGGTTGTGTTTTCATACCCTCAGTATGCCAGATCTTCTGCACTTCGGCAAGTTGACAATACCTTTATATGGGCTGCGATCTCATCAGGAGCTTTGGCTTTGGCCTCTTCGAAAGATTGGTATGTAAGCGAGCACTGTACGACGAAGTACATGGGTTGCTTTGTTCGTTCTGTCATTGTCGCCTTCCTCTTCAATTGGACTCTCGTTGACTACTCTCTTGGAAGCAGGCTCATGCGCCACATATGACGCATACGATACCACTCACTTCTCTTGTGGTGTCATTCTCGATTATACCCCAACCTGACGTCAGCCAACATGTCGCCGCCTCGTCAGCTTAGGGTTATTTTGAGCATGTATTGACCACTCTTTGGCACCTTGTTGAGAGAGTGACACAGATCGTGATGAGAGCCGTTGACCAGGATGGCGACATCCTTGATATCTTGGTCCAGAGACGGTGAAACAAGTGTGCGGCAAAAAGTTCTTCCGTCAGTTGCGCGTATGGACTGCACTATGTTCCTCGCGCGATTATTCCCGACAAGTTGGCCAGCTATTCCACCTTTCCTATGAAGGCCGGTGGAGACGCATGCTCCTTGTCGGTTTCCACGCAACTGGGTCACGGTGCCTTGCGCACCATGGCGTGACTTGCCTGTTCAGGCTCTTCACCGAAACGGTAGCCAACCCCATAAAGCGTGTGAAGCAAACGCGGATGGACCGGGTCTTTTTCGATCTTCCGGCGCAATTGCCCGATATACACATGCAGTGAGTGCACGCGCGTCTCATACGTCCTCCCCCACACGTGGGTGAGTAACATATGTGAGGTCAAAATCTGGCCGCGATGGGTGATCAGGACTTTGAGCAGATCGTATTCAGTCGGAGTGAGTTTCACTTCCTGTCCATTCACCGAGACCCGTCGTTGGGCAAAGTCAACCTGAAGTGGCCCGATTGTGACACACGGTTCGGTTCCGACTGGCACGGAGGCCGCATGCCGTAAAGCGACTCGAATGCGGGCCAGGAGTTCAGGCAGATCAAAGGGTTTGGAAAGATAATCATCCGCGCCGAGGTCGAGTGCCTGCACTTTTCTGGATTCGGTGTCTTTGCTGGAGGTCACCATGATGGGAGGGAGATTGGACTGCGCTCGTATCCGCTCACAGACTTCTAATCCGCTCATTCCCGGCAAGTTGAGATCCAACAAAATGAGGTCGGGCCGACGCTGATCCAGGAACGCTAAGGCTTTTTCCCCACTGGTCACCGCAAAGACCTCGTACCCCCTGATGACCAGTTCCCGCCGCACCGCACGCACCATCTCCCTCTCGTAATCCACAATGAGAATATGTGCTTTTCCGTCGCTGCTCATAGCTTTTCTCTACCAGGAAATGTGAGCCGATACAAGCCAACGATCACCACAGAAGGCCAGAGCGGAAGGAGCCATTGGCTCACCCGTTCATCGGCATGTGAGCTTCGCGTCGCTATCCACAGCATGACTCCCATGGCCACCAGTATTCCCACCATTGCCAGACAGCCGAACAGAGCGCGGCGACGGTGAAACGGAAGAGCAAACGCGCTCCAGACCAGCAGTGCGACGGCAACACTGTTGGCACCCAGGATAAGCCAGGTCATCAGGAGCGTGAAATCAGGCAGTGTTTCCATCATTCCCTCCCCTCAAAGAGATGCCCTTGTTGGCAAAATGCACGCTGCAGAACGTATTCCGAAGCGTGCATCGCTCACCACACAAACATCCCAGGTGTGCTAGTCGGTGGCCACCCCAGCCACAGCAATATCGGTGGCATCTGGGGTATAGTACTCGGCATCGGGATTGTACCCCAGGCTCCCCATCTCGGGGATATCCAGACCCCTGAGCTCCGTTGCCGGCGAGACACGCAGGCCGAAGAGCCGGTGATAGAGCTTGAAGAAGATCCAGGAGATGCCGAACACGTAGACAAAGCACACGCCCATCCCAATCAGCTGGGCCACCAGCTGGCCGCCATCACCGAAGAAAATACCCTTGACCGACAAACCGCCATAGTTGGCCAGACCGTCAGCAAAGAGGCCCACGGAGAGCTGTCCCCACGCGCCGTTGATGCCATGAACGGCAATCGCGCCGACCGGATCGTCGACTTTGAGCACGCGCTCGACAAAACCTGCGCCAACGACCACCAGCACCCCGGCTACCAGGCCGATAACACAGGCAAAGACGGGACTCACATAGCCGCTTGGCGCGGTAATCGCGACCAGGCCAGCCAGCAGACCATTGCCCATCATGCCGATGTCGGGCTTCTTCGCTCCGGTCAGCCAGGTATAGCCCATCGCGGACACCGAGCCGCACGCACCAGCCAACATGGTATCCACGGCAATGATCCCGATACGCAGCGCGCCGTTGCCAGAAGCGCCAAGCGTGCTGCCAGGGTTGAAGCCAAACCAGCCGAAGGCCAGGATAAAACACCCCAGCATCGCCAGGACCATGTTGTGGCCCGGAATGGTATTTGGGCTGCCATCCTTGTTGTATTTACCCAGACGAGGACCAAGCACCATCGCCCCAGCCAGCGCGCACCATCCACCCACCGCGTGGACGACGCCACTGCCGGCGAAGTCAATATAGCCTTTACCCAGGCCAGCCGCACCCAACTGCGAGAGCCATCCGCCGCCCCAGGCCCAATTGGCAAAAACCGGGTAGACCAGCGTGGAAACAAAGATCCCATACACGCAGAATGCTGACCACTTCCAGCGCTCGGCCATGGCCCCGGTTGGGATGGTCGCCGTGGTATCCATGAAGACCATCTGGAAGAGGAACATCACCGCGATGCCCACATCATAGGTTCCGTCGGTGAGGAAGAAGCCTTTGTAGCCGATAAGGCCCCAATTCGTGCCGGCGATCGGAATCGTCAGTTCTTTCGTGAGTATGCCCGGCGTTTTTCGCGCGACAAAGACCTGTCTCCACCAGTGCGAAGCCCGCCTGCATGAACATGACCAGATAGCCCGTCACCAGCGTCCAGACAAAATTGATGCTCAGACGGTTCTCATCAACTGCCAGAGCCAGATTGTAGGCAAAGGGTTCGCTCGTCTTGGCCTGTTTGAGCTGCGACTGCGTAACCGCCGGACCACTTGAAGAGGTTTGCACGGAGCTCAGATTGCTCTGATTCGCCGTGTTCAAGCCACTCGCGTCGCTCTCGCCGCACGCGCTCAAGACGACCATCGCGCCGAAGACCAGCACGGTGCCAAGCAGGAGCGCGGGCAGACGCTTTTTCAGCCACACCAGCAGATGCAGTCGCTTATACCAGGGCGTGGGCTTTTCATAGCGCGTCGAGAGGAAGCGCTGAAAATACGGCAGGATCTGCGCTTGACGGGACGGCTTAATGATCAGTTTTAAAGGAGCAGAACCGTTGCGCGGCATCAACGTGATCCGCGCCCCGTGCACGCGGATGTAATCAAACTCTTTCCAACGACGAAATACCACATTGTTGTACGCGAAGCCGTCAGAGGTCAGATGATAGCGCATCGGGAGATTCACGATGGCCAGCGCCACGAGCAGGACGAAGAGTTCAACCGCCAGGGGGAACCATTGGCCAATCGCGCTGAGCAACATCAAGCCTCCCAACGCGTACATATCCATGCGATGCATCAGCATGCGCTCGCTAAAGGTCAGCGACATGCTTGTGACTTCCTTGCCCTGTGTCTTCACGCCAACTGGCAGGGCTTTGCGTAATAACATCAGCATGAAGAAACAACCGACTAACAACCAGACCAGCAGCATAATGCCATCCTTTCACCTGCGCTGCTCTTTTCTCTCTTGCAGCTTCTCGCTCCTTCCGCGTTTTCCCGCGAAAGAGTGATGTGTCGTCTGAGACGTATCCGCGAGAGAAGCGATCCACCTGCCCTTGGGGAGTCAATCTGCCAGCGTTTCTCCTGCGCATATGCCTGAAAACCACCAACAAGAGAGAAAAGTCAGCGTCTACCAGAAAAATGAACAGTCGTCTATCGTCACCCGGCCTCACCCATGTTGACGGCTCTTTTCCGGGACTTCAGCCGGGAAAAGAGACGCAACAGGCGTTGTGGCCTCGGGTCAGGTGGCTCGCGAAGAATGAGCGTTTTGCTCTTTTGCCGCGCTTCGGAGAGCAAACGCCGCGCCAGAGCGACAACGTGCTCGTTCGCGCCGTGGGGAGCATGCAATCCTTGCTCGAGGACTTCCACGGTGCGGTTATAAAACCCTAAGCGATAGTAATATTCTGCGTATTTGATGTGGACCAGCAAATTGGTCGGCTCGTCGCTAAGCGCCTGAGTGAGCGCCTCTTCAGCTCCGTGAACCTCATACTTTTTGAGCAATTCGATCCCCAGGAAAGCGCGCGCTGGTGCATACGTGGGATCTGCTTCCAGCGCCTGCTCTAATGCCTGGATCGCTTCCTCGCTGGCAAGGTGGTCGACGAGGGAGGTCTGAGCCAGCCCAAAATACCCCTGCGGACGTTCTGGCTCGGAATCGATCGCGTGCTGGAAACGCACGCGCGCGGCCTCGGGATCGCTCCGGCGCAGGCAGGCGTAGCCCTTCTCAAGTAGCTCATGGTACATGACTTTCCTCCTGAATAGGCACAATCTCTTCTGGGAGCGCGAGATACTCGATTCCTTCCACCACCCTCGTGGCAACCGGTGCCGGGATGAGATAGACAAGTTTCAATAAAAGCGGCGTCACCAGGGTAGTAATCAGGGCGATGAGGATGACGATCGAAAAGAGCGAGGCATCGATCAACCTGGCTTGCAAGCCAATCGTCGCCGTAATGAGCGCGACCTCCCCACGAGAGATCATGCCAACCCCCACCGTCAGTGCCTCCAGCGGCTTAAAGCGACAGGTCAGCGCTCCGCCTCCACACCCGATCACCTTGGTCACGACCGCGATAAGAACAAAGCCAACCAGAAGCAGGGGTGGCACCTGAAGCATCGTACGAAAATTCGCTTCAATCCCTACATAGACGAAGAAGAGAGGGACGAAGAACGAATAGCCCATCTTCGACAGGCCGTCATGCACCCACTCGCGCATCTCAGTGCGGCTGACCAGAATCCCAGCCAGATAGGCCCCGGTAATCGCCGCGACACTGCCCAATTCCTCCGCTGACCAGGCATAGAGCAAGACCAGCGCGAACACCAGGCCGATGCGCGCCTCCAACGCGAGCAATTTGGGCAGCCAGCGAGAGAGCAGAGGGAAGCCGTAGTATCCCAGCACATACGCAAGAGGAAAGTAAAGCAGCATCTTCACGATGGACCAGGTGGGATTCTGTCCCAGAGTACACGCCAGAATAATCGAAAGAACCACCAGGCCAAGGACATCGTCGATGACCGCCGCGCCCAGAATAGTCGTTCCTTCCTTCGAAGTGAGCTTTTTGAGATCTTTGAGGGTTTCGGCAGAAATGCTGACGCTGG
>WNFI01454725.1_pt1 | contig 13634 bp, 8 predicted proteins | sample 5400471 | NCBI WGS metagenome assembly WNFI01 (sample SAMN13153348, study PRJNA577476) | soil metagenome | isolation source: 100 cm saprolite on Douglas fir-dominated hillslope | place: USA:California | collected 2013-09-17 | reverse complement strand
CAATTCCTGCAACCAGCCGTTGTTGGCGAAGCGCCCGTCGTGAATGGTCGGGTCAGGGCGGAAGAGAAACTCGAGCTCGCCGGGATTGGGAGGCGGGATCGGAGGCAAGCTGGCGGCGTTGAACTTGGCCGTGACACTCAAGGGCGGATAGGCCGTGTTCGCCACCGCGCCGTCATTCAAAGACTTGCGCCAGAATTTTTCGAAATCGCCGCCGGGATTTGCGGCTTTCAGGCGATTGCGTACCGCGTCGTACGCGCTCACACCGGGTTTGTCGCTGAACGCGGCAAGCACTTCGTACGCGGAATGTGTGTGGTAGAGCGGAGCAATCAACGGCTGGATGACGCTGACGGTGCCGTCGAAGCAACGCGCGTCGCCCCAGGTTTCCAGGTAATGCGATTCCGCCACGTGCCACTGGCAATAGTCCGAGGTTTCATCAAAGTGCGAGTTCAGGTGCGTGGTGTGCGCGACTTTGCGCAGCTTGGACGTGAAATCGAAATCGTGGGGCGCGTCGTACACGGGATTACTGCTGAGGATCAGCAGCGTGCTCACCTTGCCCGCATCCATGTCGGCGCAGAGCTCGCGCAGCGATTCGAGATTGTTGACCGGGCTGGCTTCCACCGGTTCGGTATAGTAGAGCGCGCTGCCGACGTTGCCGAGCGCGGCGTTGATGGGGACGTCAAGAAAACTGAGAGGGAGGCGATGGTCGGCGCTGGAGCCGGTTACCGAGGGCGTCGGCTCAACGACATAGAGGCGATTCATCTCGCTGCCGGCGCGATCGCCTTCGCCAAACTCGTCGAGCTTGCGGCGGCGATAAAACTCTTTCATGTAGCGGATGTGCCCGGGTCCGCTGGCGAGGAAATCGGAGTCCAGGGAGAGGATTACGTCCGCTTTTTCCGGCCGGTACACGGTGTTGACGTAACGGCCGAACGCCAGCTTGGCGCCCTCGCGCGCGCCGTCGCTTCCGGCGGGCTCCCACTGATGCCATTTCGCCTGCGGATAAAGCTTCAGCAGGTATTGCAACTGTTCGACGATACTTAGCGACACAACTGTTCCGGTCAGAATGCGAAAGCCGGCGCCGTTCACGGCCTTGATTTCCGCGGCCATGGCTTGCGCCGCATCCAGGAACGCGGACCAAGTGCGAATCTCACCCGCTAAAGTCACGGTCTGCGCGCGATCCGGATCGTACAGATTCAAAACCGAAGCTTGCGTGAACACATCAGTCCCACCCAGGCTGGCCGGGTGATCGGGATTGCCTTCGATTTTCGTGGGGCGCCCTTCGTGGCTTTCCACTAGGAGGCCGATGGCGTCGGCGCCGAAAGGCATGGCCGTGGCGAAGAACAGCGGCTTGCCCAAAACCATGCCGTCAGGTTGTTTTACATACGGCACGATGTGGGTCTGTTCATTGGCCTTGCAGCCGGTTAGTCCGGCAAAGGCCAGGGAAGCCGCCATCAACTTGAGGAAATCACGACGGTCAACAGCTTCGTCCCATTCCGAAGCCTGGCGGGGAAATTCGCGGTGCAGCAAATCCTCAAAATGCGGATCCTCTGCGAGCTCTTCGATGGTGCGCCAATATTGCTTCCCGCTTTTGGATTGCAGCTTAGCGCGCACTGCCGCCAAATCCAGAGAGCGCTCGCGCAGCGTCAAATCCTCGGGCTGCTCGGCTTCGTGCGAATCCTGCGCGTGCGTTTCGTGCAGAGGCAAAGAACCGTCGATGTCGTGATCGCTCATACCGTCCGTTATCGATGACAAGTGGAGCAGCTCTGGAGCTGCGCAACGCTTTGAATCTTATACTCAGCCGCCAACTGCTTCCCGACTTCCGCCTGGTCTGCTGGAGCCTTCCAGTCCATGTTGAAAACCTGATCGTGCGGGCGCAAAGCCGCCTCCGGGTTGCGATGGCAATCCAGGCACCACTTCATCAGCAGCGGTGAGGCTTGAAACACCAGCGGCATCTGGTTGACTTGGCCGTGACACGAGGAGCAGCCGACGCCTTTGTTGATGTGAATGCTGTGGTTGAAATAGACATAGTCGGCCAGACGATGCACGCGCACCCATTCGATGGATTTATCCGTGCGATAACTCTCGCGCACGGGTTCCAAGTAACCGGCGTTGCTGAACAGCACGGAATGACAATTCATGCACGTCTTGGTGGGAGGAATGCCGGCGGTGGCGGAGCTTTCCACGGAGGTATGACAGTAACGGCAATCGATGCCGTCGTCTCCGACGTGATGCTTGTGGCTGAACTGGATGGGTTGCTCGCGCGTCACGTTCTGGTTCGTCAAATAGGGAGCGCGGGCGAGACCCATCACGCCGCCGAGGGCCAACGCCGCAAGCAGCGCGCCAAAAAAGACACTGAACCTTGAGATGGGGCTAGTTTCCAACAAAACTTTCGCGAATGCAACCGTTCAACAAACTTACTTCCAATTCTGAGCCGAAGTCACCTGCGGCAAACGATACTGCGCGTTCAAACTTTTCAAATAGAAGCTCGCAGATTCACCTCCCGCGTACCAAGCAACAAGCCATGTCGCCTGATCTATGGATGCTCAATTCAAGAGTAAGGGTTGATTTTTTTTGTGTCCAGTTGGGTTGTGGAAGTCCAGCCCGGTCGTGCTATCTTAGAAAAACCCTCTGCCGGGCCTGATGCGGCGGAGCCCACCTAGTTTGTTCGGGCGTAGGTCGGCCGAACTGCCGCTGGGGCGTGGTCCAACCGGTAGGACACCACACTGTTAATGTGGATGGTGAAGGTTCGAATCCTTCCGCCCCAGCCAATTCTTTCCTTCCCCTCACTGGGTGTGATTTTATTTTCATTGCGGAAGTGCATTGCTAAGGCACAATGGTCCGGCTATGAACAAAAGGACCTTTTTTAAACTCCTCGCCGTGCTGGTTTCAAACCGTGCAATTTCACCGGTATTTGCCTGGGCGGCAGGCGAAAGGTTTACAAATTGGGCGGGCAATCTCGTGTACGGGACTGACCGCTTGTACTCCGCAAATTCGCTTCAGCAGGTTCGGGATTACGTTAAGAGAGAAAGCAATCTGAAGGTACTCGGAACGCGGCACTGCTTCAACAACATTGCGGATAGCACCCACAATCTGTTGTCCTTGAAGGCCATGGACGAGGTAGTTGACTTGGACACACGTGCGGCGACCGTGACGGTTAGTGCGGGCATCACCTACGGTCAATTGTCCCCTTATCTTCATAGCAAGGGCTTTGCGCTGCACAACCTGGCCTCATTGCCGCATATTTCCGTGGCCGGAGCCTGCAGTACCGCGACGCACGGATCAGGCGAGAAGAATGGAAACCTGGCGACAGCGGTTTCTGCACTTGAGTTCGTCACCGCGGTCGGTGATTTCGTTAAGTTGTCCAGGCAACAAGACGGCGACACATTTCAGGGAGCAGTTATCGGCCTTGGCGCGATTGGCGTCATCACAAAGCTGGCACTAGACATTCAGCCGACCTTCATGATGCGCCAGTACGTGTATGAAAACCTGCCGCTTAATGAGGTAAAAGAGCATTTTGACGCCATCGCGTCAAGCGCTTACAGCGTAAGCCTTTTTACCGACTGGCAGAAGCAGCGCATGAACGAAGTTTGGATAAAAAGTCGTGTCGAAGGCGGTCATTCGTTTGACGCTGGACCCGCCTTCTTCGGAGCAAAGTTGGCCACCAGGAATTTGCACCCGATCGCTGAGCTTTCCGCTGAAAACTGCACCGAGCAGATGGGCGTGCCCGGCCCGTGGTTTGAAAGACTACCTCACTTTCGCATGGGTTTCACGCCCAGCGCCGGGAAGGATGCCGCGGACAATCTCTGGTTGAGTCCTTGCTACAAACAGCCCTGCGTCACGATCCACTTTACCTGGAAGCCGGACTGGCCCGCCGTCAGCAAGCTGCTACCAGTGATCGAAAAAGAACTCGCCCCGTTTAACGCCCGCCCTCACTGGGGCAAACTGTTTAACACATCTCCAGCCGCACTTAGATCCATTTACGAGAAATTGCCTGACTTTATTCAATTGAGCACGAAGTACGACACTCATGGAAAATTCCGCAACGAATTCCTGAACAAGAACATCTTTGGGAGCTAGCCCGCGAGTTGCAGATTTCTGTTGCTAGCCGGAGTCCTTGGCAGTCGGCAGTCCGGCGTCGACCCAGCCCTTCCAGCCGCCGTCCATCGATTCCACATTGTTGTAACCCATCTTTTGCAGGTTGTCGGCAACCAGCGCTGAGCGAAAACCGCCGCCACAATACAGGATCAACTTCGCGCCCGTATCCGGGATGCGCTGCTCGATATCCCGCTCGATGATGCCCCGGCCCAGGTGCACGGCATTGGGAACATGCCCTTTGGCCCACTCGTTGTCTTCGCGCACGTCAATCAGCAAAAATCTCTCGCCTGCATCTATGCGGCGCTTTACGTCGGGGACGTTCGTTTCCTTGACGCGCTTTTTTGCGTCCTGCACAAGCTTCAAGAATTGTGGTGCATGCGCCATCGGCGCCTCCCTTGCCAAAACGTGCTCAGGAAAAGCGTAGCACGCCGGCGCGGACTGCACGCAAGCTATGGATTCGCAGCCGCCGCCGCGGATTTTGCCTCGCCCTTTGCCGCCATAGCGCGCACCAGGTTCACCAAATTCCACCGCAGCTTTTCCGGCACGCGCTCTCCTTCCGCCATCATTTTCCCTTTGCCTTTGGTGATGATGTAAAAAATTTCGCCGTCGGTCATATTGGCCAGCGTCGCCGGGTCGCGCCAGTCGTGCATGGTCAGCTTCATCGACTCCACTACTTCGCCTTTGCCGTCACCCTTGGCTCCGTGACACATGTCGCAGTCATACCCAAACACCTTGCGTGCCTCTGCAAGGCCCTCCGCACTGGATTTCACGGGATTTACACGCGCCGCATCTCCCGCGGAAATCTTGTAGTCGCCCGCCGCCTCTTTGGATTTGTCGGAATTTTCTTGCGCGTTCTGCATCGCCCAGGCGGCGCCGAGGCCCACCAGCAGAACCGCGCCTGCTAGAAGGAGAAAACGCTTCATACCGCCTCCTCACAAGGGAATCGGCCGAAGAAGAGGTTCGGCTGCATTTGTGGCGGATTCTACGCCCGCAAGTCGTGCAGCGCCAGCCGGAAAAGAGTATTAGTTCTTGGCTGCCGGCTTGTGCGGGAGCGTCTTGCTCACCGGCATTGTGCAAGCGCCGCGCGAACCGGCATCGCCTGCTCCGGCCCGGAAACGGCTGGACTCCCGCACACGCGTGCGCAATCCATCGATGACCGGCGGAATGGGATTGTGCGGTGCGCCGCGCACTAGAAAAATCATCAGCGCGGCTTCCCCGGGAGCGTCGAGGCTCGAGCTGATGCCTACGCCCTGCACGCCCGGTTGGCTCATCTGCTCCTGCGCGTGCGCCGCGTGCACCCGTTTCGCTCGCGCCAGTTCCGATTCGGAGATCGGATACACCTCCGGCGCTGCGGCAACCGATTGCTCAAGCTGTGCGCTCTCCTCCGCGGAAAGCGGCCCTCGCCTCGCGAACAACGTTCCTTCCACAATGCGCGTGCGCACGCTATCCACCTGTGCGGGCATGTTGGTTCGCGGTTGGCCTGCCGTCACGAAGAACAAAATCGCCGCCTCGCCTGGGTTGTCGCGGCTCGCTCCTACGCCAACCGCCTGCACCTCCGCGGGTGCCAGCAGCTCGGGCGCATGCGCATCGCGCACGGCCACAGCGTTCTGCATGGCTTCCGGAGTGACCGTCGCGGCGGCTTGCGTGCTCATCGCGGCGGCAGGTTTATTCGGCAAGCTGCACCCAATTACTGCGTGGGTTCCTCCGCCGACAAATGTCACACTGTTCCCCCCGCTCGCAAAAAAGTTCAGTACCGTCCCAACGGGATTGCCGACCGTATCGTTATCCGAACCGGCAAACAGCAAAGCCACTGGATCGGTGGAATTTTGCGAAACAATCAGCGAGCCGGAATCGCCCTCCGCACTGAAGCCGCCCCCGCCAATATCCACCTGATTGGTGTAGTTCACCGTGAAGGTGGTGCCCGTGCCGCAGCCCTTTTGATACTGCACGGCGTTGACGTTCACCGCCACGGCCACCACCGTCGAGCACGTCAATCCCGTCGAGCGGCCGCTCTTCGCCACCGGCATGGCCAGCGTCGCCGCCACTCCGGAGCCCGCATGCGGCGCTCCCGGCACCGGCACACCGTTAGCGTCTGCCGTCGCGCCCAAATACAGAATGTTCCCGCTGGTATCGACATTGCCGGACACGATTTGCGCGATCGCCGCGTCGATCTTCGGCGCCGCTCCCGTCTCCAGATTGTAGAAGGCGCTTAGGTTGGCCACCGTACGCGCGCCGGAAGGCGTGCATGTCGAGGTATCAATCAAACCGGGCTGAATAATGGGATCGCCAATCTGCGCTATATCGCTGCGCGCGAGTATGTGCGTATTGCTGAGGACGTATTGCGTCCCGCCGCGCGTCACCAGCGAACCCAGCGTTCCGCTGCAACACGTGATTGTGCGCGTGGATGTATTCGTGCTCGAATCATTGGCATTTCCGCCGGACGTTCCCAGCTCGATTGCTCCGGACTGCGCGTTTTGGTTTCCCGGCTGGATGGTCACCGTTGCGCTGCCCGACGCGGAGCTGTTCGCCTGCGAAACCGCGCTGACTGTCACCGTCGTGGCGACACTCCCACCCATGCCATTGGATTTCGTCGGAACGCCGCTGGGCGCAACATACAACCCGCTCGTCGATATGAATCCGATTGTCTGGTTGCCGCCGGCCATGCTGTTGACCTGCCAGTTGACCGCCGTGCTCGGCGCTCCGTTCACCGACGCCGTGAACTGCTGCGTGCCGAAATTCGCGACGCTAGCCGCACTCGGCGAAACGCTCACGGAACTGGGCGTCGCAGTCGCCACCGTAACGGTTGCGGACGCGGACTTCGTGGAATCCGCCTGCGAAGTAGCGGTCACCGTCGCCTGCGGCGGGTTCGGCACCGTAGCCGGCGCGGTGTACAGCCCGCTGCTGGAAATGGTGCCGTTCGAGGCTCCGCCGTCAACCCTCCAGGCCACAGCAGTATTCGACGTGCCTGTCACGGTGGCCGTGAACTGCTGCGTGTTGCCCACCGCGACGCTCGCGGCCGTGGGAGCGACGGAAATCGTAATGGTCGTTTTGCTCGATGTGCCGGCGCAACCTGAAAACAAAACAGCAGCACAGCCTAGACTCAGAAATAAAGGGCGTCGCATGAAGATCCTAACTGGAGGGGCAGGGGACCCCATTTAAAAGCAGGAATCAAAAGACCGACAGCACCGAGAGCATACCCATGAAATTGGACTACTGAAGCGGCGAAAAAGATGCTTGCCGCGTATGCGCAAACGCGACGAGTCCGGCACTTTGCGGGACTTCTACGGCGGTCACTCCATGTCGCGCCAGTTCGCTCCCACGCAGATTTCCACTTCCAGCGGAACAGCCAGTTTATGCACGTTTTCCATCTCTTCGCGCACCAATTTGGTGAGTTCGTTGCGTTCGCTCGCAGGCGCTTCGAATAGGAGTTCGTCGTGCACCTGCAGAATCATCTTGGCTTCGAACTTTTCAGCGCCCAGGCGCCGGTCGATGGCGATCATCGCCAACTTGATGAGGTCCGCCGCCGTTCCCTGCAGCGGAGAATTGAGCGCGGTGCGTTCCGCGAAATTGCGAATCTGCACTTGCGGCGAAGTGATGTCTGGAATCGGTCGAATGCGGCCAAAAAGCGTTTTGGCCACTCCCGTTTGCCGCGTTTCCATCAGTACATTGTCGAGATATTTTTTGACGCCGCGATACCGCTCGAAATAGGCGCTGATGAATTGCGCCGCTTCCTTCTGCGGCACGCCGATCTGCTGCGCCAAGCCAAACGGCGACAACCCGTAAATAATCCCGTAGTTGATCGCTTTCGAGGCGCGGCGATGCTCCGCGGTCTGCGCCATCGGCCCCACGCCAAAAACTTCCTGGGCGGTGCGCTCGTGAATGTCCTGCCCCGTGCGAAACCCCTCCAGCAGCACCGGGTCCTGCGAAAAATGCGCCATCACACGCAATTCGATTTGCGAGTAATCGGCGGCCAGCAGAATTTTACCGGGCTCGGCCACAAACGCCGCGCGAATCTGCCTCCCCAGCTCCGTGCGAATCGGAATATTTTGCAAATTGGGATCGGACGAGCTGAGCCGGCCCGTCGCCGTGCCCGTCTGCGAAAAGCTGGTGTGCAGCCGGCCCGTGTCGCGATTGATCAATTTTGGCAGGGAATCCACATACGTCGATTTCAGCTTGGCGACCTCGCGATACTCGATGATTCTCGCGGGCAGCGGGTGCTGGGCCGAAAGCTCTTCCAGGATGTCCGCGGCGGTCGAGCGCACGCGTCCGCGGCCTCGCCGCGATGGCGGAAGTAGGTTCAACTTGTCAAAAAGAATTTCCGCAAGCTGCGTCGGTGAATTGACGTTGAATTCCGTTCCCGCGATCTCCCAGATTTCCTTTTCCAGCCGGCGAACCTCCTTTTCCATGGCCAACGACATCGCGTCCAGAGCCTCGGGATCGACGCGCACGCCAACCCGCTCGATGTCCGCCAGCACCGCGGCCACCGGCAGATCGATCTTTTCATAGACGCTTTGCAGCTCCTGCGCATCGATTTGCGCGCGCAGCGCGGGCGCCAGCCGGTGCAAGTAATCCGCCCGCTCTCCCGCAGCGCCGCCGAGCATGGCGTTGAACTGCCGCATCACCACGTCGGCGAAATTGTGATTCGCCGTTGTTGGCCGCAGCAAATACGAATAAATCTGCGTCGCGTGCCGGATGTTTGCCGCTTTGCCGCCCAGAATCTGCAGCAATTTCGGATCGTGCACGACCTTCGGCCGCTTCGCATCCGCTAAGAATGCGGACAAAACTTCCAGCGCTTCGCCCTTTTCATCCATCCACACCGAGCGTCCCTCGCCGGCTTTCGACGAAACTTCAATCGACGCGATGCGCGTGCCGAAGCCCTCCGCTTCACGCTCTCCGGATTCCAGGTTCAGCCACACGGACACCGCCTGCCCCGCCGGCAACTTTTTTAAATAGTCGCGAAATTCGGCCACCGAAGGGAACTGGGCATAATCTGCCTCAACAACAGGCGCGCTCGCCGGAACCGAGGCTGCGACCGCCTCCGAGCCTAATTCCCGCAATAGCGAGTTAAATCCGAGTTCACGATAGAGCGCCGAGAGCGCAGCTAGGTCCGGTTCACGCCGAGCAAGGGATGGGAGATCAAGTGACACTGCCGCATCCTGACTAATCCGAGCCAATTCCTTACTCATTCGGACAAACTCGCCGTGTTTCTGAAGGGCTGTCCTGTAGGTCGCACGCGAAACCTCATCTGCGTGACGTAGGGTCTCCTCGGCGCTCCCAAAGCGTTGAATTAGTTCTTTCGCGCCCACTTCTCCGATTGAAGCGGTTCGGCGCTTCGTTACGGGATCCGGCTGCTCGTTTGGATCCCTGGCGCCAGGGATGTTATCGACACTGTCGCCCATAAGCGCCATGACATCGATCACTCTTTCCGGCGGGACACCCATCAGCTCCGTCACCTTCGCTGCGTCGACGAAAACGTCATTCTTTTCTCCTCCCGTCCCGGGGCGAAGAACATAGATATTTGAGCCCACCAACTGCATCATGTCTTTGTCGTTGCTAACTATCCAAACGTCGAAGTCCTTGCCACCAGCTTGGTGCGCGAGGGTGCCAATCACGTCGTCGGCTTCATAACCCTGGAACTCGAGGATCGGAAGGCGGAGAGCTTCACATAGCCTCCGTACAAGCGGTAATTGGACAATCATCTCGTCGGGCATCGGCTGTCGATGAGCCTTGTACTTGTCGAACAATTCGTCGCGAAATGTTCTTCCGGGAGGGTCAAACACAATGCCGACATAGTCCGGCTGATAATCGTTAAGCAGGCGCCTCAAGATAGTGTTGAAGAGAAATGGAACCTTGGTGGGCACGCCGGAGGGCGCATTCATGCGGTTCATCGGCGCGAAAAACGCCCGGTACACGTGCGCCATGGCATCCACAAGAAACAGTTTCTTGCGCGGCGCCGTGCCAGGCAGCCTGGGAGTCGCGTGCGAGGAAGCCATCCTATCGAGTATAGCAAAGCGCCTTAACGCGCTCTGTGCGGACAAAAGGAGAGTCGCCCAGCGCCCTCGAACAACAAAAAATCGCCGACCCTCATACGATGCCTAGTGTCTTCCCAACTTCCGCTAGCGTGTCGGCTGCTTTCAGGAGCTGCTCGCGCTTGTGCGTTGCACTGACAATCGCGCGCAACCGTGCCTTGCCCTCCGCCACCGTAGGGTACCCAACGGCTGGTGCATAGACACCCGCATCAAAAAGCTTCGTCGAAAATTCGAATGCTTTCGCCGCATCCCCAACATGGATCGGAATGATCGGAGTCTCGCTGACCTTGAACTGAAATCCCCGCTTCTTCAGCTCACGCTTGAAGAACTTCGTATTCGCCCACAGTTTCTTCACCAGCCGCTCGCCTTCCGCCGAATCCAACAGCGTAAACGCCGCCTGGCAAGCCGCCGCGGTGGCCGGCGGATGCGATGTCGAAAACAAAAACGGCCGCGCCCGCAAATACAAAAAGTCAATCAAATCGCGCGAGCCGCAAACGTACCCGCCCATCGCGCCAATCGCTTTGCTCAGCGTGCCCACCTGAATGTGCACCCGGCCGTGGCAATTCAGATGGTCGATGGACCCCCGCCCACCGCGCCCCAGCACTCCGGACGCATGCGCATCGTCCACCATCATGATGCAATTGTATTTCTCGGCGAGGTCGCACAGTGCGGGCAGCGGCGCAATATCGCCGTCCATCGAAAAAACACCGTCCGTGATGATCAGCTTGTGCCCGTTCCAGTTCGCGCTCTCTTGCAGGATGCGCTCGCAATCGGCGACGTCCTTGTGCTTGAACACCTTGATCGTCGCTTTCGAAAGCCGAGCGCCATCGATGATCGACGCATGATTCAACTCATCGGAAACGATCAGGTCTTCCTTACCCAGCACGGCCGAAACCGTTCCCGCGTTCGCCGTAAATCCGGATTGGAACACCACGCACGCCTCCGCATTCTTGAAGCGTGCAATCTGCTCTTCCAATTCCATGTGTATCTTCATCGTGCCGGCGATCGTGCGAACGGCGCCCGCGCCCGCCCCGTACTTCCGCACCGCCTCGATCGCCGCTTTGCGCAGCGCCTTGTGCGTGGTCAGCCCCAGATAATTGTTCGAAGCCAGGTTGATTACTTCGCGTCCGTCAATGACGCAAACCGGCTTTTGCTCCCCCTCCAGCACGCGCAGCTTCGGCGCCATCCCCTTAGCTCGAAGCTCGACAAGCTGATCGCTAACGTACTGCAACGGATTCTGCCCAACCCTCTGCGTCGCCGTTTCTGACATTTCTCTTCCTCCTTGTGTTAACGCCGACAAGCCTTCGCTGTCGCCATCGCGCGTCATGCTGAGCGCAGCGAAGCACCTCAACGTGAACTAAGGCTGGGGAAACTGAATTGGCTTTTATGTTCTTACTCTTTCAGTTTTCACTCTTCAACTCTTAATCCCATCCGGATACATCAAAATCTTCCCCGCCAGCCCGCCCTGCAACAGCGCAAACGCATTCTCAAACTTCTCCATCGGCGTGCGCTCCCCAAACAGCGGCTCCAGATTCAGCCGCCCCGCCTTCAGCAGCGCCGTCATCTGCACCCAGGTCCCATACATCCGCCGCCCATAAATCCCTTGTACCGTCGCGCCCTTGAAAATCACGTCGTTCACTAAATCCAGCGGCACCGACTCCGTCGGAATCCCCAGCAAAGAAGCGCGCCCGCCCGCCCGCAGCGCCCGAAATCCCTGCTGAATCGCTGCCGGATTCCCAGACATTTCCAGCAGCACATCCACTCCGGTGCCGCCAGTCTCCGCCTTGATGCGCGCCACGGAATCCATCTCCGCCGGATTCACCACCACATCCGCGCCCATCTTCTTCGCCATCGCGCGCCGCTGTTCATTCGTCTCCGTCGCAAACACTGTCGAGCTGCCGCAAGCCTTCGCCACTGCGATCGACATCAACCCAATCGGCCCGCACCCCGTCACCAGCACGGTCTGCCCCGCAATCGCCCCCGCCAGCACCGTATGCACCGCGTTCCCCAGCGGATCGAGAATCGCCCCGTAATGTTCCGGAATCGCCGCATCCAGCTTCCAGATATTCGAAGCTGGAATCTTCACAAACTCCGCAAACGCGCCGTCCCGATCGATCCCGATAATTCGCAAATTCTGGCAAATGTGCCCTTCGCCCAGCCGGCACTGGTGGCAATGGCCGCAATTGACGTGCATCTCCGCGCTGACGAAATCCCCCGCCTTCACCGCGGTGACTTCTTCCCCGACCCGCTCCACCACGCCGCAAAACTCATGCCCCAGAGTCACCGGCGGCTTAATGCGCCCCTGCGACCAGCGGTCCCATCCATAAATGTGCAAATCCGTCCCGCAAATCGACGCCGTCTTCACCCGCACCAACGCGTCGGCCGGCCCGATCAAAGGCACGGCGACCGTATCCATCTGCAAGCCCTTCGCCGCCTGCATCTTCCGCAATGCTTTCATCGCCGCCGCCATCTACTCGGACCCCCGCTCGCTGCGCAAATCTCGATGCTAGCACACCAGTGGCACAGACTTCAGTCTGTGCCCTGCAAACCCTGCCGCAACTGATCGCCACGCATCTAATTTCGATTTTCCAATTTCACTTCACTTGCTCCACAACTCCAATCTTCTCGAGCGCCTTCAAATACTCCACCACCAACTCCAACGGCACCGGCCCATACTCCGCCGACACAGCATCGCGTATCTCTTGTGCATTCCGTTTTCCATCCGCAAAATTCAGCACCTCATATGCATACTCTTCGCCGCCGCCCCACAATCCTTCATACTTCAGCAATCCGGGTTTCACCGCGTGCGCTTGTTTCGCCCATTCCACTTGGAAATAGTCGTACCCAAACACCGCCAGCGGCCCTTTCGGCTCCGCGCGCCGCTGGAACTGCAGCAAGCCATCACCTTTTGCTGGCATCGTGGGTGTCAACAATCTGGCCTGAGCCCTCAGAAACTCATCCTTCTTGGATGCTCCCACAAAATCCTTTGCTGAAAGTTCTCTGAGTCCCACTTGAAAAACCATCCTTGTGATAAGGCTCTGCGCTTCCTTTTCAGGCAATTCGGCTTCACGTGCTTCATACTCAGACATCAGCCTCGTGTCGCCAGCCCGGGTCTCCTTTGAGAGCTTGGCAAGATCCGCGCTTGTAAGGTCCGCCAAAAAATACCCGCTCGCCGCGCCGATAAATGCCGCCCTCTTCAGCTTCGTGGGATCGATATTCGCCGCCGTATCGAAATTCGTATGAATGTACCGGTCCGGCCAGTCATTCAAGTAAATCGCCGGTATCCCGAACGACGAATCCTGGTACACATCGTGATCGCTCCCCATGGTGTACGCCGAATACTCCGCTCGCAGCGGCTCCTTCCCGCCCTCCGGCGCCACTAGCGGATACTCCGCATTCCCGGTAGCCGCAAACTTGTACGACTGCTCGTTCACAAACTCCGCAAACGCCCACGCCACGTCGTGCACAAACGACGGCAAGCTCATCGGCCCGCGTGTCACGTGGAACACTGCC
>WNFI01692646.1_pt1 | contig 13635 bp, 17 predicted proteins | sample 5400471 | NCBI WGS metagenome assembly WNFI01 (sample SAMN13153348, study PRJNA577476) | soil metagenome | isolation source: 100 cm saprolite on Douglas fir-dominated hillslope | place: USA:California | collected 2013-09-17 | reverse complement strand
CAGATGGCGGCGTCCATTCCGAACTTCCTGTGCCAGGAACAAGTGTCACTTGGCGACGGATATCTCAAGAAACCGTTTACCGTACACAACGGCTATCTCGACCTGCCCACCGGCCCGGGGTTGGGCATCGAACTCGATGAGAACGCGATGGCCGACAAGATCGGCCACGACTGGCGCAATCCGGAGAGCTACGATGCGGACGATGGGGCGGCGGTGGACTGGTAGGGTGATGCAGTTTGATGCAGACCCTGATGCTAAACTGTATCTATGTTGAAAACGAAAGCGGCGTCGCGTAAGACGCACGGATCGTTGGGAAAGCCGGCGCGTCCGCGAACTCGGCGTACGACGCTCACGCTTCCCAAGGCCCTGGTTGAGCAGGCGGAGCGCCTGGCCAGGCAGCGGCGTCAAACTCTGAGCGCGGCCGTCGCCGGCCTCATGGAACAGAGCCTGCGCAGTCATCGTCTGGAACCGAACGGAGGGCCCAATGTCCTCGAAAGCCTGCAAAAGGCATTCGCGCCATTCAGCGACGAGGAGATGCTTCTCCTTGACGGTATCGTGATGGAACCGGTTGCCGATGCCGAGTGATCTCGGGCTCTCGGGTCCCGCGGTATTCGATACCAGCGCACAAAGCTACTTTGCCCGCAACGCGGATCAGGCTGGTAAAGATTGGCTGTCGGCTTACTCACTCGAATTTCGCATGCACTTGTGCCCCTTGACGGTTGTTGAGCGCATGCGCGGCTACTGGATGCTATTGCGGAGCATGATTCCCGGCAAGGAGCACGCCACCGAACAAGCCATGGTCGAGTACTTGCGGCATCTGCGGAACAAGTGCGAAGTCCTGAGTTTCGATATCGAATGCGCAGTCGTGTCGGGCGAGTTGATGGCGCTGCTGCCCCGGGCCCCGAGTCCCCCGCGGCGCGGACATCGCACGGCGGAATCTCGTCAGGACCGCCTCAGCCGCTGGCGTTTCGACATCATGATCGCGGCTACGGCGCTGGTGCACGGGCTGCCGCTCATCCACAATAATCCTCAGGATTTCGAGCCGCTTCGCGGATTGATCGAGCGCATGCCGGAGCGCTTTCCCGGGGTCGGACCGCTGAACCTGATTTCGGTCAAGAGGCTGGCCGCATAACTTGATAATCTGGGACTTATGACCAAAGATCAGATTCTCGCGTTCATCACCGAGATCGGCATTGTTCCGGTGGTGCGGACGTCGAGCGCGGAAGGCGCCATCAAGGCCATCCACGCAATCTATCGCGGCGGTATCCGGGCGGCTGAAATCACCATGACGGTGCCGGGCGCGATCCGCGCGCTCGAGAAAGTAGCCGACCAGTTCGGCGACAAGATCGTGCTGGGAGCGGGAACGGTCCTCGATCCCGAGACGGCGCGGGCGTGCATGCTGGCGGGAGCCGAATTCTTCGTGACGCCGAGCCTGAAAGTTTCCACCATCGAGATGGCCAAGCGCTATTCCAAGGTCATTTGCCCCGGCGCGCTGACGCCGACAGAAGTGTTGACCGCGTGGGAAGCGGGCGCCGACATCGTGAAGATTTTCCCGTGCGGTAATTTGGGCGGGCCCAAGTACATCAAGGCTTTGCGGGCCCCGTTTCCGCAGATCGAGATGATTCCAACGGGCGGCGTGAATCTTGAAAACGCCGGCGAATTTCTGAAGGCCGGGGCTTGCGCGGTGGCCGTGGGCGGCGAGCTGGTGGACGGCAAAAGCGTGGCCGAGGGCCGTTTCGACGTGATCGAAGACCGCGCCCGGCAATATCTGGCGGCCATCACGCGCGCGCGCCTGGAAATGAAGCCGGCGGCTTAAAGCTGCTAAACTGAACACGCATATGGCCATCAGCAAAGACCTACTGGAGATTCTGGTGTGCCCGCTCTGCAAAGCCGAACTCGAAATGAAGCCGGACAGCAGCGGGCTGAAATGCGTCCAGTGCCATCGCGTCTATCCGATTCGCGACGACATACCAGTGATGCTGATTGACGAAGCCCGCATTGAGGAGTAGCGGCGCGCCCGCATGAGCTCTGTCCTCGAACGCCTCCCCAGAAATGGGCGAATCGCGGTGATTCGGATTCGCTCCATGGGAGACTGCATCCTCACCACGCCGGCCATCTCCATTCTGAAGGAGGCACGGCCGGATTTTTCAATTGCGATCGTCGTCGAGGACCGGTTTCAGGCGCTGTTCGAGGGGAATGCGGACGTCAGCGAAATCTTTTCACCCAAGTTGAGCGCACTGCGCAAATGGCGGCCGGACCTCTGCCTGAACCTGCACGGCGGCGGTTCGAGCGCCGTTTTGACAGCATTATCGGGGGCTCGCTTTCGCGCCAGTTTCGCGGATTTTCGCTTTCCGTGGATCTACAACGTGCGGATTCCGCGGGCGCAGCAGATTCTTCGAGTCGCGGGCAAGGTGCATACAGCGGAACATTTGGCGTCCGCGGCGTTTTATCTAGGCGCGGCGAGGGTGGAAATTCCCCGGGCGAAGTTGTTCGCCTGCAGGGCGCACGCCCGGACGGAGATCGCAAGACCACCGTACGCGGTCGTCCATCCAGTGGCTGCGGGACCTGCGAAGACTTGGCCGGCGGAGCAGTTCGTCGCAGTTGCCTCGCATCTCCAGAAGTCCTGTGACCTGCAGCCGGTCTTCATCGGTGGACCGGGCGACGACCTTTCCGCGTTTCACGAGTGGCGCACGGTTAAGGGAGCGCCGCTTGACGAGATCAAATCATTGATGGCTGACGCTGCACTGTTTGTGGGCAACGATTCCGGCCCGGCGCACATGGCGGCGGCTTTTGGAGTTCCGGTGGTGGTAATTTTCGGCGCGTCCGACCCGGTAGTATGGGCGCCCTGGCGCACCCAAGCAGAAGTCCTCACGGGGCGCGATGGCATTGCGTCGGTCGAGCTGCCGCAAGTCCTCGATGCGCTGGAGCGGCTGCGGGTGCGCGCATGAACGATTTCCTGCGCCTGCTCACCTACGCGCGGCGGTATTGGTTCTTCCTGACGCTGTCGGTGCTTTTGATGGCTCTGGTGGGCGCGGCGCACGCTTCCATCGCTCTGCTGATCGGTCCCATTTTCGACCGCGTGCTCAAGCCGGCATCGCCCGATACGCCGGTGGTGCTGTTCACGATTCCAGTGCTTAATTACCCGGTCTATCTGAGCCAGTTTGCGCCGTCGAGCATCCACAACATCTACACTATGGTGGCGTTCGCCATCCTGCTGGTTTTTGCCGTCAAAGGCATCTGCGACTACTTCGCCAACTACATGGTCAACTACGTCGGATTCTCGGCGGTGACCGATCTGCGCAACACGGTTTTCGAAAAGGTGCTGCGACACGGATCGCAGTTTTTCGAAGCGCATTCCACGGGCCGGCTGATGTCGTCGATCATGAACGATATCGAAAAAATCCAGGTGGCGACGTCGCACATCCTGGCCGACCTGCTGCGTCAGAGTTTTGTCGTGCTGGGCCTGCTGTTCGTGGTGCTGCATAAAGACTGGAGGCTCGCCTTAGGCTGCCTGATTTTCATGCCGCTGATTCTGGTACCCACGGCGCGCTTGGGCCGACGTATCCGGCGCACCAGCCGCCGCACGCAGGACAACGCGGCTGAGATCAATCAGATCCTTCAAGAAGCGCTCAGCGGGCACCAGGTGGTTAAGGCTTTCGGCGCTGAGGTTTATGAGGCGCGCCGGTTCCGCGATGCCGCGCGCCATCTGATGCGCAGCAATTTGCGCTACGTACGGCAACAGGCCGTCTCATCTCCCTTGATCGAGATGTTCGGTGCGATGACCATCGTTCTTCTGCTGTATTACGCGCGCATGCAGATCAAGGCCGGGTCGCTGACGGCCGGGCAGTTCACCAGCTTCGTTATCGCGCTGCTCATGATGTACGAACCCATGAAACGGCTCACCGGGATTCACAACATCTTCCAGCAGGCGATCGGCGCCTCGCAAAAGGTTTTCGAATATCTGGATCACCCGGAAGAAATCGAAGACAAGGCGTCGGCCACGAGATTGGTGCGCTTTGAGCAAGCCATCGCTTACGATGGCGTGACCTTCCACTATCCGAATTCAACTGGATTTCAGCTCGACGGTATCCGGCTGGAAGTAAAGGCGGGCGAGGTGGTGGCATTGGTAGGTCCGAGCGGCGCCGGAAAATCCACGCTGGTGAATCTGTTGCCGCGGTTCTATGACGCGACTGGCGGCGCGGTGCGCATCGACGGCCACGACGTTCGCGACCTCACGCTGGTTTCCTTGCGCGAGAAGATCGGCTTAGTCGCGCAGGATACGTTTCTGTTCAACGATACCGTAGCCAGCAACATTTCCTATGGCCGGCCGGAGATCAGCCGCGAAGCCGTGCGCAGCGCCGCGCAGAGCGCGCTGGCCACAGAGTTTATCGAACGCCTGCCCGAAGGCTATGAGACGCTGATCGGCGAGCGCGGCGTGAAACTCAGCGGCGGCCAGCGGCAGCGTATCGCCATCGCCCGCGCACTGCTCAAGAACGCTCCCATTCTTATCCTTGACGAGGCCACGTCGCATCTGGACGCCGAGTCGGAGATGCTAGTGCAGCGCGCGCTTGCCAACCTGATGGCGGGCCGGACTGTGATCGTGATTGCGCACCGCATTTCGACCATCCGCCGCGCGGACAAGATCGTCGTGATGAATAACGGCCGCATTTCGGAAATTGGCACGCATGCCGACCTGGTCAACGGCGGCGGGATTTATCAACGGCTGCATGAGCTGCAATTCATCGAAGCCGGAGCGGCGGTGGATCTGTGAGCGTGCGCAGCATGACAGGGTTCGCGCAGGTGCGAAAGACGGCGGCGACGGGCGAATTCTCGCTCAGCGTCAAGACCGTGAACCATCGCGGCCTGGACATGCATCTGCACCTGCCGCCTGAGATGGAGGCCTTCGAAATTGCCATGCGCCGCACTGTGAAGAGCCGGGTGGCGCGCGGGCATCTGCAACTCGGCGTTACATGGAGCCAGACCGACGGAATAGCCGCTGCCTCCTCTCTGAACCGGCCGTTGCTGGCGGCATACCTTGCGGCTTTCCAGCAGGCGCAACGCGAATTCCAGCTTACGGGGGCGCCCGACCTAAACGTTGCGTTCCGCGTCCCGGGAATGTTTCGAAGCGCGGCCGCGCCGGAGCTCGATGCCGACTTTGAATCTTCCCTGATCGCGGCCCTCGAGGAAGCGCTCGACCAGCTCAACCGCTTTCGCGAGCGGGAAGGCGCCGAGATGGCGGCCGAGATTCTGGAACGCTGTGCGGCGATCCAGAAAGGTGTCGGCCGGATGGAAGAGATTCGCACGGGCGCCATGCCGGCTTTCCAGAAACGCTTGCAAGATCGGTTGACGGAATTGCTGCGTGCGTCGAACGTCGAACCGCAGCGCCTGGCTCAGGAGGCCGCGTTGCTGGCGGATCGCAGCGACATCAGCGAGGAACTGATCCGGCTCAAGACGCACGCGGGCGAACTGGCGCAGCTTGTGCGCGCGGGAGGCGAAATCGGCAAGAAACTGGATTTTCTGCTGCAGGAAATGAACCGCGAGACCAACACGATCCTCTCAAAAACCGGCGGACTCGGGGATTTGGGATTGACCATAACGGAACTGGCGCTGGCCGCGAAATCGGAGATCGACAAGATTCGCGAGCAATCGCTCAACCTGGAGTAGCGCGCTGACCACTGTTTTCATTATCTCGGCGCCGTCCGGGTCTGGGAAGTCCACCCTCGTCGCGCGCCTCCTTGCCGAAGTCCCGAACCTCAAGTTTTCGGTTTCTTATACCACGCGGGCCCCGCGAGGGCACGAACGGCCCGGAGAGAGCTATCACTTCATATCTCGCGCGGAATTCGTGCAAAGGATTGCACTTGGCGAGTTTCTGGAGCACGCCGAGGTATTCGGCAATTATTACGGCACACATCGCGGCGCGCTCGACGAAGCTATCGTCGAGGGAAAAGACCTGGTACTCGACATTGATGTGCAGGGTGCGGGACAATTGAAGAGTAAGCTTCCGGAAGCCGTTACCATTTTCGTCCTGGCGCCGTCCCGTCAAGTTCTGGAGCAAAGGCTCCGCGCCCGCAGCGAAGATACAGACGCGGTGATTGAGCGCCGGCTGCGCGATGCCGCGCAGGAAATCCGGAACTACAGCTTGTACGATTACGTGGTGATCAACAAAGATTTGGATCAATCGGCGGGAACTCTGGAAGCTATCGTGCGCGCCGAGCGCGCCCGCCGCACCCGGATTGAGGACCAGATACGTCCCATTCTGGCCACGTTCGAGACGAACCACTGAGAGGTATCATGGCCGAACAGACCCCGAAAAATAACGCTCATTGCACCATTCCCGACGATCCGGACCAGAGCACTTACCGTTTCATCATCGTGGCCGCCAAGCGAGCGCGCCAACTGCAGGCCGGCGCGAGGCCGTTCCTGCCTACCTCTTCCAAGAAGCCCACCATCATCGCGACCGAAGAGGTACGCCGCGGTTTGGTGAAGTACGAGATCCCCGGGCTGACGCCGCCAATCGACGAACCAACGCCCGAGGCCGCCTAAGTTCCGAACAAAAGTGCCGACCGAACGCCGAGCCGCTGCGACACCCCGAGAGCCCAGAGTGGTTCTTGGTGTGGCCGGCGGCATCGCGGCGTATAAGTCGGCCGAACTGTGCCGCGCTCTCATCCAACGCGGTTTCTCGGTTCAGGTGGTGATGACGACCGCGGCGGAGAAGTTCATAACGCCCCTGACCTTTGCGGCGCTCACCGGACGCAAAGTCATTACCGGCCTGTTCTCTTCCTCTACTTCCGAAGAAACGCTGGCCAGCGCCGTGGAGCATATCGGCGTGGCGCAAGAAAATGAATTGCTGGTGGTCGCGCCGGCGACGGCGGACGTTCTTGCGAAATTCGCCCACGGCTTGGCGGACGATTTTCTGACCACCATGTATCTGGCGTTCACTGGGCGCGTGATATTGGCCCCGGCGATGAACACCAATATGTGGCTGCATGCGGCCACGCAGGCGAATCTCGCGACGCTCGCCGCGCGCGGGCACACGATCGTCGAGCCGGAAGATGGCTTTCTGGCCTGCGGCATGATCGGTCCGGGGCGATTGGCGGATCCGGAAACCATCGCGGACGCAGTGGCCTCGGAGATCAACGGGCGGCGCGACCTGGAAGGCGAAGTGGTGCTGATCACCGCCGGGCCCACGCAGGAGCCGCTCGATCCGGTGCGGTTCATCTCCAACCGTTCGAGCGGCAAGATGGGCTACGCGCTGGCGGCGGCGGCGAAAGAGCGAGGCGCGGAAGTGATTCTTGTCTCTGGCCCGGTGAATTTGGCCGCGCCACGCGGCGTGACCGTCATTCCGGTGCGCACGGCGCAGGAGATGCGCGCTAAAGTTTTCGAGCACCTGGCTCGCGCCACGGTTGTGATCAAGGCGGCGGCGGTTGCGGATTTCCATCTGACCAACGTGCCCCGGCAGAAGGTGAAGAAGACAGCGGCCCGGATGTCGCTCGAACTCGATCCCACGCCAGATATTCTGGCCGAGCTGGGGCGCAACAAACAGGACCGGCTGTTAATTGGATTTGCGGCGGAGACCGAGAACCTGGAACGCGAGGCCAAGCGCAGATCCTGGACCAGGCGCTCGAACTCCGCCGCGCGCTCACGGCACCGGCACATGGACGCTGAGAAGCTGCGGGAGTACTTGACCTTCTATCAGGACCTGGGATTCACTTCGCTTTACCGGCGGAACGCAATACAGCAGTTGGACCAAGAAGGAGACGTCACACCCGCCGTGGAGCCGGTTCCAGAGAGTCCATCAACGCTCGTCGCCCTGCCCAGCCTCGCGCCCGAGGGCGACACGCTCGAGCGAATCCGCGAAGACATCGGCGACTGCAAACGCTGCCGCCTGCATGAAGCGCGTCACAGCATCGTGTTTGGCTCGGGAAATCCGCAAGCCAAGCTTGTATTCGTGGGCGAAGGTCCGGGCGCGGATGAAGACGCTCAGGGGCTGCCATTCGTCGGCCGCGCGGGACAACTGCTCACCCAAATGATCGAAGGCACCGCCAAACGCGAAGGCATTCCAATCCTGCGAAAGGATGTCTACATCTGCAATGTAGTGAAATGCCGGCCGCCGGAAAACCGCACGCCGGAGCCCGACGAGATGGAGATCTGTGGCCAGTTCCTGTTCCGCCAGCTGTCCGCGATCCGGCCAAAAGCCATCTGCGCGCTCGGGGCGACCGCCGCTCGCGCGTTGTTGGGCCGCAAAGAAGGCGTAACGCGCATGCGCGGAAATTGGTTCAAGTGGCGCGACCTCCCGCTGATGGTGACGTATCACCCCTCCTACCTGCTGCGCCCGTACAACCAGAATGCCAAGCACGAGGCGTGGGACGACCTGAAAAAGGTTTTGCACTTCGTTTACGATTGAGCGCCGTGCGCTCGGCGCGCTGCCCTGCCCTACCCTGCCGCCATGGCCCGAACCGCCGCCAGCGTTGCCATGGGATCTTTTGAAGGCCCATATTCCATGGCCACGAAGTCGCGGAATCCGGTTTCACGAATCGCGCGGAATACGTTCGTGTAATTGATCTCGCCCGTTCCAGGCTCATGCCGTCCGGGAACATCGCCCACGTGAAAGTGACCGATGGATGCGATTTTCCCGCGGATGGTGTCGATCAGGTTCCCGTCCATAATTTGCACGTGATAGATGTCGAAGAGAATTTTCACGTTGGGGCTCGATACCTCGCGCATGATCTCGAAGGCTTCGGCGGTGTGGTTCAGGTAATAGCCCCGATGATTGACGAGCGTGTTGAGCGGCTCGACGATGAGCGTGACGCCGTGTGGCGCAACCACATCGTGTGCGCGTTTCAGCCCTTCGACGATGCTCTTATGCTGCGCCTCGCGCGGGACACCCGGCAGTTCATTGCCCGTCAGCGTGACCAGGCGTTCGGTCTCGAAGCGCTTCGCCGCTTCGGTGGACGCCTGGATCTCGGCCAGGAAAGCGGCGCGATCCGCGGGATCGACCAGCGTCATGCCTTTGGGATTCACGGCGCGGTTTCCCACCAGGCACGCGCACTCGAGGCCCAGCTTGTTTTTTAACTTCGTGATCGCGTCCGCATCCTGGGCGCGCCAGTTACCGAACTCGAATCCCTGATACCCGGCTTCGGCAACTTTCTCCATCATTTGTGGAAGGTTCATGTCGCGAAAAAGGGCTTCCACGCGGACTGAGAGCCTGAAGCCGGCAGCCGGCGGCGCGGGCTTCGCAAGGCTCGCCAGCATTGGAAATTGCAGCAGCGATCGACGTTGCATGGCAGCCAGAATATCACCGCCCGTGTGCTAGCATCGGGCTTGTCGCCAATAAATCCAGCCCGTGACGGCGCCCGCGAGGTGCTGCCGGGCGTGTATTTGGTCGAGCTTCCCCTTCCCTTTGCTCTTGGTTCGATCAACGTATATCTGGTGCGGCTCGCCGACGGTTATCTGCTTATCGACTGCGGCATGGACACCGAAGCTTGCTTTCAGGCGCTGGCGCGCGGCGTAGAGGAGGCTGGCGCCGGTTGGCGCGATATCCGCGAAATTCTGCTCACGCACGTTCATCCCGATCACATGGGACTCGCGCCACGCCTTCTCGAGTTGAGTGGGGCGCGGCTTTCCATGCACGCCCACGATGCCGAATACCTGCGCGAGCTTACACAGACCGAGCGTTATCTCGCCTGGGCGGACGGCGTGATGCGTGAAGCCGGCGTAACGAATGACATCATCGCGAAGATTCGCCGGTCATCCAACGAGATTCACAAACACTTTCACAGTCTGAAACCCGATCATGTGCTCCAGGGCGGTGAAAAAATTGCCGCTTCGGTTGGAGAGCTGGAAGTGCTTTGGACCCCAGGCCATTCTCCCGGCCACGTGTGCCTGTACGGGCGCGAGCGCCGCGTGCTGTTCGCCGGCGACCAGATGCTCGAGCAGATTTCGCCCAATATCGGCTGGCTTCCGGACCGCGATCCGCTGGGAGAATTTCTGGAATCGCTACGTGAGCTTGAGCGCCTGGAAGTCGAACTGATCCTGCCGTCGCACGGGACTCCTTTCTCCGGCCATCGCGAATGGATCCGCAAAACCATCGCCCACCATGCCGACCGCTGCGCCCGGATGCTGGCGGTGATCGATGGCGCGCCCAAAAGCGCGGCTGAGGTCGTGAATGTGCTCTGGGAGCGCACGCTGATACCGTTCCACTACCGCTTCGCCGTGTTCGAGGTCCTCGCGCATCTGGAGTATCTAGAGCGGCAGGGAAGAGTCACGCGCATCGCAGGCGAATCGATCGCACGCTGGCGGATGGCGTAAAGTCCGGGCCAGCAACGTGTTAACACTTTTCCGCGGCCTGCGTCTTGTCCACTGAGGCCCCGAACTCGAACGCGGCCATCGGATACTTGATTAGAGCGCCCGGCTATATGACCGCAACGGCCATGCCTGCAACTTCACCCGACACGGCCATGGTGGATGCGGCCCGTGCCGGGGATGGCGAGGCGTTCGGCCGCCTATATGCTTTCTATGCGGGTATGGTGCATGGCATCCTGATGGCGCGTGTGCCTCCGGCTGAGGTGGATGACCTCGTGCAGGACGTTTTCCTGGCGGCCTACCGCAAGCTGCACACTTTGCGAGATACGGCGGCGTTCGGGCCATGGCTGGCGATGATCGCCCGCAACCGGGCAAACGATTTTCATCGCCATAAGACCGAAACGGCCGAACTGCCCGAGGACGTCGTGGCGGCCGATCGCACCGAAGCCGAAGCAAACGCGATCCTGGCCTTGATTCAGACACTTCCGGATGCCTACCGTGAGACGCTGGTGCTGCGTCTGGTGGAGGGAATGACCGGTCCGGAGATCGCCGAGCGCACGGGGCTCACAGCGGCGTCGGTGCGCGTGAACCTGCACCGCGGGATGAAGCGGCTTCGTGAAAAACTGGGAGGGCGCCATGAGTGATGAGTATTTGTGGGTTCGCTCCGGCGAGCCCGACCCGCAAATTGAAAGGCTCGAAGAGGCGCTCAGGCCGCTGCGCGCCCCACAGCCGCCGCCCGACTGGCGCCCACAACCGACGGTCCGCACAATTCCCGTTCGCAGTGCGTGGGATGCCCGATGGCGCGGAGCAATGGCCGCGGGGATCACTCTGGTATTGGGCGCATCCTGGCTGGTGTCGCGTCCCGTGAGCATGGGCTGGAAAGTAGCGCGTGTTGAGGGCGTGCCGCGCGCAGGCTCGAGCCCGGTCCGCACCACCGGCCGGCTCGCGGTGGGGGAAGCCTTGGTGACGGACGGCGGCTCGCGTGCCACGCTGGACGTCGGCGATATCGGACAGGTCGAACTTGAACCGAATTCCCGGCTCCGCCTGGTGCGCGCCCAACGGTCCGATCACAGGCTGGCGCTCGATCGAGGCATGCTGCACGCCATGATTTGGGCGCCGCCACGACTGTTCTCAGTGGAGACGCCGGCCGCCGTGGCGGTGGATTTCGGCTGTGCCTACACACTGACGGTCGAAGACTCGGGTACGACAACGCTGCACGTGACTATGGGCTGGGTGGGATTTGACCAGGACGGTCAGGAGTCATGGGTGCCGGCCGGCGCCGAGTGCGTCACGCGCGCAGGCAAGCGGCCGGGGACTCCATATTTCGTCGATGCGCCCGACACTTTTCGCTCTGCCCTCACCAGGCTCGATTTTGAGCATGACCCCGCCGCGCTCGACGCAGTGCTGGCACTGGCACGGCCGCGGGATGCGCTGACCCTCTGGCACCTGCTACCGAAGACGACTGGTATGGCGCAGGAGCGCGTCTACGATCGTCTGGCGAAACTTGCGCCGCCGCCGGCTGGAGTCTGGCGCGCGGGCGTCCTGAATGGCGACCGCCATCTGTTGGATCTCTGGTGGGATGTGCTCGGCTACGGCGATTCGTCTTGGTGGCGTATCTGGAAAGGGCCGTCACCATTCGCGGCTAAATAGCGGGCGCACGCGACAGCTTCTGCTTCCTCTGCAAAACAGGGCTGAATAGATCACCCGTCTTTTCGACTCGCTTCAAAGCTGCCTCGGGCTCGAAATACAGCGATGCGCCATCGCCGGTTTTCAGCGCGCGCTGCAGTTCCTCCCACGTCACGGGCAGTGAAACGTACGGCCGCTCATGCTTGGCGCGCATGGAGTAAACACACACCGTGGTTTTGAAATCCGAATTCTGGCTCCAATCGATGAACACTTTCCCGGCGCGCTCGGCCTTTCGCATTTTCGAAACCACCAGGTCCGAGTGCTCGCGCTCCATACCCTCTGTCAACTCGCGCGCGAACGCGTGCGTGGCGGCGTAAGTCACTTTGATATTCAGCGGGACGAATAGCTGAATGCCCTTCGAACCCGTCACTTTCGGAAATGAGTCGAGTTTCAGCCGCGCAAGAGCCGCCTTCAACAGGACCGCGACCTCGGCGCACTTAAGGATGTCGACGCCGGTGCCGGGATCGAGATCGAATACCATCGCCGTGGGCGAATCGATGGCCGGCACGTGGTGCAAAAATGCGTGGAACTCGAGACTCGCCAGGTTCGCGCACCAGACCAGTGTCGCAAGATTATTGATCACGATGTACCGGATCGGCGTCTCGCCCCTGCGCCTCGGCACGGGAAATGTCTTGACCCAGTCCGGCGCGAACGCTGGAGCGTTTTTTTCGTAAAAGTGTTGGCCCGCGACACCATCGGGATAGCGCACAAGCGTGACCGGGCGGTCTTTCAGGTGCGAAAGCATGAGGGGCGCAATGCGGGTGTAATAGTCGATTACCTGACCTTTGGTGAAGCCGGTTGCCGGATAAAGAATTTTCTCCAGGTTCGAGACTGGAATTTTGCGGCCGTCGATTTCGAGCTCCTGCTTTTTTGGCACGCCGTCCTGCTCTCAGTTTGACATCCGGCGGGCCGAAGGCCGCCGTAGCATCTTTACCAACTCTTTACAAATCTCCCGCCCGCCCCCGCAACCAGCCTGGTTAACATTTCGTAATTATAAGTAGAAGGAGGAGGAAGCCAATGAAAAACAGAATGTTCAAGTTCATGCTGGCGTCGCTGATTATCACCGCCGGCACCGTAGTGGCCGCCAACACCAATCCGAATGGGGTCTACACCGATACGCAAATCGGAGACAAGATCACGCACGAGGTGCGCATGTATCCGCGCTATACGATTTGGGACAACATCGCCATACGCGTGCGCGAGGGCGATGTCGAGCTGACGGGCCAGGTGAGCCAGCCTTTTAAGAAAGCCGATCTGGGCAGGCTCGCTCAGAGGGTGCCGGGCGTGCGCAGCGTAACCAACCGGCTGGAAGTTCTGCCGACCTCGTTTTTCGACGATCGCCTCCGGCTGCAAATCGCGCGTGCGATCTACCGCGATCCCGTTCTATCACGCTACGCCATTCAGGCCGTGCCGCCCATCCACATCATTGTGGATAACGGCCACGTAACGCTTGAGGGCGTGGTCGACACTGACATGGAAAAGAATGTCGCGGGCATCCGCGCGGGTCAAGCTGGCCTGAGCTTCGGCCAGGTCACAAACAATCTGCGCGTCGAGAACCCGGGCAAAAAGGGCTAGATTTCTTTGCCTAAAAGTCGGCCGGAGATCCGTCGAACGGACTCCGGCCTTTTTTGCATCAAACAAAATGCG
>WNFI01530562.1_pt1 | contig 13635 bp, 12 predicted proteins | sample 5400471 | NCBI WGS metagenome assembly WNFI01 (sample SAMN13153348, study PRJNA577476) | soil metagenome | isolation source: 100 cm saprolite on Douglas fir-dominated hillslope | place: USA:California | collected 2013-09-17 | reverse complement strand
CAACCCGCGCTCTGCCCGCGATACTCTGGGCAAAGCGTTCCGCGAAATGACCTTTGGCCTGCGCAGCCTGGTAAAAAATGTGCGCGACAGCGCTTCCCAGGTGGCCAGCGGCTCCAACCAAGTGGCCAGCGCTTCTGACGAATCAGCCAAGATCAGCGTGCAAGCGGCCTCCGCGATTGATGAGGTCACCAGCACCATGCACGAGATGAGCATCAACGTGCAGAACATGGTCAAGAGCACGCAGTTGCAGGCTTCCAACGTAAGTGAAACCTCCGCCTCCATCGACCAGATGGTGGCTTCGATTCAGCGCGTCGCCGATACCGCCAGGGTCCTGCTTGACATCTCCCAGCGCTCCCGCGACGAGGTGCACAGCGGCATCAACACCATGGAAAAAGCTACTGATGGCCTAAGCCGCATCAACGTCGCTATTGGTTCCTCGGCAGAGATTATCTTGGCTCTGGGACAGCGCGCTGACGACATCGGCAAGATCATTGAAGTCATTGATGACCTGGCCGAGCAGACCAACCTGCTGGCCTTGAACGCGGCCATTGAAGCCGCCCGCGCCGGAGAACACGGCCTGGGCTTTGCCGTGGTAGCCGACGAAGTCAGAAAACTGGCGGAAAAGTCAGCTCAGTCCACACGGGAAATCTCTGAGCTCATCCAGAGCATTCAGAAGGAAGCCCGTAAGGCCGTGGAAAACATGGAGAAGAGCACCAGCATCGTCAATGAGGGAATCTCACTGGGCAGTGACCTCAGCGGAGCGCTCAAGAAGATTTCCAGCGTGGTATCTGAAGTTTACAAGTTCGCCCAGGAGATCGGCGCCGCCACCAACGAGCAATCGCACGGTTCGTCGCAGATCGCCAAAGCCACCACGCGTTTGAATGAAATCACGCATGAAATCAATTCGTCGGTGGAAGAACAGGCTTCCGGGGCACAGGCTGTGGTCCGCGCTATGGAAAAAATGCGCGAACTGGTGCAGCGTTCGTCGTCGGGTTCCACGGAACTGGCGGCCTCGGCGGAGCAGATGTCCAAGATGTCCCGTTCCATGCTGGAAGCCATGGACCGCTTCATTCTGGAGAGTAACAACGCGAATAGCGAAGGTCGCAGCGGCGAAGGCCGCAACGGCGGAGCCCGCCGCGTTGAGGAGCAACCGGCCAGGACCCCGGCGAATCAATACGCGACTGCGGGAACGCGCTACAACTAACCCCGGAGGAGATCGGATTGGCCAAAGAATTACATATCGTCGGCTTCCGCATCGGCCGGGAGGCCTTTGGGGTACCCATCGCATTAGTGCATGAGATCGTGCGCGTGCCGGAGATCACGTCCGTGCCGGACTCGCCTGATTTCGTCCAGGGCGTTATTAATCTGCGGGGCAAGATCGTGTCCGTGGTGGACCTGCGGCGGCGCTTTGGCGAAAAGGACATCAAGTCAACCAAGAAAAACCGCATCCTGGTCACGGAAGTCGGAGGCAAACTGGTGGGCCTGATTGTGGACAGCGCCTCTGAAGTCCTCAAGATTCCAGAAACCGATGTTGAGCTTCCACCCAATGTTTTTGAAGAAGGCGACCACAACTACGTCAACGGTGTTGGCAAGCTTCAGGGACGGCTAATTATTCTGATTGACCTGAACAAGATTTTGCAAAAAGGCGAACTGCGGCGGCTGGGGGAAATTGTGGAATCCCAGCCGTTGGCTGCCTCTTTGTAATTCAAGATTTCAAGAATTCAAGCTGCAGACAAAGGCAAACGGGGAACGATGGCTACACCGAGCATTCCGATCCAGATTAGTGAACCTGAATACAAACTGCTGCAGACCCTGGTGTACCAGGAGTGCGGCATGTATTTCGACGAGCGCCGGGCGCATTTCCTGCAAGACCGTTTGCAGCGCCGTCTGAAAATCTGCGGCCTGGACAACTTCTACGCCTATTACCGGCTCCTCACCAGCCACCAGGGCAAGGCGGAGTTGGTCGCGCTGGTGGAAAACCTGACGGTGAATGAAACCAGCTTTTTCCGCAACAAGCCCCAGCTTGAGCTCTTCCAGAAGAACATCCTGGAAGATCTGCTGCGCCGCAAGCAGGAACGCCGCGATTGGAGCCTGCGCTTCTGGAGCGCCGGATGTTCCACTGGCCAGGAACCGTACACGTTGGCCATGATGGTCTGCGACGCCCTGGCGTACTACTACCTGCGTAACCCGCTGCCTTTTGAAATGCCCAGCCCTAAACCGCTGATCCCGCCGCCGTGGAAGGTGGAGATTCTGGCCTCAGACATCAATTATTCGGTCCTGCGCTCGGCCCAGGACGCCGTCTACCCGGAAAGCCAGATGGAGGCCGTGGACTATGCCTTCCGGCTGCGCTATTTCGACAAGGTGGGCGATCGCTATGCGATCAAGAGGGGGCTCAAAGACCTGGTCCACTTTGACTTTCATAATCTTAAGACCGAGTTCCTACCCCAACGCAATGACGTTATATTCTGCCGCAACGTCATGATTTACTTCGACGAAGCCGAACAAAAACGGTTGATCGAAAAGTTCTATCGCTGCCTGAACGCGGAAGGATATTTGTTCATCGGACACGCGGAAAGCCTTTTCGGTCTCTCCGACAAATACCGCATGGTCCACCAGAACAACGGTACTGCCTACCAGCGCATTGAGGTGACCGGGTGAGTTTTTTCCCAGACGACCGGGCCTCCGAGCTTCGCGAGCTCTTCTTTGAGACTGCAACGGAACTGTTGCAGTCGCTCAACGAAGAAGGGTTGCAGTTGGAAAAGCGCCCCGAGGACGCAGGCGTTCTGCGCCAGGTGCGGCGTACCGTGCACACGCTCAAGGGAGATTCCGCGGCCTGCGGCTACAACGAACTCAGCAGCCTGGCGCATGAACTGGAAGACGTGTTGACGCCGGACGTGGCCGCCACCAGCAAGAATTCTCTGGCTGAGGTGGTGTTGATCGCGGCGGACACCTTCAGTTCCATGCTGTCCGCTTATCGCGGCAATCTACAGCCTCCGGCGGGAGAAGAACTCAAGCACCACATTCTTTCGCTAACGCGCAAGCCCGCCACCAAGACTGCATACAAACTGCAAGCGCGCTTTGTCTGGAGCGAGTACGAGCAGATGGTGGTGGCAGAAGCGCTTAGTCAGGACGACAAGGTTTATAACATTGCTTTCAGCATTGATCCCCACTGTCCCATGCGCGGCGCGGCCATGCAGCTCATTCGCAACGTGCTGCAGGAGTGTGGCCGGCTACTGGCGATTGTGCCCGATCAGAGCACGCTCAGCCAGGACCTGGACGTGGTGGAGGCCGCGATCACCAGCGACCATGATAAGGAGTGGATTGAAAGGAAATGCCGCATTCCCGCTGTGGTTGCGGAAATCCTGGTGCAGCCTGTCAGCGAGAAAACTGAAGAGACGGACGACCTCCTCGATATCCTGCAGCATGTGACGGCCCCTGCGCACAACGAATCCGAGCATGAGATTACTGAAGAAACGGTAACGCCGGCTGAATCCAGCACTCCCGCAGCGCCCATGGCGGCAGCGGCGCCGGCGGTTGAGCCCCCGCTTACCAGCCTGTCCAATCTCCCTGAAACCCTGTTGCGCGTGGATGCGGAGCGAATTGACGCGGTCTTGAACCTGGTGGGAGAACTCATCGTCGCCAAGAGCATGATGCACCAGGCCATCGGTGAATTTGACCGCCGCTTCCCCAAAGACCCGCTCAAGATGAAGTTCTCTGACGCCATGGCTTTCCAGGCGCGGATCATGAATGATCTGCAAAAGTCGGTGATGAAGATCCGCATGGTCCCAGTGGAGCATCTCTTCCGCCGTTTTCCCCGCGTGGTGCGCGATGTCGCCAAATCCTGCGGCAAGGAAATAACGCTGGTGGTAACCGGGCAGGATACTGACCTGGACAAAAGCATCCTCGACATGCTGGCCGAGCCTCTGGCCCACGTGGTCCGCAACGCCGTGGACCACGGAATTGAGTCTCCGTCCGAACGTATTAATGCTGGCAAACCCGCTCATGGCACCGTGAAGCTTGACGCTTATCACCAGGGAAACCAGATTGTGATTGAAGTGAGCGACGACGGACGCGGTATTGATCGGGAAAAGCTGGTGGCCAAAGCTGTGCAAAGCGGCGTTCTCAAGCAATCTGACGTCGCTACGCTCAGCGAACCCGACATTCTGGACCTGGTTTTCCATCCGGGATTGAGCACGGCGGAGCAAATCACCTCTATCTCTGGCCGCGGAGTAGGAATGGACGTGGTCCGGACCGTCATGGGACGGCTCAAAGGCACAGTCAACCTGAAAACCACACCGGGCAGGGGCACGACGCTGTACCTAAAGAAGTGCTCACGCTGCTGTATCTACAGCGCCTGGCGAAACAGCCCGCGGGCACGCCAAAAATGTTTGTTGTTGTCATTTCGCTGGGAGAACGCAAGTTCGGGCTCGTGGTGGATGAGCTGGTGGGCGAGGAAGAACTGGTTATCAAGGCCCTGGACGATCATCTGGTGGCTACGGACCTGGTGAGCGGCGCTTCCATTCTGGGGGACGGCACAGTCGTGCTGATATTGAATCTTACAAGCGTCATTGCCAAGCTCGGGCGTTTACAGATGGTGGGGGCCACAGCATGAATCACAAGGTACGCGTCCTAGTCGTCGATGATTCGGCGTTGATGCGCAAATTGATTCCGCAAATCCTGGCCCGGGACACGGATATTGAAGTAGTTGGCACGGCCATGGACGGTGCTTTTGGACTCAAGAAAATTGAGACCCTCAAACCCGATGTAGTCACGCTGGACCTGGAAATGCCGCGCATGGACGGCATTGAGACGCTCCGTCAGATCACGTTGAAGTCTCACGTGCCCGTGATTGTGGTCAGCGCGCTCACGACCGAAGGCGCCACGGCGACGTTTAAGGCCCTGGCCATGGGCGCGTTTGATTTTGTGGCCAAGCCGCATGATGCCGCGTCCGCGCACATGGAGGCCATTGCTGAAGACTTGATTACCAAGATCAAAGTAGCCTCCCGTAGCAAAGGGCGCAGCGGCCCCTCTCCGGTCCTTCTGGAGCGGACCAAGCCCAACAAGCCGGCTTCACGTACACGCAGAGAGCCTACCAAAGTGGTTGCCATTGGCATTTCCACTGGAGGCCCTAATGCCCTCCAGTATCTTCTTGCGCAACTGCCGGGAGACTTTCCCGGAAGCATTGTTGTGGTGCAGCATATGCCGGAAGGGTTCACGCAAATGTTTTCCCGCCGGCTCAATGAGTGTTGCGAGATTGACGTGAAAGAAGCGCAGTCAGGGGACTTGCTGGTGGCCGGCCGGGCGCTGATCTGCCCTGGCGATCGTCACATAAAAATGCGCCGGCTGCCGCTGGGAAACACGATTGTGCTTTCCGATGACGCCAAGGTAAACGGGCACCGGCCGTCCGTGGATACTCTGTTTCGTTCCGCGGCAACGGAGTTTGGCAGCCGTGCCATTGGCCTGCTGATGACCGGCATGGGCGACGACGGCGCTGCCGGTTTGGGGCTGATCAAGAACGCCGGCGGATTAACACTCGCCCAGAGCGAGGAATCTTGTGTTGTCTTTGGCATGCCGAAGGCGGCCATTGAAAAAGGGTACGCGATGCGCGTTGTACCGCTGGATATGCTGGCCAACATGCTGGCCATCCAGTGCAATCCAGAAAGAATCGCGCAGACGGCAAAAGTTTAGTTGGAGTTGGCAAGGAGAGGAATATATGGACACGTTTCCCACATTGCTTCGCAAGGACCGCACGCCGATCCGATATCTCGTGGTCGATGACTCGGTTTTCGCGCGCAAGAACGTAGCGAAAATGGTGGAGGCCTTCGGCGGCGAAATCGTCGGCGAAGCCGGCGACGGCTGCACCGCTATCACCGAATATGACCGCACCACACCCGACATGGTGCTGATGGACATCACCATGCCCCAGATGGAAGGCATTGAGGCGGCGGAGCGCATCGTGCGCGCGCATCCTGAAGCCCGGATTGTCATGGTGTCTTCCGTCGGTTACCAGGAAAACATCGTGGCCGCGCTGCAAAAAGGCGCGCGTCACTTTGTCCAAAAGCCGGTGAAGCCGGAAATCCTGTATGAAGTCATCAAATACGTCATGGGCGACGACGCGGCTGTGGCCGCGCCAGCAGTCCTTGGGAGCTAAGCGATGAAGATTGAGTTGATTCAACCGTTCATCAACGCCGTCGACGCCGTGTTGGCCGAGGCGCTGCAATGCCCGACCCGCATGGGGGACGTCACCATGGACGAGGAAGCGTATCGCCGCAAGGGCGTGGCCTCGATGGTAACTATCAAAGGCGACATTGAGGGCAGGATCATCTTTGACATTGACTCTCCCACGGCGGCCAAGGTGGCCAGCTACCTTACCGGCACAACCGTGCCCGCCAGCGACGAGGTGGCGCGCGAGACCGTATGCGAACTGGCCAATATGGTGGTTGGCAGCGCCATTACTACCTTGAACGACCAGGGATTTCGCTTCAAAGTCTATCCTCCGGTGGTCCACGTGGATGAATTGGGCGAGAAAAGCAGCGAGGACCAGGAAGCGCTGGTCATGTGCTTTGATACGGACAATGGCAACATCTTCATGAATATTGCCATGCGCTATAACCGCAGACGACGGGCCGACAGCAGACCAGGATAATTCTCTTTTTTGCCGAAAAAACTCCAACGCAAAGGGCGGCACAGCCGCCCTTGTTCTTTTTCTAGCCGGGCTTTTTCCAGCCGATCTTTAAAGTTACGGAGCGGTCAGGATGGTGAAAGGCATTTGGCCCACACAGGGAATCGGCACTTTCTTGTTGAAGGTGCTGTCAATCGTGGCTATGCAGTTCGAGTCCTGCTGCGGCACGTGGAACGTTGGCACCAGACTGGTCACGGAAGGATCCACCGGAGGCCGGAGCACAGTGTCCGTACTGGTCCTGATGATAGAGATAGACGGCGTGGAGATGGTCCTGGCCGGCTGAGGAACTGTATTGACGTTATCGGTGATCGTGGTTACATCGTGCGCGCTCACCACGTACACTCTGGAAGAGTCAGAGGCAACATCAAGGGATACAGCTCCCGGAGCTACCTGAATGGTCTTCGTCTCCACCAGAGCATTGGCGTCGATCTGGCTCACCAGGCTCCCGTTGCAGCTTGCCAAGTTGGTACTCATATTGGTGTGATTGGTCCCAGCCGGGCAGGCACCGAGCGCAGCATAGGCTTTCGTCCCATTGGGAAGCGCTGCCACCGACGTGGGCGCTCCGGTAAGCATGACATCCTTCAGCTTTACCGGCAGCACCGGCGGAACAACTCCCAGATCGATTCCATTCGCTTTGATCACGGTGATCGTACTTTCACCGGTATTGCTTACATAGACCCGCTTCAGATTGGGCTCATAGAAAGCGAAGTTAGGGGACGACGTGGCAGGCACCAGCCCCACGGGGATGTCTGGCATAATCGTGATATCCAGCAGAGTATCGATCACGCTGACACTCCCACTGCCCTGGTTGACCACAAAGACATTACGGGCATCCGCGCTCATGACCGCCCAGATCGGCGAAGAACCGACTGTAATGTTTTTCACCACTTTGTCGTCAATGGTGGAGATCACGGTAACGTCTCCCGTTCCGCTGTTCACAACATAAATCTTGCTGTTGGCTGAGTTGCCGGCAATCATCACCGGATTAGAACCGGGCAGCAGATGTATCGTGTTAGTGACCGCAAGCACGCTCCCTGAAATCACGCTCACGCTGTCGCTGCCCTTATTAGCAATATATATATTCCCCGTGCTGCTGGTACCGCCACCAATGGATCCGCTGACGCTATCGGGTCCGGTGGTGGGCAGCGTAACGGTGTTGGTTGTGGCTGCCGGAAGCAACGCAAAGGAAATGGTGACTGTGCTGTCGCCATTAATAACAAAGGCGCGGTTGTTTGTCTTGCCCAGAAAAAGCGGATTGGGGCCAGTGGTAACAATGCCCACCTCGGTGTCACCGGAAACGTTAATGTGGGTGTCAGTGCCGTTCCCAGCGGGAGCGGGATTAGTGGACAACGCGATCGCATGGGCCGATGCTGCTGGGTCTCCGCCAGGCCCCGGAATCTGCGTAATGAACTGCCGCAAAGTATCATTGCAGCCCGTCGCCAGGACTACCAGAATAACCGCCAAGAATAATAGCCGGAATGTCTTATAGCTCAACTTTATGTACTCCACCGGGTCTACCGGTTGAACGTTTAGAGATCGAATTATTGCGAGAAATTATTGTATCGGGTATAGGAGCAGTCAGCAATTGCATCCCTAAGGTCGTGAGAACTAAGGGGCGGGTAGGCGGGTCTGCTTGCAGGCGCCCGCCCTCAACGATCCAACGACCCAACAGTCCCGCAGAAATGGGGACAAGGTAAGATAACCTGGCGGGGAGAAGGCTGCTGTATCTTGAAATGTAAATCTTGCCCTCTGGCAGGATTGCCGAACCTTCCCTGCCCGCCTGGGATGTGTGGCGGCCCGTGCCGGAGGATCGACTGCAAAATACCCGCCAATTCAAAGTTGCCGACATGGTTGCTCTCGGTTCTGCCGTCGCGATCCTGGCGGTCTTTGGGTTGCTCCGCGGGGCTGAATTCTCCCTTACGGGAAGCCGATTTCTTGTCGCGCTGGGAATCACCGCAACGTTTGCCTTATTGGCCTGGTTTGCCGGCGGAGTCAACTGGAGCGGCGCCTTCGGCGGCTCCGCCGTGGCCTTCATCATGGCCGTTCGCGATCTAAGAATGTTCCTGGCCCTGATGCTGGTCTTTGCCATAACCCTGGCGGTCACCCGAGTGGGCCATGCGCGCAAACAGAAACTCCGCACCGCCGAGCCTCCCGGCGGACGCTCAGCCTCACAAGCCCTGGCCAACCTGGGCGTAGCGACCCTGGTTGTGGCCATTGCGGGCCACGGCTGGCAACTCCTGGCACTGGCAGCGCTGGCTGAAGCGGCGGCTGACACCGCGTCGAGCGAAATTGGCATGGCATTCCCCGGCAAAACCGTGTTGATCACCACATGGAAGGTGGTCCCCACTGGCACGGACGGCGGCATAAGCCTGTTTGGAAGCTTGGCTGCGTGCGTCGCCGCTGCCATGATGGCCCTGGTCGCCGCCGCGTCAGGGCTGGTTTCCATGCATCGGGCTCCGGCGATCATTTATGCCGGTGTCCTGGGGACGCTGGTGGATAGCCTTCTGGGCGCTCTCTTTGAGAGACGCGGCTGGCTCAACAACGATCTAGTCAACCTGTTCAGCACCGCTGCGGCGGTAGGAATTGCCTGGCTGCTGATGTGAAAGCACTTGCTGTGCGGCAAGTGGTGGGAATCATAGAAGACAGTGCGGCCCTAGCTCTTCTTTTTACCCGTCTTCTTCTTGCCTGAATCTGGCGTCTCCGGCTGCGCCCCGGTAATACTGGCCAGCACATGGTCGAAGGCCTCCTTGGCCGTCATCTCTTTGTTGCGGCTTTTGTTCTGGCGATACTTGTGTTCGTTGTTACAGGTACGGCAGCGGGTCCTGAGAACCTCTTCGCCGATCATCGAAACCACGGCATGGTCCGTGCTGCGCGTGCAGCGCGAACAGTGGTCGTCAATATCGTCACCCAGTCGCATAGGCTTCCCCAACGCTTAATATAGACGCTTAATATAAAGGACTCACGCACAGTTTTTCTACCCAGCCAGCTCTGGCGCCCGGCCTTTGTGGTTAAATCTCTAACGTGCCCAAACAGCGCGGTAAATTTATCACCTTTGAAGGACTGGACGGCGTGGGCAAATCCACACAGATGGAGAACCTGGCTCAGCACCTGCGCCAGCGCGGCCTTCACGTGGTGACCACGCGGGAGCCCGGCGGCACTGCGCTAGGAGAAAAACTGCGCACCGTGCTGCTCAGCTCGCGGACCTCAGGCCTCTCGCCGCTGGCGGAGCTGGCGCTGATGTTTGCCGACCGCGCCCAGGACATCGACGAGCAGATTCTCCCCGCGTTGCACCGCGGACAATGGGTCTTGTGCGACCGCTTCACCGACTCCAGTGAAGCCTACCAGGGTGGCGGCCGAGAGTTAGGCGCTGAAGCCGTGCTCCAGCTTCATAAAATCTTGTGCCGAAACCTGCAACCCGACCTGACCATCCTGATGGTTTCCGATGTTGGTCGCAGCGTGGCCCGCGCCCGGCGGCGCAATATAGAACAGTCCAAACAATCGCGCGACGACGAAAACCGCTTCGAAAAAGAAAACCGCGCGTTTTATGACCGCGTGTCGCGGGGCTATATGGCTATCGTGAAGCGCGCGCCAGAGCGTGTAGTCCAGGTGGATGCCAAAGATCCTGTGCTCAAGGTGCACAAGAAAATTGTGAGCATCGTGGAAGAGCGGCTGTTCAAATAGCATTCAGCACTCAGCGCTCAGCATGGGTCACCGCAAAGTGACGCAAAGGGCGCAAAGAAATTAGGAACTGGATTTAGATTTCTTTGCGCTCTTCGCGCGCTTTGCGGTTGAAGTTTTTGCTGAGCGCTGATTGCTGAATGCTGCGTGCCTTCTGATGCTCCGCAAACCATCCCAGCACCCGCGTTTCAAACTCCTGGTGTGCCGCCGACCATGCGCCGGTGTGGAAAGCGTGAGGCACCAACCAGAGATGAACATGGTCCGGCGCGGCCTTGGCTATCATCTCCGAGTGCCAGGGGCTGATGGCGTGATCTTCCTCACCGTGAATCAGCAAAACAGGAGTCGTCGAATGCAGGACCGCGTCCAGGGGCTCGGCTTGAGCAGATCAATGCCATAGCGTATCCGGGCATAGAGCAAAGCTGACTCAACCACCGGCCAGCCTAGCGTTTTGCCGAACCATGGGCCCATGTGCAGTGGGCTGGAAATCCTCTCATAGCTCATCGCGCGGGCCGAAGAAAACGGGCTCTCCACGGCCACCGCGCAATATCTTGGTTCCACGGCCAGTGATTGCAGTATCAACGCGGCGCCATAGGACTCTCCAAAGCCGTAGACGCATTGCACGGGAAGGCGCTCACGGGCGTATATCCAGGAGACCCACCGATGTATGTCGTCAGACTCTTTCAGGCCGTAGGTGGCAACGTCACCGCCGCTTTCGCCATGTGCGCGGGCGTCCGGCAACAGGACAGCATAACCATGGTCCAGGAACAACTTGCCATAGCCGGCCACGCCCTCACGGTTGTCGGTGATGCCGTGCATCAGGACAACCACATTGCCGTTAAAGTCTTTGGGATGGATATACCAGCCCTTGAGCACCGCCGCATCCGCCGCCTGTATGCTCACGTCTTGCAGCTCAGCCTGATAGCGCTGCCGTACCGTGGCTTCGGCTTCTTGCCGATGCCGCAACGGTAAGCGACGCAGGTGCAGACTGCCCTCGGCTATGAAGGCGCCAGCCAATGCCGCAAGGAACAAATAAGCGCCTAATGCCAGAAATATCTTGTGCGAGCGTCGCATCCTGGCTCTATTTGCGCGCTGGTTCCGGGAAAGTTCCACACTCCATGAGACGGATGAATAGCACGCTTTATTAACTTGATTTGCTTGATTTGCCTGGAACTCAATCGATTTTTCAAGTCTCGGGATGCCGCAAGGCATGAGGAAGCAAGCCCGCTGCAGTCACGTGGTCTGCAAGTTGACCGAAACCACTTGCAAGGGCCCAGCTCAACGAGGTGTCGGCAACACGGACAACCCCTAGCCCGATGGCGAGGGGCCGCTGCTGATCAGCCAAAGCTCAGTAAAGGCTATCGCAAAAATCACAACAGTGGCGGCTTCGGCGTGATGGAACTAGGCATGTCGCTCTTGGGAGGAGGATTGCTAGTCGGTATGGAACTGGGCATGTCGCTCGTAGGGAGCCCATTGCCGACGGGCCGGGTTGAGATGGGTGGAGCGGTCGGCGCGGTGTCGACCGGATTGTTCCCAGGTAAGCAGGGGTTAGCTACCGTGGTCGAGACTCCGCTGGGAAGAGTTGCTGACATTCCATTACGGTTCGAAGCACTGCCTGTTGTGGTCGTAGAAGATTGGCTAGCTCCCGCGACGGTAGCTGGAGTCCCAGTTGCGGAGTTCGTGGATGAGATGCTTCCGGCATTCGTGGACGAACCGCTGCTAGCAGATGAAACGGGTGAAGATGATGAAGGCGTTGAGCTACCTGTCGCCGTGCCGTTGGGGTTCGTTGTGTTATTGCAAGGCCCAACAATAGTGGTAGTACCAGGGCTGGTTGTCTGCGATGTGGTTCCCGTTACTGTGCCAAAATTACCTGCAACGCTGCCGGCGCTGCCGGCCACCGCTGGTTTGCTTTGTGTTACGGCTGGAGTCCCTTGTGTGACGTTCGGACTGCCGCTGTTCGTGCTGGGCGGCGGGGCGGTAGTTCCAGTCCCGCTGGTTTGGGCAGCGGCCATATTAAGGGCTAGCATCAATATGGAGATTGCAAAAGAACTTCTACGCATAGAATCTCCTCCTTAAGGATCTGATTTGAAACGATGCGGCCAGGGTTTTTTCCGGCGGGCCACATTTTCTCTCAGTTGGACCACGCATGGAATACGCTCTTAGTTGTGTGATGCGATTCACTCTCTCCGATGTTGCCAGTAGGACTTCTCTTTCTAAATATCCGGCCGACGATCAAATTCGTGCGCGGACACGACACTTTGTGCCCTAGTGGATGCAGAGCATGCGAACACTTGGCTGGCGTCCAATTTCGAGTCTGGGTGCATCACACCAGGAGGTAGTCAGGCTGAGCCCATGGCCGGAACCAAACTCCGGCGTACGGCCTGGCAATTTTTTGAAAACCAGAGAGGACATGTACGATGACAGCGTTGCGCCGGGGACTTCTGGAACTGTTGAAAGCGGGAGCAGCACTATGCCTGGTCATTTGTGCAACCGGAGCTTTAGTCACTTCCATCTCTCAAGATAAACCCCAATTCGAACACGAATCGGGCGCGGTCCAGGTACAGATGCACAATGTGATGTATCACTATGCGGACAACATGGCCGTGCACATTCTGCGTTTTGGTGGTGAACTGGTTCCGACCACGCCCGAACGGCCTCCCGTCTTTGACGACAAGGATTCTTTTTCTCTTCATATCACTGCTGCCGAGATCAGCCTGGACACGCAGTCGCTGGCCAACGTTCTAAACTCCAATGTCTTCGCGGGCAAAGACGCCCCGTTGAAGGACATTTCCATTGGCATTGAAAGCGGACGTCTCAAGGTGAAAGGGAAACTGCATAAAAAGGGAGACATCAGCTTCGAAACAGCCGGCCAGTTGAGTGCCACCGCCGACGGCAAGGTCCGCTTGCATGCGGAGAAGATCAAGGCGCTGCATCTCCCACTAAAAGGCCTGATGGACCTGTTTGGACTGGACATCGCCGACCTGATCAAGACCGGCAAGGTACAAGGAGTGGAGGTGGATAAGGATGACCTCATCCTGGACACAGGAAAGATCCTCCCGCCGCCGCGCATTTCCGGCCGCGTGACGGAGGTTCGCCTTGAAGGCAACAACATCGTGCAGGTCTTCGGAGCACCACAAAAATTTCCCTGGAGCCGCGCCTCCGCGCAGAATTACATGGCCTACCGCGGCAACAAACTGCAGTTTGGAAAATTAACCATGACCGATACTGATATGGTCCTGATCGACCCCGATCCGAAAGACCCATTCGATTTCTATCTG
>WNFI01708832.1_pt1 | contig 13639 bp, 13 predicted proteins | sample 5400471 | NCBI WGS metagenome assembly WNFI01 (sample SAMN13153348, study PRJNA577476) | soil metagenome | isolation source: 100 cm saprolite on Douglas fir-dominated hillslope | place: USA:California | collected 2013-09-17 | reverse complement strand
GGCCGCGCGCGAAGGTATCGGGATCAAAAGCCCGTTACGGCAAGCGCCGCCACGGCTGGCGGGCTTGATCCTCGAATTCCCTGAGAACAGGGAAATTAACAGGGAATTTACGTGAGTCTTTACGATTTTTCAGCCGTTTTCGCGATTCTCAACACCAATTCGTGAAGCAATTCCAGTTTGTTGCACCCGCTTTCCCTGTTCCGTACCAAACAGGGAATTTTTCGCGCGGAACAGGGAATATCTTTGCGCGGGAACCAGGAATTCGCAGTTTGTCCAGTCAGTTTCATCGTGTCGCGCTCCAGCTGCATGATCAGGATGGTTCTCGATCCTCAGGAGTCGCCAGGGAGTTTCGCCAACTCCCGCCATCGGCGGTGACCGATGGGGCTCCGTTTCAGCGGCAGCTTGCCCCCTCGCGAACCGGACGACGAAACGAGCTCACCGATTGATCACGATGACGCGCTCACAGACGAGCTCGATGTCCCGGGTATCGTGGGACGTCAAAAGCACAGTCTGACCCGCCTCACGAGATTGCTCGCGGATAAAATCACGGATCGCCGCCTTCGCCGTAATATCGAGGCCGATGGTCGGTTCGTCGAGAAAGAGCAATTTCGGTCCGTGAAGCAAACTTGCCGTGATCTCGCAACGCATCCGTTGGCCGAGCGAGAGCTGTCGAACCGGCTGGTCCAGAATATTTGCAAGACCGAACCGCTCAACCAATTCGCCTAGACGGCGCCGAAAGACGTCCGCGTCTTGATCGTAGATCCGGCGCAGCAGTACAAATGCGTCCCGCGCCGGCAATTCGGCCCAAAGCTGCGAACGCTGGCCGAAGACCACACCTACGCCATGGGCAAGTGCGCGGCGTTGTCGCCGTGGCGTCAGGCCAAGAACCTCCGCGCTGCCAGAGGTGGGCTCCAAGACGCCGGATAGCATTTTCAAGGTTGTGGACTTGCCCGCGCCGTTCGGCCCGATAATGGCAACGCGTTCGCCCTCAGATACCGTGAAGGACACGCGGGAAACGGCGTCTTGCGTTTGATAGTCAGGAGAAAAAAGTTCCCTCACCGCTCCAAGCGGGCCGCTCCGGCGCTTAACGCGGCGGTAGGCCTTGCGCAACTCTCGGACGGCGATGATTTGGGACATGATGAAGCTCGAATGAAGTAAAGACAGAAGTGGCAAAGTCGGATGGCGCGGTGGCAAACGCATAACCCGCCCCTTTAAGGGACGGATTGCCGTCTACACACATCGTCCGAATTTGAGCGGTCATCGCTGTCGAGCTCGGTCCAGTCCCGGATTGATAGCCGAAAATTGGCAGGGCAGCAATAAGTACGCCACACGCCGAACGATCGGGGTGGCTACTGACGCAGCCACCGGTCAGTAACGTGCGCCCCGATAACGATTGCTAGCCGCCGGCATCACGGAAGCTATCGAGGGAAAAGTTGCCGTCCCCGCCGATAGAGCACTACGGGCGAATTTGGTAGAGTCGAGATGTGGCACGGTTTCTGTAGGTCGGACATATCTGAGATAAGCACTGGCGACAGCGTCGTGCACAATCACCCTTCAGGCGATCCGACGCCGTCAGCCGCGGACATCGAGATGACGAAGCGCATCGCGCGCGCCGCCCGAAACTTGCCATTCATCTAAAAATGCGTTTCGGCGTGTGGATCGCGTTTTCACGCCCAGCCGAGCCGCCGCATGACGGCGCGGCCCATTATCCAGTCCTTGTCCTCTTCAGACAGAAACGGCAGTTCCTCAGTGAAGTGGGTGATGCGCTGCTGGTAAGTAAACTTGGGAAAGCGGTCGATGCCGGCGGTGAGGTCGGTGCCCCAGAAACTGCGGCGCGGGCCGAAAGCGTCAAACACGCGCTTGATGTGATCGGTCAAGTCGCGAAACGGGTAGGGCTGCGATGACTTGTGCGGTACGGAAGACATCTTGACTTGCACATTCGGGTATTTCGCAAACTCGACCACCTCAGCGATGGCTTCCGGGATCTTGCCCTGCTTGGCCGTTTCATCGGACAGGTTCATGTGGTCGATGATGAAGATGAGGTCTGGATTGCGCTCGACAATACGCAGGAAGTCGCGGGCGCGGCCTGCCGTCGACGTCATCACGGGGATGCCCGCTTTGGCGGCGGCCGGCCAGAACCAGTCGGCAGTGCCGTCCGTGAGCCAACCGGTCTGTAAACGGTTGAAAGTGTGCCGGACGCCCAGCATGCCGGGCTGATCCCTCCAGGTGGGGAGCAGGTCCTTCGATTTCGGATCGTCGAGGCGGAGACGGCCCATGACGGCGAAACGATGCGGCCATTTCTTGGCTGCTTCCATGGCGTATTCATTGTGATAGCCTTCCCACGACGGCGGTACGATGACGACGCGGTCGACGCCGCCTTCGTCCATGCGGGCCAGGAGTTCGTAATACGAGAACGGCCGCGGGATATGCGCTTGACCGATGCCGTCGGCGGGCCAGGGACGCTCGGGCGTACTTGCAAGCCAGATGTGGACCTGCGCGTCGACGATAATGCGCCGCGCGGGCTGTGCCTTGGCGGATTCGCATGCCGGCGACGCCAGTACGAGACCCGCCCCGGCGGCGACCGTGGTGGTGAGAACATCGCGTCGTGACAACATTGGTGGGCTCCTCCTTCGCGCGCTTTCGGGCTGTGCCGTGACGGTGATTCTTGCCCTTTTGGTTCCGCGCGGCAACAACCTCCCGCAGCCTTTCGTCTTGTCCGCGCTTATCGTCCTGGCCCGGGGCTTCGTGGACTTGACCAAGCCAACACTGCGGAGAAAATAGGATGGAGGAGACGACGCAGGAGCGTTGGGCCTGGATGGCAATTTGGACCGGGATGCGGCACTATCGGCGCGCGCAGCAGGAGCCCTACGAAAAGATCTGCGCCGAGAACAATACGAATCTCTTCGACTATCATATGCCGACGGCCGAGAAGCCCGATTTCTGAGGGCGCCGGGCCCGCCCTCGTATCATTGGCCGGATTTTTTTGCCAGAGCCGGAGTGGCGGGCTGTGAGCAATGTGGTTCGCGACTCTTGATCGGCGCAACCTTTGCCATCCGTACTGTCAATTCGATTTTCCCATCGATCTAAAATTTGGCTCGCCTTCCCCGGGCTCCAGCGCGTTCGCGGCTGGGCACGTCAGGCGCCAGATCAAGCCTGAGGGCGCATAATCAAGGTCGACTTTGCCGTCCACGCTGCGCTCCGCCATCGCTTCCATGACGATGGTGCCGAACCCGCGCCGCTTCGGCGCGGACACCGGCGGCCCGTCGCGCTCGGTCCAGCTCATGGCGAGGGTATCGCTGTCGGTCGCCCAGCGGACCTCGACACGACCCGCATCCGTGGACAGCGCCCCGTATTTCCCGGCATTGGTGGCGAGCTCGTGGAGCGCGAGCCCGATGGCCTGCGCGGAAGCCGCCTTAAGGCGCCGCCTGGGACCTCGCACGACGATACGGGAACCAATGAGGTCGGCAAAATGCGCGAGCTGAGCGCGGGCCAGGTCCGCGATCTCGACCCCATTCCATTCATTGCGGACGAGCAGATCCTGATTGGCCGAAAGCGCCTGGATGCGCTCGGAGAAGCGCTCAATGAAATCTTCGGGACTTCTGGTGGCGGTCTGATGAGCAATCGAGTCAACGACGCTGAGCATGTTCTTGGCGCGATGATTGACCTCGCGCATGAGGAGGTGCTCCTTCTCCTCGCGCTCCTTGCGTTCGGTAATGTCCTGGACGGCGCCGCCGAAGCTCACGGCCCGGCGCCGAGATCCGGCACCCTCAAAATAAGCAAGTCTGTGAGCCTCCACCCAGCGGATCTCGCCATTTCTCCGCCGGATCCGGAACTCGCCTGGGGAGCGCGTCGGATTGGCGGGATCGAGCGCCGCATCGCGATCCGCACAAAACCTTTCCGCATCGTCTGGATGTACCCGCTCCAGGAGGTCCTCGATCAATATCTCATCAGCGGTCACGTCGAAAATTTCCTTAAAGCGCGAATCCCCCGAGCCAACGTGGCGAAGCAGATCGTATTGCCACCACCCCAGTTGGGTTGCGTCGAAAGCGAGCTGCAGGCGATCTTTGCTCGCCTGCAACTCCTGCTCGGCCTGCTTGCGCGGGGTGATGTTCTGGATCACGGACGTCTGGCGCCAGGGTCGGCCGGAGTCGTCGGGGATGACGTTGACTGTAGTCTGTGCCCAAACCACGTGCCCATCTTTATGAATGTAGCGCTTCTCCACATCGAAAGCGACTAACTCTCCGGCGGCTTGGCGGCCGCCCAACTCGCGGCTGCGGTCGCGGTCGTCCGGGTGCGTGGCGCGGAAAGTCGCTTCCCTCTCGCGCAGTAAATCGGTAGCCCCTCGAAGCTCCGCCATTAGCGTGTTGACCTCAGCGACGGGAGTTCCGCTCAGCGGCGGCGGGTCGCCTCTTCCCAAGGCGATTGCGGCGCGAGCCGCCTGGCCAACCGAGCGCGCGATAATCCGGCCCAGCCATAGGGCCAAGGCGACCACCAGCGCAATCGCCAGCAATGCCATCACGCCGAGGGTCCGCCACTGCGCCCGAACCGGAGCCTCGAGCAGAGTTTTGGGCGCCCACACGGCGGTTTCCCAGCCGGTCAATTCCGACGTCGCCGATGCCTCCAGCGACGGTCGCCCTTCGGGGTCGATAAACTCGAATACGCCGCCGCGTCCTGCGCGGTGCCACTGCGCCGGCGGCAGCTCCTTGCCTATGAACAACCCCTCCTGCTCGGATCGCGAGATGATGCAGTGGGCGGCGTCGGAGACCACCGCGTGCCAGCCTGTCGGTAGTTCATTTGCTGCGACGAGGCGTGCGAGGGCGTGCTGATCTGGTGTCCTGCCGACCACGTAGCGGCTCTCGCCGTCGATGTTTACGGGCACGATGATGCCGACTGAAAGCTCGTTGACAATGGGCACCATGAACAGGTCGGTCACTTGCGGCTTACCTGTCGCAAGGGACCTCGCAATGGGTTTCGGAACGACCGCCTTTGGCAACGCTTGGCCGAAGGGCACCCGAGTATTGACGAGTTGCTGCATGTTGCGGTCGATGAGCACGATGTTGCCGCTTTGAGGCAAGCCGAGCGCGGCCTCGGCCTGGCGCTGGAACTCGGCGAAGTCGTTTTGGCGCAGCGACAGCGAGGCGGCCAGCGCCTGCAATCTCTCGATCTCGCCAATGATTTCACGGTCAACGCTTGCCGACAATGTATGTGCTTCAATCGTCAACTGCTCTCGAACCTGGTCGAGCTGCGCGTCGGCAAAGCGGAATCCCGCGTATCCGCCGAACAGCAGCAGCGGCGCAATGATCGCGCACCCGACCATGATCTGCAGTTGCCACAACGGCCGCGGCTTGCGGAGCGCGGGCATCGCTCCGATCCGCAAGATGATTCCGCTGACAATGCAGAGCACGCCGACGGCGCTCGGCAGCGCTGGGGGACTGGTTGACCCGGAGCCGTAGAGCGTATTGATGCCGGTCGGGTAGGTGAGCAGGGCGAACAACGCCATGGCGCCGGCAAGGCCGGCGAGCGCGGTCGCGGCGAAGTGATGCCTTTCGTAGCGGCTCAGCGCGAGCGAGCCGCCCGCGAGCCCAAGAGCCAGCGGCATCCCGTTTATCACCCTGAACGAGCCCGCCCATGGTTCCCGCACCGCATCCGGCGGTACCAACCAGCGATCGATGCCAAGCTCGAGATTGAACAGGACCTGGCTCAGATCGAGCGCGGCGACGATTACCACTGTGAAGCCAACCGCAAACGCAAGGCGCGAGTCTTTGCGGGGAAACATGAGCGCAAAGCCGAGGGCAGCGAGGCACAAAGCCGTCACCGGCTTCATGGCGGCGAGGCCAGAACCCCAACTCGACAGCAGCGGCAACTCGGCCCACCAGCCGACGAGTCCCAGGACGGCAATTATCACCGCGGCAAAGCCAGCAATTCCACTCGCGTACAGCCTCTTCAGGCGGCCGGCTAGGCCAACAAACCGCGTCACATAGGCTCCAGACAGTCAAAGCCGAAGCCAGCAGGTGCTCCCGGACCTGTGGTCGAACCTGTCCGGCGACGCTTTCAACATAAGTGCATGAGCGAACAGGGCTAGGTCTCGCAAAAATTTCGCCTGGGCTGGAGCAACAGCAGCCGTGGCAGTGGTCGCGCCCGTTCGCGTGCGTTCTTTCCACACGGTGAAAGCTTCGATGTTGCAGTGACTTCCGCGATGATGTACGGCGGTGAACGGTCGTGAACATTTCACGAAAGTACACGGGGTAACGTTACCCCGGCGTCACCCCGGGGAGCCGCAGCATATGCAAAAGAAACTCACGGATCTGTTCGTCGAACGGGTGAAGTCGCCGGAAAGTGGCCGCGCCGAGTATTTCGACGCGTCCTTTCCGGGTTTGGCACTGCGGGTCACCGATAAGGGCGCCAAGAGTTTTAGCGTGTTCTATCGTCTCAACGGCCGGCTTCGCCGCTTCACGATCGGCAGTTATCCGCAGATCAAACCTGCCGACGCCCGCCGGGAGGCCCAGGCCGCGCTCGACCGGGTAAGGATCGGCACCGACCCATCCGAGGAAAAGCGGGTTCGTCGCGCGCAGCGCACGCCGGAAGCCGAGACGTTCGGCGCCGTCCTCGAAGATTACCTTGAAAGGCATGTCAGGCCGAATACCCGGGAATCGACCTATATCGAAAAGAAACGCGCCCTCGAACACGATGCCCTGCCCACATGGCGCAAGCGGCCGATCGGCAGCATCACGCGGCGCGACGTCATCGATCTTATCGACGAGATCATTGCGCGCGGAGCAAGGATACAGGCGAACCGAACGCTGGCCGGGTTAAAAACGCTGTTCAAGTGGAGCATCCAAAAAGAGCGCGTCACGGCCTCGCCGATCGCGGATATGGAGTTGCCCACCCACGAGCAGGCGCGCGATCGCGTTCTCACCGACGATGAATTGCGCTGGCTGTGGATAAGCTGCGACGCGATCGGTTGGCCGTTCGGTCCGTTGGTGCAGCTTCTCATCCTAACGGCGCAGCGGCGCGACGAGGTTGCAGGCATAGCCTGGCCGGAGCTCGCCCTCGCCGAGAAGACATGGACCATTCCGCGCGAGAAGACGAAAAGCGACCGCGTTCATGAAGTGCAGCTCTGCGGCACTGCGGTGATGATCCTCGAATCCCTGCCGCACATCGGCGACGCCGGCTTGATCTTCACCACCACCGGCGAGACGCCGGTGTCCGGGTTCTCGCGGGCCAAGCGCCGGCTCGATGATGAGATGCTGGCCGCCAGGCGAAAGGCGCTCGGCAAGCACAAGGTCGACGCGATCCCACATTGGACGCTGCATGATCTGCGCCGCACGGCCGCCACCGGGATGGCGAAGCTCAATATCCCGCCGCATGTGGTCGACCGCATCTTGAACCACACGAGCGGCACGATCCGAGGCGTCGCCGCGGTCTACAATCGGTTTGCCTATCTGGATGAGCGCCGCGCCGGGCTCGAAGCATGGGGGCGCTACGTCGACAATCTGGTTAGGCCGGCGCCGACGAACGTTGTGAACCTTCGCGGCTAGTCCGATGCCGCGAGCTGCTCGACGAAAGCGGTTTCTGCGGATTCCGCTGCCGATCCGGATGCCGCCGCGGCTTTCGCAGCCTTGGTGGGTAGAGGGGGTAGAGGGCGAGGTTTTCATCGACGCCTACGAAAAATTCGGCCGCCGAGACAGTGATGCCCATAGGCCCGGGCCGAAATTGAAGTGGCCTGGTGGATTGGAAGGTTTGTTGCTCGTTGTGGCAGTGAAGGAATTGCAGGCGACTGGATTAAGTATCGCAGCGGCAATTAAGAAACTGCATACGCATTCTAAGCAGTTCGGCAAATACTCCTCAAGCGAGACGCTGCGCGCGCGCTACTATGAGGCCAAGCCGCATGTCGAACGCTTCTTTGAAGCGACCGCGCTCAGTGCGCCGCGAGCGCGGATTCTGCAATTGTGCATCGACAGCCGTAAGACTGTACGGAATTCCGCCGAATAACGCACACGACGAAGCAGATTGATCTGCGCTACTCCGCCTCTCGACTATTTCACGAACGGTCGAGCAAGAGGCGAAGATGGCAAAGCAGAAAACCAAGGCCAAGTCGAAAGAACAGCGTCCGCCGAAGTCCGCGGCTGGCAACCCTCTTCTTGACGCGCCTGACAAGCACGACTGGATGCCGGCGCCCAAGCTGCGCAAGAGGTGCGGCGATGTCAGCGCGGTGACATGGTGGCGCTGGCGCAACGATCCCGAGCTCAAGTTTCCAGCCGGCAAGGTCATCCGCGGGCGTTGGTATTTCCCCGTCGCGGCTGTGCTTGAGTGGTGGCGCAATCAACCTCAGCAGCGGCGCAAGACGGCGGCCGAATAGTGACGGTCCTCACCATGAGAGGACACCAAAGGGAGAAATATGATGGCGAGCGTCGCGAAGCGCGTGTGGAAATACAAAGGCGAGAAGCGCGAGCGCTGGGTTGTCCGATATACCGAAAAGAGCGGAAAAAAGCGGCTTAAGACATTCGAATCGAAAAAGAACGCCGATAGCTTTCGCAACAAGATCAGCTTTGACCTTGAACGCGGGGAGCACATTCCACCGACCGGCGATATGAGGTTCAATGACGTGCTCGAACCTTTTCTGCGTCACTGCGAAGCGAGAGTGGCGGTAGGCGATGGCCTGCGCGGGCGGACATTAAGAGCATGGCGGCGCACTCTCAAGAGTGCCATTCAGCCGAAGTTTGGAAGGTACAAGCTTCGCGACGTGACCGCACGCGAGGTGCAAGGATGGCTGGATTCCCTTGCCCTCGATGAGATAAGACCGAGGAAGCGCTCCGCGCTTATGGATCGTCTGACGCCTCTCAGGGCGATATTTCGGTATGCTGAAAAAAATGGGCTATGTCGCAATCCGTTGAAGCGCGAGGACATTGAGCTTCGCGGCGCCCCTTCGGGGAAGATTCCCGTGCCTACCAGGGATGAAGTGCGGCAATTGCTTCTGACGTCGCACGGTCGCTGTCGCAAAGGGAAGGTTGCGCGGTATCTGAAGGCATTAATCTATACGGCCATATTCAGCGGCCTTAGACAGGAAGAACTTCGCGGGCTCACCTGGGACAACGTCAATTTTAAAGGCCTCATCATTCAAGTCCGGCAGGCCGCAGACGATATTGGAGTGATCTGCGAGCCGAAGTCGAAGGCGGGCGTCCGAGATATCCCAATCGCGCCGCCGTTGCTGAATGTCTTGCGGGAATGGCGACTCGCGGCGCCGATCGGTCTCTACGTTTTCAGTCCAACCAAGGTCACGCCGTTCTGCGCGAAGCGCGTAGATGGAAAAGCCGTTGCAATAGTCCCGGGCGTATTGAGCCACTCGGCGATCGATAGCGCATGGGAGAGATTGCAGTGGCGAGCTTTCGGGCAGAAAACTCGCCGGTATCGCTTCCATTCATTGCGCCACGTCGCGGCTGCTATCTTCATTGAAAGCGGCCTCCCGCCGAAGCGTATCCAGGAGATCATGGGGCACGCCACGATTCAGATGACCTTCGATCTCTACGGATATCTATTCGAGGACCCCGATCTGGTTCGGAAATCAATGGAACAGATCGAGACCAAATGGGCCTTTTAGGCACAGATTTTAGGCGACAACAAGACGACAATAACGGACAAGGCGTTTTATAGTATTGATTTCATTACATTATTTTGATCGTGGCGCCACTACTACCTTGCTGCCCGATTGTCCATGGTTCCGGCGATTTCTCGTTATAGAACAAATACTTAATGGGGATGTAGCGGCCGATTTGGCCGCTTAGCCCGATTTTTACGTTTCCCGCATAAGCCCGAGAAATTCAGCTCTTTCCTCGCCGGTTCCCATGCGAGCCGGCAAGTCGAGACGACAAAAGACGACAAGGAGACTCGTCAATGGAGACTTCCGATCTGCTGTACGGAGTGCCAGCGATCGCGGCCTTCCTGGGCTTGAGGACGAAACAGACGCGGCACCGGATCGCTGCCGGGACCATCCCCGTGTTCCGGATAGGCGATACCATCTGCGCTCGACGGACTTCGCTCGCCAATTGGCTTGCGGAGTGCGAAGCGAAGGCGGTGGCAGCTCCTACGCCGGCTGATGATCCGGACGAAATGAAGCGGGACACCCCAGCGCCACCCCTGATAGGATAGCTTAATGACTGACGAACCCGACAACCTGGTCTTGGCAATGCTCCGCCGGCTCGACACCAATGTCGAACGCATGGGCGCGGATATCGTCCGCCTGACAGCCGACATGTCCGCCGTCAAAACCGAACTGCGCGTTCACACCCGCACCCTGGACATCCTATTGCAGGAAGGCCGCCTGCTTCGCGCCGCCGTCAATGACATCGCCAAGGAAAACGTCACTCCCGGCGAAGTGGAAGCGATCCACCACGACCTGAACCGGCTACGGCACGAAATGTCCGCACTCGCGGTCCGCGTCGAGGAGCTCGAAAGACGCGACAGGCACAAACCCCACAGCCCCTCGATGATGCCACCATCGATGGCGCGCAGGTCCTCCAATCGCATGAACCGCGTTCGTTTCCTATATCCTGGTGATGAAGAAATCGCGTCCGAAAGCCACCAAGCCCGCCAAACCGAAGGCGAAGCGCAACGGTGATCTTACACCGTCAACTCGCCCCAAGAAGCCGTATACGAAAGAGCGCGTGGCAGGCCTCAAGCCGGCATGGGAATCGGGCCAGAGCGGCAACCCCGCCGGCCGCCCGCTCGGCGCCAGGTCGAAGCTCAACGAAACCTTCCTCGAGGCCGTGCTGGCGACCTGGCAGCGGCATGGCGATGCCGCGCTTGAATGGCTAGCTGTCAACGAGCGGGCAAGGTTTGTCGAGATGGTCGCGATGCTCGTGCCCAAGCAGGTTAAGTCTGAAATCGAGATGACGCCAAAGCCGCGCTACTGGATTAGCGACAGTCCGCACACTCCCGAGGAATGGGCCGCCAAATTCTGCGAGCCTGATGAGCTGGTGAAATGACATGGCCAAGTCCGTAAAGCCCGCCTTTATGCAGGGAAGAGGACAATGGTCGCCCCACGAACAGGCAACGGCCGTCACTCGGCCCGAAAACGGGTAAATCCCGGCAAATACGGTCAACCCGATGATGTGGAGATTTTCGAGCATGAGCCGAGGTCGAACGGCGCTGACGTAGCGCCCGATTGGCCCGACCTCGCAAAGAAGACGGATCGACCGCTTAAGACTTATTGCAACGCTCGCGCAGCGATTATCAAGCTCGGCATCGTATGTGGGCATGATGTTTTTCATGATCGCATGTTGATTGGTGACGAGCGTTTATCCGATGAGCTGTGCAGCACATTGCGCCAGACAATCATCGACAGGTTCCACTTCGATCCTGGCAAAGACTGTTATTCGGCGTGCAATTTTGGGTGGGTCAAAATTGGATGCCGATTGACAGCTGGTGGTGAGGTGAACCAACTCTGCCCCAGCACGAAGAAGGCGCTCCTTCACCTCCTCATACAGAGCAACATCGGCGCGTCTAAACCGGTAGATCGACTGCTTCGGATCGCCCACCAGGAAGAGTTTGCCGGGGATTGGGCGGGCAGCGCGCCAGTCTGTCTCGCGGGGATCGTCGGCCGCGAGTAGGAGGAGTATCTCGGCCTGGAGGGCACGCCCGTTCTCGCCGGACAAACAAGCCGGGCAATTCTCGTGCACGCACGGACTGCGGCGGAAGCTCAGCGAGCCGAGAATCGCCGGCCACAAGCCCGCCGCCTCGCTCTGCATCCAGCGAATCACATCGGCAGGCGTTTCAGTCGTTGCCCGAATCATCTCTAATGTGTGTCACACCACACACCAGAGCGGCAAGCAAAACCTCCAGCAAAAAAACGCTACAAACCCGCGATTCCAGCGTACTATTTTGGCTTTCGCGACAGAAACTAGCCTAGCCAAAGCTTCGCTCAAGAAGCTGCTGAATCTGAGAGGCGAAGCCATTCGAGGTTGATCGCGTGAAAGCAAGCATCTCCTCGGCCCGTGTCATTGCAACATACATCAGTCCACGCTCAAGGCGCACCTGCTCAACCCTATCTAGGTCTCCGTTTGGGAAATACGGCATCATGTCGGTGCGCATCACGAGTACTGCCCGCCATTGCAAGCCTTTCGCCGAATGCATGGTCGTAAGACAAACGCCAGATCGATCTCGAAAATGCTCACTCTGATCATTCCGCCAGTAGACGGCCGTCCGCTGGGAAATAAGCGATGCCAGATCTTTAACCCATCCTCCCCTGGCGCGATAAAGTACGGCGATTTCCGAAGGTTCGAGCCCGTTCGCTAACCAAGCGAGAATTTTTTCAACCGCAATCCGCAACTCCACGTCCACCGTGGGCGCCGTAAGCATCTCGGGAACAGGGCCAGATCGTAGCGCGACATTTGAGTCAGGCTTAACAATCTGAAGAGTGGATTCAGGATCGTTTGGCCCGACATCGATCGACACGAACTCGGCTGCGATTTTCAGAATCTCCCGGGTATTTCTGTAGTTCTTGTCAAGATCAAAACGTTTGTTGATGGTGCGACCTACGGCGTGCACACCGGCCTCTGTCCATGTAAAGCTTCGTCGATGGTAAAGTGACTGACTACCGTCGCCCACTATTAAAAGATCGCCATCGTCAGGCTCCTTCAAAGCCAGCTTCGCGCATAGAAACCACGTCTTAGAAAAGTCCTGCGCTTCGTCGATGAACACGGCATCGTAACTACTAACCTCTCCCTCTCCGCGCTGAAGCCGCTGAAGCAGTCGCGTGCCAAACACTTCTTCGTCATCATCAAAACGGATGCTGTTTCGCTGAGTTCCCCACTTATGAAAATTCAGGCAGGTGACGTTTGTCGTTTGCGCAAAAAGTCGGTGGAAATACTCAGCAAGTGCAACATTGTAGCATAGCAAAAGCACTCTCTTTGTAGGATCCTCCGCGACTAGGCGGGCTCTCGCGACAAGTATTACTGTCTTGCCGGATCCAGCGTGGATTACAGCACGAACGATCGAGATTTGGTGCTCTGTTAGCCTGCCGAAATCCCACCATGGATCGAAAAAGCCCTTCAGTCGATCGATTATTTCGACGGGCGACAATGCTTCTAGTTCATCGCGAGCGAGCACCTTGTTAGCTGGAAACACTTCTGACAGCCCACGTTCATCCAACTGCTGACGCGAGCAATTGTTCAGGATCGCTAGATGACCAAAAGGAAATATGAACCGCCCGGCGTGCGTGCCCTCCTGTTGGAGTAACGCAGCCATCTCGGAGTGCCGGCGAGCTATGTCCATGAGTTGATATTTGTAGTCGCGCGCCTGCCGAATGGGGTGCTTGCAAACCTCGCGCTGCCCTCGTGAGTTTATCGTAACTTCCACGTTGTTCGCGCTCTCAATATAGTTAGGATACCACCCCTTCACCTCAATAACGAGCAGCCCTACGTTAGGAATGATTACGATGAAATCTGGGTATCTGTCAGCGACAACTGGCTCGTAGTAGACAATGACATCGTCCGAGAGTTGCTGGAGAAGCGCAAATACCTTCTTCTCACCCGCGCTAGCGCGGTGGGGAAGGCGATCCGGTATCATTTCAGCCATGTGCACCCCCTTGGGACAATCATAGCATCCTGGCTGCCATCTCGGCATGCGTCGCCTCGACACAAAG
>WNFI01091295.1_pt1 | contig 13642 bp, 14 predicted proteins | sample 5400471 | NCBI WGS metagenome assembly WNFI01 (sample SAMN13153348, study PRJNA577476) | soil metagenome | isolation source: 100 cm saprolite on Douglas fir-dominated hillslope | place: USA:California | collected 2013-09-17 | reverse complement strand
GAGGATGCTGCTCAATCTCGTGAACATCGCCCTGGCGATTGCCCATGAGCCAGTGGTCGCCGACATAAATCTTGCCGCGAATGATGACCGAGCCCGAGCCGCCGCTGCGTATCGTAACGTCGCCGGAGCGGGTTTGAACATCGAGATCTACCGGGCCGCTAACCGACAGCGTCCTCTCAAACGAGCCTTGCGGTGTGGAAGCGAAAGCCGCCGTGGATGCGAGAAGCACGGCCAGCGCGATGGCCGGGAACGACATCCGGCCGGTGGACCTGAAGCAGGGGAGAGTTCGATAGTTATTCATAGCGTAGTGACTCCACGGGTGTCATATCCGCGGCGCGCTGGGCTGGATACATGCCTGCGGTCACGGTGATTAACGAAAGGGTCAGAATCGAGGCGACGATTGAAATCCAGGAAACGATTGGGTGCGGAACAAAATCTGGCAACGGCAACGCTTCCAGGGCAACACAAGTGCCCATGCCGAAGGTAAGGCCTAGAATGCCGCTGACGACGGTGAGCATGGCGGACTCGGCAAAGAATTGCCGCAGAATGTCGCGCTTGGTCGCGCCCATCGCTTTCCGTGTGCCGATCTCGCGAGTGCGCTCGGTGACCGAAACCAGCATGATGTTCATGACGCCGATCCCGCCAAGGCACAGAGTTACGATCGCCACACAGCCAAAGAAGATGGTGACGACGCCGAAGATTTTGTCCAACATCTTGGCTCCATCCATCGTGTCCCAGATAAAGACAGCATCTTTGTCTATGGGGTCGAAGTGATGGACCCGACCCAATGTCCGCCGTACCTGTAAGACGGCTGCCTCATGCTCCTCGGGATCGCCGACTTCGAATACGATGTCGTCGAGGTACCCACGGGTGATGCCCGCGCCTGGCTTGGTCGGGGGAGGGAAGTCGCGCGACACAGCGGAATAAGGAGCGAACAGGTAATCGTTGTCCGGGCCGCTATAGTTCGAGTTCTGTTTTTTCTCTTGCAAGACTCCGATGACCGAGTAAGGCATGCTCTTGACCAGCACTGTCGCACCAATCGCGGGCTGGCCGGGGAAGAGTTGCCGGTAGGCTTTGGAGCCGAGAACGAGTACACGGCGACCGTCGCGCTCATCATTGTCGGAAATCAGGCGGCCTTCGGAAATCTGAAGCGAGCGGAAGTCCTGGTACGACGGCCAAACGCCAACCACTCCGCGGTTGGCGGAGTTGTGCTGACTGACCTCGGGGATAGTGCGGCGCAGTTCCGGGCTAACGTTCTTGACCGAGTAACACTCGTCCCGAATCAAGACGGCGTCGTCGACGTTGAGTTTAATTTCGCGGCCGGCAGCGCGTCCGCCGACTTGAGAACTAGTGCGTCCGCCCCACAGGATGACGAGATCCTTGCCCAGCGACTGCATGTGCTTTTTCTGGTCGACGCTGAAGCCGCGTCCCAGCCCCACCAGCAGAATCACGGACGCAATCCCCCAAACGATCCCGAACATCGTCAGGAAAGTTCGCATCTTGTGAGCCCGGAAGGTGGCGAGCGCCTGGCGCAGGATTTCAGAGAGAGTCATGGGCTCGGACCTTTGACTGCCGAAGGCGGTCGGAAGGCGATCAGACCCAGGATGTCGGACCTTGTGCACCTCGAGGCGGTGAGGCAAGGCAAAAGGTCCAACACCCAGGTTCGAACTCTTCTACTGCAAGACGACCTGGTCGCCTTCTTTCAATCCGCTCAGCACTTCGGTCTTGGCACCGTTGGAAATCCCAATATTGACGGCGACTTTATCTTTGCCGTCTTTGCCTTTGGGATTGGGTATCTCTACCGAAGCCTTCTTGTCTTTGTCGTACAAGATGGCGCCTTCAGGAATCTGCAAGACGCTCTTGTGCTCTTCCAGAATGATTTCGGCGTTGGCGGTCATCTCGGCCTTCAATTCGCCGCCCGGATTCTGAATGGAGGCGCGAACTTCAAAGGTTGTGACGTTATCTTTCTCCACGCCCATGGGAGAAATCTTGGTCACCTTGCCGTCGAAGGTCTTGTCCTTGAAGGATTCGACTTTGATGCGTGCCCGCTGCCCGAGATAGACCTTGCCGATATCGCTCTCGTCGACCTTGCCCTTAACGTAGACTTCGCTGGTATCGCCCAACGTCATGACGAGCGTTGCTGAGGAACCCAGCACGAGGATGGAGCTGACTGCATCGCCCATCTGGACATCGCGCGAGAGCACGATTCCGTCAATCGGCGAAATGATGTCGGTATAGCTAAGCTGCTCTTCAAGCTGCTTCAGATTGGCTTGATCCTGCGCGACTTGTGCCTCGGCCTGCGCAATCTTTGCCTTCAAAACGGTGACCTGAGCTTTGGAGACATTCTGCTTGTTCAGCGACATCTCGTAATTTTTCTCAGCATCGTCCAGTGCTGAGGCGGAGACCACGCCATCTTTTGCCATGCCAGTGGCGCGGTCGTACGCGCGCTTCAACAGCGGGACGTCGGGACCTTCGGCGTCCACCTTGGCGCGCTCGAAATCAGCCTGAGAACTCTTCAGGTTGGCCTGTGCCGCTTCCAGCGCAGCCTTGGACTGCTCAACCTGGGCCTCAATTTCGACCTTGTCGAGTTGAGCCAGGAGTTGCCCTTTCTTAACGTTATCGCCGTAGTCGACAAGTAGCTTCTTGACGATGCCGCTGGCTTTCGATTTCACTTCTACCTTGGTGATGGGCGTGACTTTGCCGGTCGCAACCACGCTCTTGGCGAGGTCACCTTTTTCTACCTTGGCGAGCTTTGAGGGATCGATCTTGGTGCCGCCGCGTGTGGCTGCGAAGACGCCTCCGGCGATGAGTAGGATGATTCCCAGTCCGACGCCGCCCCAGATCATTAGTTTGCGACGCTTCTTCTTGTTGGTTCCGTTACCGTTCACAACGCCTCCTGTAATGCTGCCAAGTGTGGTTTTTGCCGAGTGAAGATGAGCGATTATGCTGCCCAATCAGTAGTACGCGGCCAGAGTTGCTTTTGTTCCTGAGATTTCACTTTTGATTAGGACCGAGGGCGGTACTAACCCCTCGACCACATGCCCTTTAGACCATCAGTCTGTTAAAAGGATAGCCGATTGCGAATCAAATTATGCAATCTACGGCGCGGCCTGACACGAGTTCACATTCAATGAAAGCTGCCCGAAGCGGCGATGCTCCCGCTGGCAACTGTTCACTGGCAAGCGCCTTTGGAATGTTAGAATTAGCGTTCCATGATCGCCTTTGTGCTGCTCCGGGTCTTTCTGATCCTTCTTTTGGTGGCAGCCAATGCCTTCTTCGCTGCAGCCGAGTTCTCCCTGGTCAGCGTGCGCGATACCCGCATCCAGCAGCTTATTGAATCGGGGCGGATCGGCGCGCGCATTGTGCAGCGCCTCCATCAGCGTCTGGACGAAGTCGTGAATGGCGTGCAGCTCGGCATCACCATGGTTAGCCTCACACTGGGCTGGATCGGCGAGCCCATGGTCGCGCGCCTGGTCGAATCAATGCGCTTTGTCCACGAGGTGCCGCATGCTGCCGTCTATGCGCACACCATCGCAATTGCCATCGCCTTCACTCTGATCACCTACATGCACGTGATTCTTGGCGAACTGGTGCCGAAAACACTCGCGTTACAGCGCGCTGAGCAGATTGCCCTAGCCGTGGCCGCGCCCATGGAGGCATTTCTCACCATTACCAGTCCTGTTCTTTTCTTCATGCGCCGCTCTGGAGGCCTGGTGCTGCGGATGTTCGGGGCGCAAGACACGCGCCGCCGCGGTGCGATACATTCCCCCGACGAACTGAAGCTGATCGTCACCGCCAGCCGCCAGTTCGGACAGATTCCTGAATTCCAGGAAGAGATGATTCACAGCGCTATTGAACTCGACAGCATCAGCGTGCGCGCGGTCATGGTGGCGCGACCTGATATTTTCTCTTTGCCCTCAGACCTTATGCTCGATGAAGCGCTGGCGCGCGTGGTCGAGGGCCAGCACTCGCGCATCCCGGTGTACGATCCGCAGCGCGGCCCGGAGCACATCGTCGGCGTGCTCTACTACAAAGACCTCATGCGCTGGATGCGCCTGCGCCTCAGCAATCTTGGCCAAACCACGGCAACCCGCATCTCCCGTATGCAGATCAGCCAGATCATGCACGACGTGCTGGTCGTGCCTGAGACAAAAGTTCTGGCCGAGCTGCTCGCGGAATTCAAAGACAGGCGGCGGCATCTTGCAGTAGTTGTCGATGAGTTTGGATCGACTGCCGGAGTGATCACGGTGGAGGATATTCTCGAACAACTGGTTGGCAATATTGAAGATGAATTCGACGTCTCACCGAACGAGCCTGCGTTGGAAGACGAATCAGTACTAGTGTTGGAAGGTGCGGTAAACATTCGCGACCTCGAAGCCCAGTACGGACTGATTCTGCCACGGGACGCCGGATTTGAAACCCTAGCGGGGTTCATCTTGGCCCGTCTGCAACGAATCCCCAGCCTGCGCGACTCTTTCGAATTCGAGGGCCGCCGCTATACCGTCGACGAATTAGAAGGCCACCGTATCGCCAAAGTAAGGATCGAAAAGACGGCCAAAGTGGAAGGCGAGGCGGAATCCGCGAAGGGCGCGGTGAGCTGAACCCATGCCGAGTCCTCAGCAGCCCGCAGTTTGTCATCCTGAGCGGAGCACGGCGGCTAGCGAAGCGAGTCGCCGCGCGCAGTCGAAGGACCCCTACTCCTCTGACATTATTCCGAGCGCCTCAAGGCGTTCTCCCAGTGTTTGGGTACTTTTGTATGCTGTAGAGAGAACTCCTCGCAGCGCTCCTGATGCCGAGCAACTGCAAGGGATCCTTCGACTACGCGAACTCATGCGAGCTCGCTTCGCTCAGGATGACAATGCTCTTAGTATTGGTGACCGAGAACCGGGAACTGAGAACTAATAGCCGATGCCCTCCCGCCTCCTCCAACGCGTGCTCTACACCTTGCCGGTAATTTGGCTGGTCGTGAGCCTCGTCTTCTTGCTGATTCATCTCGTGCCCGGAGATCCCATCCAGCAGATGCTCGGCGAAGGCGCGCCACCCACTGACATCGCCGCGACGCGCCATGCTTATGGCCTCGACGCGCCGCTGGGCGAGCAATACATCCGCTACTGGAAGGGAGTGCTGCATGGCGACCTCGGTCCATCATTCCGCTACAACCAAAGCGTCACACAGCTGGTCGCGCAGCGCTATCCCTACACGCTCAAGCTCACACTGGCGTCGCTGTTCGTTGCCATCATTCTTTCCATTCCCGCCGGAGTGCGCTCCGCCCGCCGCCGCAACCGCTGGGACGACCGCCTGCTCTCTGTCGTCAGCCTCTTCGGCCTCTCGTTCCCCAACTTCGCGCTCGGACCCATTCTCATCCTGCTCTTCGCCATTAAGTTCGGATGGCTGCCCGTGTCCGGCGCCGGTTCATTTGCCAACCTCGTGCTGCCCGCCATCACCATGGGTAGCGCGCTGGCCGCCATCCTTACCCGCATGGTGCGCACGTCGATGCTCGAAGAGCTGAGCCAGGACTACATCCGCACCGCCCGTGCCAAAGGATTGCCCGAGCGTACCCATCGTCACCGAAACGATTTTTTCCTGGCCCGGCATCGGCCGCCTAACGATTCAAGCCATTTCGAATCGCGACTACTACCTGGTGCAAGGCTGCATCCTCGCGATTGGATTGACATACGTCGCGGTGAACTTCCTGACGGACGTGCTGTATTCGGTGGCGAACCCGAGGATTCGGCAGTAGAATTCGCGCGATCCGGAAGACCCTGAAGGCAGAATCTTGGAGATTAACCTCACAACACTCGGACAGTTGATGGCAAGCTGTTGGAACAGCGCCGAGGACGAACTACGCGATTTGGTTCTTCAAGAGCATCCATCTCCATCTGAAGTGCTCATTACGGAACTTTTCGCCGGCAAGTTACGGATCGCAGTCAATCAAGCCAGCAGTACCGGAAAGGTCGAACGTGCATTCTTGGTCGATTTGAGAAGGTCGATCCCTCATCTCCCTTCCGACATCACGCGGCGAACCAGTGGGCTCACAGCTCGGGTAGTCTTTCATAAACAACGGCATGAAGGGCGCGTGAGTGCTGCGGACTTAGGTGTGCTCGTTACGAGGCCAATCGTCGAGCGCGCATCCGGCGGGGACCGCATCAAGTTCCATCGCAGTCACGCTACAGGACTGCTTGCTCAAGCGAAGCTAGGTCGGCCCGCGAAACGGACCAAAGGCGGACACGTCTGGAACCACCTTACCAAGGATCAAGTGCGCCTGTATCCGGAGCGGCATGGATATTACTCGTTCCTTCTTTACCGCCTAAACGGTCTAAAGGCGAATGAACTGGAAGCGTTTCGCTGGCAACTCTGTAGGGGGGAGCCCGATATTCTGCAAGTTAAGGAATGGCTGCGATCAGATGTCTTTCCCGAGGAAATGACATCATCGCAAATACTTTCAAAACTGTTCGCTCGAACGATTGGGAGTCCCCACTCCAAGGTCATCGAAACAATAGTCGATCCTGTTGCATCCGATGTTCATTCCATTGATCTTCAAATCTTTTGGCCGGATGGTGCCGGTCCGCCGCCATCCATCGAACTCCATCAGCGGAAGAAAGAGAGTCAGCATCTAGAAATTCGGGCGTGACGCAGTCGTGAGCGAGACTCGAAGCTAAATCAACTCAATCACCACCCGCTGTCCACCAAAGCCGCCGCCCGCTGCAAACTCGACAGCGTGATGTCGCGCTTGGGCAACAGGCAATGCCTCCCTACACCTCAGTGGCGCCGCCGCCCAACTACATAAGATCCTTCGCGCAAAGAACGCGCTCAGGATGACAAGACATAAGAGCAGGCTCAGTTTTCCACCGCAGCAAGGTTTATCCATCACAGACATGCGCCCCCGGATTTGTCATCCTGAGCCCCACGTGATTCAGCGCCGCCGGAGGCTACCACGCGAAGGACCCATGTACTTTGTCTACATCATGACGAACCGTTCGAAGACTTTATACACAGGCGTCACCAACAATCTCATGCGCCGGGTGCGGGAACACAAGACGGGAATCGGTTCGGGATTTACTACGAAATACAAGCTCGACCGGCTCGTTTATTTCGAGTCCTTCCAGGACGTTCACAACGCCATTGAACGCGAGAAGCGCATCAAGGGCTGGTTGCGAATCAAGAAAATCGCGCTCATTGTTTCAGTCAATCCATCCTGGAGAGACTTGAGTGAAGAGTGGTGCGAGCACCATCCCTACCAACCGCAGAGCGCCTAAGCCGGATACCCCATCCCTTTGCGTTTTCTCCAAGCGTGGGCCGCAGCGCAAGCCCTTGACTCGTATATACCATTATCTTATGCTGTATATACGTGGAAGCGAGGTGGCAACGTGGCCGTAACCATGACATCAATCCGACTGGATACCGACCTGGCCGACGAGGCCGTGAAAGTCCTCGGTGCTAAATCGCGAACGGACGCGGTTCACATCGCACTGCGCGAAATCGTCGCGCTGAAGCGTTTCAAGGCCCTAATGAAAAAGAACTCCGGCAAACTAAAGTTTTCCGGACTTGATGAGTGACCTCGTCATCTTCGATACGTCGGTTCTGGTTGACGAACTCCGTACAGGGCGTCACTGCGAGAGGATCGGATCAGTGGATGGCTTGGTCCGCACATCATCGGTGGTTCTGGGAGAATTGTGGCGCGGCGTAATCGTGGCTGCGGAACGCAGTTTTCTCCACTCATTGGCGAAGAATCATCCGATCCTTACTCCGACGGAAAAGAATTGGCTGGAGTCCGGCGAGATACTGGCTAACATTCGTGCAGACCGAGGTTTAGAGCCACACAAGTTGCGAAACCTTCATTTCGACGTGCTCATCGCCTTGACCGCCCGTTCTCACGGAGCCCGCCTGATTACGACTAACCGAGCAGACTTCGAGCTCATCGATAGCTACCGCAAGTTCCAACTTGAGGTGTGGTAGGAGCGGAACGATCGAAAATACAAAGAGGCGGGGCATGGCCTCCCCGCCTCCGTCCAAACCAACTACGCTGCCTGCATTACTTTCTTCATCCGTTCTTTCATCTCTTGCGGCGACACATCTTCCACGTGAGTAGCAATGCCCCACAAATGTCCGAACGGATCTTGAATGAAGCCGGAGCGGTCTCCGTAGAACTGGTCCTCAACCGGCTTCAGGAGTTTCGCGCCCTCCGCGGTCGCGCGTTTGACCACGGTATCGACGTCGGGAAGGTATACATAGAGGCTTACCGGGCTGGCGCCAATGGTGGCGGCGCTGGTGTGCCCCTGCCCCATGCTGGGATTTTCGTCGGCCAGCATGATGTGCGAGTTGCCGATTTTTAACTCGGCATGACCGACCTTGCCGTCCGGGCCATTCATGCGAACGGTTTCAGTCGCGCCAAATACTTTTTTGTAATACTCAATGGCTTGGGCAGCGCCATTGATGATCAGGTAGGGTGTGACGGAGTTGTAGTCCTTGGGAATATACGTGACTTTGCTCATGATTTTTCTCCTCAGAATTAGGGCTAGAGGTGGAGGTTTACGGCGCGCATGCGGAGCGGGCACGCGGTCCCGACATTCATCTTTATAAGAACACAATTCTTGAGTGATCTCAAGACCAAGTGGGATAACAAATCTTGCGCGGAGAGCGAAGTGTTCGCGTATGATCCGCCCGAGTGCCAACCGGTGAACAGATTCACGAGCGAAGCTTGGTTGACACGAAGCGTGCGCTCCGCTAACTTGAACCCGCTCAATGGAATCGCCGAGATCGATATCGAAAGGCCGTGCTTTCGATGCGGCTCGGTCCGCGATTTCCACAGAAGTGCATGGGGCTTCGTGCCCCTGCGATCTTCAAGCTAAAACGCTAGTGCCCGAGGCAAGATGAACTTTTTCCTGAATGTAGCCATGAAGCTGCGATTGGTCTTTTTTGTTGGGTTAGCGAGTGTATTTGTTCTTACCGCAACAATCACCCACGCGGATGAAGCCTATCCCGTAACAATTGAACGCGGCGTCACGACAACCATGCGCGATGGTGTCGTTCTGCGCTCGGATATTTATCGGCCCAAGGCCGACGGCAAGTTCCCAGTGCTGTTGCAGCGCACTCCTTATAACAAGAACAATGGCGTGAATTTCGGAGTCAGGGCGGCGGCGCGCGGCTTTGTGGTTATTTTTCAGGATGTGCGTGGCAGATATTCTTCGGAAGGCGATTGGTACACCTTCAAGCATGAGTCCGACGATGGCTACGATTCGGTGGAATGGGCGGCCGCATTGCCCTATTCGAACGGCAAGGTAGGAATGTTCGGCGGCTCGTATGTCGGGGCGACGCAGATGTTGGCAGCGATCGCACATCCCCCGCATTTGGCGGGAATCTGCCCGGTGGTGACGGCCAGCAATTACCACGATGGATGGACTTACCAGGGCGGCGCTTTCGAGCAGTGGTTCAACCAATCGTGGACGTCGGGTTTGGCGCAGGACACCTTCAATCGCAAGGTTGCACAGAATACAAATGCGCTGTCCGGAATGTGGAAGCTGCCGTTAACCAGTTATCCGCTGTTCAACTTTCCTGATTCAACAGCGGGCCTCTACTCCAGCGCCGCGTTGGCGCCGTACTTTCTCGATTGGCTCGCTCATCCGAGCTACGACGACTATTGGAATCGGCTGTCGATTGAGGAACATTACGGCGATATTAACGTTCCGGCGCTGACCATCGCTGCGTGGTACGACATTTTTCAGGCAGGGTCTCTTCGTAACTATGTTGGTCTTCGTGTGCGAGGAGGGCAGGGCGCTCGAGCGACGCAGCGGTTGTTGGTGGAATATCTTTTCAAGGGTGTGCAGAATAATTTCGCGAAAGAAAAGCCGGTCAAGATTTTTGTGATGGGAAGAAACGAATGGCGGGAAGAAGATGACTGGCCGCTGGCGCGAGCACACAGTGTCAAGTATTTTCTGCATTCCGAGGGAAACGCGAACTCACTGCGTGGACGCGGCGGCCTTTCTGTTGAAAGTCCGCATTCTGACCCGGCGGATCATTATGTTTATGATCCGGCGAGGCCGGTGCCCACGGTTGGCGGTCCGTTGTGCTGCGACGGTGAGCACATGCCACCTGGTCCTCGAGATCAGCGTGCGGTGGAGGCGCGGGACGATGTCTTGATCTACTCGACTCCAGCTTTTGCGCAGGATACGGAAGTCACCGGCCCGGTTTCGCTGGAGCTTTTTGCAAAATCTTCCGCCGTGGATACGGATTTCACGGCGAAGCTCGTAGACGTGGCTCCGGATGGTTTCGCACAGAACTTGACGGAAGGAATCATCCGCGCGCGTTATCGCGACTCGCAGGAGAAGCCCGCCCTGATGAATCCGGGGCAGATCTATAAGTTCACGGTTGACCTGTGGTCGACCAGCAACGTGTTTCTTAAGGGTCACATACTGCGGCTGGAGGTTTCCAGCAGCAATTTCCCTCGCTTTGACCGGAACTTGAATACGGGAGAACCCGCGGGTACTGGGCTGAACTACGTACCTGCCACGAATACGATCTATCACGACGCCGAGCATCCCTCGGTGCTCACGTTGCCGGTCGTGGAGTCTCACTAAGCAGTTCGGGAGCTTGTCGAGGGCGGGAAAAGTTCAGGTACTTGCGCATCGCGTCAGATAAATTAGAGAGGCTCAGTTAATGTCCATCTTTATGCAGATCCAGCATTGCCAGTTCAGGCGTGTCCGCGCATTATTCGCGCTGTCCACCATCTTTATGATCTGTCTGCTATCCTCTGCGGGATTTGCTCAGGCAGGTTCGGCGAATTTGCCTACAGTTTCTGAAGCTCCGGTGGCCATCGATCAAACCTGGCAGAAGGCGAGCGCGAAGTATGACACGGCGCGCACGGCGATTCTTGGAAACGTCGATCGCATCAATGGCGATGGGCCATTCCGCCCCGACTGGGAGTCGCTTCAGACTTACCAGATTCCGGAGTGGTACATGGACGCAAAATTCGGAATCTTCATTCACTGGGGTGTTTATTCCGTGCCTGCGTTTGGCAGCGAATGGTATCCGCGGTTGATGTATAGCCAAGGGTCGGATGAATATAAGCATCACATCGCCACTTACGGTACGCAGGACAAGTTTGGCTACAAAGATTTCATTCCATCGTTCAAGGCGGAGAAGTTCGATCCTGCGGCGTGGGCGCGTCTTTTCAAAGAGGCGGGGGCGAAGTATGTGATTCCTGTGTTTGAGCATCACGACGGTTTCGCCATGTATAACAGCGGCCTGTCGGACTGGACCGCTGCGAAAATGGGGCCGCACCGCGATCTGATGGGGGATCTCGCGAAAGCCGTGCGCGCCGAAGGATTGCACCTGGGCGCGTCGTCGCATCGCGTCGAGCATAATTTCTTTCTTGGAGTGGGGCGCAGCTTTCCATCGGACATAAACGATCCGCAGTATGCTGCGTTCTACGGGCCCGCGCATCCCTGGCTCGAAGCTAAGAACGGAACGCCGTTGGCTAACGACTTTACTTTTGTGTCGAAGGCATGGACAGATGATTGGTTAGCTCGGTCGGCGGAGATTGTCGCAAAATATCATCCCGAGATTATTTATTTTGATTGGTGGATCGGGCAAGCTTCGGTGCGTGCAAACCTGAGCCGTTTCGCGGCGTTTTACTATAACGAGTCCCTGAAGCAGGGCGGGCCGGTTGGGGTAATCAACTATAAGGACTTTGCCATGCAGCAGAACTCCGCGGTGCTTGACGTGGAGCGCGGGCAACTCGCCGGCATTCGGCCGCTTTACTGGCAGACCGATACTTCTGTCAGCAATAAGTCGTGGGGATACATTGAGAACGACACTTTCAAGTCACCGGAATTCATCATCCATCAATTGGTTGATATCGTAAGTAAGAACGGTAATCTTCTGTTGAATATTGGACCGCACTCGGATGGCACCATTCCGGAGGGCGTGCAGCAAGTTCTGCGCGAGGTCGGAGGCTGGCTCAAAATTAACGGCGAAGCCATTTACGGCACTCGACCTTGGAAGACATACGGCGAGGGGCCGACGAAGATAACTGAAGGGGCATTTCACGACACCGACACCAAGCCGTACACCTCGGAAGATTTCCGATTCACGAAGAAGGGTGATGCGCTCTATGCCATCGAACTAGGATGGCCGACCAGTCGAGAGGCTGTGATTCATTCGTTCGGCAAGACCGCATTGGGCGATGCGAAAGTCGCAGCCGTGGAACTGCTAGGCTCCGATGTGAAGGTTGCGTTCGAACAGCGCGACGATGGACTGCACATACAAGTGCCGGAGCAGAATCCGGGGAAGTATGCGTATGCCTTTCGCATTGGGATTCATTAGTTCAATGCTCCGTCCGGCTTCTCCAAAAAAGCATTTCCGAGGATAGCAACTGTGCTGAAAAATGGAATTCTGAATCCCGCGATCAATTCGTTGTTAAGCCGAGTGCGCCATACGAATACGCTGGTGATCGCGGACCGCGGGTTTCCGTTCTGGCCAGAAATGGAAACTGTAGACATTTCTCTGGTTGACAATATTCCGCGTGTAGTAGAAGTGCTGAAAGCAGTTCAACAAAATTTTGTGATTGGGAAGATTGTGATGGCTGAAGAGTTCCGTAAGGTAAACGAAATTGAGACTGTGCGCAACTTCGAACAGTGTTTCGGAAGCATTCCCGTGGTGTTTGAGTCCCACGTCCAATTCAAGCAGCGGGTGCCCTCGGCGATTGGACTCATTCGGACCGGCGACACTATTCAGTACGCCAACATGATTTTAGAATCGGCCTAGCGATGGCCAGACTTGTAAGTTTGCCCTTGGCCTCCGGTAAATAAGTGGGGCACGTCACATCTGGGCAGCGAAAATCGCACAAATAGCCGTGCTCCGCATTCCCTCTCTCCCTAACGCGGACCGCCAATCTACTTCCTCGGCACATGCGGTCGCCTCACCTTTTTTCGTAGAGTTCATTGCAGAGCGAGGTTTGCACAGTTCAGTTTTTATTTTGCCTCCATTTTTTCTCTTGACTCTATATCTAGGTACCGACTCCAAACTCTGCTTGAGTCCTATGAATCGGAAACCGATTGGGACTGATGAGCGAGGGATTCAGTTCTTAGCTGACCCAAAGCATCCATCGTAGAGAGACGAAAAGGAGAAGGCACATGAAGCAGAAGCGGAGCGCATGGGTGATTTTGTTGACGACGGTGTGGGCGTTTGCCGGCACACCGACAGATTTTTCGGGAGTATGGGAGTTGAATGCGGCGAAGAGTCAGAACATCGGGATGATGGCCCAAATGAAGATGACGGTGACGATACGGCAGTCGCTTTCGGCACTGGATGCCGAAACTCACGCGAATATGCAGGGTCAGGACAATGTCTCGACGATCCATCTTGATTTGGCTGGTAAAGCGGTGACCAACGAAATGCCGATGAGCGGTCCCAGCGAGACCGTGACCAAATGGGACGGCAGGAAATTGGTGACCACGTGGACGAGTCAGGGAGCCGTAGCCGGCAGCACCACTGTTCGTACGGAGACGCGCTCGCTCTCGTCCGATGGTAAGACCATGACGATGGAGTCCGTCCGCGGCTCGAATCCGCCGTTGGTGATGGTCTTCGAGAAGAAGTAGCTATGCGGGGTTCGTGGATCGCAGTCTCACTGATGGTCGTCGGAGCA
>WNFI01339390.1_pt1 | contig 13646 bp, 15 predicted proteins | sample 5400471 | NCBI WGS metagenome assembly WNFI01 (sample SAMN13153348, study PRJNA577476) | soil metagenome | isolation source: 100 cm saprolite on Douglas fir-dominated hillslope | place: USA:California | collected 2013-09-17 | reverse complement strand
CTTTCCCCATAGGCCATAGCGCTTATCAAGGACGTGTGGCCGCCAGGGACACAGCAAGGGTTAGATCTCCTGAGACTCCACCTAACTTAGTCCCTCGAGCGAAACCATCGCCGGAGCGTCGCAACCACGTCCCGCGACATGCGCCATCTGCCGTACATGAACAGCGCGACCACATTCCGCGATCGGCCCCGTCTCCTAGACAAGACCGGCGCCATTACAGTCCACGTGCACCAGAACCCTCGCCCAAGTACGAACGTCGCGAATTCTATGCTCCCCGTGCGGAGCCGTCTGGCGTGCATCACCGTCGTAATGAGCATGTGCCCCGCCATGAGAGTGATAAGAGCAAGCGTTCTCCGCAGGATCAAAACGTGTTTGGGAACAAGATCGAAGATGGACTGGGATGGGACGAGGAGCAATGTCCTGCGCCGCTTTCGGCGTGCTCCGTACGTGGCGCAGTAGACGCTGACGCAGTCGAGTGCGTCGACTTGGATTCGGATCTGTCTAGCTGCGGCGGGTGTGCTGCGGACGACATTGCGTGCGTTTTCTTCGAAGCCCCTATTTTCCCCACCGTTTTTCTTACATTGTATTTCTAGCTATGATTGCAATGCAATCTCCCATGCACGCAGTGTCGAGTGTGTCTCTGGCTCCTGCAAAGTACACTCGTGCGCTGATGGGTACGTAGTCGCTCCACCGCGTGACGTATGTGTACCTGTTGGAGCACGGTAAAGCTGGGTGGTGTCACTGCCTAGAAAGGTCATGAATGGACTTGCTGCGAGGGTACCTTGGCGGCCCGATTTTTGCTTTGTGTAGAAGACCGCTAACTATGACGTGTACTCCTAGAAAGTAAAGCACTCTTTGTGCCAGTCTCTTGTCTTTTTGTAAAAATTTCTACTACTAGTAAGATACGGACATTATTCACGTTGCTATGATTACCTACTTTTCATGCTATGCAGTGCGATGAAATAAAGAAATTCGTGTCTGTATTCAATCGCAAATCCTTTAAGAGTAGTAGAGTACAATTCCTTTAATTTCGGGTTTCGGGCGTTGCAACCGTCACCGCCGTCGTGGTTTCCCCTATTCAAAATGACCCTTCCTAACTCCGCGGCTCCCCATGTTGCGCGAATTGACCCTCCTTTTACTCCATTCAATAGACCGTGTGTGGTGTGTGATGATGATACTGCAGCCGCGTAAGCGAGGATTTGACCCGGCGGCAATCGAATAGCCCTACGGAACTCCGGAATCGGACTCGCGCCGAGCCACCCGTCGGCATGAGTGTCGGTGTTGTACGTCTCGCTTTTGTTTCACCTACTGTATGTGAATAAACACTACCTTGACCGCACTCCATGCGCACATGGTAGACGCGATCAAACATGGGCATGGGTCGATGGTGATGTCCCTTTTTAATTGTCACGGCTGGGCGCCTTTTTGGTCTGTAATTAACTAGATCACGTATCTATCCTTCCTAGTATGTACCGTTAATCACGAGCACTCCAGTAGTCCAGTAGGTGACCGCGGCAAATCCAACTCCGCCAAGTTAGTCAGACTAAAGTGGAAGTGATTTCTGATTGTCGATGACCATATTAAACCCTGGATACGGTGTTTCAACTCGGCTCTCTCCAGGCACCGGCACCCAACTGGCTTGCGTTGTAATTGCACCACTACTGATTGCGCATCGAACGGTGTTGGTGGGAAGTCACACTGAATATTAAAAGAAACGACGTCAATGAACCGTGGACATGGACAGGAGTAGCAGGGATGCCATGGCCGCCGAGGGGAGAGCGGCAAAGTCCGTGATGTTTGTCATCAGGATAGAGTGGTCTGATTTTTTGTATTCTGGGTCTGCAGACGACGAGTCGCGCGCTCGGTATTGAGTCCCTTTAATACGAGGCTAAACAACGGATCCTCTCCTTCTTGTCATGTTCCCTTCCCATACCCTACTTTGTCCTCATCCACCAGGATAGGCTCTTTTACCCTTCGGCGGAACATCACTCGATTCCCAATCCCCCATCCATTCCTTCCCTTCCTCCGCCGCACTCAGGCGTACCATTACATTGCCCAATACCCCTCTCAAGTGGCGCACCCAAGTGGTACCACCTTATATAGTGGCCCTCGCCCTGTTTCCCCCTTTGTAAATTTCTCATCCCAACCATCATCAAGCTGGCGTGCTTCCTCTTCTCGTTTTCGTTCACCTGTATAGCACTTGGCATCTACTGCCCTACCACCAAACGCCTCCTTCGGGGTTGTACCGATTCATCGCGACAAATCAAAACGCTGGCTTCCTCTCAGCACATCGAGGATAGTGCGTATGAGCGAGCCACGGCTCCTCGTAACGATTGGGCTGTCACCAATAGGTGGCGCTTTTATGTAAACATCCGGTTCGGTGTGGTGTTAAACCTCGCTGAGGGGGCGAATGCGGTGCGCGGAGTGATGAATACTATGTTTATGGTTCTATTCGCGCTTGCTGTAGGATGCACGGGTTTTGTAGCGGTCAGTCTTTTTCCATCCTCGCTGAGTTGCTCTGAATCCGATCTATGAATAGAGTATCACCGTGCTTTCTTTGACGTGGCTCGTTCCTTCGGTTCGTAAACCACCTCCTGAAATAACGAAGAAGCTGCACCGGCGCGCTGTCTCCGCGCAGCCCCAAGAGCCACTTCTACTTATGGGACTATACGAGAAGGCCAAGTTTGTTCCAACACCAGAGCCCATCTACCACGTCTCGTTCGATGAGCAGGCGACAGTCGTACCACCTCCAGCGTCAGAGTCAGCTCCGTCATCTCCACGAGGTCGTCGTCTCATCCCTCTACCACGTTGTAAGAGCCGCACAGTACAGTCCCCACCGAGATTAAGCGGACTTTCTCCGGTCGTCTCACACGGGTTCTCCCCTGGAGCCGTTCTTCTACCGTCGGGTCGACGTCGACGTCATCGTCATCAACTGGTATCGTCTCGGAGTTTGGTGACCATGCAAAGGGGGAGACTCGACCCAACGTCCCTCAAAGAGGAAGGTTTGGATTTTTGAAGAAGTCGAGGACGATCGACGTTCGGAATCGCGGCGGTATGTTGTTCCTGTTTGGTTTATTAGTTTTTAATCTAACTTTGTTGTCACAGCTGAGCGTGCGAGTCGCAATAGTCGTCGGCCCGCTCCCATATCACTTCCTCCGCCAGCTTCCTTCTCATCGAATGTCATGTCATCACCCGAATCGATCCTTTCTCTTCGGCGTACAAACTCCCCAAGTCCAGTATCATCACACTTCTCAATCAGCTCTGAGCAATCGCATTCCCAACATCGCCGCGTGATGTCCACTCCTACTGCTTCTGCCTCCCCAAAACTTCGCATCACCGACAAGATCTGCCCCCGCAAGGAAAAAGATAAGGCCGCAGTAGAGCCGAAGCCTAAACCCAAACCAGCTCGTACGCAACCGTATGGTCCTCCATATAATTGGATCCCGCCCACACCCGGAGCATGGGCTGTGGCTGAAGCTGAAGAAGCGGACGAACAAGAGCATCCTGGGGGACCAATCGAAAGACGGCGCAAACGAGCGAGCGCACCGGCTGAGGCCCCAATGCCCCGAGATCTTACGCGGCACACACCCGAGCGCGTATCGGGGATATGCCCATTCTAAACCCAGCTGTACAATAAGTAGGAAGTGTTTCTCTTTGACTGGAGTAGAAGGGCTTAACCGCATATGTACAAATTGTCATACCATGTCCCTCACCCCTCATTGCCACTCATTCTCCGTGCATATATTTGTTAATTGTAATCTGTTCGTGCGTAGTGCGTACTCTAGCTTACCATATTGCCCCCTCATACCTAGAAACCTACTGCCACTCGTACTGTATTCCCCGTCATGAGTTTGTGCACGATTGCATTCATAAAACGCTTGTTTGAGGAACACCACAGACCCTGAAACTCAGGGTGACAGAAGCATTTCAACTTATACAGAACCGGACCTGATCATTAGTGATACGCGAGAATCAGTTTCCCTCCGCTCTTTTTGCATTTGCAGATGTAGGTAACAAACAATTGTACCCCACATACTGTAACCGAGTGCCTTCGCTTCGCTTCCTCTCACTGATTACTCTGACGGCGTGCATTCGCTGCCATCCCGTCCGTCATCAACAAAGTCAACATGGCACCAACCACCGGACTTTCTGCCACGTCGAGCACCCGTCCACTATCAAACGCGCGCAACAGTGCAGCATCTAACAATCGCCTGTGTCAAATAAAAAGCAAGTAATGAATTTGAAATTTAGGACGGAAAAATCGCGGGATGAAAAGGGGGAGGGGGACGAACCGGAGTTGTCGGACGAGAATGGCGATGCGGGGCCAAGCGCGCAGACGCAGCGTGCCTTCCATTCGACCACCGATCATCAAGCCACCGCGTACATGATCAACGGTGATAAGTCCTCCAAATAGTAGCAGGGCGTACAACGGGACCTATTTTTTTTCGATGTTGACTTTACAGTCGGCGCCGGACCCACTTACCTCCGTAACATCACGCAGGTACACCTTGTTGTTACTATTTTTATTGTTGTTCTTGTTGGCCATCTCGACACGCTCAAAACTGACGACTATACCCGAGCGCCAGTGCGTCTCGGTGAATAGCATGCTTGCCGGGTGTACCCACACGCGTTTACCGCGCATGTCAGTCGCGCGCCATTCGTGTGCGCCCGCTTCTTTCGCGACTGTCCCGCTCGCAGTCTGCGAATACTTGACTGCGTTGGGCGGAAGGGCAATACGTGCGACGCTCGGATACAGCGCAGCGAGCAAGAGCGCCTTGAGCAGCGCCGGTTCGCCCGCATGTACGTTCAACTCGGGCGCCAACGCGCGTTGCCCGAATTGAACGAGCCCGGCGGATGTGAGCGCGGAGAGGAGGTCATTGCGCAGGACGCTGATATCGCGTACCGTCGTTGCGGAGATGTAGTTCTAATTCACCGTAGGAAAATTTCGATTAGATTAGGTGAAAGAGCGAATAGAAGGACGAGGATGGGGCGTACATCTGAACAGAAAGCACGCATGGCGCTGTGCGAGTCTTCTTGGCGTATTCGTATGCATTCATCGTACGCATGTATGTCAGTGAGGGTGTCGCTCTTCTCGACCGCAAAGCGTGCGCGTGCCCTGTGCGACGTTTCAGTATAGGACAAGCGCCTATGGAGCGGGCAGGAATACGTACGCTGCAGCCTCATCGCGCTTATCCATAGGACTCAGGAAAACGGGCTTCGAGGAAAGACAGGCTGCCATGGTCAAGACGGGATCGAGGCATTGGAAGACGGTCGCAAGAATAAGCATCTGCGAAGCCCAAATATCAAAACCTGCCAGCCAGACAACCCTTCTGACTCACTTTGCCAAGACGAAGGTCAATAGGGAGCATAGCCTAAAGAAGAGTCAGTGGGCTGGCCATGGGTACGACCTTCGTCGTACCAAGTGTTGGCCAAGGGCAGTCAGACGGCCATCTTGATCGAGTGCGCCGAGTTCCTCAAGAACAGAGAGAGCCTTGTCCATAGCCGCAATTTCCGGTGGATCAATGGCACGACTTAGAAATCCCTAAGAAAGGGAAGTGTTAGAAGCAGCACTAATTAACAGCTCAATTACCAACCTTGACATCTTCGTTCTCTCGTGTTGTCTTGACTGACAGGCAAATGCTCTCTAGCGGGACCCGCAAGATCTCAGGACGCGGAAACCGCTCCATCTTGCTCTCGCGCTGGCGTGTGTAAAGCTTATAGCACACACCCGGGCGCGTGCGTCCTGCCCGTCCCCGGCGCTGTCGTCCGGCAGCGCGGGTGATCCATTGTTCGACGAGTTTGGTGAGGCCGCTCTCAGGGTCGTATTGTGTCTCTTTAACCTTTCCCGCGTCGATTACATAGACTATATCGTCGATAGTGATAGAAGTCTGTGTGGGCGGTAATGAGGTTGACTATGAAACAGTAGATGAGGTGTGGCACCGAGAAGTACCTCTGCGACGTTCGTGGCAACGACAATCTTCCATTTCGAGGTAGGTGCGAAGACGGTACGCTGCTCGTCGCTCGAAAGGTTGGCATGTAGTGGGAAGATCCTGGCCTGCGATGCGCAGGGCAAACCCTGGAGAGTGTCTATGCATTGTCTGATTTCTTGGACACCAGGTAGGAACACGAGAATTCCCCCTTTATTTTCGGCCTTACTCATAATGTGATTGATCGTGGCAGTTATCAGCTTCTCGCATAGGTGAGAAGAGACGTATGTACATCCGAGTAGAACCCTACCACGTAATCCACACGGTCAGAGCGGCTAATTGCCTGCACGGCTGTTGCACTGCGTTCATCGAGACCGATATTGAGATACTCTTCTCTATTAACTGGCAAGTCTTCATCTTCCTGTTTCTTTCCACCTCTATTCGCGGTCGCGGTCGGACGATAATCGACGAAGTGGATGAAATCCTCGAGGAACCTGTCGATTCTACTATCAGCTCCCCTGTCGATTACCACCAAAGACAAGTCTCCCACATATCCGTCACTGGGTACGTGAACCCGGGAATACTGAGTAATGGAGCACCGGAGAAGTAGCGAACGAAGGTCTCGTGGTTTATCGTAGCTGACATCAGGACAACCTTGAGCGCAAGATTTAGCTGTAACAGTTCCTTTAACTCGAGCAGCAGGAAGTCGCCTCCCAGAGAGCGCTCATGAACCTGGTCAAGTTCAATAAGAGTTAGGCGAGGTTTCAATGCGCTCGCCCACCTCATCCATGATGACATGTGTAACGTTGCTCAAGTCATCTCCAGTACTAAGTCGCCTGAGCAAGACACCAGTCGTGCAAAAGAGTAATTTCGTTTTGTTGGTCTGCCTGCTTTCCCCACGGATCACGTAGCCGACGGAACCGTCATTCAAACGCTCTGAATGGACCCGCGAGGCTACCGACATAGCAGAAATGCGACGAGGTTGGGTGACAAGGATGTTTGCGCTGGATCCCCTGCCGGACTCGATGAGAGAGTCGAGTATGAACTGGGGTACTAAGGAAGGTCAGGCATTAACAGAGCGAGTCAGACCTATGGGAAACCACTCACACTGCGTCGTTTTTCCAGAACCCGTCTCGCCGACCACAACAACCACTCTAGATCGCTCGAGCATAGCCAAGAAGTCATCCTTCGACGCAAACGCAGGAAGGCGGCGCCTTGTCTCATACATCTTGGCATACTGCACATCTTGACGCATCGCATCAAATCCACGCACTACCTCGGCATCGGAACGTGTGTCTTGCGCAGCCGAACTGGATTTGTTGTAGGGCTTCCGTGACGAGCTTTTAGATGAGCCTTTCGCTGGAACCTCGGCAGTCGGAACAGCTTCAGGGTCCTGTACCTCCTGCGACGGAACGAGATGTTTCAGAACGTCATACATGTTCGGGGGCCCCTTATCTTCCAACACTGCCCAATGCTCTTCAAGGACCTCCATCACAGAGACACAGATACTCTCTGTCGATTCTTTGATAGTACCCCGCTCGAATGCACCAAGGAGTTTTGCCAAAAGATGTAGCCGAACATAGGCGGGGGCTGACGTTGACGTAATGTACATCGGGGGAGGGCGTGAAGACCGGTTATACGAGTAGCCGGGAGGAATGACAAAATTGAGCTGAAGTGGTGCAAGGAAAAGTGGCATTACAAGGGTGAAGGTGTGATCATCGGCGTACGTTGCGCCCATCGATTCAATCTCGTCTTCTGTGATACGCTCCTCTGCATCATCGTTGTCAGGTTGCATTGTGACGTCAAGCCAAGCCTCCCCAACGAGACGGCGATTCAGTGCAACGACGAGCAAGGCCCATTCTTCAAGCAGGCGTGACTCGGCAGTGCATTCGCGCACTATGTGTGCCGGCCATCCTGCCTGCTTGATAGCGCGTTCCTCAATCCAGCGTTTCTTGATATCGTCTTGACCTTCATGTATACTAGTAACGAACGGGTTCGAACTGTTGTTCTCCGGGAGAAAACGCTGAGGCAAGTCAACCTCCGGAATGTGAAGAACGAGATACTCGATGCATGCTTCAAGAGGAGAAGCTGCGCGCAGCAGATTCGAGGTGAGAAGAGAAGGCTTAGTGAGAAACGTAACGGCATCACGCGCTTGGGTTTTTCTGAAACCTAGGCCTTCCAGTTGTTGGAGGACGCCTGGCACATTGTCTTCAGAAATAGTCAAAGTAGGAGTATCCGCATCTTCTGGACTGTTCGTCATTGCCTAACGCAAGCGTAAGTGACGAGTATAGTGAGGGTGGCTTAAGATGAAGACCATTTTTATAGCATTCTCAACCAGTCCACGAAGTTCACTGGACAGTTTCACCTCAGATGAATCATTGAATAGACCCGATTTGGGTTCAGATGCAGGGGTCTTGGCGGTTTCCTGGGCTTCTTTCTTTTTAGCCGCCTTTTCCTGACGATCGGCTACCGACTTGCGCGCAGCAAAGGGATCGGCATCGTACATCCAACTCTGGTGCGACGGCGCCTTCTTATGTTCAGTTGCAAGCTCGGCCCAGTAGTCACGAGGTCCAGGAGGGAGAACACGATTGAGTTGTATGCCGTTGCAAAACTGGTAGAAAGATGCAATTGGCTTCACAGGTTCAAAAGTAGAATATAAGCTAAGATGTAAACGAACGCGATAAAGAGCATACGTGGCGCCCCAATGTCTAGCTTCCAAGGCGGATTTACAGATATAGGGTGGATGAGGCTCCATGCGCACTGATTGGCGCTCCTGACCGTTCTTTGTCCGAACGATCCTCGTTAAAGTGACGGCAAAAGCCCAGCCTTCATCTCGCCTTGGCTGAAAAAGACGTGAATACGATTACATCGAGACAAAGAGAAACGCGACTAAACGGTGTCGACAATAGGTTTCTCCCAACCATTTTTTATACACCTATGTATATGCTACCGCACTTTGTCAAAGCCACTGCGTAGGAGACGAACCTTTCTTGTAATAAACTCAGTGGGTATTTTGAACCAGGAGGAAACAGAGGCGGAGGGTTTCCATCTACCTGTGCCGCTGTTTCCCTTGAAGGCTTGGATGAATTCCCTGCGTTGCCTGACTTTATGATTCCCTTCCGAGGAGGCATTCACCTTGCGACAGTGTAATAGTAAAAGTAAAAGTGAGTCAGGTGCATTAGTCAGCTGCGCCTCCCTTGACCTGACCTGCCATTGCCATGGCCCAGGATGACCTCTACAATCTCGAATTCCTTTCCCTCGTTGCCAAAATCACACAGGAGATAGACAATCACACTGGACACAATGACAAAACCCTAGCCGAGTTTGTCATAGATCTACATGACCAATCCAAAACACTCCCAGACTTCAAGGCGAAGCTCAAGCAAGTCGGCGCTGACTTTCCAGAGTCGTTTGTCGAGAACATCGACCGACTCGTCTTGACTCTTCACCCGAAACACAAAAAGAAGCATTCTTCGGAGGCAAATGGGAAGGTCAAGTCTGGTGGCGATGATACATTGCACGAGATGGACAAACAGAAACGTATGTTCCCTGGCCTCGCTCTGGCCGACCAGGAGTGGCAACCTACCGTGACCAAGGACGTGTTAATGAAAGAGGTCGACGATATGATGGCTCAGTTTGAGTCCTCCGCAAAGCGTCCTCGGTCAAGTCCCCATCGGGACGCGTCTCCACCTCACAAACTTCGGCGGACGTCCATGTCACCCCCTCGACGGCGCAGTGTCAGCCCGCCACGAGGCCGGGGCTATGACAGAGGAAGAAATGGTCGGCCAAGAGGACGACTAGACGAGCGGCCTATATTGTACAAGATCTATGACGGACGCGTGCAGGGACTCAAAGAGTTCGGAGCGTTCGTTCAACTTGAAGGTGTTGCAGGAAGAGTAGAGGGTGCGTCTCATTTATTGGACCCCGTGTTGTCCTCTCTCAATTTCTTCTGTAGGCTTGGTACACATCTCCAACATTCAGGTCGGTGCCCGCGCCAACTCGGCCGCAGACCTTCTCAGCAGAGGTCAACCAGTCAAGGTTAAGGTCATGAGCGTGGCTGGCAACCGCATCGGCCTGTCAATGAAAGACGTTGACCAGACTACTGGACGTGACCTCACCCCTCACCTCCGCATCAAATCGGAAGCCGAGCTGATTGAAGAAGAGCGACAGCGCGCATCTCGTGCTTCTACAGGGACCAATGCGCTCCCTCTTGGTGTGAAGGATAGTGGGCCAGTGCGGTCTGCGAAGCGGCTGACATCGCCCGAGCGTTGGGAGATCAAGCAATTAATCTCATCGGGTGCCATTGATGCATCTGAGTATCCTGACCTGGACGAAGATTTCACTAATCCGGTAGCCCGAGCAGAGGTGGAGGAGGAGTTGGATGTGGAGGTTCGGGAGGAAGAGCCAGCGTTCCTCCGTGGTCAAACCAAACGGACACTTGACCTGAGTCCTGTCAAGATCGTGAAGGCCCCTGATGGCTCGCTCAATCGTGCTGCTATGGCCGGAGCGGCGCTTTCAAAGGAACGACGAGAGTTGAGGCAACAGGAAGTTAATGATAAAGCGGATTCAGAAGCACGCGACTTTGGCGCCCCTTGGCAGGATCCTATGGCAAGGGAATCGGACAGAGTATTCGCGCAAGACTTGAGAAGCCATCTTCGTGGGCAAAAATCCTCAGAGTCGGAAAATAGCAGCTGGAGATCATCAACATTCAACAAGGCGACTACATTCGGAGAGATCACAAGTCTCAGCATTCAGGACCAACGAAAGTCATTGCCAATATTCAAGTTGCGTGGACCATTGCTACAAGCGATCCGAGATGTATGTTCAACCCCGATATTCGATATTCCTCGATTTGCTTACTGACCGTCTGGAACAGCATCAAGTCCTTATCGTTGTCGGGGACACGGGATCAGGCAAGACAACTCAGATGACGCAATATCTTGCCGAAGACGGGTACGCAGACAACGGTAGAATAGGTTGCACACAACCCCGTCGTGTCGCTGCTATGTCCGTTGCAAAACGTGTTGCAGAGGAGGTCGGCTGCCGTCTCGGCCAGGAAGTTGGCTACACAATCCGTTTCGAGGATTGTACCAGCCCGGAGACGAGGATCAAGTACATGACGGATGGTATGCTCCAACGAGAATGCCTTATTGATCCAGATCTTAGCCAATATTCCGTTATCATGCTGGATGAGGCACACGAGAGGACAATCGCAACGGACGTCTTGTTCGGGCTACTGAAAAGTATGTTATTACAGTATTCTAACTTGGCGAGTAATGCTGACGAGGTTCGCAGAGGCTATCAAGCGACGGTCTGAACTCAAGCTTATCGTGACATCCGCCACACTTGATGCCGAAAAGTTCTCCAAGTACTTCTTCGGTTGTCCCATCTTTACCATCCCCGGTCGTACCTACCCCGTGGAAGTTCTATATACCAAAGAGCCGGAGTCGGACTATCTTGATGCATCGCTCATCACAGTCATGCAAATCCATCTATCCGAGCCCCCGGGCGATATCCTCCTATTTCTAACAGGTCAAGAAGAGATCGACACCTCGTGCGAGATCTTATTTGAGCGTATGAAGGCGTTGGGCTCCAAAGTTCCAGAATTAATCATTCTTCCAATCTACTCTGCGCTTCCTTCAGAAGTTCAGTCACGCGTCTTCGAACCTACTCCACCAGGCGCCCGTAAGGTCGTGATCGCGACCAACGTGGCGGAAACTAGTCTCACGATCCCAGGAATTTATTATGTCATCGACCCAGGCTTTGCGAAGCAGAACGCCTATGATCCACGTCTTGGTATGGACTCGCTAGTGGTGATGCCCATCTCTCAATCGCAAGCACGGCAGCGTTCAGGTCGAGCTGGTCGTACAGGACCTGGAAAATGCTACCGCTTGTATACCGAGGCCGCATACCGCAATGAGATGTTGCCAAACTCCATTCCCGATATCCAGCGTACCAACTTGGCACATACCATCCTGATGCTTAAGGCGATGGGTATCAACGACCTCCTGAGCTTCGACTTTATGGACCCTCCCCCTGCGCAAACGATGCTTACGGCATTGGAAGCGCTCTATGCGCTCTCCGCTCTAGATGACGAGGGTTTATTGACCCGTCTTGGTCGGAAGATGGCCGATTTCCCTATGGAGCCGCCACTAGCGAAGATGCTTATCGCCTCTGTCGAACTCGGATGTTCGGAGGAGATTCTGAGTATCGTTGCGATGCTCTCGGTACAAAGCGTCTTCTACCGGCCCAAAGAGAAGCAAGCCCAGGCAGATTCGAAGAAGGCCAAGTTCCACCAGCCAGAGGGTGACCATCTAACACTTCTCGCGGTATACAACGGATGGAAAGCAAGCAACTTTTCGAACCCATGGTGCTTCGAGAATTTCATCCAAGCGCGGAGTATGCGCCGGGCGCAAGACGTGCGCAAGCAATTACTAGGGATAATGGACCGATACAAGCACGACATAATCAGTGCAGGACGTGACTACAACCGCGTGCGACGGGCAATCTGTTCAGGCTTTTTCAGACATGCGGCGAAGAAAGATCCGCAGGAGGGATACAAGACGCTCGTCGAGGGAACACCAGTATACATACACCCTGCAAGCGCGCTATTCAATCGCGCACCGGAATGGCTCATATATCATGAACTTATACTCACCACACGCGAGTACTGCCATAACGTCCTCTCCGTAGAACCAAAGTGGCTCGTGGAAGTCGCCCCGCAGTTCTTCAAGGTGGCAGACGGGAATAAGATCAGTAAGCGGAAACGCCAAGAAAAGATCGAGCCATTGTACAACAAGGTATGCTTGCTCGCTTTTTTTTTCGGTCCCGAGCTCGTCGTGTTCCTGACTTGGCACCTCCTTTCTGCAGTACGAGAAACCGGACGAATGGCGCTTGTCAAAGGTCAAACGCAGCGCACGTTCGAGTCAGACGTTTGGTTAAGAGTGTGTTGTACATACTTGATTGCGAGTTGTACAGCATGTATGTGGTTGCTGTCATAATTATTTTAGCCGCCCACTATATCATTTCCAGTCCGGGCCTCGTGGCTGCCAAAGGCAGAGGACATGCATATGAAGGGATAATTGGAGGCGGCGACAGGCACTCGCTTAGAGTTCGTTTGCGACTACAGTTTCTGTCACCCCTACTTCCATTCTTCATGCCCATTTCACTACCAGATACGGTAAAGATCTAATACTTGACATAATGGGATACGATGCAATCGATCTTGTACAGGATGAATGAGAGTATAAGGAAAGAGTGGGAAGGTCTTTTACTGTAAGCGATCAGCGAGACGACTATACAAAAAAGAGACAGATGGATGATGAAAGAGGCGGGTCAGAGGTCTATGATGTAGAAAGGAGAAAGTGCGATGGGCGTGTATGCACACAATCCACGTAGAGATGTAAATAAGTACATGCATAAAAGGGAGATTGATGCAAGATTCGGGGAGATTGGAGGGAGGGAGGGGGGGGATGTGCCAAGGCTTGTACATGGCGTTGCAGGCTCGTACACAACTACCGAAAACTGTGGAGGAAAAAGAGAATGCAAAATGGAACGTGCTGTGTTTTTGAATAGTGCACCAGCAGCCAATCGTGATAGGGATAGTTATAAACAGCCGTTACTCGCATCTACAGGTCATGATCGGATCGATGCAACACCTGGACGAACAGAACCTCATCAGTCTTGAGGAAAGAATGTACGAGAGCAAGTACACACCTC
>WNFI01152397.1_pt1 | contig 13646 bp, 9 predicted proteins | sample 5400471 | NCBI WGS metagenome assembly WNFI01 (sample SAMN13153348, study PRJNA577476) | soil metagenome | isolation source: 100 cm saprolite on Douglas fir-dominated hillslope | place: USA:California | collected 2013-09-17 | reverse complement strand
CGTGATGCGGCGCGCTGGTATGTCACCCATCCAGAGCGCGGTCAATTTGACTGGACGTGGCTGGACCGTGTGGTGTCCGCGGCTGAGAAATACAAGCTTTCGCTGTATCTCGACCTCTGGCACTATGGTTATCCCGACTGGCTCGACTTGATGGCACCCGATGCGCCAGAACAATTCGCCGAGTTTGCCCGGCAAATCGCAGTGCGCTACCCGTCTCTTCGTCACTGGTGCATCGCCAACGAGCCTTCAGTACTGGTCGAGTGTGGTGGTCGTACCGGGCGCTGGCGGCCATATCTGCGCGGGCCGAAGAACGAGGAGCGGCTGCGGCTGCAAATCTGCCGCTGCATTATCGAAGCGTCGAAAGCCGTGCTGAAAGTCAAACCGGATGCGCTGTTGATTCTGCCGGAACCCTGGCACGCCTGGAAAACCCGGCCACGCTTGACCTACGATTTTCAGGCGATCGTGCTTGATACGGTGATGGGAAAACGTAATCCAGAACTGGGCGGCAGCAGCGAGTTGGTGACGATTATCGGCCTCAACCACTATCTCGACGACGCGATCCCACCGTTTCACATCCTGCTGGAGGAGACGCAGCAGCGCTGGCCTGATAAGCCGCTGTGGGTGACCGAGACTTCAGGTCCGCCACGTCGCTTCAAACAGGTCGAGTGGTTCTGGTGGATACTGGAGGAACTCCTGCTCGCCCAATTAAATGGTATCAACGTTCCCGTGCTGACCTGGGCACCGGTGTTCAGCATGTTCGACTGGGTCGACGACACGATGCAACTGCTCCACGGCGTCTGGAAGATGGACGAGCAGTACAACCGCGTGCCGAATGGTTTCATGCCGGAAGCGATCCAGATGGCACGCAAGCGGGGCTATCTCAAATAGGCAGCTTGTGTCGGGCGTGGATTGATCGCTATCTACAAAGCATCTCGAGTATCTACAAGTAGGTTACTGAAAGTTTTTGGCGAAAGTCAGGCGCTGAGACGAAGCAGGATCGTTTTGCAAACGCAGGCTTCGGTCACATTTTTGGGCAAAGAGTCGAGAGACGCATACAGTTTATTGGCCCAGGCAGTCCAGTGTTGTCCCCGGTCGGTCGAACAAAAGACGCCGTGTTCGGCGAAATTGGGAGACAGCGCGAGTGTGGACATCAGCGATGCGGGTTCGGGCAGGATCGCGCCCTTTACACCCGCAATAATAGTTTAATTGGGCGATAGGGCGACTGCCATTGTGGTCAGGCGCGAGTCGGCTGCGAATGAGTCGTACAGGTATTGCCACAAATCACCGCCATTGTCAGATCGGTACAATCCAGACGCCCGCGCTGCAAAACAGACACCATCCAGTGCGAAATTCGGTGATGCCGCCAGCGCATAAATTACATCCTGTGCCTTGAGTTGATCAATGTTCATTGCGTTACCCCTGGTTCCGCAATTTTTTCCGGATTCTTGTGATGGACCAGAATACCCACTGTCAGCGCCAGTGCCCCGTCGTGATCGCGCTGCTCAATTTTCATGGGATCGCCTCACCTGCTGTGCTATCCCGAGCCATGTCCGGACAGCGCGGCGTTTCGTGGCATGGTGCTCTCACGAACAATGAGTTCCGGCGGAAGTATTACCTGTTCAACATCTGTGGATCGCCCTTCGAGTTGGTTGATGAGGGTTTTGGCTGCCCAATCCGCAGCAGCGTTAATGTCGAAGGTGATCGAGGTCAGAGGATGTATCAGGTTTTCGGCGATGCCATCCGCTTGAAGGCACACGATTGAGATATCTTCAGGGATGCGATAGCCTCGATGCTGAACCAACCGTAGGAACGTGGGAACTGACAATTCGGAATGGGATCCCAGGATGACCGCGCTTAGTTTGGATTCCAGGACAGCCTCGACGGCCTCCTCTGTGTTCTCCGTTTCGAAGTGCAGAAGCTCAACCTGGTATTCTTCGCGTGCTCGCTCATATCCCAAATAGGACCGGACCGCTGGACCATAGCCATCTTGACGCAACCTGCCAGAAATGAAGAAGCCAATACGCCGGTGTCCGAGTTGCACGAGATGATCCACAGCGACCACGATGGCCGACTCAAAGTCCAAATCGATAAAGCTCAGACCGGAATTATCGGCGCAACGTCCGATCATCACAAAGGGATAGCCATGTTTCTTCAAGAGTTGGTGCCGCCACTAAGCTGAACAGGTAATTCTCCGCCTCCGCAGCAAAAGCCGCCTTGACAATAAAGATGGAAACTTCGGCGCGGTCAGCCGTAGCTCGCAGCGGGTAGACTAATGCAATTGACCGGCTTCTCCGCACCGCCAGCCGTTGGGCCAAAGTATGCGGCGAATAGCCAAGATCGTCCATCACCTGCTTGACCCGTTGTCGGGTGCTGACGGCAACGTCCGGCTTATCATTGAGAATCCGCGAGACGGTGGAAACCGATACCCCAGCCAGACGAGCAATATCGTCAATCGTGAGATCTGCCGCGTTGCTTTTGACTATCTCGTTCGCTGTGATCCGCTTATTTGGCAATTTTCGTTGGGCCATTCCTATCCCCTTCTAGACGCCCCTAACTATAAACGATTCCCAGAAGTCTTGACAACGAAAACGAGGCGTGCTAAAGTGTTCGGTAGCGCTACCGGTAGCGCTACCGAAAGTATAACACCGATTGTCATTTTATGTCTTTGCTGCTTAGAGAGTGGCATTATCAGTTATGCCAGGAAAGGTAGGGAATTAGTAGGCTAGATTGGGGAAAGTATCGCTGGGCAAGCCACCCTACAGAGTTAGGAAAATCCACGGGAAATCAACAGGTGCGATCAGCTCTGCGTATTAGTGCATCCCGATGTGCTTGCCAAATAATGTTTCGACACTTTAGGAAAAGGAGAAAAACATGGTTCGGAAAGTGGTTTCTTTGTTTAGTCTGTTGCTGATAGTCGTACTGGCGTTCTCAGCAAATAGTGGTGTCAGGGCACAGACCCCAGCGGCTACTCAGGCCGCAGCGTCTGCCGATGCCATCAAGCTTACTGAATGGGATTATTACACTGCGGGTGATGCCGCGCCGGTTTGGGGAAATCTCCTTAATCAATGCGGCACAGACAATAACATTACCATTGATCGCCAGTCAGTTCCGCGTAATGAGCTGATCTCGAAGGTGCTGCTCGCCGCTCAACAGCAGCAACTCCCCGATGTGCTGATGATTGACAATCCCGATTTACAGGAAGTTGCCAACACTGGTGCGCTGGCTCCTCTTACCGATTACGGGGGGGATCTGACAGGCTTGTACTCGAACCTGATCGACGCCGGCTCGCTGAATGGAAAGGTCTATGGCATCGCACCTGGCATCAACGGCATGGCCCTGTTCTACAATGTGGATATGCTCACTAAGGCGAACCTTAAGCCGCCAACGACCTGGGCCGAGGTGAAGGATGTAGCGGGCAAGCTCACGGGCAACGGCGTGTATGGGATTGCCTTCTCCGCCGTTGCGACTGAAGAAGGTTCCTGGCAATTTGAACCCTGGTTCTGGGGCGCTGGCGGAGACCTGAAAAAGCTCGACTCGCCAGAAGGGGTCAAGGCGTTGCAATTCTGGGTTGACCTCGTGAACAGCGGTTATGCGTCAAAGTCTGTGGTGACGTGGAGTCAGGGCGATGTCGATGACCAGTTCGTTGCTGGCAAAGCCGCCATGATGCAGAATGGTGTTTGGAACCTGGGATCGCTCGACAAGGCTGGCATCAAGTACGATGTGGTGCCGATCCCCAAACCTGATGGCGGTGCGGCCCCTGGCCCGATGGGCGGTGAAGTTTTGACTATCCCCTTAAGCAATAACCAGAGCACGATGCAAGCAGCCGGGAAGCTGGTCAACTGCCTGCTCGCTGACAAGAACATGCTCGCCTGGGCTAACCAAAACGCCTACATTCCCGCGCGCCAGGCGCTGGCGGAGCAGGTGGCGAAAGATAGGGCGGCAATGAAACCCTTTGTGGACGCCGCAGCAGCAGAACGCTCTCGTCCAGGCCCACCCGCCAACCTGGGGCCCAACTACAGTAAGGTGTCTCAGCCCCTGTGGAACGCCGTTCAGGCGGCTTTGACGGGCGCGAAGCCCGCACAACAGGCACTGACCGACGCCCAAAAACAGGCCGAGAGTGCGATGCAATGATTGAAAAACAACGAAAAAGCCCATCACAAGGCCCTATCGTTGGTGGTGCAGCGGCAGATGCCGCTGCGCCTGCTCTTCCCAGGGTACTTGGTTGGAAGCAGCGGCATCAGTTGATCGGCTCGCTCTTCCTGCTGCCTGCTCTTGTGTTTGTCGCCATCTTTTTCGTGTATCCCATCCTGCTCAATATTGGGATGAGTTTTGAGCGCTACACTGCCAAGTCCTTCGTTAGTGGCGACGCACCATTTATCGCCTTCGGCAACTTCGTTCGATTGTTCAATAATCCGGATTTCACAGTTGCCATACAGAATACGATCTTATTTACTCTGGGATCGCTCATCTTTCAGTTTGTCATCGGTTTGGCTATTGCATTGTACTTTAACCAAAAGTTTCCTCTAAGTAGTTTGCTACGCAGTCTCTTTTTGCTGCCCTGGCTGGCTCCTATCCTTGTTTCGGGCGCGATCTGGGTGCGACTTTTTGACCTGGATTACGGGGTGATCAATTTTGTCCTGCGCTCATTGGGCTTGATCCAGCAGCCACTGGCTTGGCTGACTGACCCCCACCTGGCTCCTATTTCGGTGCTCATCGCCAACATCTGGATCGGCATCCCATTCAACATGGTGATCCTCTACGGTGGGCTGCAAAATATTCCGAACACCCTATACGAAGCCGCTATGCTCGATGGTGCCAACGCCTGGCAGAAGTTCCGTTACGTGTCCTGGCCGCTGCTGCGCCCCGTTTCGACTGTGGTGCTGCTGCTCGGACTTATCTACACACTCAAGGCATTTGACGTGATCATGTCGATCACGCGCGGCGGCCCGGCGAATGTAAGTCAGACCCTCAACACCTGGGCCTACACGCTTTCATTTACCAGTCTTGACTTTGGCCTGGGCGCAGCAGCCGGCGATATTCTGATGCTAGTCGTGCTGGTGTTCGGCCTGGTCTATCTGCGGTATGCCGCGCGGGAGGAGCGATGAGTACACTGGCTGCAACCCACCCCCAGAGAGAAAATACAAAGCGGCTCGAGGAACTGATCAGGACTCTGCTTGGACTGCTGATTACGGCTTTGTTTCTCTTTCCCTTCTATTTGATTCTGGAGTCCTCGCTCATGGTTCAGACGGATGTCCTACGTTATCCTCCGCCATTCGTTCCTCCGCAGATTACATTAGATGGGTACACCAGTGCGCTTACCACATCAGGTGGTTTTATCCGCACCAGCCTGATTTACGGATTTGGTACCGTGCTTGTAACCATGCTCATCGCGACTCCGGCAGCCTACTCGCTGGCGCGGATCCGATCCCGGATTGGCCTGTTCCTGCTCATCGCTCTGATCCTGGCCCAGATGGCACCGGGCTTTGTGGTGGCTAATTCGCTATATGCCATGTTCAGTCGGCTGAAGCTCATCAATTCCTTTGCTGCCGTTATCCTGGCTGACTCAACCGGCGCTGTGCCGTTTGCCATTATCATTATGCGCGCGTTTATGCTGAGCATTCCTGGTGAGCTGTCAGAGGCAGCCCTGGTAGATGGTGCCGGGCACTGGACAATCTTCTGGTCTATCGTTGTCCCGATCAGCCGCACGGCCATTATCACGGCGGCGTTGTTCTCCTTTCTGGCTGGTTGGGGCGATTTTCTCTTTGCGCTTACGCTCACCAACAGTCCCTACCTGACGCCGATCACTGTCGGCATCTACCGCTATATTGGGAGTTATTCCGTGAACTGGCCCGCGATTATGGCTACAGCAACGATTGCTGCCGTTCCAGCCATCATCTTGCTTGCCTTCGCCCAACGATATATCGCGGCAGGAATTACGGCAGGCGCGATTAAAGAGTAGAAGATATCACGTTTGGTCGGGTGCTAGCTCCGACGCTCTGTATAAGCTCGCTGGAAAATATGCGAACCGTTCTCCAGCACACAAGATCATGCAAAGAATAGTCCAAGCAAACTAAAACCCCTACGAAATATCAAACCAGGAAGATTTCAAAATGCCACTTCGTCTTTCAACCGAGAATAATGCACTCAACTGGTGCTTTAAGGGCGAGATACTGAACCTCGAACCCTGGGGGCCAGACGGTGTGCGCGTCCGTGCTACCAACCTGCGCGACTTCCCTGAGATTCCCGGAGCGTTGATCGAAACCCTACCCGACTCTGGAGCAAAGGTGACGATCACGGATGACAAAGGTATCTTAACCAACGGGAAAATGAGGGCTGAAATCTGGCTGGATGGAACGCTTCATTTCTTCAACGCTGTCTCGGACGCAGTGCTATTGGAAGAGCCTGAGCCAATCTTCAATAAGCCGCCTGCGCGCTGGTATCGGTCACACCACAGCGACCTTTCGAAGATTGACGTGCATTTCCGCGCGCAGCCAAGTGAGCGTATCTTTGGCCTCGGACAGCACCAGCATGGCTTGCTGGACAACAAGGGTAGCGTGATCGACCTGGAACAGCGCAATACCGAAGTTTGCATCCCCTTCTATATCTCCAGTTTGGGCTACGGCTTCCTGTGGAACAACCCCGGTGTAGGGCGGGTTGAACTTGGTATGAACCTAACCCGCTGGGTAATGGAGGCTACACGTGGCATTGACTACTATGTTATTGCGGGCGAGTCGCCCGCCGAAATCCTGGAGAAGTACATCGACGCCACCGGTCACCCCCCGCTCCTGCCCGATTTTGCGCTCGGATTCTGGCAGTCCAAGCTGCGCTACCGGACACAGGATGAACTGCTGAATATTGTACGGGAATACAAGAAGCGCGGTCTGCCGCTGGCTGTTATCGTTTCGGACTATTTTCACTGGCACATGATGGGTGATTGGGCGATGGACCCCCGCGACTGGCCTGATCCTGCCGGGATGGTGAAAGAACTTAAGGAAATGGGCGTGGAATTGATGGTTTCAGTCTGGCCCACGGTCAACGCAACCAACCCAGTCTACAAAGAAATGGCAGATCGTGGCGTTTTCTGGCTGGATGCCGATGAACCCGAACTGATGCCCATGCACGCGGAGAATATCCGGTTTGCGCTGGGCAATGGCCTGGAAGTCATGAATATTTACCCCCTGCTGCACCAGAAGGGCTTTTATGACGGGATGCGGGCAGCGGGTCAGGATGAGATTATCAACCTTTCACGCTCAGCCTGGGCAGGTACACAGCGTTATGGGGCAGCGGTCTGGTCGGGCGACATTCGCTCCCGCTTCGACATCCTGCGTGCGCAGATCCCCGCTGGCCTGAATATCGCCATGAGCGGTATCCCCTGGTGGACGACCGATATTGGCGGGTTTATGGACGGCGACATCCGCACAGACTACTTCAAAGAGTTGATCGTTCGGTGGTTCCAGTACGGCGTTTTCTGTCCGCTTTTCCGCACTCATGGTGTTCGTTTGCCGTTGAATGGGCTGTACGGCGCGCAGTCTAGCGGATCAGACAACGAAATATGGTCCTTTGGTGAGAAGGCATACGAGATTATCTGCCATCTGCTCCACCTGCGTGAACGGCTTAAGCCATACCTGCGCAGCCTTAACCAGGCGGCGCACATCCACGGAATCCCTTCTCCCAACCGCCACAACATGGGTGGAAGCTTGGACAGGGCAGGAATATGAGGGTGGACAGCATTACCAGGCCGAAGCGCCGCTGGAAAGGATTCCTGTTTATTGGCGGAAAGGAAGCCTGTTTGCTTTCGAATTCTAACTTGACGATCTCGTATGGTTAAAAAAACTCATCCGAGCATGTCAAGAATGCTGAAAACTCTTCCTTACTCGGAAACGGACTGAAAAGATCGCGGGTTCGACCATCAATCGAACCCGCACTGCGTGATAAAAGAAAATTCCGCATCATGATGCGGAATTTTCGCTCTAAAAACGATTCGGGAGCGAGAGGGTTCGATACTGCACGTGCTACTTATGATCTGCTTTCAAAATTGATTTTCACATTGCGGTCAAATACTGGCTCGAACAGACAATAGATGCCAAACGTCCTGGCACTCAATCCCATAAATAGTTCGCCGAGCTTGTTCAACTTCCCGATCGAAGATTGCTGTGGACGGGGCAAGTAGCCAGTACGCTACAATCCTTAAGGATCCGCTGTAGATGCCGCAGCCTGAAGATCAGAAAGTAGTCCAGGCATTCCCGACGGACACTCGACAGACAGTCCCAAATTGCGTAAGATAAGGTCAATCACGCTTTGAATGTTGCGAGAAATACCAGTTGACCCAATTGGCAAACCGGATTGTCCGCGGTTACGAATTACGCGAATCGCTAGGCGCAGGCGGGTTTGGTGCCGTTTTTCGGGCCTACCAGCCTGTTGTTGGGCGTGAAGTTGCCGTCAAGATTATTCTGCCGCAGTATGCTAACCAGCCCGACTTTGTGCGCCGTTTCGAGGCCGAAGCGCAACTTGTCGCCCGGCTTGAACATATCCACATCGTGCCATTGTATGACTATTGGCGTGATCCGGGTGGCGCTTATCTAGTCATGCGCTGGCTACAGGGCGGTAGTTTGCGTGCGAAAGTGCGTAACGGTCCGCTCCCACTCTTTGAGATAGCTCGTTTGCTCGACCAAATCGCGTCTGCGCTCGCCTCGGCCCACCGTCACGGCGTAATCCACCGTGACTTGAAACCCGATAATATTCTCCTGGACGACGACGGCAATGCTTACCTTGCTGACTTTGGCATTGCCAAGGAGTTGGGCAAGAAAGCTGATACGGAAGATGGTGAAGGGATCTCCGGCTCGCCTGCCTATCTCTCACCAGAACAGATCACGGGCGATATGCCAACACCGCAGACCGATATTTACAGTTTGGGTGTCACACTTTACGAACTGCTAATAGGCGAAACGCCCTGGCCGCGCCTGTCAGCGGTTGACTTGATCGCCAAACACCTGCATGAACCCCTACCTTCACTACTCCTTCGTAGGCCTGATTTGTCTACAAGGCTGGACGCCGTTATCCAGAAGGCAACGGCCAAGAGTCCCGACCAGCGCTATTCTAATGCCCCCAGTCTGGCAGTAGCCTTCCGTCAGGCCATAGGAGTCAGCCCAGCGGTACCACCGGGTGCAGTTGAAGCAGCTAGCGGTGCTCAAGTTCAGACTCGTCGGGGAGGGACAGCAGTTAATGACAATCAGACAGACCTCAATGCACCAACGATTGTTCCCGGCACACTGTCCGCTATCGAGGATATTGACGGTGCGACAATTACCCCGAAATCGCCGGGAAAAGCGACGAATAGAGAAGTGCCGACGGGCGAACTTGAAAATCCCTATAAGGGTTTGCGGGCTTTCCAGCAGGCGGACGAGGCGGACTTCTTCGGGCGTGGCGCACTTATTCAGCAACTCGTATTGCGGATGGGCCAGGATGCCGAGTTGACGCGGTTTCTGGCCGTTATCGGGCCGAGCGGTAGCGGCAAATCCAGCGTCGTACGGGCTGGGTTGCTCCCCGCGCTGCGCAAAGGTGCGTTGCCTGGTTCGCAGCGGTGGTTGGCCTGCTGCACGCAGTGAATCAGATGCTGCCAGACGAAGGCGGCGAACTGGTGCTCGTGATCGATCAGTTCGAGGAAGTTTTCACATTGTGGGATGATGAAGCCGAACGTGCGTACTTCCTCGACAGCCTTCGAGCCGCTATCACTGATCCGGCTAGCCGTCTGCGGGTAATCGTCACGCTGCGGGCCGACTTTTATGACCGTCCGCTTCTCTATCCTGATTTCGGCAATCTGATCCGCCAGCGAACCGAGGTGGTGTTACCGCTAGCAAACAATGAACTGCGCGAGGCAATAGCTGGACCGGCGAACCGGGTCGGTGTCCACATGGAACCGGGGCTGGTCGAGGCAATTATTAGCGACGTCGGCGAGCAACCGGGTGCGCTGCCGCTGCTGCAATACGCGCTCACGGAGTTGTTCGAGCACCGCAAGGGACATGTGTTGACTCTAGAAGCTTATCATGCTAGTGGTGGCGTGATTGGGGCCTTGGCTCGCCGTGCCGATGAAATTTATAACGAACTGGACATCACAGGACGGGAGATCGCGCGCCAGATGTTCCTGCGCCTGGTAACCATCGGTGAAGGCGCGGGTGATACCCGGCGGCGTGTCTACGTGACTGACTTAACGCCAGTCAATCAAGACCGTTCAAAGATGGACGGTGTTCTCGACGCCTTCAGCAAGTCGCGGTTGCTCACGTTTGACCGAGACTCGGCGACGCGCGCTCCAACCGTCGAAATCGCGCATGAAGCGCTGATCCGCACATGGGATCGGCTAAACGATTGGTTGGCTGAGAGTCGTGAAGAACTGCTTGTTCAGCGCCGTCTGGATATGGCCCTGGGCGATTGGATCGCATCCGGGCGCGAGGCAAGTTTTCTGGCGTCAGGCACACGGCTCGATCAATTTGATCAGTGGGCTAACAAGACAACCCTCGCGCTCAATGAGGACGAACGTGTCTATCTGGATGCCAGTATCGCAGAGCGCCGAGTTCGACAGGCAGCGGAGGAAGCGCGTAAGGCACACGAGGCGATGCTTGAGCGCCGCTCACGAAACCGGCTGCGTGTGCTGGTGCTGGTCCTGTTGGTGGCGACGGTTGGTGCTTTGGGCCTGACAGGACTAGCCGTCAACCAGCAGGAGATCGCCGTAGCTAATGCAGTCACAGCGACAATCGCGCAAGGGCAGGCGCTCAATAATGCGTTTACAGCAGTCGCCAACGCAAATACCGCGACGGTTGCGCAGGGTCAGGCGCTCAATAATGCGGTGACGGCAACTCTTGCCCAGGGTCAAGCAGTTAACAACGCACGCACTGCAATATCCAACGCTTATACTGCTACCGTAGCCCAGGGTCAAGCTATCGCCAATGCGGCCACTGCCCAGTCGAATTTTGTCCGTGCCGAAAGCCAACGGCTGGCCGCAGAAGCCGTGAACGTGATGAATACAGGCGATGCTAACGTCGACCTGGCGGGGCTGCTCAGCATTCAAGCGATGAAGATGACCTACTCGCCACAGGCCGATGCAGCGCTCCTGCGGGCAACAACGCTGGACTACGCACTGCGGTCATTTCCATATGGGCAAACAATGTATTCTTTGAGCTTTTCGCCGGATGGTCGCATCGTAATGACCGGCGGCGAAAAGAAGTTTCTGCGCTTGTGGGACACCTCAAACGGCAAACTCTTGCGCGAACTGAAGCCGCCGGAGGGCGACTCCACTACAATCTGGTCCGCTGTCTTTTCGCCGGATGGCAAGCAGATCCTGACCAGCAGTGAAAGCAACAAGCTGCTCCTATGGGATGTGCAGACTGGTACGCAAATAAGGACTCTACCCGGTGAGATACAGCAGAGCGTGGTGGCCTTTTCGCCGGATGGGCGGTTTGCTCTATTTAGCGGCGCGGATAACACGGTTGTGGTTTGGGATTTGCAGGTTGGCAGACAGTCGGTAAGACTGAGCGGGCACACCGATGAGATCCGGGCTTTGGCCTTCTCACCGGATGGTAAGTCTGTGCTAACGGGTAGCACAGACAAAACGGCAAGAGTATGGGACATGGAGACTGGCAAGCAGCAGCTAGAAGTCAGTGACCCGAGCGCGGGTTTGCTGGCTGTTGGTGCTTCACCGGATGGCAAATACCTTGCAACAAGTGGCTCTGCCCTGATCTTCTGGGATATGGCTACGGGCAACCAGGTTCATGTCTTTGGTGGAGCTGCGCAGTCGATTGCCTTCACACCGGACAGCAAGTACTTGCTAGCCAACACGGGCCTTGCTGGTGGTCAGGTCTGGGATCTTTCGACATGGAAGGTGGTGCGAAACCTTACTGGTCATACGCTGGCTGTCAATATTGTAGCGCTCTCGGCGGATGGTCGTTGGGCATTAACGGGGAGTTGGGACGGTACAGCCCGGCTGTGGGATATGCAACACAGCATTGGTCAAGCGCGGCAATTGCTGGGACACACGGCTAATGTAACTGCCATAGCGTATTCACCGGATGGTAAATATATCCTGACTGGCAGTACCGATACTACTGCCCGCCTATGGAATGCGCAAACTGGCGAGCTTGTGCAAATTCTAAAGGGTCATACCGATGTGGTTTGGGCGGTCCATTTTTCGCCCGATGGTCGTCTGGCATTGACGGGCAGCGCCGACAAAACGGCGCGGCTCTGGGACCTGAGCACAGGCCAGCAAATTCGACAGTTTGAGGGCCATACCGATGAGCTTCGCGGGGCTGCCTTTTCGCCAGACGGCAAACTCATTGTGTCTGGTGGAAATGACCTGACCGTACGACTCTGGGATGTTGAAACAGGCACACAGGTCCGCCAACTTGCCCACTACAATGAGGAAGTGCTGGACGTGACGTTCTCACCGGACGGCAAAACGATTCTGGTGGGTAATCTCGACGGGCATGTCTACCTGCTAGATACAGCGAGCGGCAAGCCGATTAAAGACATCACGGTCTCTACTGCCCATCTGAATGCCGTGTTTGGTGTAGCCTTCTCGCCTGATGGTAAGTCCATTCTTGCTGGAAACCTCGACAAAATTGCGCGCACTTTCGATCTCGCCACAGGAAAACTCACACAGGAGTTCGTCGGTCACAGCGATTATATTATACGGGTTGCCTATTCACCGAACGGAAAATATATCTTAACAGCCAGCGTCGATGGTACAGCGCGGTTGTGGGATGCGATGACGGGCAAGGAATTGCGGCGATACACGCATTCTGTCCAGGTCACTGCCGTATCCTTTTCGCCCGACGGCAAAATGGTATTGACCGGAAGCCGAGACCAATCGGCCCGGCTGTGGGATGTTGATTATCATGATACGATTTCATATTTGTGTTCTCATCTGCTGCGCGATTTGACTCAGGCTGAACGGAGCCAATACGGCATCACAAACCCCAATCCGGTCTGTGATGCCAACTAAAAAATTGTGAGAAGCGACAACTCACCGTTGGCGTGATGTCGCCCGCAAGGGTGCCGTCAGCGTGACCAACGGCAGTTTCTCCCAACGTTCCAGGACTGGGCCTCGCTGCTGTCTGCGTTCCACAATCCGCAGTTGCTGGCGCAGCATAATCTGAATATCTTTTCCCTATCGTCCATGTGACGGATGAGTGCCAACTCCAGTACAACCGACCAGAAGCACACGAGCAACTGAAAAATCATCAGCACTTCGCAGTTCACACCTTTTGAAGGGGCAAGTGCCAAGCATACCTGTTTTGGCGAACTTGGATTGATCGCATTGAGTGAGCCAACCGCAAGCGGACGGTTGCGCTCCTGCGAGCACGGACAAGATTTTTCCGTAGTACAGGGATTTTTCTACGCCTGTTATCGTTCGACTGTTTAACCAGTCAATATCTATGGGCGAGGTCTTTGCGAGCTACGCACACTTCTTCGTTAGTCAACAGGATTTCTGTCACCTAATTTCACATTGGTTCAAAAGTGCCGGGGTTTTGCCGGGATAATGGCAGTCTATTGGCACGACAAAAACGCTGGACATGTTTTAAGATCGCACAAATCACTAGCCGAGTTCGTCAGCAATGTCAAAGGTGACGGAGAACCACCCGACGCTATTTTTTGAC
>WNFI01173317.1_pt1 | contig 13650 bp, 10 predicted proteins | sample 5400471 | NCBI WGS metagenome assembly WNFI01 (sample SAMN13153348, study PRJNA577476) | soil metagenome | isolation source: 100 cm saprolite on Douglas fir-dominated hillslope | place: USA:California | collected 2013-09-17 | reverse complement strand
CCTCCCACCAGTAGGTGCTCGCGATCGGTCCGGCGACCTGAGCGCAGGCGGCCAGCCTGGCTTCCACGACTGCGCGGGCGAGTTCGACCGCCTCCGCGCGGGAATCGGTGGTGGTCTGCACCTGGAGGAACTGCGGCTCGGTGCCCGCCGGACGCCGCTGCGCTGGCATGGCCCGATGGTACGCCCGCCAGGGGTCGTGCACTGCCCTAGCACCGGTAGCCTGTCCGGAATTGTCAGCGCGGCCTGGGCCTACCGACTGATGAGCGCGGCTCGCGACCCGGCACCTGTCGCCATCTCCGCCAAGCCAAGTCACCCAGGAAGTGATGCCTGGCCGGCCAGGCAGCACTTCCCGCTAATCTCTAGTAGTACCCGCCGCCACCCGCCGAGCTCGTGGTCGAGCTCGGAGCCGGGCTAGAGCCAAGCTTGGCGCCGGACGGGGTTGCCGCCCACCACAGGCCGCCGGAGAGATTCTTGCCGTTGCCACTGACCTGACCAGGTGCAGTGTCACCGGCATAGGTGTAGAGCGGGTGCCCGCCGTAGGTGGCCTGCAACTTGCCATCCGACCTCTTGATCGTGCCGAGCGCCATCGTCAGCGAAGCGCCGGACGCAGCCGACGGCTTGCCGATGACCGGCGGCCAGTACGTCGCGCAGATACCGCTACAGTTCGACTTCGTCGGCGTGTCGATCGCGAACCAGTAGAGCGTCTTGCCCTGAGCGTTGACCAGCACCTTGCCCTTGCTCGTGCTCGCAGTCTTGATTACCGCGCCCGAGCTAGTCTGCTGGGTCATGCTCGGGGTGGTCGCTGCGGGAGCGCCGCCGCCGCCTGAACTCGTTGAAGTTGACGCCGTGCTCCCACAGGCAGCGAGCACCGCGACCCCGCCCGCCAGAAGCGGCGCCGCCCACCATCGGTTGCGCATCGCCATATCTCCATTCCGTTTGCTTACTCCGATCGTTCCTACCCCCTGATTACGGCGGACCGACCGGAAACGTTCACTGGGGCTAGCCGGATATGTTCGCGCAGAGCCAGGCCAGCGAGAGCGGATACCGGTACTCGATGGCTGCGTGCGTCGCATCGAACAGCTCAAAGCGGATCACCTCGTCCCGTACACCAGCAACCAGCAGCTTTGCCCGGAGGGCCGCAGCGCCCACATCGAGGAAGTATTCATCTCCGGTGCCCGCATCGATCCAGATCGCCCGCAGCGATCGCAGCGCTTCGGCGTACCGCGGCGCCATCCTGACCGGGTCCCAGTTCAGCCAGCGCTGCCAGACTTCTGCCCGGATTACGCCCGTGCGCGGATCGAATGGCAGTTCGATGGTGCCGTCCTCGTTGGCGGAGAAGGCAGCCGCCACGCCGAGAATCCCGAGAAGCTCGTGGTCAGCTGCCTTAGTAAAGGCGACACGCGAGCCGACTCCGGCGTGGGAGGCCAGCGCGCCGAACAGGTCGGGACGGAGCATCGGGGTGATCATGGCGCCGAACCCGCCGCTCGACTTACCCATGATCGCCCGGTGCTCCGGGCCAGCCTGCGTCCGGTAGTGGTCATCTACCCAAGGCAACACCTCCTGGCACAGGTAGGAGTGATACCGACCGGTGCCCGGCGAGTCCACGAACTGGCTGCCGCCGTAGCTGGTCCAGGCGTCCACGAAGACCACGATGGTTAGCGGCGCCTGCCCGGAAGCGAACACCTGGTCGGCCGTCTCGGTGAAGGGCTGCCGGAACGGGGACCTGTTGTGCCACATCGCCAGATGCCCGGTAAAACCCTGGATGACGTAAACGGCGGGGTACCTGCGGGCGTGGTCGTCGGCGTATCCGGGCGGCGCATAGACCCACAGCGGCCGCCGGTGCGGATCACCGAGCGGGTTGTCGCGCAGCAGTTCGCTGTCAATCACGTGCTCGGTGAGCGTGCCGGCGAGCTCGGCTGACCAGGGAAGCACGGCACCTCTCCTAGTGATCCGAGAACCAGAGGCTGATTTCCTGGCGGCGAATAGGGGCGCAGCCCCGTGCGTTCCATCAGATCACTGGCGGCTGCGGCGAGCGCAACTGACCCTGGCGCGCAAGCGTCCACCGGGCATTCACTGCCTCGCAACCAGACAACGATGCGCAAACGTGCTCTGGCGACATACCGTCAGATGGTGACAGCCGCAGCCGCAGTACCAGGGCCAACGCCGGACCTCGCGGAACAGCGACTAGCGCGGGCCATCCGTGAGCTGGCCCGGTCGAGCGCGGCAGAGCCGGGCCGGACCGGCCTTGCGGACACCGGCCTTGCGGACACCGGCCTTGCGGACACGGGTCCTGCGGAAGCACGGCCGGTCCGGCCCGGCTCGGGGCTGTCGGTGGGCCGGTGCCTGGACCTCTTCGGCGCGCAGCTGGCCAGCAGGCACCTCGACCTGGCCGCCCGGTGGCTGCGTAGCCGCGGTATCGGGTACTACACGATCGGCTCGTCCGGGCACGAGGGCAACGCCGCCATCGCGGCCGCGGTCAGGCTCACCGACCCGGCCCTGCTCCACTACCGGTCAGGGGCCTTCTACCTGGTCCGGGCAGCCCAGGCGACCCCGCCCCGTGATGGTGCCGCTGACGTGCTGCTCGGCCTGATGGCCGCGTCCGCCGAACCGATCGCCGGCGGCCGGCACAAAGTCTTCGGCCACCCGGAACTGCACGTGATCCCGCAGACCTCGACGATCGCCTCGCACCTGCCCAGGGCGATGGGCCTGGCGTTCTCGCTGGCCAGGGCGGCCAAGCTCGGCGTCGAGACGCCGTGGCCGCATGACAGCATCGTGGTCTGCAGCTTCGGCGACGCTTCGGTGAATCATTCGACCGCCGCCGGCGCCATAAACGCGGCGTCCTACTCCGCCTACCAGGGCCTGCCGATGCCGCTGCTGCTTGTCTGCGAGGACAACGGCCTCGGCATCAGCGTCCGGACACCGGCGGGCTGGATCGAGACGGTTGCAGCCAGGCCGCGGCTGAAATATTTCAGCGCCGACGGCGCGGACCTCGCCGCGGTGTACGACGTGGCTGCGGAGGCGGCTAATTGGGTCCGCGACCGGCGCTCGCCGGCGTTCCTGCACGTACACATGGTTCGGCTGGGCGGGCATGCCGGCACCGACGTGGAGTCCGCATACAGGTCGCCCAGCCAGATCGCCGCTGACACAGAACGGGACCCGATCCTCGGCACTGCGCGGCTGCTGGTGCCCCGCCGGCCCGCCACCGTGGCGGCGAACCTGGCCGCACGGGCCAGGCACGCTGACAACTGGCCGCGGCACAAGGTGTTCGGCACCCAGCTGCCAGAGGACGAGGGCCCGCTGACGCTGGCCCAGTCGATCAACCGCACGCTGGCTGACGCGATGGCCGATCGGCCGGGCATGCTCGTATTCGGTGAGGACGTCGCCCGCAAGGGCGGGGTCTACGGACTGACCAAGGGCCTGCTGAAGTCCTTTGGCTCCGGCCGGGTCTTCGACTCGGTGCTTGACGAGCAGTCGATACTCGGCCTGGCCCTGGGCGCCGGGCTAGCCGGCCTGCTGCCGGTCCCGGAGATCCAGTACCTGGCCTACCTCCACAACGCGATCGACCAGATCCGAGGCGAGGCGGCTACCCTGTCGTTCTTCTCGCGTACTCAGTACCGCAACCCGATGGTGCTCCGCGTTCCCGGCCTTGCCTACCAGCAGGGCTTCGGCGGCCACTTCCACAATGACAACGGGCTCGCTGCGCTGCGCGACATCCCCGGCCTGATCGTGGCCTGCCCGGCCAGGCCGGACGACGCGGCCGGCCTGCTGCGCAGCTGCCTGGGCGCCGCGGAAATCGATGGCAGCGTCAGCGTTTTCCTCGAGCCTATTGCGCTCTATCACGAGCGTGACTTGTACGAGCCCGGCGATGGCGGCTGGCTAGCGAGATATGAGCCGCCTGCCCGGTGGTCGGCCGCGCACGTGCCGCTCGGCCGAGCCCGCTCGTACGGCCGTGGCAGGGACATGACCATCATTTCCTTCGGCAACGGGGTCCGGATGAGCTTGCGGGCCGCCCGCACGCTCGCCGCCGACGGGGTCGGCTGCCGCGTCCTCGACCTGCGCTGGCTTGCCCCGTTGCCGTTCGAGGACCTGCTCCGCGCCGCCGCGGCCACCGGGCGGGTGCTCATCGCCGACGAGACGCGGCGGACGGGCGGCGTGTCCGAGAGCGTCATCACCACCCTGGTCGACGCCGGCTTCACCGGCCGGATGGCTAGGGTAGCCAGCGAGGATAGCTTCATCCCGCTCGGGGACGCGGCGTCCACAGTGCTGCTGTCAGAGTCTGACATCGTGGATGCGGCCCGTGACCTTCTCCAATAACCGCAGGTCAGAGCCGCAGCCCGGCCTTAGCAGGCCAGAAGCACGGCGGACGGCCAGTCATCTTCCGGTAGCCTGAGGGGCGCAGAGGCCCGATATGCCCCCGCAGCCGCCGGAGCGGCGCCGCGTCGATCCGCGCTCCGTATAGCGTGGCTGCCTAGGGCCGCCCGTGCGAAGGCTGCTTGCCCGCCGTAGAAAGGCGCTAGGCACAGCGGCCCAGAGACGGAGGTGACGGTGAGTCGGCTGTCAGTGCTTGTGCATCCCGCCAAGCCCGCCGACGAGCGGCCTGCGCGGAGACGGCTGAGCATCAGCTGGCTTGTCGTCCTTTGCTACCTGCTTGCCGCCTACGCTGTGACCTGGCATTTCTGGCCGGACCCCGCGGGGCGGGTACCGGACACGTCAGGACCGGCCGGAGTCTCGAACGACGTCTACCTCAGTGCCTGGTCGCTGCGGTACGCGGCTGCCGCGCTCGCGCATGGCCATCTCCCCGCGCTGACGACCACAGCGCTGAATTGGCCCCAGGGCGTGAACCTGATGTGGAACACGTCGATGCTGCTGCCCGCGGTGGTGCTTACTCCGGTAACGCTGCTGGCCGGACCTACGGTCAGCCTCAACATCCTGCTTGTTGTCGGCTTCGCCGGCTCGGCGACGGCGATGTATTTCGTGTTGCGCCGCTGGGGGGCCAGCTACGTCGCGGCGGGCCTCGCGGGGGCGTTCTACGGGTTCTCCCCTGCCATGCGGATCGCCGCGGAGGCGCATTACCACCTCCAACTCGCTATTTTGCCGCCGCTGATCATCGACGCCGTGCTGCGACTCGTGACGGGTCGTGGCCGCCCCGTTCGCACCGGGATTGTGCTGGGGCTACTGGTCGCCGCCCAGCTCTTCATCGCGGAGGAACTACTCTTCGAGACGGTTCTGGCCGGGCTGATCATCATCGTGGCCCTGGCCGCAAGCAAGCCTGCCGCCATCCGCAGGGCGTTGAAGCCGACCGCCGCGGGACTCGGCATCGCGGTGGCGGTCTGCGGGGCCATCTGCGGTTACGCGCTGTATGCCCAGCTGCGCGGCCCGCTGACCGAGACTGGCAGTCCATGGCATGTGACCAGGTACGGAAACGACCCCGCTGACTTCGTCGCCGCACCCGCTAGCGCGCTGGTGCACGGCTCGCATTTCGCCAACTACCTCATCGCATCGGGCCAGCGCGAGGTCGAGTACTTCGGCTACCTCGGCTGGCCGATGCTCGTCCTGCCACTCGTCATCACCGTCGTGTTCTGGCGGGACCTCAGGATCCGCATCGCCGGGGTCACTTTTGTGGTACTCGAGCTGCTGAGCGTCGGCGGCCACCCCGTCAACCTCGGGCCGTGGCACATTCAGGCGCACGTCCTGCCGTGGTACTGGCTGCAGGGCCTGCCCGTGCTCAACCAGGCCCTGCCGAACCGACTGTCGCTGCTCGCCGACGGGGCAGCCGCCGCGCTACTCGCCTTTGCCGGCGACCGGATCTGGACGGCACTTAGGGCTAACCACGGCTGGCGCAAGCCAGCACTGACCGCGCTGGCCGCGGCCGCCCTGGTGGCAGCCATCGTGCCGGTGCTGCCTGCTCCCGTCGAGGCAGCCTCTGCCCAGAAGGTGTCGGCAAGCTGGACCGACGTGATGAAGGGCCTTCATTTGAAGCCGGGCGCCGCGGTTCTGGTGCTGCCGCTTAAAGGCGCCCTCACGATGGAACTGCAGGCAATCAGCGATGAGAACATCTCCGTGGTCGGTGGCTACTGCATCGCCCCGGACCCGACCGGGCATGCCGCGCCTTGCGAGACCAAGCAGCTTCTTAGACCCGACCAGCAGACAACCCAGCTCCGTATGACCAAGCTCGCTGCTGGCCAGCACGTGTACCCCTCGACCATGACAATGGCTCTGGCCATGGGCGCCTGGCGGCCGAGCGCTATCATCACCACAGTCGGTGGGAAGAGCCTGCTCGGGCGCTACCTGCTCCACTTCTTCGGTCCGCCCACTGCACATCACGGCGCCGTGCTCGGCTGGCGGATAGACCGGGTGGCCCTGGAAGCGCTGTCCGAGGCATACGGCGGATCGCCATTCTCGGGCTAGCCGCGTTCGAAGCACTGCCTGCGGGGTAAACCCGCCTGGTTGGAGGTGACGGGTGAAGCTCCGCTGGCTGATCCCGATGGCCTACTTGCTGGGCGCGGTAGCTGTTACGTTCCCGCTGTGGGTCCACCCGGCGGGCCGGGTGCCAACATACGGCGCCGGTCCCGAGCCAGACGTGGTGCTCAACCTCTGGTTTATGCGCTACATCGGCACTGCGGTGTCGCACGGCCACTTGCCCGCCCTCGTGACGACCTCGCTGAATTGGCCGCACGGCGTCAACATGATGTGGAACACCTCCCTGCTGCTGCCTGGGTTAATACTCGCCCCAGTGACGCTGCTGTCCGGCCCGGCGACCAGCCTCGTGGTTCTGCTTGCCGCCGGGTTCTTCCTTTCCGCCATCAGCATGTACCTGGTTCTGCGCCGGTGGGAGGCCAGCGTCGGGGCCGCCTTCATCGGCGGAGCGTTCTACGGCTTCTCGCCCGCTATCCGCATGGCCGCGATCGACCATTACCACCTTCAGTTCGCCGCCTTGTCTCCGCTGATCATCGATGCCGTGTTGCGGCTTGTCACTGGCCGGGGCCAGCCGGTGCGAACCGGCATCTGGCTCGGCTTGCTAGCCTCGGCGCAGCTCTTCACTGCCGAGGAACCGCTGGTCGACGCGGCCGTTGCCGCCGCAGTACTGATCATCGTGTTGGCCATTGGCAACCGTTCCCGCATCCGCGCCGCGGTCAGGCCCGCCGTCACTGGCTTCGGTGTAGCCGTAGCTGTGGCGCTGCTGATCTGCGGCCGGGCGCTGTGGGTCCAGTTCGCCGGACCGGTGACCGAGCACGGCAGCCCTTGGCACGTGTCGAAGTACGGCAACACGCTCGGCGACTTTGTGTCGGCACCCGCAGGCATGCTGGTCCACGGCCGGCACGCGCTGGGCGGTGCGGCCTCGGCCGAGGATCTGGCTTACCTCGGCTGGCCACTGCTCATCGTGCTAGCGGCAGCGACCATCTACTTCTGGCGCGACGGCCGGATCAGGTTCGCCGGAGCCTCATTCTTCCTGCTCGAGTTGCTCAGCCTCGGCGGCAACAACTTTCGCATTGGCTCGTGGCGCCCCCCCGCCGCCGCGCTGCCCTGGCACTGGATAGCCCAACTGCCGCTGCTCGACCAGGTACTGCCGAACCGGCTCTCCATCCTGGCCGACGCGGCCGCCGCCGCCCTCCTCGCCTTCGCCATCGACCAGGTGCGATTGGCAATGCCGGCCGGGCGCCTCCGGCTGCTGGTGCCTGCTGATGCAATGGCAGGCGATGGGCGGCGAACCTATCTCGATAGTGGGCGGTTTCTGCATCACGTCCGCACCGAGCGGAAACGCCGTCGACCTGCCAACCGGTGCCGCCGCGGAATGCGGTACGGTTCGCACGCTGACCGACGACCAGCGCACCACAGCCAGCTATCTCAACCTGCTCGCCGAAGGTTCGATCCCCACAGGCCCGCGCCGCGCCGTGCTCGCAACAGCGATGAACCAATGGCGTCCGGCAGCGGTGATCGCGACCGACGGCGACACGGGCAGATTCACGCGTTACCTGCAGACCTTCTTCGGGCCGCCCGATGCCCGCAGCGGTCAGGTGCTCGGCTGGCGGCTAGAGACCTCAGGGATGAGGACCGGGATCGCTTCATGTTCGTTCCCGGAGCGGGCGAAAGATACCCTCAGCCGTTGCCCGACTGCTGGCTCTACGGACAGGCCGACGAGCTCAGACCACCACCATGGCCCTTCGTCCAGTTCCGCGATCACCAGGATGGTGCGGACGCCAGCCTGACCCCAGGTCACCGCCCAGCTGACGAGGGTGGCTCCGCCCGATGCCGGTTCCCAGCACAGCTCGGTTGCCGCGCAGGTGGTGCACTGCGCCGCCGCGGGTTCGCTGTAGTGGCCATCGGGACAGCGACGGAGCAGGAACTGGCCGGCCGCGGTGCCGTCGAAGAAGGCGGCAGTCGCGTCGTCGCGTTCCACCGGACCGACGGTCATGACGCAGCCTCGGTGCCCAGCACTAGCGTCGAGTGATGATCAAGGACGCCCCCGTTCCCGGAAACGAGGGCGACATCGTGCGCCTCCGCCTGCCGGGCCCCGCCCTGGCCACGGACCTGGATGATGGCTTCGGACAAGGGAGTCATGCCCCACATGTAGTAGCCAGACAGCTGGCCGCCGCCCGTATTCAGCTTGAGCTTGCCGTCCAGGACGCCGCTGGCGACGAACGGGCCGCCTTCGCCCTTGCCGCACAACCCGTAGTCCTCCAGCGTGATCAGGACGGTGAAGGTGTAGCAGTCGTACAGCTCCAGGATGTCCACGTCGGTCACGTTCAGACCGGCCATGGCCAGCGCCGCGGGCCCCGCTTCAGCGGCGCCGGAGACGAGCCCGAAGTCCGGGTTACGCCGCAGGTAGCGGCCCGGGTGCGACTGCGCCCAGCCCAGGACATGCACCGGCGGCTGGGCAACTGCCCGGTCAGCAACGATGACGGCGATGCCGCCGTTGGAGACCAGGCAGCAGTCGAGCAGGTGAAACGGCTCGACGATCCACCGGGACGCCTGATGGTCGGCCAGCGTGATGGGCTCGCGCATCTGCGCGGCCGGATTCATGCTGGCCCAGGCGCGCTGCGCGACGGCGATGTGCCCGAGCTGCTCGCTCGTCGTCCCGTAACGTTCCATATGCCGCCGAGCCGCCAGCGCGTACATCGGGTTAGCGCCGATTACACCGCTCGCGCCGAGCAGGCCCCACCAGCCGGCCGGCGCGCGCCTTCCATAGACCGCGCCGGCGCCGCGTTCGGGCCGCAACGGGCTGTCGGCAAACACGCAGGCGACGACGCTGGCCATGCCGGACCGCACCGCCATCGACGCGACCTGCACCATGGCGCCGGCCGTCGAGCCGTACGCCTGCATATGCGAAAGCAGCCGGAGGTCGGTCAGACCAAGGTCGCGCTGCAAATCGACCGAGATCCCGCCGGTCACCCCGGACGAGGTCAGCAGTCCGTCCACGTCCGCCAGCCGCAACCCGGCGTCGGCGACCGCGAGCCTGACCGCCGCGGCCGCGAACTGGGCCGACGTCTGGCCGTAGACCTTGCCGAGGTCTGTCATGCCGAGGCCTGCGATCACGGGGCGGCGGGTTGTCACAACCGCATCATCGCAGCAGCGACGACCTGCGCAACAGGGCCGGGCCAGCCGGCTCGCGGCTTGCTGCGGCGGCTGCCGGCAACCCAGCGCGGCCGACTATTGTCTGCAGGTATGAGCCAGAACATCACCGGCGGGCCGTCCCTGCCGCAGATCCGCAACCTCGTTACCGAGATACCCGGGCCGCAGTCGCGAGAGCTGTTCGAGCGGCGCCAGCGCAGCGTGGCCCGCGGTCTCAGCCATGTGCTTCCGGTGTTCGTGACGGCGGCGGGGGGCGGCGTCATGGTGGACGTCGACGGCAATTCGCTGATCGATTTCGGCTCGGGCATCGCGGTCACCTCGGTGGGCAACAGCGCCGACCTGGTCGTCGACCGTGTGACTGAGCAGGTAGCGCAGTTCACCCACACCTGTTTCATGGTCGCCCCCTACCAGGGTTACGTGGAGGTATGCGAGCAGCTCAACAAGCGGACGCCGGGGAACCACGAGAAGCGCTCGGCTCTGTTCAACTCAGGCGCGGAGGCCGTCGAGAACGCCGTGAAGATTGCCAGGCACGCCACCGGGCGGGATGCGGTCGTGGTCTTCGACCACGCCTACCACGGCCGGACGAACCTGACCATGGCGATGACCGCGAAGAACATGCCGTACAAGGAAGGGTTCGGCCCGTTCGCCGGCGAGGTGTACCGGATGCCGATGGCCTACCCCTTCCGCTGGCCAGGCGGCCCCGCTGCGTGCCGGACCGAGGCCCTGGATGTGGTAAAGAACCTCATCCACTCCCAGGTGGGCGAGGAGAACATCGCGGCCGTTGTGATCGAGCCGATCCAGGGCGAAGGCGGGTTCATCGTGCCACCCGACGGGTTCCTGCCTGGCCTGGCCGAGTTCTGCCAGGCCAACGGCATCGTGTTCGTCGCCGACGAGATCCAGTCCGGTTTCTGCCGCACCGGCGACTGGTTCGCGTGCGAGTACGAGAGCGTCGTGCCTGACCTCATTACCACCGCCAAGGGCATCGCGGGCGGCCTGCCGCTGGCCGGCGTCACCGGCCGGGCCGAGCTGATGGACGCGGTCCATCCTGGCGGCCTCGGCGGCACCTACGGCGGCAACCCCGTCGCCTGCGCAGCCGCGCTGGGCGCGATCGAGACAATGGAGAAGGAAGACCTGGCCGGAGCGGCCAGGACGATCGAGACGATCATGCTGCCGCGGCTGCGTGCGTTGGCGCAGTCACACCCGGTCATCGGCGACATCCGCGGCCGGGGCGCCATGATCGCAGTCGAGCTCATCAAGCCCGGCACTACCGAGCCCGACGCGACCGCGGCGGCCACGGTGGCCAAGACCTGTCACGCTAACGGAATGATCATCTTGACCTGCGGAACCTACGGCAACGTGCTGCGTTTCCTGCCGCCGCTGGTCATCGGTCAGCCTCTGCTGAACGAGGGCCTGGACATCCTGGCGGACGCCTTCGGCGCGGTCTAGGCGCGCGGTACCTCTAAGAGTGCGGTACCTCTAAGAGTGCAGTACCTCTAAGAGTGCAGTACCTCTAAGAGTGCAGTACCTCGGCGCTGTGGCAGAAGTGGACCCGGTCCGGAGCTGCCGAGCGTAGCCGGCTGAGGGAGTCTTGCCACGCAACCACGTCGCTGGCTTGTCCCTCCGGCAGATCAGTGTTGGGGTCCAGGTACAGACGAGGCTGGTAGGCGGCATCGCCTATCAGCACGTCACTCTGGCCGTCGGCCGACTGGACCAGAACCGACTGGTGCCCGACCGTGTGGCCCGGCGTCGCCATGGCCTGCAGGCCCGGCAGGATCTCGGTGTCGCCGTCGAGCAGCTCGAACTTGGCGTTCATGAAGTCGAACCAGTCGACGAGCTTCGGCGACTCCTGCCGGGCCCTGGTCAGCTCGGATCGCTGTATGTAGAAGGCCGCATGCTTGAACACCGCATTCTGACCGCAGTGGTCAAAGTGCAAGTGCGTGTTGATCACCAGGCCGATGTCACCCGGCGTCATGCCCCGTTCGTCCAGCGCGTCGGCGACCGAGCGGTTGACCACCCGCCAGTCATCCAGCCACCGCTGCGGCCCGCCGACACCGGTATCCACCAGCGCCGCGCCGCCGGGAAACGTAACCACGAATCCGTGCACGGGCCAGGTCAGGCCGTCCACGCCGCGCAGGTCGGCCAGGTGCAGCCGCATCACTTCGAGCGACATGACTCACCGCTTCCCGAGTTGGTCCTTGATCGCAGATCGTATCGGTCGCGGCGGCCGCCCGGTCCAACGGGCTGAACGCTTGTTACGGCAGTGTTTGCGACATCTTGTCGCCAACGCTATTGAGTGAGGCATTCATGAGTACTCTTCGAGTGCGCCGAATCGTGGCAATTGCGGGCGCTGGCCTGTGCGTGGCGGCAGGGACTGTGCCCGCGGCTTATGCGGCACCTTCGTCGCCACCGACGTGGCGCATCTCGAAGATCCTCAATATGAAGTACTACGCCGACCTGCTCACGCTAACGGCCACGGGCAGGCACGATGCGTGGACCTTCGGACAGAACAGCTCCGGCAAAACCGTCGCGCTGCACTGGGGTTACCTGGACTACGGCGCATGTTGCGGGCGCGTTCACTCGGCCGGGTTTCGTCTCCGCTACCAGCCCGCGCAATGTCTGGGTCGGCGGCAGCGAGTGCGGCGGCGGACCGCCAGGCCCGAGCGTCACCGCCGCTTACGTCGCCCGCTACAACGGCCATACGTGGACCACGACTAGGTGGAAGACCACCGCTTACTGCAGGGCCGCACTGGTAACCACAGGTCCGAAGAATGGCTGGCTGCTCGGCAACAACCAGGCGCTGCATTTCACCGGTAAGCAATGGCGCAAGGTCTCAATTGCGAACCTGGGCCAGGTCCTCGCAGCAACGGCCGTCTCCGCCAACGACATCTGGACCATCGGCGGCCGCTTCAACGCGCTGCACCTGGCCAAGAGCAAGGCGTTCCTCACTCACTACAACGGTCGCGGCTGGCGCGAGGTCGCGCTGCCGGCGATCAAGCTGCCGAAATACGGTTACATTTACCCGCCCGACATCGAGGCGGCGAGCGCGAACAGCGTCTGGGCCGCCGCAACCGTCTTTCCGATGGGCCGCAGCAACCGTCTTTCCGACCGCGTCCCACTCGGTCTTGCTGCACTGGAATGGCAGCCGCTGGCAGTCGATATCGCTGCCGGCCACACCCGACCAACTGCTGCAGGTAACGCCGGACGGCAACGGGGTGTCTGGGCAATTATGTTCCAGTCAGTCACCGGCGAGTACAAGTTCGCGCACTACTCTGGGGGCAGCTGGACATTCGACGCTGTCCCGACCGCTGGCTTGCCCGCATTTGGCAGTTCGGCGACGTTCGATGTCTATGCCATCTCCCGGATCCCTGGCACACGGTCCATGCTCGGCACTGGTGACGTTTTTTACTATGACGCGAAGAATGTTAACCGCCAGTACTCGCTGATATTCAGGTACGGGCCCTAACCGACGGCCGGGAAACGTGCATCCCCGTCCTGCGGCTCCTCCTTTCGAGATGACCCAACCAGGAGGAACCGTGCGTGAGTTGAGGGTCGACATGTTCAGCACCGTTGACGGGTACGCCAACGGCACGATGCTGCGGCTGACTCTAGTGGAGCGAGCGGTAGCCGCTCCTTATACGGTCCTGGGGTGGAACGTCGTGGACATCGTGTCAATGACGGACCAACTCACTGCGCGGGGAGTGCTCTTCACGCGGTACGAGGGAATGGGACAGGACGAGCGCGGCATTTGGACAGCCCCAGGAGGCGCGAAGATCGCCTGGTTCCTCGACCCCGACGGGAACAACCTGTCCCTGACTGAATTCGCGGCCCCGCCGGAGGCGCTTGCCGCAGCGACCCTGAGCCGCGGGACACCTGCCAAGCGAGCGCGTATCATGCGGCGATGGGTGGGGCGTGGCTATGCAGGGTGATGTCGCCGAGGGTGGCGGTGGTGGTGCCGTCGGGGTTGAGGACGAGTTTCCAGCCCCACCGATGGACGGCCACCAAATGATGGAAGGGACACAACAAGCAGCAGTTATCGATGCTGGTGGTGCCGCCTTCGGACCGGGGGACCACATGATGGAC
>WNFI01707631.1_pt1 | contig 13652 bp, 10 predicted proteins | sample 5400471 | NCBI WGS metagenome assembly WNFI01 (sample SAMN13153348, study PRJNA577476) | soil metagenome | isolation source: 100 cm saprolite on Douglas fir-dominated hillslope | place: USA:California | collected 2013-09-17 | reverse complement strand
GGCGGTTCCAGATCGCGGGAATCGGCGAAAGCCATGGCAGCCGTCCCGGCGGGCGCTAGCGGCCGCCGCCGCCCAGCGACAGCAGCGCCGCGCGGTCGACCTTGCCGCGCGGGGTGCGGGGCAGCGCCGGCAGCAGGATCAGGCTGCGCGGCACCTTGTGCGACGCCAGGTGCTCGCGGCACCAGGCGAGCACCTCCTCGCGGCTGAGCCGCCCGGAGCTGCAGGCGACGACCGCGCGCAGCACCTCGCCGCAGCGATCGGGCACCGGCACACCCAGCACGGCCACCTCGTCGACCCCGGCCAGACCGGCCAGGACGCCCTCGACCTCCAGCGGGTTCACCTTCTTGCCCTTGATGTTCACGACGCCGTCCTGGCGCCCGATCAGCACCAGCTCGCCGTCCCGCCACCTGCCGCGATCGCCGGCGACGAAACGCCCGCCGCCAAGGCGTGGATCCGGCTCCGGCACATAGGCTTCGGCGACCGCCGGCGAATGGACGACGATCGTGCCGCCGGCGCTTTCGCCGTTGCCGCCGGCGCCGGAACCGTCTCCGCCGCCCGCGCCGCCGGCGGGCTGCAGCGACCTCAGGGAAGTGTCGGTCTCGCCAAGGGGCGAGCCGACCTCGACCGCGACGCCCTCGACCGGAGCGCCGACGCTGCCCCGCTCCGCCGCCCCGCCCTCGCGGTCGTAGCAGATGCCGCCGCACTCGCTGGCGCCATAGAAGACGTGCACCGGCAGTCCGTAGACCTCGCGGAAGCCGGCGGCGGTGCCCGCCGAGAGCGGCGCCCCGGCGGCGATCACCAGCCGCAGGCTCGGCGGCCTGCTCGGCGCTTGCGACAGCCGCAGCAGGGCGTCGAGATAGGCCGGCACGGTCGGCAGCACCGTGGCCCCCAGGCGCTCGGCGGCTGCGAAAGGCCCGAACAGGCCGCCGTCCTCCGGCAGCACCAGGGGCGTGCCGCGCACCAGGGCCGGCATGACGAGGCTCGAGAGGCCGTACGAGTGCGACATCGGGATGGCCGCCAGCAGCCGATCGTCGGGGCGCAGGCCCATCGTGCGCGCCAGGGCCGCGTCGTCCGCCAGCAGCGCCGCGGCCGACGTGGCGATGCCGCGCGGCGCACCGGTGGAGCCGGAGGTCAGCTTCACCACGGCGATGCCGGGCAGGTGCAGGACCTTCTCCGAGCCGGCGCCCGGCAGCCGGCTGGCCTCCCAGTCGTCGCCGGCGGCGGGCCAGGATCCGCGGCAGCGCAGCAAGGCCGAAGCCCCGACCGCCCGCGCCACCCGCCAGGCTTCGGCGGCCGGCGCCTGGCCGTCGAGGAGCAAGGCGGCCAGGCCGGCGCGGCGCAGGGCGACCAGGGAGGCGAGCAGGCCGGGGCCGTTGGCTGCCGCGACGGCGACCAGCGCCCCCGGCGGCAGCGGTCGCTCGGCGTCCAGCCGGCGCCGCGCGGCCAGGGCGAGCGAGTCGACGTCGTCCACCGTCGCCCGCCGCGACCCCGCCAGCACCAGCGGCGCCAGCGGCTGGCGTCTGGCCAGCCGCTCGAAAGCCTGCAGCAGAGGATCGCGCGGGCGCCGCCGCGGACGGGCACGATCGCTCTCGTGCCCGCGCGGGGTGCTCGGCGTCGGGGCCTGGATCAACGTACGTCGTCTCCGATCGAGGGGTCGAAGGACAGATCCTAACATCGCGCCGATCCCGCCGGGGCGGCCACGCCAGCCACGCCCGGGATTGCCAGCACCGGACGGTCAAGGTAGCATGACCGCTCGGCGCCTGGACAGACGCGGGATCGGCAGGCACGGAGAATGCACCTGGGGTCGCCGGCACGGGCATGCCGGCGGGCCGGTCTCCCTGGGCGGGCGGGTCTCAGGAGCGGAGTCGAGCTCGCGGGCGAACGCGCCCAGGCCTCGATGAGCCGGTGAGTCGTTGATATGAGCACTTTTGAAGCCGAACCACAGCCTCGGGCACAGACCCGGCCCGCCGCCGCGGCACCCCAGGAGGCCGAGCCCGTGCCCGCGATGTCCCCAGTGCCCCCCGTGCCCCCGCTGTCCCCGATGCCCCCGATGGCGGACGTCCGCGACGTCGCCCAGCGGGTGAAACGCCTGATCGTCGACAACCTCCACCTTGACGGGATGACGCCCGAGATGATCGACGAGCAGGAACCGCTGTTCGGCGAGGGCCTGGGACTCGACTCCGTCGACGCTCTCGAGCTGGTGGTGGCGGTGGAGAAGGAGTTCGGCATCAGGATCAAGAGCAACGAGATCGGCCGTGAGGTGTTCTCCTCGGTCGCCAGCTTGTCGCGGTTCATCGCCGGCCGCGTCTGACGCTTCCCATGCCCCCGGCGGCGAGCCCCGCCACTGCCGCTCACCCCGCGACCCGCCGCGTCGTGGTGAGCGGCGTGGGCGCGGTGAGCGGCTTCGGGTGGGGCGTCGAGGCGCTCTGGCAGGGGCTGCGCGCCGGCGCCACCGCCGTCCGTCCGTTGGGCCGCTTCGACTCCTCCGGTCACCGCACCCATCTCGCTGCCGAGGTGCCGCCGTCCGCGGCGCCGCAAAGCCAGCGGGCGTCGCGGCAGCTGAGCATGGCGGACCGCTTCGCGCTCGCCGCCGCCGCCGAGGCGCTGTCGGGCGCCGGCCTCGGCGACTCGCTGCCCGGGCTCCCGGAGGGTGCGAGCGGGGTTTTCTTCGGCAGCAGCACCGGCGGCATGTGGGAGAGCGAGGAGCTCGTCGCCGGCCTGCTCGCCGGCCGGCGCCGCCGCACGCTGCATGCTCTCGCCTCGCAGCAGGTGAACGGACCGGGCGACGCCGTCGCCCGCCGGCCGGATTCAACGCGCTGCGCTCGATCGACGAGGCGCCCTGCCGGCCCTTCCGCGCCGGGCGCGCCGGCATGTCGCTCGGCGAGGGCGCCGCGGTGCTGGTGCTCGAGCCGCTCGAGCGCGTCCTGGCGCGGGGCGTCGAGCCGCTCGCCGAGCTGGCCGGCGCCGGCTGCGCCTGCGACGCCTTCCACATGACCGCACCGGACCCGGCGGGGGCCGGCGCGTCGGAAGCGATCGCCGCCGCCCTCGCGGACGCCGGCGTCGGACCGGAGGAGGTCGATTTCGTCAACGCCCATGCCACCGGCACGCCGCTCAACGACGTCGCCGAATGGCGCGCCATCGAGCGCGTCTTCGGCGAGCGCGCCCGCCGTCTCCCATTGAGCGCCACCAAGGCGGGCGTCGGCCACCTGCTGGGCTCCGCCGGCGCGATCGAGGCCGTGGTGACCGTGCTCTCGCTGAGCCGCGGCGAGCTCCATCCGGTTGCCGCGACCGGCGAGCCGATGGACGCCGAGTGCGCCGCCGCCCTGGTCGTCGGCGAGCCGCAGCCGCTGGCCGCGGCGCGTACCGGGGTGTCGCTGAGCCTGGCGTTCGGCGGCGCCAACGCCGCGCTGCTGTTCAGCCGCCCGCCGGTCCCCCGACCTTGAAACGCGAGGTCGTCGTCACCGCGCTCGGCACCGCCGGCGCCTACGGCTGCGGCCGCGCCGCACTGGAGCGGGCCCTCGCCGCCGGGACGCCGCCGTCGCCTGCCGAGATCGACCGCGCCGCCGGCTATCACCGAGCGCGCGGGGCGCGCCGCGCGCTGCTCACGCCCCTCGTCTCGCTCACTCCCTGGCTGCCGCCCGCCGAGGCGCGGCGCATGAGCCCGCCGTCGCGGCTGGCGGTCGCCGCGACCCGAATGGCGCTCGCCGGGTGCGGGCTCGAGCCGGCGCAGCTGTCGGGACCCGGCACGGCGGTGGTGGTCGCCACTGCCTTCGGCGCGTCCTCTTTCTCGGAGGCGCTGCTGCGCCAGATCCTGCTCGAGGGGCCGGAGTCCGCGTCGCCCTACTTCTTCACCGAAAGCGTTGCCAACGCCGCCGCCGCCCAGATCGCCATCGCCTGCGGCGCGCGCGGCGCCAACGTCACGCTCTGCCAGCGCGAGGCGGGCGCCCTGCTGGCGGTGGCGAGCGCCGCCGGCGCGGTGGCGGCCGGGCGCGCCGAGCGCGCGCTGGCCGGCGCGGTGGACGACGTCTCGCCGCTGCTGCACGCCCTCCTCGACCGCCTGGGCGCCCTGGCCCGGCCGCGCGTTCCGGAGCCCGGCCGCGCCGAGGTGGGCCGCCCGTTCGACCGCCGCCGCGCCGGAGTGGTGGCGGCCGACGGCGCCACCGTGCTGCTGCTGGAGACCGCCGAGGCGGCGAGCAGCGGCGGCCGCGAGCCGCTGGCGCGGGTGCTCGGCTGGGGGAGCGCCTTCGACCCCTCGGCGCCGCCCACCGGTTGGGGCGGCGGCGCGGAGATGCTGGGGCGCGCCCTGCGGCGCGTGCTGGCCCGCGGCCGCCCGGAGGGCGGCGGCATCCTCCCCGGCGAGCGGGACGACCCGGCGGCCGGCGGCATCGATCGCATCGTCTCCGGGGCGGCGGGCTCGCGCGGCGGCGACCGCCTCGAAGCGCAGGTGCTGCGGGTGGCCTGGGGCGGCGCGGCGCTGCCGCCGGTCGTGGCGCCCAAGGCGGTGACCGGCGAGTACGGCGGCGGTTTCCTCGCCGCCGCGGTCTTGGCGGCCGCCGGCGCGGCCTGCGGGCCGACCCCCGGCTTCGAGGAGCCCGATCCGGAGCTGGGAGTGACGCCCCACGACGGCAGCCCGCTTGCCGCGCCGGGCGCGGTGCTGGCGACGAGCCTGGCCGCCGGCGGCGCGGCGTCGTGGGTCGTCTTCGCCAGGCCGTGAGGGCGATCGGGCCGCGCAGCCGGCGCGTCGGCAGCGCCGGCTGCGTCGGCCGAGGCGCGCTGGCACTCCGGCGGAGTTGCCGATACCATCAGCCGGCCCCCGGCGCCCCGGAGGCCATCGAGTGGCCTGACCGATGGACGATCCCTCGACCCCGCGCATCGCCGCCGCCATCCCCGCCTACCAGGCCGCGCCCTCGGTCGGGGCGGTGGTCGAGGGCGCGCGGCGCGTCCTGCCCGACGTGCTGGTGGTCGACGACGGCTCGACCGACGGCACCGCCGCGGCGGCGAGGAGCGCGGGGGCGCGAGTGGTGTCGCTGCCCTTCAACCAGGGGAAAGGGGCGGCCCTGGCGACCGCCTTCCGCACCCTCCTCGCGGAGGGCTTCACCGCGGTGGTGACGCTCGACGCCGACGGCCAGCATCTGCCGGAGGAGATCCCGAAGCTGCTCGCCGCGGCGGCGCATGCGGACCTGGTGATGGGGGTGCGGGACCATCTCTTCGCCGAGATGAGCGGCCTGCGGCGGGCGAGCAACCGGCTGTCCTCCGCGGCGATCTCCTTCGCCGCCGGCCAGCGCCTGTCCGACGTGCAGACCGGGTTCCGCCTCTACTCCAGCCGCCTGCTTGCCGAGGTCGGCTTTCCGGAGTCGCGCTTCGAGGCCGAGAGCGCGGTGGTGGTGCGGGCGGTGCGCCGCGGTTTCCGGGTCGCGGCGGTGCCCGTGCGGCTCGGCTTCGCCGACGGCAGGACCACCAGTCATTACCGGCCGCTGATCGACAGCTTGCGCATCGCCCGCGCGGTGCTCCACGCTCGCATCCAGGCGCTGCGATGGGGACGATCCTCGTAACCGGCGGCAGCCGCGGCATCGGCCGCGCCGTCGTCGAGGCGCTGGCGGCGGCACCGCCCGGCGCCGGCAGCGGGGCGGCGGTGGCCTTCACCTGGCGCTCGCGGCAGGACGCGGCGCGCCAGGTCGAGGCGGCCACCGGCGGCCGCGCCCACGCCTTCCAGCTCGACCTGCGCGACCGCGCCCGGCCGGACGACCTCGTCGCCGAGGTGGAGGCGGCCCTGGGGCCGATCGACGGACTGGTCAACAACGCCGGCGAACGGCGCGAGGCGCTGCTGGCGATGATGAGCGACGAGGATTGGGAGGCGGTGCTCGACGTCAACCTGGGAGGGGCGTTCCGCTGTTGCCGCGCCGTGCTGCGCGGCATGCTGGTGCGGCGCCGCGGCGCGATCGTCAACGTCGCCTCCCTGTCGGCGCTGCACGGCGTCGCCGGGCAGGGGGCTTATGCGGCGTCGAAAGCCGGCATCCTCGGCCTCACCCGTGCCCTGGCCCGCGAGGTGGGCAGGCGCGGGGTGCGGGTGAACGCGGTGGTGCCCGGTTTCGTGCCCACCGATCTCACCGCTGGCGTGCCGGCGGCGGCCGCCGCCGCCCTGCGCGCCGGCGAGTGCCTGCCGGGCGGCGTCTCCGCCGGCGCGGTCGCCGACGCGGTGCTGTTCCTGCTCTCGGAGCGCGCCGCGGCCATCACCGGCCAGACGCTGGTGATCGACGCCGGGACCTCCGCATGAGGCTCGGTGATCGCCGCCGGCGGCCTCTCCACCAGCTCCTCTCGTCGCCGATCGCCCGCCGGCCGCGCCTGGTGCTCGCGGCCTGCGTGGCGCTCGCCCTGGCGGCGCTGGTCCCGGCGGCGCGCCTCCGCATCGACTCCGATCTGTCGGCCCTGCTCCCCACGGGCGCGGCGGCGGCCGACGACTATCGCCGCTATCTGCGCACTTTCGGCGGGCTCGAGAAGGTGTTCGTGCTGGTGCGTTCGCCCGGCCCGCCCCTCGCGGATCCCGGGCCGCTCGAGGATGCCGCCGCGGCGCTTGCCGAGGAGCTGCGCGGCAGGCCCGGGATCGCCGATGCGCGCAGCGGCAGGACCGAGGAGGACGAGCGCTTCTTCTACCGCTATGTCGCGCCGCGCCTGCCGTTGCTGCTCCGCGGCGGCGCCGGCGGGGCCGGCCGCGCCGGAGGTCCCGGCGGCACGGACGGCGCGGGTGGCACGGACGGCACCGGCGATGGGCGGGAGGAGCTGGCGCGCCGACTGGCTCCCGACGCGATCCACCGACGGGTGGCGATGATGCGCGAGACGCTGGCCGGCCCGGCCGGCTCGGCGCTGTCGCCGCTGTTCGCCGCCGACCCGCTCGGCCTCTCGGAAGGGCTGCTCGGAGAGCTGGCGGCGGCGATGCCGATGGACCCCCTGTCGGGGGCTTTCCTGTCGCGCCGCGGCGACGCGGCGCTGGTCATCCTTTCGCCGTCGCGGCCGGAGATCGATCCGGCGGCCGGCAGGGCGCTGCTCGCCGAGATCGACGCCGCCGGTGCGCGGCTCCGCTCCCGGTCGAAGGTGCAGCTGGATCTGAAGGCCCTGGGGGGTCCGATCTACGCCGCCCAGGACGAGGCCATCCTGCGGGGCGACCTGACGCGGACCGCGTCGTCCACGGTGGGCGGGGTTGCCGTGGTCCTGCTGGCCGGCTTCGAGGGGCTGCTGCTGCCCGCCGCCATCCTCGCGGCGGTGCTGGCAGGACTGCTCTGGACCGCCGGCGCCGTGGGGCTGGCGATGCCGGCGATCAGCGTGGTCGGCGTCGGCTTCGCCGCCGCCCTGATCGGGATGGGCGTGGACTACGGCATCCACGGCGGGGTCCAGTACCGCCAGCTGCGCCTGGCCGGGGAGGACATGGCAGCCGCCCTCGCCGGCGCGTTTCGCGATACCGGACCGGGCGTGCTTACCGCGGCGCTCTCGACGGCAGCCTGCCTGGCCGCCCTGGCGTCGGCGCACTTCCGGCCGCTGCGCGAGATCGGCCAGGTGCTGGCCGTAGGAGTCCTCGCGACGCTGCTCGCCACCGTCACGCTGGGCGCGGCGATCGCCGCCGGGGCCGCCGGGCCAGCCGGGGCCGCCGTCCGGCCGCCGTCCCGGCCGCGCCTCTGGGCGCGTTGGGGCCAGCCGGGGTTGCGGCGCGTCGCCGGGCTGGCGACCGGCTGGCCGCGATCGGTGCTGGCGGCGGCGCTGGCGCTGTCGGCCTTTGCGGCCTGGGGCCTGTCGCGCTCGGCGCTGTCCACCGACCTGCGGGCGCTGCGCCCGGCCGACGCCCCCTCGGCGGCGGCGGAGCGCCTGCTGGTCGAGAGCTTCGGGGTGGGAATCGACACCCTGTCGGTGGTCGTGACCGGCCGCGATCTCGACCAGGCGCTCGATCGGGCCGGGGCGGCGGCCGCCCTCCTGCGCCGCCGGCTGGGGGGTGGCGCCGACCTCGTCACGCCCTCGGACTGGCTGGTGCAGGGAGCTCGCCGGACGCGGCGCCTGGCGGAGCTGCGGCAGCTGCCGCTGGCGCGGGCCGCCGGCGATCTGGAGCGCGAGCTGACCGCCGCCGGTTTCAGGCTGCAGCCGTTCGCGCCGGCGCTGGCGGCATTGCGCTCGCTGGCGCGTGGCGAGGATCCCGGGGCGCCGGCGGCAGCCGCCTGGCCGGGCTGGGTCAGGGAGCTGGTGCGGACCGGACCTGGGGGGGGGGCCGCCGCCGCGCCGCCGGGAGGCGCCGCGGTGGCGGTCCACGTGCGCCTGCCGGCGGGCGCCGGCGGGACGCTGCCCGCAGCCCTGGCGCGCGAGCTGGCAGCCGTCGCGCCGGGAGCCGCGGTGGCCTCTGCCGCACGGGTCGGCGCCGAGCTGAAGCGGCTGGCGGCAGCCGACCTGGAGCGCTCGAGCGCCATCGCCCTGGCGCTGGTCGCGGCGGTGGTCGTGGTGTCGTTCCGCGGCCGCATCGGCCGGTCCCTGCTGGCCTTCCTGCCGCTGACCCTCGGCTGCCTGTGGACCTTCGGCATCTGGGGCGCCCTCGGCCGGTCGCTCGATCTGCTGGGCGTCTTCACGGTCCCGCTGCTCTTCGGCACCGGCATCAACCTCGGAGCGCACGCGGTACACTGGCGCCGCCTGTATCCGCAGCGCGGCCTGGCCGGAGCGGTCGAGGACATCGGCCTGGCGATGATGATGGCCACCTTCACCACGGCAGTGGGCTTCGGCAGCCTGAGCACGTCGCGGGTGCCCGGGCTCGCCCATGACGGCGTCCTGGTGGCGGCCGGCATCGTCGCCTGCCTGCTGGCCGCCTTCCTGGTGCTGCCGGCGCTCGAGGCGATCGAGGCGCGGGCCCGAGCCGCGACGCGCCGGCCGCCGCGGTGACGAGCGAGCGGATGGCGGCGACTCGGGAAGGCAGGCCGTCCGCGCACACCCCGGAGGCCGCGCCGCCGCCGCACGCGCCCGAGACGGGCTGGACGCGCCGGCTGCTCGGGCGCTTCCATGTCACCGGAGGGTTCTGGTACCGCCTCCACGGCTGGGGAGGGAGGCACTGGCCGTCCTCGGCGATGTGGATAGCCGTCACGTTCTTCACTTCGTTCTTCTTCCTGACCCTGATCAAGATCCGCCGCGCGGTGGCGCACAACCTCGTGGCGGTGCTGGGGCCGTGCGGCTGGGGGAGGCGCCAGGTGCGCGTCTTCAAGACCTTCTGGACCTACGCCTGGTGCCTGAGCGAGCGCTACGAGCGGCTGCGGAGCAGCCGGCCCTTCGCCGTGCGCGCCGAGGGAGAGGAGCGCTGGACGGAGCTGATGCGTTCGCCCGGGGGGTTCATCCTGGTGACCGCGCATCTCGGCAGCTGGGAGGTGGGCTCGATGCTGCCCGCCGGCCAGCGGGAGGCGCGGCGGGTGCACGTGGTGCGCGAGGCCGAGGCCGACCCGCGCGCCCAGCGGTACATCGCCGAGCTGATGCGGCAGCAGCCCGGCGGCGAGCTCTACGTCACCCATTTCGCCGAGGACCCGCAGCTCGGCATGCTGCTGCTCGAGGCGCTGCGCGGCGGCGAGATCGTCGCGCTGCAAGGGGATCGTCCGCGCTCAGGCGGCCGCGCCGTGACCCTGCCCCTGTTCGGCCGCCCCTTCCCGCTGCCGGTCGGTCCCGCCGCGCTCGCCCGTGCCGCCGCCGCGCCGCTGGTGCCGGTCTTCGTCTTCCGCGAGGGCCGGCGCCGCTACCGCTGCGACATCCGCCCGCCGATCCGGGTGCCGCTCACCGCCGACCGCGCCGCCGACGTCGAGGACGCCCTGCGCCGCTTCGCCGCCGAGCTGGAGCGCGCCATCGCCGGCGAGCCCCACCAGTGGTTCTGCTTCCGCCGCATCTGGGGCTGACACAGGCGGACCGGTCCGCGCCCCCGGACGCAACAGAGGGGTGGCCGCAGCCGGCCACCCCTCTCGACCTACCCTTGGAGCGCGCGCCCGCGGCGCGGCGCCGTCACTGTCCGATGACGAACAAGGTGCCGAAGTTCTCGGCGTAGATCTTGCCGTCCGGAGCGATGGCGATCGGCGTGTAGGCGGCGCCGATCGCGAGGTTCAGGAACAGGTGGCTGCGCAGCCCCCCGCCCTGGTTGATCTCGTAGAGGCCGCCGTCCTCGCTGCTGAGCTGGGTGAGGAAGTACTGCTCGGGATAGGCCGGGTTGGTCGCGGTGCGGTCCGGCGGACAGGTCGCGTCGACGTTGCAGTAGGAGCCGGTCGCGCCGTAGTGGTTGTCCTTGGTGAGCAGCGAGTAGGTCCCGCCGTGCTGGTAGATCGACGGCGTGTCGTCCCAGCCGAAGGGGTAGGCGTTCAGGAACTGCCCGGTGGCGCTGAAGCGCATCAGGTGCCCCTGGGCGTAGTTGTAACGGGTGTAGACGCCCAGGAAGATGGTGCCGTCGGGTGCGACGATCGGCGCGTAGGTGCCGTCGTCGATGATCCGGCCCGCCCCCGGCCGGTTCTGCGCCGGGTCGTAGCCGGCGATGGCGCCCGCCCGGCAGCCGCCCGGCGCGCCGTTGGGCGGCAGCAGCACGTTGCAGCCGTCCAGGAAGCGGTCGCGCATGGAGGTCTGCCACTTCGGGGTGAGGTCGGGGTTGACGGCCAGCAGCCAGGCCTCGCGGCTCCAGAGGTGAGCGACGCTCGCCACGTAGATCGTGCCGTCAGGCCCGACGGCGGGGGGGGAGTTGAGGCCCGGCCGCTGCGAGCCGCACTGGGTGCTGTCCGGCACCGCCGTCGGGCTCGGCGGCCACGGCAGCTGGCCGTTGCCGAAGATCCCGAGGCACATGGCGTTGGAGGCCGGCAGGCCCGGAGTGATCGAGGCCCAGGTGGCGGCGGTGGCGGTGCCGTTCGCCGCCACCTTGACCAGCCAGGCGTTGACCTTCTGCGCGCTCCACGAGTCGGTGCCGTGCGGCAGCTGGATGGTGTTGTAGTAGACGTTGCCCGCCGCGTCGGCAGTGATCGGACCGCCCAGGAAGATGGTGGTGTCGACGCTCGAGCCGAAGGGGTTGACGTGGGCCGCCACCGTGCCGTTCGACTTGTTGAGCTTGTAGACCGTGCCGCCCGCCCCCGGCACGTAGACGAAGCTGCCGGAGAGGGCGGCGTGGAAGACCGGCTCCCAGCCCGGGCCGAGTGTGAAGGTGCCGTAGGGGGCGGGCTTCCAGTCGCTCTGGAAGGCCCAGACCTGGGTCAGCGCGCCGTTGTTCCAGGTGAGGCGCTGCTCGTTCCAGATCTGCGTCTCCCAGGTCTTGATGCTGGTGTAGGTCCCGCTCTTGAACTCCATGTAGACGTCGTTGCCCTCGAGCAGCGGCGTCTGGTAGTGGACGAGCAGGTCGGGCGTGGCGATCGGATCGTTCTGCTCCTGCTGGGCGAAGGGGTCGTAGACCAGCGTGGCCAGGATGTGATTGGCCGCTTGCCCGGCGACGGACACGGCGCCCAGGTGCGCGCCGTTCTGTCCGAACTGGGGCCAGGTGGTCTGCGCTCCGGCAGCCAGCGCCGCGGCGAAGAGTCCGGTGAACAGGGTGAAGGCCTTGCATCTCATCATCACTTCTCCTCTGGTAGAGAGAACCATGGACCAAGCCGCAGCGTTGACCGCGCGGCACGGATCTGGGCGTAACCCGTTGGGTTACTCCCTCAGCACGGGCTGCGGGTGTCCGGACCAGCGTCGACAGTGCGTGTCTTGGAAGCTGCCTGCTTAAGCAAACGTGTCGCGTTGCGCCCGGGACGGGACAGGTGCAGGCCGGTCCCAGACCCGCCGGCCCGCTGACCCGGCTAGCTCTCGACGAGGTAGGTGGAGAGGGTGCCGGCGGCGAGGACCGGGCCGGCCGCGCGGTCTGCCCTGACCGCGATCTCGAAGAGAGAGAGCTGCGAGGCGCCGCCTGCCGGGACGGCGGTGACTCGCAGGCTGCGTCCGACGGGGATGGCGAAGCCGCAGGTGGCGTCGCGCGCGCCCACCAGGTAGCCGATCCGCGGACGGCAAGGCTCGCCGCCGGAACGGAGCAGCGCTTGCAGGACGGCGGCGGCCTGGGCGCCCAGCTCGAGCGCCGCGAAGCCCGGGATGCCGCCGTCCGCGTCCGCGATCAGCGGGTGGTCAAGCGGGCCGGCGGCGGTGCATTCGATCCCTCCCGTATCCGCCGACAGCACCGCGGTGAGCAGGCGCGCCGGCGCCGCGTGAGGGAGCAGCCTTGCCGGCGGTGGCAATGCCGTCGCCGCCGGCAGTCGCCTCAGGGTGATGTCGGTCTCGCCAGGGGGCGAACCGACCCTGGCCTCCTCTGCGGCAGCTGGCAACCAGGCACCATCTGCGGTGGCGGCGCGTGGCGCGGTCTCCCGCGAGTCCGGCGGCTCCAGCAGCCTTGACTCTCCGCAGCGGATCGCGCCCTGCGCGGCCGGCGCTGAGCGCCAGCTCGCCCAGGACGTGTCGCACCAGCGCCAGGTGGGCGATTCCCGGCAGCACGGGTTGGCCGGGAAAGTGGCCGGTGAAGAGCGGGCTGTCGCCGGGGATCGCCAGCTCGGCCATCGCCCGCGCGCCGGACGCCTCGAGGCGCAGGAGCCGGAAGCCTTCGCGCCCAGCGGCGCTCATCCACCGAGCGCGGCTGCTTGGGCTGGCGGAGTCGCCGGGGACACCTGGTCCGCCACTGCCGCGGCCGTCCCCGCGCCGGCGCGGAGCGGCTCCGCCGCGGTGGCCTCGGCCTCCGAGCCGAAGAGCGAGAAGTGCTCGCGGCGCGGCACCAGGGGCAGGTGGCGGTTGGCGCGCACCAGCAGGTGGAACATCCAGAGCCGCCAGCGCAGCTTGAAGACGGGGCGTGGGAAGACCGCTCCCGCTAGCACCGAGAGCGTCGCGTTGTGCACCTTGAGAGGCCCGGTGCCGTTGAGGAAGAGCTCGCGGAAGGAGCGGTCGTAATACCCCCGCACCATGCGGAAGAAAGGCGTCGAGCTGGCCTCGACGAAGCGGTTGTAGCGGCGGCGCACCGCCCGCGGCGAGGCGCCGCGGCGCAGCAGGGCGACGGTGCCGCGCGCCGCCTCGACGGCGCTCATCATGCCCAGGCACACGCCGGTCGAAAAGATGGGGTCGAGGAAGGTGGCGGCGTCGCCGACCAGGAAGTAGCCCGGACCGGAGTACGGCCGGCACCGGTAGCTGAAATCGGCGCAGATCATGTTGGTCGGCGGGCGGCTCGCGGCGGCGGTGCGCTGCCGCAGCAGCGGGGTGCGCGCGATGCCCCACTCCAGCATCCGCTGCGGCGGCTGCGCCACCCGGCGGGCGGCGCCGGCGTCCATCACCAGGCCGATGCTGTCGCGCCGCTCGTCGAGCGGGATGATCCAGAACCAGCCCTCCTCGCACATCACCATCGTCGGGTTGCCGGCCGCGCCGCCGGCGCGGCGCTCGACGCCCTCGAAATGCTGGAAGTAGGCGATCTTGCGGTGGTCCTCGAGCGTCCGCCGGATGCCCAGGTGCTTGCCGAGCACGGTCGACTGGCCGCTGGCGTCGATCACGGCGCGCGCGGCGATGCGCTCGCCGTCGTCGGCCTCCACCTCCACCTCGCCCTCGGCCAGGCGCACGATCCGGCGCACTCCGAGCTCGCGGCTCACTTCCACTCCCGCGGCCGCTGCGGCGTCGAG
>WNFI01027012.1_pt1 | contig 13652 bp, 9 predicted proteins | sample 5400471 | NCBI WGS metagenome assembly WNFI01 (sample SAMN13153348, study PRJNA577476) | soil metagenome | isolation source: 100 cm saprolite on Douglas fir-dominated hillslope | place: USA:California | collected 2013-09-17 | reverse complement strand
CTCGTCATACATTGACATTGCGTAGGTATCAGTCATGCCGGACAGCATATCGGTCAAAAGTTGGGCCTCCCGATATCGTATGGGCAGTGTCGACGGACTTTCAAAAATACGCCTATAACTTTCGGATATTCGCCCATATGGGTACCTTGAGAACGGGCTGTTCCTAGCCGATGTCACATCGGCAGCATCTTTTCGGTCAGTGATGGCGACCCAAAGCATATCCATGAGACCCCATATGACGTTGTGACCGCGGAGGCGACCATCCCTTCACGCCGTGGCGTCGATCTCCAGCTTGAGTTCCTGAATCATCTGCTCGCGCATGATGAATTTCTGTGCTTTACCTGTGACTGTCATGGGAAACTCCGTGACGAAGCGCACGTAGCGTGGCACTTTCTGGTGCGCTACGCGACCGCGACAGAAGGTCCTTATGTCCTCTTCCGACGCGGATGCTCGGGAGCGGAGCTGGATCCACGCGCACACCTCCTCGCCGTAACGGTGATCTGGCACACCGAATACTTGCACCGCTTGGACCAAGGGATGGCTATACAGAAAGTCCTCGATCTCACGCGGCGACAGTTTCTCCCCGCCCCGAATCACCAGCTCCTTCAGTCGGCCAGTAATGTTGCAGTAGCCTTTCTCATCGATCACGGCTACGTCGCCGGTATGCATCCATCCTGCCCCGTCGACGGCTTCGCGCGTTTGGGCAGGGTCGTCCCAATAGCCCCGCATCACGGAATAGCCGCGTGTACAGATCTCCCCCGGCGTTCCTCTCGGAACGATGCGCCCTTCCTCGTCGACGATCTTGACCTGAAGGTGTGGATGGATCTGGCCCACGGTGCCCACGCGGCGCTCGACCGGATCGTCCACGGCGCTTTGGAAACTCACGGGGCTGGTCTCAGTCATGCCGTATGCGATGGTTACTTCACGCATGTGCATATCGCTCATGACTCGCTTCATGACTTCGATGGGACACGGCGCGCCAGCCATGATGCCAGTCCGCAGGCTCTCCTTGTTGTAGCTGCGAAAGTCAGGATGTTCGAGTTGAGCAATAAACATCGTGGGCACCCCGTAGAGGACGGTGCAGCGCTCTTCTTCCACGGTCTCCAATGTGCGGCGCGCGTCGAACCCCTCACTCGGATAGATCATGGTCGCGCCATGGGTAACGCAGCCGAGATTCCCCATGACCATTCCAAAGCAGTGATACAGCGGCACGGGAATACACATGCGGTCCTGTTCGGACAGACGCATGGCACGGGCGACAAAGAAGCCGTTGTTTACAACATTGAAATGACTGAGCGTCGCCCCTTTCGGGGTGCCCGTTGTCCCGCTCGTGAATTGAATGTTGACTGGATCGTCTGCTTGCAACCGGGTTCCAAGCGCAGCGATGCGAGCGTGGTCCTTCGCACTGGCCTGTCCGACGAGCTCCTCGAACGACAGAAATCCTGGGGTGTGTTCCTGATCCAGACGAATCAGCCACTGCAGGTCCGGTAGTCGCGCGGCGCGCAGCGCGCCCGGTTTGCCGGTGACCACTTCCGGCGCGAGGGCGGTGATCATGCCAATATAGTCGCTCGTCTTAAATCTCGCAGCAGTCACCAGCGCGCGGCACCCCACCTTCGTGAGTGCGAACTCCAGCTCGGCGATACGATACGCGGGATTGAGATTGACGAGGATGAGGCCCGCCTTGGCCGTTGCAAACTGGGTCACCGTCCATTCGGCGCAGTTCGGCGCCCAGATGCCCACGCGGTCGCCTGGCAGAAGTCCGATCGAAACGAACGCGGCGGCAAGCGTATCGGCGCGGGCTTTGAGCTCAGCGAAAGTCCAGCGTACGCCCTGATGGCGAACGACAAGGGCATCTCGATCGCCCCATTTCGCCGCCGCGGCATCGAGCACCTGGCCTACCGTCTCGAATCGTAGAGGCACCGAATGGGCGCCGTGAACGAAGCTTGGGCGTGCGCAAGTCGACGTGGCGAATGGGCGAGCACTCATGCGTTGTCCAAAGCCGCGTAGGTGGCGCTCAAAAGTCGTGACACCCGCGGATCAGGGCTGCTTGGCTCCCCAATCAGCATCCTGTTACTCACATAGCCAACTCCCAATCGGCGTTCCGGATCGGCGAATCCCATGATGCCGCCCCAACCGTCGTGTCCGAACGATCCCTCATAGGGACCCATCTTGCCGTTCACATTGAGCTGAAAACCCGCAGCGTAGCGCCGGTATACGCCCGACACCTGGTCAGCGCCGGCGATCCGTTCTCTCGCGGCCTCCGCCGCGGTGGTTGCTGAGAGCAGGCGAGTGCCCGCAAGCTCGCCGCCATTCGCGAGCAGCCCATACACATGCGCTAGGGCGCGCGCCGTCGCGCTGCCACCGCCGCCCGCCAAGCCCGCTGCGCGCCAACTGCGGGTGTTGGGCCAATCAGGATCGAGCATCGGGTTTTCAATGGCAGCGCGGAAAGCTGCCGGATTCGGAATATCCCCGGCAGGATTGTTTGCCCCATTCGGGGGAAACACTCGAACCTGGCGATGATCTTCCGATTCCGGCAGCCCAAGAAAGCAATCGAGAGCCAAGGGATGTGCGATTTCAGCCGTAAAGAATGCGCCCATTGCGCGTCCGTCAACTCGGCGCACCAGCTCATCGGCCAGCGAACCCAACGCCAACGCGTGGTAACCCCAAGTAGAACCCGGATCGAAGAAGGGTTCTTGACTCGCCAGCAACAAGGCAACGCGATCGTGGGCATAGTAATCTTCAATGGTCACCGTCTCTCGTGGACCGCAGACGCCCGCCTGGTGCGACATGAGCTGGCCGACCGTGACGGCGCCTTTTCCGTTCGTCGCAAACTCCGGCCAATACCGAGCGACGGGTGACTCATAGTGGAGCAGGCCGCGGTCGACTAGCATGGCAATGCACGTGGCCGACAACCCCTTCGTCGTAGACCAGAGGTTGAACAGAGCGTTTCGCTGCAGCGGCAGGGAGCGCGCCTCATCCGCATGCCCACCCCACAGATCGACGATGAACTCGCCGCGATGGAACACGGCAAAGCCGGCTCCCAGGTCGGCACCGCTGTGGCGCGGTGCGGTTTCGCGCAGTCCGATGGCGGCAAGGGCCGCCGCGCCGGCGCATCCCGCCTGCAGAAACAACGGCGCCTGCAGGCCCCAATGGTCCGCGCTCCATCCCGCGACGCTCGGACCCACCAGTCCGCCGACGATGACGCCCAAGCTCACGATCAGCCCTATCGCCGTGGAAATGGACCGCGCCGGAACCGTCTCAGAAGGTATCGTCCCCGTCGAGAGGCTGGCGGTTCCCGAGAGCGCCCAACCAATGAAAAGAAGCAAGGCGAACATGACCATGGGGCCTCGATAATAAAGCGCGGCCATTGGACAGAGCAGGCTTAAGAGGCTCGCGGTCACCATCACCGGTTTGCGGCCCAGGCGATCGGACGCCATCGGCAGTATGACCGCATACAGCATGGACGACATTCCCAGAAGGCCCATCAAGAAACTCATCTGCGGCGATGAGAACTGACGGACGTTGACATAAAAGAGCGGCAGGAACGCGAATCCTACGCTGAGATAGGCGACGAAGAAGCAGCAGAGTGCCGCACAGAGCCAGACATTGCGGAACCGCAGAGCGTCGATCAGAGCCCCGCGTTCTTGCCCCTTAACGCCCCCTATGCTGTGCTGGATGCGATCGACCGCCGCAGGCTCCCGAATGAACCGCGCGACCAGGGCCGCGCAGATCAACCCGGGTATGACAACAACAAAGAACCCGGCACGCCAACCGTAAATCACCGCCATTTGAACCAGCACCAGGGGAGCGACGAAGAGACCCAAGAGGTTGGCGCAGAACCCTCCGACGATTCCCATATTGGTGCCTCGACGCTCGGCCGAGGATTCCAGCGCGAGGATGGATTGCGCCAGCGGCACCACGGGGCCTTCCACTAATCCCATGAGTGAACGCACTGCCAATAGCAGGCCAAAGGAGAGAACAAACCCCGATAAGACCGAGCACCCGGCAATCGCCATCATGATAATCACCAGAAAGCTCTTGCGCTTTCCCAAGGACTCGGCAACGGTGCCGGTCAGATAGCTCGACACGGCAAAGGCCACCCAGTAGGCAGACAGGAGCAGTCCTACTTGGGCATTGCTCAACTTTAAATAGGGTTTGATGAAGGGCATCAGATAAGAGACGCTCAGCTGCTCGAAGGACATCAGTCCCACGGCGAGGCCGAGGATCGCGACCATGCCCGCCTCGCCTTTTCCGGACCGCACCCCCATCGGACATCTCCCGGGCTCACACCACCGTTGTTATCTCGTCTACCTTTCGACGCTCACGGCGCAATCGACGGCGTCATACCATCCCAAGGGCTAGGCACCAGATGCCATTGCCCCCATTAGCCACTCACTGTCGTCTCGCTTGCTGCCAATTCCCCAAGCGCACCATTGAGTTCGAAGCGTCAATGCTGCTGCCCAGTGCACGTCTCAGTAGGAGTAAGACGCGCGCACACCGAATGTTCTCGGAGGATCGTAGTCGCTGTAGTAGTGACCGACAGCCGCAAAGGCGCCATCTCTCACAATTTTGTTCCCCGCGTTGTCGACATAGGCCGCCAATTTCCAATGACGGCTGGGGTCGGCGTAAGTCACGTTGAGATTCGTCTTCGCATAGCCACCGACGTAATCGATGGGAAGATTGAACTCGGTGAGGTAGTTCGACGACTGCCCATAAATGATGGCCATGGGCGTCAGTGTGCCGCCATTCTTCAACGAAAAATCGTGTGAGTATTGCAGTCTCGCGGAGAACCGCGGAGCAGTGGCCAGATAGTTTCCATTCAGACTGGGGTAGACAGTTCCCGTTTGCGAATTGACGGCGTTCTTGTAGTCCGTATAGGTGGCATGCAAGTACGAGAGGAAGCCACTGATGTGATCGTTTGCGCCCACCCTCCACGCCCCCTCGACTTCGAGGCCGTAGATCTTGGACTTTCCAGCGTTATCAGTCACCGTACTCGCATTGGCTGTGATTTGGTTGACCTGCTCGTTGCGGTAGCTCTCGTAAAAGATGGCGCTACTCAAGCTCGCCCGCCCGTCCAAGAAGAGGCTTTTCAGGCCAAGCTCATAGTTCGTGACGGTTTCGGGCTTGAACGTGCGAACGGGTTGTGGGGTGGCGGAGTTATCCACATTCGCGCCTCCCGCCTTGAATCCGGTGCTGACGCTGAGATAGCTCAAGGTCTGCTCGGACAAGTCGTGCTCGAGTCCCACCTTCCAACTCACGTTGGAAAACGTCTCTTTCCCATCATTCCCATCTTCTGTCAGGGGAGAGCAACCCGCCGGAAGCGGTCCGCCCGAATAGACCGCGTTCAATTGGGAGAGCGAAGCGGCTAGGCCGCAGAACGTAAAGGTGCGGAACTGTGATCGGTCTTCCTTGCTGTAGCGAAGTCCACCGGTGATGCGGAAGTCTTTGGCGACGCTATAGGTCGCCTGATCAAATATACCCCAGGCATGGTCGCCGATAGGATTGGAGTAACTTCCAAAGGCGACTCCTGCATTCCACAGATGATAGACGTCATCTTCGTAATTATTCATGTGAAAATAATTGGCACCCAACACGTTTTTGACGAGATCCGATTCGTAATTGAGATCGATTTCTTGCGAGTCGTCGTTGCTTCCATCGCTTTTCAGCCCGTCGAGTATCCGCGCTGCGATGGCGTCGAAATCGCCTTGAGTGGTGAGCCACAGATGTTGGTATCCCGCCAAATAGGCGAGAGAGAGATCTCCGGTGATCTGCCAGGTCATCCGAGAACGCACCATGAAGTTATGGATCGAGTTCAAGGGTTCGGGGGAGTTATTCACCGGTCGCTCGAAGACAGGCCGGCCATCCGAGGGCTGCCCATTCGGCGCGGTGTCAATGTTAAGTCCCGGAGTGCCGTTGGAAACGAAGTCATCGACCGACAATCGCCATTGGAAGGTGTCGCCGGGAGTCCACAGAACCGTGAGTCGCCCGCCATAGTCGTCGGCTGCGCCGTAGTTGCGGGCAGTCGTACCCTCCGTATTGAAATATCCGCGGCTTTGGTGGGTCACCATAGCGGCCCGGACAACCAGGGTATTCGTCAATGGCATATTCACCATGGCGTGGGTTTGAACGTCGCCGTAATTGCCGTAGGAGACATCCGCCGCGGCGCCGAAGGAATCCTTTGGATCTGCGGTGATGACGTTGATGTTTCCGCCCGTGGCATTTCGCCCATTCAAAGTGCCCTGGGGACCGCGCAGAACTTCGACGCGGGCGAGATCATAGAGATCTCCACTGAGACCTTGAGTGCGGCCGACATAGATACCGTCAATGTAGGTTGCAACGGCAGGGTCGCCATATTCGTTGGCAATAAAATTGGAGATTCCGCGAATGGTGATGCCCACGGATTGAAAAATCGACTGGGTTCTCAATTGAACGTTGGGGACCGTCGAGGTCAAATCCTTCAGGCTCTCAACGCCGGAATCCTGGAGTTGTCCTTGCGTGAGCGCCGAAATCGCCAGCGGAGACTTGATCAACTCCTCCGTTCGCTTCTGCGCCGTGACCACGATTTCTTCCAGCCCATCCGGCGCCGCGCTGGATCGGGTGGCTGACTGCGCCGGTGAGTCCGCCTCAGCGGCAGCAAGTACGCCGTGCACAGCCAGCATGGATCCGAGGCCAAGCATCAGCACGCCCCACGTCCGGGCCGCGGCGCCGACGTGGGCTCTGGGCGATCCCAGCTCGCCACGTTCTGCGGTGTAGCTAACGTGCTGATTTTTCGAGATCGCCGAGTTTCTCCGGCTGGCGGCCGAATTGACATTGATCATGACTTGCCCCCTGAGACTGGATTGGTTTTTGGTCGCGTGCCAGTACTTTATCGATTTCTATCGTTTACTTTATCGATATAGTATTTACTTTGCCGCTGGCCTTTGTCAACCTCGGGTGCAGCCGGGCGGCAGTTGGTCGCTGAGGCGCGTTGCCGTTCGGCGGCGAACCGCAATGCACGGGAGTTGGAACTTTCGGCAGGTCGAAGGACAGCTCCGGGTAGATTCTGAATAATGCCTGTGGGGGTAGACGTGATACCTTCGTCATCAAGGCTTGGGCCTTGGGTCATCTGTTTTGCTTGAGAATCTGACATGCCAGTTCGGATGAAAGACATCGCTCGTGATCTCGGAATCTCGCCTATGGCGGTCTCCAAGGCCCTGCGAGATCACAAGGATATCGGCGAGGAAACCAAGGCGCGCGTACTCAAACGGGCCGCCGAGCTCAACTATCGCCTCGATTGGGTGGCGCGCAGCATGGTGACCGGCCAAACCTATCTGGTCGGGCTCGTGGTACCGGATCTCATGCAGACCTTCTTTGCCGAGATCGCCAGTGCCTTGACGACGGCCCTTGCGCCGGCGGGATATCATTTGCTGATTTCTCACAGCTGCGAAAATGCCGCTGCCGAGGCTGAAAATATTGACCTTCTGGTGTCCCGTAAAGTGGACGGCCTGATCATTGCCTCGGCGCAGCGAAGTGCAGCAGTGTTCAAGACGCTCAAGACGCCGTACGTGCTGATCGATCGCAGTGTCCCGGGCCTGAAGGCCAATTACGTCGGCACCAAAAACGAGGAGATCGGGTATCTCGCAACCCATCACCTCATCGAACAGGGTTGCCGCCGGATTGCGCATTTGCGGGGGCCGGTGCTTTCCACCGCGGCCGGTCGTCTGCGCGGATATCGGCGCGCACTGGAGCAGCATCAACTGACCTTCCGCGAAGAGCTGATCTTAGAGGCGGGTCACGAAGACACGTCCGGCTACCAGGCGATGCTCAAGCTGCTGGTGCAGAAACCCCGCCCCGATGGCATCTTCTGCTTCAATGATCCGGTGGCCATCGGCGCGATGCGGGCCATTCTGGAAGCGGGCCTTTCCATTCCAGAGGACATCGCGGTGATCGGCGCCGCGAACATGCATTATTCGGATATTGTGCGGATTCCCCTCTCGACCGTCGATCAGGGTACTCCTACGATCGGCGAGCAAGCTGCTCAGGTTCTTTTGGCTTGCATGTCGGCAAAGAAACCTCCCGCGCCCAAGCACATTGTCATCGCGCCTCGACTCATCGTGCGGGCGTCCAGCCTGCGCCGTAGCGCCGCAAGCTAAATCGTCGACCCCTCGTGCAGGTCAACGCGCAGTTGACAGCAGCGGCTGCCCGTGTGGATACTATATCGATAAAGTTAGAAGCAAAAAACGGCGTGTAACCGAAGCGAACGCTCGCCGGTACGGCAGGAGAGCAGGATGAATCAACCCATCATCGTGATCGCAAACGGCGACTTGAGGCTGGCCGCCAATCAAAAGTGCTGGCCGGTGCAGGAACAGGTGGAGGCGGCCGTCGTCGCCGCCGTGCGTGCCGCAGGTTACGAGATCAATCGCGCACATCCCTATGACCCCATCAAGAAGCATGGCTTCATCGACAGCCAGAAGCGCGGTATCGAGGTATTTCGTACCATTCCACCGGACGCCCCGCTGATCGTGGTGGAAGCGGTGTGGCAATACAGCCAGCATCTGCTGCCGGGCTTGCTGGGCCACCAGGGTCGGATCCTGACGGTGGCCAACTGGAGCGGTCAGTGGCCGGGCCTCGTGGGTCTGCTGAACTTGAACGCTTCCCTCAGAAAGGCAGGCAAATCCTTCAGCACCTTGTGGAGCGTCGACTTCACGGATCGCTTTTTCACCGACGGACTCCACGAGTGGCTCAGAGGTCGGCCGATCCAGCACGATCGCTCGCATGTCCGACACAGTTCCCGGATTGAAATACCGGAGGATCTGCAGCAGCAGGGCCGAGAGCTGGCGGATCACTTGCGACGCACCAAGGCCATCCTGGGTGTATTTGATGAGGGGTGCATGGGCATGTACAACGCCATCATCCCGGACGAGCTCCTGCACCCCATGGGTTTATTCAAGGAGCGCCTCAGTCAATCCGCCCTCTACGCGGAGATGCTCCGTACGCCCAACGAAGAAGCCCGGACCGTTTATGCGTGGCTCCTGCGAAAGGGCATGACCTTCCGCTTCGGTCCGGACCCCCAAACCGACCTGACCGAAGCGCAGGTCATGGATCAATGCAAAATGTATATCGCCGCCCTGCGTATCGCCGATGAATTTGGTTGCGCGGCCATCGGCATCCAGTACCAGCAGGGGCTCAAGGACCTCGTCGCCGCCTCCGATCTGGCCGAAGGACTGCTCAATAATGTGGATCGACCTCCGGTCAAGGACTACCGGGGAGAGGTGTTGTACCAAGGACAGGCGCTCCCGCATTTCAACGAGGTGGATGAGTGCGTGGCGGTCGATGCGCTGGTGACCAATCGTGTCTGGACGGCCCTGGAACTGGCGCCGGAGACGACGCTGCACGACGTGCGCCACGGTGAGTTCTACGGCAACGGCGTCAACCGATTTGTCTGGACGCTGGAGATCTCGGGATCGGTGCCGCCGGCGCATTTCGCGGGAGGCTATATGGACGCCGTCAGCGAGCGACAGCCCCCGATGTACTTTCGGCTCGGGGGCGGCACGATCAAGGGAATCAGCAAACCAGGTGCCGTGGTGTGGAGCCGGATCTACGTGGAACCCAGCGGATTGAAGGCCGATCTGGGTGTGGCCGAGGCGATCGAGTTGCCGCTGGAAGAGACCAGGCGACGATGGCAGAACACAACGCCACAGTGGCCCATGATGCATGCGGTCTTTCCGGGCATCACGCGCGATCAGTTTATGGCACAGCATTGCTCCAATCATATTCAGGTGGCCTACGCGCCGGATCGCGTCCAAGCGCACCGTGCGCTCGCGGTCAAGTGTGCGATGTTCCAGGCGATGGGTATCGACAGCTCCTTTTGCGGCGACGTAGATTTTGCCCTCCGGGAATCTGGGGGACCCTAGACTACTGATGACTATCGTGGCGGGCGGTCACCTNGGTACGGCGAGCGTCAGGGTATCGTTTGTCCATTCCGAACAGGGTCACCTGGGATTGGGCACCGCGGAATACCCCACGCTCCGCAACCCAGACGACTCGGACTTTGCGACCCAGCGACACCAGGATCATTGTCGAGCTCTCGAGAGCGCATTTCGGACCGGCCTCGCCGCAGCCGCCATCAAGGGGCAAGACATTGAGGCCATGGCCGTGGCCACCACGGGCTCAACGGTAGTGCCGGTGGATCGGCACATGCGGCCACTCGATGACTATTATCTGTGGTGTGACCATCGAGCCTGGCGTGAGGCGGCCGAGATTACTTCGCGGGCGCGCGAGCAAAACCTCGAGGTCTTGGCCTGGTGCGGCGGAACCTATTCTTCAGAGTGGGGCTTCGCCAAGGTGCTGCATTGGCTCAGGTGCCACCCGGATCGGCGGTCTGACTTCTTCACGGCCTTCGAGCACTGTGACCTGATGGTTGCCTTGCTGTGCGGCGTTGCCGACCCGGCTCTGGCGCCTCGGTCCACGTGCGCGATGGGCCACAAGTGGATGTGGAACGACTCGCTGGGGGGCCTTCCGCCTGAGAAGTTTCTCGTCGCCGTCGACCCTTTGCTCGCGGGACTGCGAGAGCGCCTGCAAGGACGAATTCTCACATCAACCCACATTGCCGGTCATTTATCCGACGAATGGGCGGGGCGTCTGGGGCTCAGGGCCGGCATCCCCATTCCGGTGGGTGCACTCGATGCGCACTGGGATGCGATGGGTGCCGGATGCCGTCCCGCCGACGTCGTGAATGTGATCGGCACGTCAACCTGCATCATGGCGCTGATGGACCGGGCGACACTCATTCCGGGCGTATCCGGTACCGTTCAGGGATCCGTTCACCCCGACAAAGTGGGCGTCGAAGCGGGCCTTGCCGCGGTCGGCGATCTCTTTGACGCCATCGCGAGACGGGCGGGGTCGACAACCGCGGCGCTCGCCGCGAAGCTGGCCGGTTTCCGGGCGGGCCAAACCGGACTGATGCGGTTCGCTTGGGACAATGGCGATCGTTCCGTGTTGATCGATCCGAGGCTGCGCGGAATCACCCTGGGTTGGGGCCTCAACAGCAGTGCCGAGGATGAGCTATTCGCCGCCATTGAGGGCACGGCGTTTCATACGCGAGTGATCTTCGAGCGATTGCAGCAGTACGGAGTGCCGATCACCCGCGTCATTCATGCCGGCGGCATACCCCGGCGCAACCCCGTGCTCAATCGTGTTTACGCCAACGTCCTCAACATGCCCGTTCTCGTACCCGAGGGCGAGCCCGCCGGCCTGGGATCGGCGATCTTTGCTTTCTTGGCCGCCGGAGTTTTCGAGACGGTTGAGGATGCTCAGGCGGCGCTGTGCCCAAACTATCAGGTAATTGAACCTCATCCGCCCGAGGCTGCCGTGTACGAGCGCCTCTACGCGCAGTTTCGGGAACTGTATTTCACTCTGGGCGCGCAGATGCAGGTTCGTGCGGCGGCCGAGACCAGCCCCTAGCGTTTCAAGGTTTTTTTCAATAGGACAGTACAGTCATGCTCAAACACATCGACGCACGGGCCACGCCCGAGTTGCTTTACGCGCTCGCGCGCATGGGCCATGGTGACGAAATCGCGCTGGTCGACAGTAATTTCCCGGCTTACTCGACCGCTTCAGTACGGCCGGTCGTTGAGCTCTCGGGACTCACTGCGCCCGCCGCCGCCGAGCTGCTGCTGACCCTGATTACGCTGGACGTCGGCAGTGACCCCTGTTCTTGCATGCAGGCCGTGGGTAATCCTAATCAGTGGGAACCCGTGCACCATGAAGTGCAGCGGGTCATTGATGGTCACGAAGATTCGAAGTGTCGGCTCAAGGGCATCGAGCGCTTTTCGGGCTCGGTATCGGCCGCGCTCGTCCGCTCGTACGCGCGAATATCGAAGCCATCATCTGCCCCGCTCCGGCCGGTCGCCTCGATGCTTTGCCAGTCCTTGAAGTCATAGACCAATTCACGAACCAAGTCCTCGAATCGATGCGGCTCGAGATCCTCGAAGTGCAAGGGTCCAAGAGTTCTTGTTACGGGCACGCGCCCTCCTGCGGAGACTGGGACTATACTCGCTCCATGGCAATCCCCATGGAGCGGCGACTACTGTACATCCCGGTGCTGCACATCGACACCAACCTGATCAATGCGCGCCAGAAGCTTGACACCGTGAATCAACTCGAAAAGTGGTTTGCTGATGGGGTCATTCTGATCAATATGTCGGGGACGGCACACAGCGAAGCACAGGCCGGCGGCAATCCCCAACGATCGCGCAAAGCGAATCAACAAATTTTTACCGTGACGCCGCACGTACATCCCGATGAAGCACGGTTCAAAGCCATTGAGGGTGTGCTATTTCCGGACGGGGCAAAGGACGAGAACCAGAGAAACGACGTGCGTATCGTGGCCGACGCGATCCACTATGTGGCGATCCTCGTGACCCAAGACGGCGGTTCAAAATCGCAGCCCGGCGGGCTATTAGGGAATCGGGACACGCTCAGCAAGCGCTTCTCGATTCAGATTCTGACAGCCGACGAAGCGGTCATCTTCGTGCGAGAAGAGATCCAAGAGCGCGACGATTTTAACCGACGCATCGTCCACGAGTTTGGGGGAGAATTGCCCGATTGGACCGGCAAAGACTAGGCGACCGGGTTCACCCGCGCGAACGCCGTCAAATGTGCTCGGCTACAAAATCCGACGGCCGCGGCGCGTTATGGAGAGACTAGTGGGCCATGGCCACACGCTAACATTCAACTTTGAGTGAGAGCGGTTCAGTTCTAGAGGCCATCCGCACAAGGATTGTCAGGTGTTTGGAGGTACCGAATGGACGTCGAAGATCCGCTGAAGCCAGTCGATCGCATCACGCAGCCGGACCCGCGCCACGACGGATCGCGGGGCACACTTGAACTCTTGCATGCCAATCTGAATGGAATCCAGCTGCACGCGGGTGTGCCGATGCATGTGCGGCAACTCTTAGAGACGGCGAAGAATCTCTCGCTGTATTCCTGGTTTGTCTACCGGTTTCATCCGATCGCCCAGTTGATCGGCTATGCGAGCCTCGAGCGGGCGCTGAAGGAGCGAGTTGCACACGAGCGGCGTATTGAGACCGATACGGTGCGGGAGACGCTCGGTCCGTTGATGGAGTTGGCGGCTACGAGGGGCTGGCTAAAGAACGAACGATTCGAGGCTGTGCGACGGGCCGCCCAAATGCAGCTCAGGGATGAACAGACAGTGCGGATAATTCAATCCGGCCAGATCGGAGAGGAGCCAGTCGAATCGCCGGAAATCGAGGAAGCGGACATCCTCTCACGCGCCGCGCAGCTGGATTACGTGGTTCGAATCGCGGAATCGATGCCTTACATTAGAAATCACATTGCTCATGGTGGGCCGGCATTGCACGGCGGGAGCGCGGTAACTCTGAGGGTGGTTGCAGAGGCAATCAACCGGCTGTTTGAAGCGCCGGTCGTTGCATCCGGCTAGCGGCGGCTGCGCGGGCGGCCGGCAGACGAGGGGGGGGGTGGGCGTTTTGGGCCGCGATGGGCAGGCGCCGGCCGGCGTCGCATCCAGACCAGGGCGTCGATCAAATCGTCGATCGGCTCGCGGCGCTGTTTCATGGATCGGACCCTACGCCCGCTTGCGGACTCGCTCAACCTGCATATTCGCGCCGTTCGACCAGAAATACCGCGCCGAG
>WNFI01199177.1_pt1 | contig 13657 bp, 11 predicted proteins | sample 5400471 | NCBI WGS metagenome assembly WNFI01 (sample SAMN13153348, study PRJNA577476) | soil metagenome | isolation source: 100 cm saprolite on Douglas fir-dominated hillslope | place: USA:California | collected 2013-09-17 | reverse complement strand
CTGGAAAGCCACGTGCATGGAAAGCGTGCATGCGTGGTTTGGGGAAGGGCGGAGAGAGAAGGGCCGAGTCAACGGTACCTCGCTCGCCGCCTATTCCACCGTATTAGGCCTTTTAGAAAACATATTCCTGGTGTGGCTTCATGTACTTTGTGGCACTCTCCTCCCCTGAAGGGGGAGAAGTTTCTCAGTGACTTCTTTGGTGTGGCCTGTCCCTTGTGGGACCCTCTCTTGGGAAGAGGTGGTTGACCCATTGACTCGCTAAGACCACATGCATCACGAGGATGCACGGAGCGTGCCTACCCTACTACTACGCCTGGCCGGGCCAGGGCGTAGATACGTGACCGAACGAGGAAAGGTCACTGGTTGGTCGTAGGCCAGCCTGTGCATATTCACGCTGCCGACGACGTCGCGATGCCCCACAAATCCGCATTTCCTGCACTTCCACACTCTGCCTCTGGGCTTGTGTTTGTGCCTGCATACCGGACACTGGCTACTGGTTCCTCGTTCCGAGCCAGTGAAGCTCTTAATGCGGGCGTGCTTGCTCTTGTGGGTGAGATAATCGATATCACGGCCGTACTCCCACTGCGCCATGCGCTGATTGTGATGGCGTCCTTTGTTCTCCTGGCGCACTCCATGCGGGTTGCCGATGAAGAGGGTATTAACCTGCTGCTCTACGCAGAAGTCAAGCACCTGGCGCGTGGCTTTGTGGCGCAAATCACGCGCGCGCCGCTCGATACGGCCTGCCATCTTGTTCTTGGCCCGTTGCAGTTTCTTCCAACGTTTGGAATACTTCTGACAGCGTGCTTGCTTTTTGGCAAGCTGCCGGTGCCGCATGTTGCGCTGCCGTTTGAGACTGCGAATGCCACGGCCTGAGACGACCAGGGCAGCGCCTGTATTGGTGGTGACGGCGGCCAGGTGGATCTCCCCAAGGTCCACTGTGGCCCGGTTCGTCCCAGGGGCATGCGTGGCTAGTGGCACCTCGATACACACATGCAACTCAAAGCCACGGTTCCAGACCAATGTGCAGGCCCCGCTATGCTCCGGTAGGTCAAGAGGTAAGACAATGGAAGCGCGCCCGCGCCCCATTGGCAGTACCACCCGCCCGCGCTCCTTACTCACGGCCTGGGCAGGCCAGTGGACCGGATAGAAGCGTTTGGTCTTCCAGGGGTATTTCATGCGCATCTTGGGATGCGTGGCACGCAGTTGGCGGGTCGCATCGATGTTGGCAAGAAAGGCGTGTGCGATCATTTGCACCGATTGACTGTGCAAGGCAAAGCGTCCCTTGGTGGCCTGTTGCAGGTCGTCCTGTCCAGGCCACGTGCTATGGGTGGCGCGTGCCGCTTTGTGTAGCTCGCAGCACTGATTCCAGACCTGGGCCGCTTCCATCTGTGCGGCCCTGAGGCGTCCAAAGAAGGTTGGTGAAAGATGGGTCAGTCTGTAGATTCTCACGGTCTGCATCGGGGATCCTCCTTTCCTGGGTGATGTATGCTATATTTGCCTGAGCAACTGCTCCTCGGGTGTTGTGTTCAATTTCAGCTTGCGGTGATGATCTGCTGCATGGGTTCCTACATCTATTGGGTATTGGTGCCTGGTTTCTGCACCACTTCTCTCTTTTCTCTTCTTCTTTCTTCTACCCCGCATTGTGGAACGTTAGCACAACGTGGAGCGGATATCCGGCTTATTTGAGGGGAGTGCAACAAGAAGGTATCCTGTCTCTGGAATGAAAGCAACCGTTAGCAAAAAGGAACGGAGTTTGGCACGAATATTGGTGATAGCCAGGCGTACCGGACGTAATTCCTCCCGCAAAGCACCTTGCTGCTGTGCCTGGTGCCAGCGCTCTCGATAATAGTCAACAGGGCCAGCCATGAGCCGTGCCATTAATGCCTCGTAGGGATTGTAGTGTGGATATGCTTCAGCAAGCGCAAGTAACACCCTCCATTCACTCAGAGCAAATGTTTCGATACGGTGCTGTGGTGCGTTCGACTCTCCAAACACGGCAATCGCACGCTTATGCGGATTAACAAGAAGGGTTACCCCTTCGGGGAGTAACCGGCGGAATACGCGCTCTAACAGTAGTTTCTCCTCGGAAGGTGATGGTGTAGACATGAAAGCACCTCCAGCAGGGTAAATGCGCGGCCAGAGGCATGTGGTAAAATGCCAGTAGCCAGCGTGACGGTCTCGTTGTTGCGTTGGTCAGGGACGAGTCGTAGGATTGGCCCCTACGCTCATTCCGCCTCGTTCCTCTCTTTCTGTCCATAGTGGTGACTGTGTATATGCTGGAACCACAGGTGCAGGTACTCGTTCTACGACTCGTAGCTCCTGCTTACATAATGGGCACCGTGAGTACCTGTACCAGGATTTGATCTCCTGTAAGCGCATGCCTGCTCGTGGCAGGGTGAGCTCATGTTGGCAGTGCTTGCAGAGAAAAACGCGCTGTTTCATACTTATTCCTCCCTCTCTTCTTCCTCGCTGGCTGGCTGGAAGAGCACGAGATGCTCCCACACGTCCTGCTCTCCTCGGTGCCTATCAGCGGGAAGTAGCGCTGTCTGGGATGCTGCTCCACCTTGATTTCGTGCCATCCGCCGTGGGTCAGGTCAAGCAGGATACCCTGGCGGTCCCTGGCCGTGCCACTGTAGAAGACTCTGACCGGAGCGCCCAGCACGACTGCTGCGGCCTTGACCCTGTGAGAGAGGTCGCACAGCGGTAAATGGTCGATCATGATCTTGCGATACGCGAGGTGGACGAACGGCTTCTTGTGCGTGTTGTGCTGCATGAGTGGCTTCCTTTCTACGCTCCCATCGCCACCAGTAGGTGGATACGTGCCGGGTCAGCGGGCAGCCTGCTGCCATCCGTCCCCACCCCACTGATCTGGATGTGGATACCGGCAAGATGGTGCTGTTCCTGCTGCTGCAAGACCTGGACTGCTGCTTGCCTGGATAATCCTACAATGAGCCTCGTAAGACGTGCCTGTTCTGCCGTACTTACCTGGTAGACCCACGCGCCCTGTCCGGTGACCAGGAGGGTGAGTGTTCCCGGTTTGGCATGTGGGGCTGCTCCTCCCTGAGTGATGGTCGTGCTGATTGTTCCCCGTAGGGAGTAGTCTGTGCCCAGGGTTGTCGTCGCTTGCTGCATGAGCGTGTTGGTCACCAATTGCACCACCGCCTCGTGATCGTACACCTCAGCATGGCAGGTGACCGAGACACTGACCGTCACCTGGGAGGCGTCACTGCCGACCGGGTGATCGGAGGTGACTGTTGGCTGGCACGCTACCGGCCCGGCAAGCCGTTCGCCCTGGTGTATCTCCCCTTGCACGCTCTCCTGGGTCGCTGGTGTAAGTGTGGCTACGAGCGGCCCTGCTGCGTGGTCGATATCTGCTTGTGTCACCATAGGGTAGTCATAGGCGTACTGGCCGTCATGAAAGGCAGCCGTGTTCTTGACCGATACCCCAGCCATGCAGCACAGGCCGTTGAGATCAAGTGGGGCAATGTTGCCTTGCGGCCCAATGACTGCGGCATGCGCAGGAACGGTAGCAATGCCAAAGGTGGGAGGGTCCCCCGCAGGGATGACCGCCGGGGCATCGGTCACAATCTCGACCCCACCAGCACCGGTAAGCGTGGTCCCTGCTGCCACCGTTTGTCTGTAAGGTGCGGCATTGTAAAACGTCACTGTGCCCTCTCCTACTCGGGCAGGGGCATGACCGGTGCCGGTGGTGGGAGCAGTCTGGCTCTGTGTCGGGCTGCTCACCGATAAGAGGCGTGCGGCGACCTGCTTGCGTGTCTGGTCATGGTTGCCATGCCGGTCACCAGATACACGGACCAGTGCTTCCTGCGTCGTGTGGGAGGATGGTGCCGTATACTGATCGTCAGCATCCTCGTAGTCAGGTGGGTAGGCCTGTGTCACTCGCGCCTGCTGCTGGGAGTCGCGGGTCTGGCGCGAGGGCGTATAGGCCTGGCCTCGTGGTCGCAGTGGTTCAGCATCCTCATCAGCGGAATCGTCTTCCAGGTGCCATCCAGTTGTGGGTTCATTGACCGTCCGCTTGTGGATGACCCCATCCGCATCGTGCCAGTGCGTAAAGCGGATAGGTGTGGGAGCCAGCGGGTCATCGGCTACTGGCTGTTGTTGCGTCGTCGCCTCAGTACGAGTATGCCGGGCGATCTGTTCTCTGATAGTGGCCATCGCTACACCTCCTCCTCTCGTGCTTCGGAGAGAGGGCCAGTCACGTGCTGGCTGCCTTGCTGATCCCACTGCTGTTGCTTGCGTTGCCTGGCCTCGATGTACTCGCTGAGTACCTGCTGGTGTAGGGCACGGCGGCGACCCTGGTGCCACTGCACCTGCGCCATCAAGGTGCGGATGGTCTCCAGGCTTTCCGGATCCTGCTGCCGGTGGTCATTGCCTGCCAGGTCGAGCCAACTGAGCACCTGCTGCCACCGGTCCAGCGCACAGTCCAGGTCCTGCACGGCTCGACTGAGCCAGAAGACGACCTGGTGCCAGCGTTCGCGCTCGCGTTCCTGGGCTGCCCAGGTGGAATGCTGCAGCGCGTGGGTTTCCCAGTAGAGACCCCCAAAGGCGGTGCTGGTGGCCATCAGCGCGGAGGTGGTCAGCGCCTCCTGACCAAAGGTAGCCCACTGCTGCCTGACTTCGTGCAGCGGCACCCATAGCGTTGAGAGGCTGGAGAGATCAGGAAAGGAAGAGAAAGAAGCGCATGCAGAAGTATCCTGCTGCTCTTGTGATGATCGAGGAAGTACGGTGGTCATTGGCGGTCCTTTCTAGAGCTATCGCTTGATGAAGAACATGCGTTCAAGCTTGCGACCGCCGGGCAAGCCTGCTAAAATAGGGAAGCCGGCGATCACTGATAAGGGTCAAACGGCAAGGGGAATGCCTGTGCTGATTGCTTACCAGGGCTATTACAGGCAGGCATTCCCAGGGAACGCTACTCCGGGTGTAGCAGTCTTCACCTCCTCTCGCTTCTGTTCCTCCGCTTGTTGTTCTGCACATGCCTGCTGACGTGCGGCCTCCACCTGCTCTTGCAACCTGGAAGCGTGCTGCTTGATCACTTCAGCAGATTGCGTCCAGTCTATAAGTGCTGCAATCAACTCGAGCCAGCGACGAGCGGCCGCCTCATCCGTGACCGCAGCATCCCGGCCAACACGCAGACCGCTGGTCTGGTGCGACAGGCTATACCAATCCTCGTACGCGATAGGGTCATGCTCCATCGAACGAATGCCGAGGTGGTATGCGAGTCCGGTGGGTGTCCCATCATCCTGCACACCGGCCATTACAGGGAGAGGATGGGCAGCCTGGTGCTGGTCACGGATCACGATAGTTTGTGCTTCAAAACGCATGAGCGTTTCTCCTTTTTGCTCCCAGAGCTATCTGAAGTTCTTACAACGGCAACCATGCGTAAGTGTAACCTATTTTAAGGCATATGTCAATAGTTTTGAGGATAAAAATATTTATTTATCAATCAAGATCGATCTTGAAAGTCAAGAAAGTCCCCTCAGCACATTAGTAAGATCAGCCTTGTGGCGGCGGCACACCACTACTTGAAAAAGATGGCTAGAATTGTCTTTTCAGAAGGATTAAAGGGTAAAAATATTGCTTTACTTATTATGATCGATTATGATAAGCACATGATCGTTGTCCCTCGTAGATAAAGGAGTATTCATGTGACGCGCAAACCCACGGTGAGAGAGCTCAGAGAGCGAGCAGGGCTACAAATACGTGAACTTTCCCTTGCCTCGGATGTTTCCGAGGCGAGTATTAATCGCATGGAACGCAAGCAAGCCGTAGGAATTGTCCTGGTGAACAAGGTGCTAAGGATAATTAATGAGCGACTGGGTACCGATTATGAAGCACACGATGTAGACGTACCACTACTGTAAATGCCGTATTTATCCTATGCATATTTAGTGAATGCCTCGGCAATAAAACAAGCGGATGAGGAGTCTGGCCCGGGTTTAAGATACCCAAACCGCTGAAACGACAAGATCAGAATTTACGCACGCATCGATCTAAGAGACGACACCATACGTGTTGGCGGCATTCGTTACACCTATGAACTCAACGCGTTGAAAAAAGCACTCCTTGTCGAGCTAACATAGAAAAGCTACACAAGCGACCTTTTCAATGCGCTGGTAAATTGTGCGAACCGATCTTGAAACTAGGTTGAGGTTCAAGTAAAATAACTCCGTTACTTTTTTCCTCAAGAGGAGTCAATGAGAATTTGTTTTCGCACACAATAGCAGCCCTCGAAAAATTCGACAATCAGCATGACTTCGAAAGAATGTGCGCTGATATATTAAATGCATCAGGCTATAAAAATGTTGTACTAATGGCACCACGAGGTGGAAGTGATGGTGGTGTGGATATAACCTTTACTACCGATAGCGGTGGAAAGGGCTTGGCATGCGTGACGCTTCGGAAAGATATAGATACTAAGTTCAAGGAGGATTTTTCCAAGCGTAAAGCGGGTGAATTTAACGTCTACGTCCTTTTTTGTACAGCGTACCTTACCGCTTCACAAAAATTACAATTTACACAATATTGTCTTAATACACTCCAAGCAGAATTTATACCTAATGATATAGAAACGATACGAAGCTTATTGGACAGCACAATGCTGCTGATTAGGGAAAAATATTTACATATCAGTCCAGGCAATGAAAATGTAAAGGTACCATCGACTGCTGGGGCTGAGGAAGAAACGCCATTCCCTCAGCACTATCCCTATGATGTTGCACTATCTTATTCTAGCGAAGATCGTAGTTATGCCGAGGCTCTTGCTAATACTTTACAACGCCAGGGAATAAAAGTTTTTTATGATAAGTATGAGAAATCAACCCTTTGGGGGCAAGACCTTTATACCTATCTATCTGATATCTACCAGAATAAAGCGCACTACTGTGTCATATTTATTTCACAGCACTATGCTACGAAACTATGGACAACCCATGAACGCAAGGCCGCACAAGCGCGTGCATTCACGGAGCAACGAGCATACATTCTACCTATACGTTTGGATAAAACTGAAATCCCCGGTATCTTGCCGACTGTAGCCTATCTTGATTGGCATGAAGAGACAGTTGAGAGTATTGCGTTCACTATTTTGGAAAAGTTGGAAGATTTCTCACCAAAGTCAAGGCAACAATGGTTTCAGGAATGTGAAGCTTATTGGGAAGATGGATACGCTGAGAAAGCTCTTATCGCCAGTAAAAAGGCTACGAGTATTGACCCTTATGATTGGTATGGATACTACAAGACAGCCTGGATACTCGAACGGCTTGAGCAACACCAGGAAGCTCTTGCAATGTGTGAGCAAGGTATTCAGCGTGATCCTACCAATTGTGAAGATATTATCTATTTCGTTAAGGCTGGCGCCCTACTTGGACTGAAACGTTATAATGAGGCTCTGACCACCTATGAACAACTTCTACAAAATCAGTATAAACACAAATCCCCTTATGGCATCCAAAGTTATCTTGAAGCCCTTTGCGGTAAAGGAAATGTCCTTTTTGAGCTTGAACGGTACGATGAAGCGTTTGATATCTATGAAACGGCCATTCAGCTTGGTCCAATTATTACAATTGGTTACCAAAACAAAGGTTATAGTCTCTATTTGTTAGATCGTAATGAGGAAGCCCTTGCCGTCCTAGAGGAAGCTATTAGAATTGCTCCTAAAGACGCTTATAGCTACCAGGTCAAGGGTGATGCACTATACGATCTTAAGCGTTTTGAAGAAGCTCTTGCTGCCTACGAAATTGCTATTCAGCTTAAACCTAAAGATAAGTATTCCTATCGTAGAAAGGGTGATACCCTCAAGGCGCTTAATCGGCCCGTAGAAGCTCAGCAAGCTTACGAAGTGGTAAAAGAAAGGCAGTGAGAAAGACAGCGATGGTGTTATAGCCTTTATGCATATCTATGAGGAGGGTTACATCAATGGGAGATCATGACCTAGAGGTTCCTGAGCGGCTTGACCATCTCTTTTACATTTTTGCACAAATAATCCTCGTTCGTGTGAAATCATTTATGAAATTCATAGGCGGAATACCTGTGGAGGTGCGTTATTATGTTTCTTTTGATGAAGGTTCATCTGTACGCATCACACAGATAAACAATGATTACAACGGGTTGCTAATGCATTATATCGTTACTGAGCAACCCTGGACACTGACAGAGTTTGAAAAATGTGCTAAGGCACTGTGGGATCAGGGGATACTTCGACAGCCAGTATATCCAGGGCCACCTCCCTTATTTGAAGACATAAAGATATCATTAATCCACCAATTATTTCTCCCCATACGAGATGTTATTGAGCGTTATCATACATTAGACCCAACACAAGAACAGCTTATGGAAAGTTATCATCGCTATAAGGACGATTGGATTGCTCCTCTCAAACGTTATGAGGTGACTATTCCTGTACTCAATTTTATTAGCGAGCTACAAAAAGAAGTTACCATAGGCAAGCACCTTGTACTAGCTCCATTCACACCAGAAGAGAAAACGCTGACATGGAATAGCGAAGTAGACCTTTATCCGAGCGTGACAAATCCAATCGAACATGGTGCTTTTCTTCGTTCTAAGTACAAGCTTGCTCAAACTCGTCTACAAGATCAAACTAAGCGGTATGGAGTGGAGGAAATTAACGGTGAGTTAGCAGATGTCCTAACGGCATTACGTCTAACCAAAACAGGTGACATTGGGGCACCGGCAATATTTGAGCGAAGCGAAATACGTTCGATCTGGCTTCCATCTCCGACTGTTACAAGAACGAGTGATTACGATGTTCGTCAAAGTGGAACTGAATATAGCATTACAGAAGCAGAGTTGTCGCAAGTCAACAATCTTTTTGTCTCCTTGCAGGATCTCAATTCGCAAGCTCAACGTGGGGGCCTTACGGTAGCCCTACGTCGTTTCAATCAAGCATATAGTCGAGAGAATGATGAGGATAGAATAATTGATCTGACTATTGCTTTGGAGAGTTGCTTGCTCGCTGGATTAAGCAAGGAACTTTCGTATAGATTTGTTTTGCGTGGAGCTGCATTGGTAGCGGATAGCAGGAACCCAAAAGAGACCAAAGCACTTCTTCAGGAAATATATGACATTCGCAGCAGTATTGTTCACGATGGAAAAACCCTCCCTGAATTGAAAAAGGACACGAAGCATGATCCTCCTGGTCATGCAGCAAAGGAATTTCTTCAGCAAAGTGAAGAGCTAGTACGTGACATTCTCGGAGAGTATGTTACCCAAATAGCTAGCAGTAACCAACCTGTGAAAAAATTTAATGAACAACTGGAACTTCGCATAGTTAAAAGCTTATCATTGAGCTAATTATCGAGTTTCTTTTAGGGCGGAACATGCAGATTGCTGAGCAAAAGCGCGTTTCACCGGTCACTTTATTTCAGCGAGTCCCCTTAGTTGTGAAGTTTGATGACGAGGTACAAGAATTTCCGTAGCATTTTTCTGCATAACGTAGAAAAAACTAGTGTGTTGAAAAACGCTTTTGCAGAACTTATCAGGAAGGGAGATACACCACTTCCTGTCCATGTGGCAGATGCAGCTAAATGCTTCCAGTGAATAGTTGTGGTAGAGGTGAACTAAACCTAAATCAGCCAGGCGAGGCATGGAAAGCCTTGGCAGAGGTTGATAAAGTCACACCAGCATTGTGAATTTACGGCCTGCCAGACAAGAGCCTCAGTTGCACTTGGCAATCTGGATCAAAGCGAGGACTATCTTCAATCAATTGGAGCCTCAGCAAAGGTCCTCGGCTCCCAGTTACGGCGCAGCGAGTCCTACGACATCTATCAACTGATGCAGGAAAAATGGCCCAATGAGCAGCGAGTCAGGGAGTTAGCCGACCTATTCAGGTAACACTACCTCTTAACTACCTTGCTTTCTCATCTCAGTAGAACCACACTAAAGTACTATTGGGGATTTATCGTGAGGTCTTGTAAGCGTCTAGTTCCAGGATGGCAATAGAGACTGATAACCCCAAGTGGCCCATTCCGATGTTTAGTAACAATGATATCGGCTATAGCTTTCGTTCGAGTCTATTGACTTCCCTTAGCTACGGGAGAGAGTATAATGCCATGAGATAAGGTAGCGATTTGCTTGATGGGGTGCAACATGTCAGATGATACGCGGTTCGATCAGTTCTTCGCCTGGCTTCAGACACTTGATCCGCACCTCTTCCAAAACGAAGCAGAGGTGGAATCGAAGTTTGTCGTACCCTTATTCCAGCACTTAGGATATCCTGAAGCGTCTCGCCATCCTCAATATTCCTTGAAAATGTACGAGCCCGGTAGGCGTGGGAGAGGACAGGCTATTGATCAGATCTATTTCTCAACTACTAAGCAACAGGAGCAAACTGCTGATACCTCGCTCATCATTGTCGAAGCCAAAGAGCCAGGTGAAACTCATTTGGATGAAGCACTGGAACAAGCTCGCTCTTATGGGTATCGACTGACCCCGCTCTTTCTCGTGGTGACCAACGCTCATCGATTGCTGGTGGTCAAGCGGCATGGCTATCGTGCAGAGGAACGGGTACTCGATGCGACCCTTCGCGAACTCCAGGAGCAGGCGACCGCGCATCGACTTTATCACCAGCTTTGCTTCGATGCGGTCAAGCATCTCAAAGAACAACTTGCAGACGATTTAACCCATACGCTCTACATTGATCTCATGCATGTGCTCGATCGTCACCCGGATCTTCATGATCGGTTGGCGAAAGGGGACTTCAGACGATCCAGGTCACAGGAAGGAAGACGGCTGACCGTCGTAGGGCCAAAAGTGGCAGTCGTGTGCGATCTTCCCCTAGCTTTCGGCGACGGCGCATGCCGTATAGTATTTAGCAATTTGCTCCTTCAAGGACTCACCTGCTACCTCACCCATCGGCAGATCCTGGAGAGCCTGATGACCGGTTTGGGCACACAGCCCCATTGGGGGACACGTCGTTTTCTACGGAAGACAGCAGATGGAAATTTTGAAGCGCAACTCGGGCAAACAACCGTCATTCTATCTGAGCAAGAAGCCAGGGAATTGTGTGCCTGCATCGATGATGTTTGCCATATCTATAAAGCTATCCTCGTCAGCACGGAAGATACGCTCCAGACATGGGATTACCTTCCCGTCTCACTACCGGAGTTCCAATTGCATGGGTTCCACATCCTCACCGTTGAGCCTTGGCTCTGGAAACTCATGCGGCGGTTCGCTCGTGAGTTTGATTTCCTCGCAGGGACTTCTCCCTGGCATATTTTCGATAGAGAGAATTTCGGCCTCCGTGTGCATCACGGCCAAGAGGTAGAGAATGTCCTCATTTACCCCTCTTATGGTGGAAAACCTGTATATCTCCTCAAGGAGACCATAGATCTGCTCTATTGCGTAGAGGAGGATCAGTATTTAGCAGCTGAAGAGCAGTGGTCTGAACTCCCCTGGAAACAGGTAGTTGGCCCTAATGGAAGCTGGACGGCACAGTATACTGAACACTGGCTCGTCAACCAGTTTATCCCCCAGGTGCTGGCGCACTACCCCTTGCGAAGTCGCCTCTTACGGCATCCGAAGCGCACTCGTCAACCACCGTATTGGACAGTCCACTCGCTGTCGGAAAGGGACGTACCGCTTGCTCAGGTCAGCATACCCACACAACTTGCTCCTTACTTGCACCAGATACAGGGATGGTTTCACATCTATGGAGATTGTCAGGTTGCTGCTTCACTCTTACGCCCGTATTACACCGCTTTGACAGATGTAGTGCGGCACATTGATCCTTCACAACTTGGGTCTCAGTATTTTGGGTACATTCACGGATATGTCTTTGGAGCCGTATGGCGAGCAAACAGAGCACAGTTCCAAGTCGCTGAGGAGAAAGAACATCCTGCCTCCGAAGAGGTAGGAGATGATCGTCATCAGGAGGATGAGGAAGTGTCTCCCGACCAAATGATGAATGAGATTATTGAGGGCCTGGATGAGCACGTCCGGCGGATTCATCTGGTCGATCACGAATCTCCCCGCGTGGCGGACTTCGTCTCCAGCGCTTTGATCGCGCTATTGGAGCATGGGACGATCCACTGTGGCCAGGAACACCTCAATGCTGCCAAAGAGGCCATGCTCCCCCTGTTGGATCTGAGCCGCTTTGAAGAGCGCTATGTCCTGCGACTACCTTGGGAATGACATTTAGCCATAACAGGTGCAATCCTTATCAACACATTTGTCAGTGCAGACGAGCACCACCAAAATTTCGCGGTACACCCACGCCGACGCATGTGAAACGTAACAACGTTGTTGCAGTTTTAATGTGCACCAGGGAGTGAGCCTTTTTCGTAGAAAAGGCATGTAAAATAAGACTGGTTAGAGTGCTGCGAGCAACGTCAGGAAGTGAAACTTTTTGCCAATCAGTGTAACTAGACTGAGACAAAGTCAGATTGCACAATTCGGTCCAGACGTTTGCAGGGGCCGCCTAAGGACCACTGGTGCAAACGGATACGCCTCACGTTAGTTGCACCAATTCTCAAAAAGGCTCACTCCCTGTTTAAGTACCTTTTGGCTATGCATGCTTTATGCTTGTACTATAATACATCAGAAAAGGAGAAGGATTCAGGATATGTGCTACAATGTTTGACTGTGTACGGCTGTGCTTATAGAATATTTGTGATGAAATCCGGGATTGCGAACTGGTCGGTTGTAATCGGATAATGGGGGGACTATTAGAAGAGATCCAGGAACCAGAGATGGAGACAAGAACGCAAGCACCCACACAGGAACAATCTGCCATCGTTGAACGTGTTGCACGTATCGTCTCCCGACTGCGTGGAACGAAGCCTGATTATGCTCATTTGGCAGCAGAATTAGAGCCGGCGATCCCTTTTGATGTCTTCGGCATCGTATTACTGCGCCATGACAGAGAGGCCGTCCGTGTAACAGTGTGTAAGCGTGGAGCAGATGGCTGGGTTGCGCACTATCATCAACACCCGCTCAAAGACTCGATGGTTGAACGCATCTTGCAGCGGCAGGGAGCCCCGGATGCAGCGCGAACCGCGCAACCTGGGGAAACAGACGCACCCGGTATCTCGATCCGAGGCGAAGTGACCGGGATAGAAATACAGCGCTACCCAAACGGCCTTGATGGTTCCCCTGCCCAAAGCGGTGATGCACTGAGCGGCAATCCTAACCTGTATGCAACGCTGATAGTCCCCCTCGTAGTAGGTGATCGCGTTCTTGGAGCGCTTGAGCTTGGTAGCACCCGTCTTGATGCGTATACCGATGAAACACTCCTGCGCCTCATCGGCGCTGTTGCGCGTGTCCTGGCGGCAGCCATTGAAAGCGCCCAGGTAGGTGGTAATGTAGAGATCCAGAACCGGCAGCGCGAAGAACTCAAGAGCGTATCCAGCGCGCTCACCTCAGATATGGACCTCTCCACGATCCTCAGTAGAATTGTGTTCGGTATTGCAAAGGCGCTGCATGTCGCCTCCGTCATTGTTACTTTGGATCAACGTCATGGCAGGCTAAGCCTGGTGGCCCAGTACGGCCTGAATTCCGAAGTTCTGCAAGGGATCGTTGAACGGGAAGCCGCTTTTGGGGAACAAGCCATCATCGGTTTTACGTTGCACCGTCATCAACCTGTTATTTCAAATGACATTGCCCAGGACGAACGATTTCCGGC
>WNFI01126041.1_pt1 | contig 13657 bp, 9 predicted proteins | sample 5400471 | NCBI WGS metagenome assembly WNFI01 (sample SAMN13153348, study PRJNA577476) | soil metagenome | isolation source: 100 cm saprolite on Douglas fir-dominated hillslope | place: USA:California | collected 2013-09-17 | reverse complement strand
ATCCCATGTCGTGGATGCCGGTGTCCACCACCAGCCGAACGGCGCGGAAGAGCTCCGAGCGGAGACGGCCGTAGTCCGACCCGGGATCCTGGTAGAAGCCGACCTCCTTGCCGAGCTCCTCACTGTAGAGCGCCCACCCTTCGTTATAGGCGGAGTTGCCGCTGTGCTTGCGGAACTCGGGCAGCCCCTTGAGGGTCTGCTGCACGGAGAGCTGCATATGGTGGCCCGGAATGCCCTCGTGGTAAGCCACGGCCTCGTCGTTGATCAGCGTGCGGCTGCCGAAGTCGGAGACGGCGACCGACACGCGGCCCGGGCGTTTGCCATCGGGAGTTCCGGTCTGGTAGTGCGTGGCCGCCGCCTTCTGGAAGTCGGGGATCGGCTCCACCGTCACGGGCGCTGAGGGAATGACGTTGAAGAGCTGCGGGAGCTTCGGTCGCATCTGCTTGATGTAGCGATCGAAGTCGTCGATGATCGCTTGCGCCGAGGAGGGCTTGTACTTGGGGTCGGTCTCGATGTGCTCGCGGAAGCTGGCCAGATCGTTGTAGCCATTGGCCTTGGCCAGGGCGGTCATCTCGCCGACGATGCGGTCATACTCGCTCAGTCCGATGCGATGGATCTCGGCGGGAGCGAGGTTGGTCGTGGTCAATCGCCGGATGGCGGCCTGGTAGCGGCGCTTGCCGTCGGGCAGGCTCTCGATCGATAGCGTGGCTCGGCCGTAAGGGACGTAATCCGTCGTGATGAACGATGCGAACTGTTTGTAGGCCGGGAGCACTTCCGTCTCGACCGTCGTTGAGATGGCATCCGTCAGGCGCTTCCTGTCGGTCTCGGAGAAGGTGGCCGGCATCTTCTTGACGGCGATGAGGAAGGGATTCGCAGCGATGATGCCGGCGCACTGCACCGGAATCTTCTCCGCCAGGAACTTGACGATCACCAGGTGATCCTTCACACCGGCACGCAGAACATCTTCCGTCTGCAGCAGGGCCCTCGAGATCTGGTGAAGCCGGGAGATGTAGTCCTCGTAGTGCTTCACGGAGTCGAGTGGCACGGAGTTAGCCAGGTCCGCAAGACCCGTGTGAACGCCGCCCTGGGCGTTGACCGGCATCTCGAAGTCCTTCAGGTCAAAGTCATCCATGCTCTCCTGCTGATTGCGGAGAAAGAGGTCGTGGGAGGTCCGGTCCTCCTCGCTGAACCCCTCGGGTGAGATGGCCTTGATGCGCGCCAGAAAGCCGGCATTGACCTCATGCCTGCGAGCGACACCGGCGAGCGAGTAGTCGCCCAGTTGGTCGTTGTAGCGATAGTCGCCGACCGCGGTGGCCTGTGTCGGGTTGAGCTTGAGACTTGTTTCCCAATACTCCTCGAAGAGCGCGTTCTGCGCGGCAAGCCGAGCCTCCATGGATCCGCCCGGCTTGGGCTGCGCGGAAACTGGGACGGAGGCGACGAGGAGAAGGGAGGCCGCGATGAAAGAGTGGACGGTCAACGAGCGTGAGCGCATTTGCGGAGGGTAGCAGAGGCGACGGGGATTTCGAACTAAGCGTGTGCTACAGGCTTGTCACGATCTCGGTCCCGGTTGAAGCTCAACCGGCCGCCTGATGATTTGATGGTGGGTGCGACCCTTCCGCCTTTCCTGCTACGCTGCCGACTATCACCAAGAAAGGTCCACCTCATGACCCATGCGCGGCTCCCCCACATCGCAGCAGCGTGCCTGTTCCTCGCCGGATGCGGTCGCCAGGAGTCGCAACGCCACGGCATCCTCCCGGGGGACTCGTTCGCACACACCGAGGATGTCGCAATGTATCCGTCGGAGCGCCTCCCATTCGACACGTCCTCCACGCGCGAATTCGAGCTGCGGGCCCCGATCCGCTGGTTGCACTCGATCAAGGGCCCGACGTCGTATTCGAGGGCGAGATTCCGCCGAGCAACCTACGCTCGTTGAGGGACATGGCGCGGGCGACGACCAACCCGAAGGTCACTTTCTGCCGGTGCCCGGTGCGAATCATTTCAGCATTCTCGCCCCAACGACGGAGCTCATCGTGGAAAAGCTGAAAGCCGACCAGGGATCAGCGGCCAACCTGGCATTCAGCAACGAGGAGTTGAGAAAACTGCCATTGCCTGGGAATTACGTCAGCCGTTACCAGCAAGGCCATTGATCGCCTGTGCCGATGGACCGATCGTGGCGCCCGGGAGGAATTCCGATGCCTAATGGTCCGTACGCGCGCTTTCGTGTTTACACTCGCGTCAGCTCACCAGGTACGGCTCGAACGCTTTCATCACGTCCGCGTCCGCGGTCCGCGGGCGACGGGTCTCGCGATCAACCCAGACGTGAAACGAGAAGCCCGTGGCGTGGATGTTCTTGCCGCCGGCGTCGCGCAGTTCGTAGGTAAAGCGGATCGAGCGGCTGAACGCCTCGGCCACCGAAGTTCGGATGACGACCTCGTCGTCGTAGCGGAACGGGATTCGGTACCGGCAGCCCACTTCCGTGACGACGAGGATCATTCCCCGATCCTCGATCTCACGGTAGGTGATTCCGGTGGCACGGCAAAGATCCGTGCGGCCGATCTCGAACCAGACGATGTAGTTGGAATGATGGGCGATGCCCATCTGGTCGGTTTCTTTGTAACGGACGCGCGCGCGGCTCTCGACATGCATGGCGCGATCGTATCAATTCGCACGGTAGGTCGAGCGCGGCTCCTGCGACAAATGACGGACATGAAATCGGGGCCAGTCGCGCGCGCGCCAACATCGGAGCAGCAACGACATGTTCGCTTCTGCCTCGGGGTTGTTGCGATCGTCGCCCCAACACGGATCGTCGATCGCTTTCTGGACGTCGATGATGAGGAGCGCGGGAGGTGGCACGCGAACAGAATAGCCGATGGCACGGACCCGTTATGTTGACTACGGGTTGGCCACAAGCAAGACTTGGCAACAATCAACCAACCGTAGGAAAATAGGACGCACATGCGCAGCAGGCAACTCCGCAGACTCGCGGAAACTGCAAGCGGACCGTTGATCGTCGGCGGGCTGACCGTTCTGGCCCTCGACCTGGCCCGCCGCGTATTTCGTCACACGCGCCTCTTCTGTCCCGAGCGCGAGCCGGTCATCAGTTGGGATCCCGAGGCCTATGGCATTCCCCGCGAGAGCGTCGAGGAACACTGGATCGAGACCGACGATGGAGCGATGTTGTTCGCCTGGTATTGCCGGGCGGACCATCCGATCGCATCGGCTGTCTTCTGCCACGGCAACACGGGCAATCTGACCAACAGCGCGCACGTCATCCCCCACCTGATGGACTCGGGGATCAATGTTCTTCTGTTTGACTACCGCGGCTTCGGCCAGAGTACCGGCTTCCCATCATTCTCAGGCGTCGTCTCCGACGGTGTCTGCGCGGCGCGCTACCACGAGCAGCTTCGGAAGGATCTCCCTTCCATTCTGTATGGCTACTCCCTCGGCGGCGCCGTGGCGGCGCAGGTGACCCGACACCGACCGTTCGACGGGCTCATTCTCCAATCCACCTTCACCAATCTGCGCGAGCTGGCGCGCTGTACGTTCCGGCAGATTCCGCTGCACCTCGTGTCCGGAAACCTCTTCGACACCCTGAGCGTGCTCGAGAAGATCGAGGTGCCGGTACTCATCATCCATGGCAGCGACGACGAGACGGTTCCCTGCTCGATGGCCCGCTCGCTGTTCGAAGCTTGCAGCTCGGTCAAACAACTCCGGGTCATCGAAGGGGGCCAGCACAAGGATCTCTTCGCGAAAGCAGGCGAGTCGCTGGTCTGGACAATCAACCGCTTCGTCTCCGAGCTGTCTCCGAACACGCACTTGGCCGAGCCTCCTCCTCCGATCGTGGACGTGATCATCGACTCCGCGTTTCGCTACGTGCGGAGGCACCTGCGGGCCCGATCGGTTCATGAAGCGGTGTGATAGCATCCGCCGCCGCCCATGCTAGCCGTCGTCAAGTCCGCTCCCGTTGATGGCGTCGCGGGCACCGAAGTCCGCGATTGTCCCGTCCCTCAGCCCGGACCCGATGAAGTACTGATCCGCGTGGCCGCTACCGCGATCTGCGGCACGGACAAGCACATCTATCGTTGGGACGAATCGATCCAGGACTCGGTCAAACCTCCGCGCATCTACGGCCACGAGTTCTGCGGTTTCGTCGAAAAAATCGGCGAACGCGCTCATCGTGGGTTCGAAGGCGAGTTGCACGTTGGCGATTATGTGGCAGCCGAGATGCACGTGATCTGCGGCGAATGTCCGCAGTGCCGCTCCGGCCAGGGACACATCTGCAAACGGACGAAGATCTACGGGCTGCATGAAGACGGCGCGTTCGCCGAATTCGTGAAAGTGCCGGCGTCGAATGTGATCAAGCTTCCCGCGCACGTCCCGCTACGGGTAGGCGCGTTCCTCGACGCACTCGGCAACGCCGTCCATGCAACGCAGGTCGCCAATCTGGCCGGGAAGACGGTAGCCATCACGGGCTTCGGACCGATCGGGGCGATGGCGGCTGCCATTTGCGAACATAGCGGCGCCAGCATCGTCGTGGTCACGGACGTCAGTGATCATGCTCTGGAGACGGCGAGGCGCTGGGCAGCAGGACGCACCTTCGCAAACCTGCACGCGTTCAACGTGCGCAACAGCGATCCGAATGACGTGAAAAAGGCCATCGACGTCCTGACTGAGGGCGTTGGCGTGGATCTCGTGCTCGAGATGTCCGGCTCTCCCGCGGCAATCAACTTCGCCCTCGACGCGGTCCGCATGGGAGGGACTCTCTCACTCCTCGGCCTACCGGCCGGGCACGCGGTCACGATCAACGACTACACCCGCAACGTCATCTTCAAAGGTGTCACGCTGCAAGGCGTCATCGGTCGCCGCATGTACTCGACTTGGCAGAGCATGCTCGGCCTTCTCAAATCGGGCCTCGATGTCGAGTGGGTCGTCGAAGCCACGTTCGATTCGTTACACGATTTTCACGAAGGCGTGGCTCGATTCGATCGACATGAGGCGCTGAAAGTAGTCTTCTTTCCCGAGGGGGAAGAGGCGGCGAACCGGCGACTGCAATCAAAGTCCTTGAGTCCTGAGTCCTGAGTCCTAAGTGGGTCCGTGCCACGTGATGACTCCTGACGAGTACTGAGTAGAGTAACGCGGACGCGAAGCGACTCAGAACTCAGGACTCAGCACTCAGGACTAAACGGCGACATGCGCAAACGAATCGGTATTCTCACAGGCGGTGGCGACGTGCCGGGCTTGAATGCAGCGATCAAGTCCTTCGTCGGCCGGTTGTCGGATGATGGTCATGAGATCTTCGGCCTTCGCCGCGGCTGGGCCTCGTTGCTTCGATCAGCAAACCGGAGCACATCCCCGCCCATCTCGAGTCTGACAAAGGCGTCCCGGACGCGGCAGGCCGCTACGACCTGACCAAGGCTGCGCTGCGCTCGCTGTCCTTCCTCGAGTTGGACAGCATCGTGGCTCTCGGAGGAGACGGAACGCTGACGTTCGCCCGTCGCCTCCATCAGGAAGGGGTGCCTCTCGTGGCCATCCCGAAGACGATGGACAACGACGTATTCGGCACCGACTACTGCCTCGGCTTCTCTACGGCGGTGACCCGGTCGGTGATGTTCATCAACGACCTGCGCACCGGGGCCGGCTCGCACGAACGCTTTCTCATCGTCGAGCTCTTCGGGCGTTACTCGGGTGAGACCTGCCTGCTGGCCTCCTATCTGGCCGGCGTGGACCGGGCCATCATCGCCGAGGTGCCTTTCGAATTCGAAAAACTCTACATGCTGCTCGACGGCGACAAGCGCGAGAACCCGAGCAACTATGCAGTGGTTGCGATCTCCGAGGGTGCGACGACAGTCGGAGGCACGGCGGTGGTCAGCGGAGACCCGGATGCGTATGGGAACCGCAAACTCGGCGGCATCGGGGGCGTTCTGAGCGACTTCCTGGAAGAGCGCACGTGCGAGAAGGTGATCTACCAGCGCCTCGCCTATCTGATGCGCTCCGGCGCCCCCGCCTCGCTCGACCAGCTCGTGGCCAACAACTTCGGCAGCCTCGCCGCCGACCTGATCCGCCGCGGGGAGCATGGCAAGTTGGTGGCAGTCGTCGGCGGCCGATACACGGCGGTGCCGGTGGAGATTGGCGGCGCGGCCAAGAAGCGTGTCGACGTCGATCACTTCTACGATGTGGCCAATTACCGGCCCAAGGTGGCGGAAGTGATGGGGATGCCGATGTTCCTGCACTGAGTAGAATGCGCAGCCATGCGTCGACTGATTCCGCTCCTCCCGCTCCTCCTGCTTGCCACAGCCGCGTTCGCCCAGACACCACCAGAGCCGGTGACGGCCAAGGCGTTTGCCTCGCACGCCGAGGATGTCGAGCGGTCGTTCGAAGAGACGCTGAAAAGCGCCGACGACGTCCTCTGGCACCTCGAGCTCTCAGACGTGGCCAGCGTTGACAAGTACGAGATCACCAGCAAGCCAGGCCGCTCTAAGAACCCGACCGGTCAGGGCGCCGGCAATCCGATGATCATCCCGGTGTACGTCTTCGCCCCGAAGCCGGCACGAGCGAAGGCTCCCATGCTCGTGTTCGTGCACGGCGGCGTTCACGGAAACTTCGACACGCCCTACAAGCACATCGTGCGGGAGCTGATCGGCCAGGGCTACGTTGTCATCGCGCCGGAGTACCGCGGCTCGACCGGTTACGGCTCTGATTTCTACGAACAGATCGACTATGGCGGCGCGGAGATCGACGACGTCAAAGCGGCGCGCGACTGGGCGGTCGAGACGTTGCCCAACGTCGACGCTAAACGGGTCGGCATCATCGGGTGGAGCCACGGCGGGTACCAGACGCTCATGAACATCCTGCGCTGGCCCGACGCCTACCAGGTTGCCTATGCCGGCGTGCCAGTGAGCGATCTCGTCCAACGCATGGGCTACAAGGGTCAGGGCTACCGCAACATCTTCAAAGGCTTCGTCGGGAAGGAAGCGGTCGATGATCCGATGGAGTATCGCCGCCGCTCGCCGGTCTTCTATGCCGACAAACTGGCCACACCGCTCCTGATCCATACGAACACGAACGACGAGGACGTGAACGTGATGGAGGTCGAGCACATGATCGACTCGCTGAAAGCGGCGGGCAAGAAGTTCGAATACAAGATCTATCAGAACGCGCCCGGCGGCCACCGGTTCAACCGAATCGATACCAAACTGGCTCAGGAATCACGGCAGGAGATCTACTCGTTTCTGGCGAAATACCTCAAGTGAGTGCTGAGTCCTGAGTACTGAGAGGACCTCGCGGAACGGGGTACGAGGTACGAGGCACGACTTCGACGCGAGGCGAGGAGCTAGGATCGATCGATGAGCTCGGACGACGATACACACTTGACTGACGGAAGGTCTGAGACTCAGGACCCAGGACTCAGGACTCAGGACTTAGTAGTCGGCCGCACTCAGCACTCGGGAAGAGCGCTGGACGTGATTGCATTGGCGATCATCGTCGCGGTGTTGACGGTCTTGTTCGCCGATGTGATCTTCCTCGGTCGGTCGTTCTACTCGCGCGATGCGAGCCGCTCGTTGTTCCCGGCGCGTGTCATCGTTCGGGCAATCCTGCGCGAAGGGGAGTTCCCGTTCTGGAACCCGTACTTCGCGGCCGGCCAGCCTGCGTCGGCGAACCCGTCCTACGCACTCTTCTATCCCCCGGCCTGGCTGTCGCTTGTCGGCTCGCCGCGGTTCGGCTTCAATCTTCACTACCTCTTCCACTTTTATCTGGCCGCGATCGGCATGTACCTTCTGCTGCGGCGCCTGGGGCTGGCACCGCCTGCTTCACTTTTTGGTGCGCTGTCGATGGCCATGAGCGGCTGGCTGATGGGCTCGACCGATCTGGTTCCGAACTTCTTCACGGCAGCCTGGTGGCCGCTGATTCTATTGTTCGTCGGAAGGCTGTTCGCGCGCCCGAATCCGCGCGACTTCGCGGTCGCCTCGATCCTGACCGCGATGCAGGCCGTGATCGGCGAGCCGGTCGTTCTCCTCGAGACCTGGCTGCTCATCGCCATCTGTGCGGCGGTTGTCCGGCATCGACGCTGGACAGACGAATCCGCGGCTCTTCAGACAGCATCAAGAGCGCGTTCTGCGCCGAACGCGATCGTGCTCTACTTTCTCCTGGGAATCACCGCGGCGGTCATCGCTTCGGTGCAGCTCGTTCCGGCGCTCGATCTCCTCGCCGCATCCGGAAGAAGCCGCGGGTTCTCGTATGCCCAGTCGACCCTGTGGAGCATGCCGGTGCAACGACCGCTGGAGCTGCTCCTCCCGGACTTCTTCGGGACGATGCAGAACAACGGCGACTTCTTCTGGTCGCAGGCGCTCTATCCGGGAAGGGGCTTCCCCTACATCCTCAGCATCTATTCTGGGATCGCCGTGCTCGTCCTGGCCGTAGGCGGCATCATCGCCCGAGCGCGCGGCGCGTTCATCGCCATGGGCGTCATGGTGGCGTCGTATCTCCTCGCCATCGGCAACCACACGCCGCTTCTGCACGTCCTCTACGCCACGCGCATCCTGCGCCTGATCCGATACCCGGAGAAGTTCATCCTGTTCGGCCTCTTCACCATGGTGATCTTCGCCGCATCGGTCCTGCATGAATGCCTGGAAGGTCGGGCTCGCGTGTGGAAGATCGTGGCCGGCACTGGTCTCGTGTTCGCCTGCACCGCAGGTGCATTCGCGATCACGATGTCGATCACCTCCGGGACGCTGTGGCACCTGCACGCGCCGGCCGCGGTGGAAGTGGCGCGCCAGCGATCGTGGATCGCGTTCGCGATGACGGTGGCGTTGCTTGGCCTCCTCTACATGTTGCGTGACCGCCGCACGGACGCCTGGCTCGCCATCCCGCTCCTTGTGGCGTTCGTCTTCGTCGACCTTGGATGGCGCTCATGGGAGATCGCCCCTCGGATCGACCCGTCCTTCTACACCCCGCCGCCGATGCCGGCCGAGATGATCGCGCACAAGAACGACCTCCGCGTGTTCCACCAGGCCCAGTGGTTCCGCGACGCCCCGGTCGCACAGAACTATCTTGGCCCCGGCATGCTCAGATACTGGTCCTTTCGGAATGGGCTGTTTCCGATGACGCCGGCCAGCTGGGGGCTTCGCAGCACGATCGATCCCGACTTCGACGGCTCGCAGATTCAGGCCAGCAGCGACTTCACCGATGCAGTCTGGCGCATTCGCAACGGAGGACGAACCGACTGGGCCGAGACCTTGCTGCCCATGGCCAACATCGCCTGGAGAATCACGTACAGACCGTTCACCGAAGCCATGCGCGCCGCCCATGAGCGTCCGCGAGACATGATTCCGATCACGATTCTCCGCGTCGAGCCCCTCCCTCGCTACTACTTTGCCGATCAACTCGCCCTGGCCCGCGATGAGAGCGAATTCGTCGCCGCGATGACCCAGGGTCGATTCAGCCGGCGCGTGGCCTTCACGGCACAGCCGCCGTTCGTACCCACCCCATGCCGCATCACCCAGTGGAGCGAGACCCCCAACAGCGCTTCGATCGATGCCGACTGCCCGGGCCGCGGCTACCTTGTCGCGAGCGTGACGCCGCACAAGTATTGGCGAGCCACCATCGACGGTACGCCAACGACTCTCGAACGCACGAACGTGGCCTTCCAGGGAATGGTCGTGGAGAAAAGCAGGCACCACATCGTCATGCGCTATTCGAATCCGCTCACGGTCGGCTTCGGGATCGTGTCGCTCGTGGCGCTGGTCGCGACGATCGCCATCGCGATCCGCGGCAAGGTTGGCGATCAGAAGCTGGAGGCTCGTCGCTAAAGGTTGGCCAAAAGCGTCTCATATTCATCGTGCGGTCCGATCCAAACCACACTGCTTCTGACTTCACAAGGTATCCGGATCGAGCGGCTTCGTCAGACCGGCAGCATGCTCCCCCAGCGCCTCGTCCGCCATTCGTTTCCAGCACTTCTGAGGGACGGGCAAAGAGCTCGTCCCACCTTCTCTCCGAGTCGATTTCTGCGAGAAGCCAAGCACCAACAGCCTCCTGATCTTCCTCGGGAAGTTTGGAGGCTTCAGCAATCGCTCGAGCGAAGAGTTTGCCCATCGATCAATTCTACGATCAGTGGGCTTCCGAGTGCTGTGCTGACAATTCGTTGGTCATGGGTCAATTTCGGTTCGAAAGGCGTTCACGCGGAGGCGCGGAGACGCGGAGGAGAGATCGCGGAGAAGAGAGATATAGATAAACTCTCCGCGAGCTCCTTCTCCGCGTCTCCGCGCCTCCGCGTGAAACGCCTTTCGTTCAGGGTAAGACCGGGATCCTGGAACTGCGACCGCGAGCCGCTGATCACCGATCACTGATCACTGATCACTGATCACCGATGACATTCCTGCGGTAACCTTCCGCGGTCGAATGCTCGAAGCCGGAACCCTGCTGGGCCCATACGAGATCATCGAACCGATCGGGGCGGCATGGGTGAGGTCTACCGCGCCACCGACAAGCGCCTGCAGCGCCAGGTGGCGGTCAAGGTGTTGTCGAAAACCTTCTCGAGCGACCCTGACGCCCTGCGACGTTTCGAGCAGGAGGCACGTGCCGCCGGTGTGCTGAACCATCCGAACATCCTGGCCATCTTCGACATCGGCACCGAGGGGGATCAGCGGTACATCGTCTCGGAGATGCTGGAGGGCGAATCGCTGCGATCGCGATTGCGGCAGGGTCCCATTCCGCCGCGTAGAACGATCGATTACGCGGTGCAGATCGCCCGCGGCCTCGGCGCGGCCCACGAGAAAGGCATCATCCATCGGGATCTGAAACCGGAGAACCTCTTCGTCACCCGCGACGGCCAGGTGAAGATCCTCGACTTCGGGCTGGTGAAACTGATGGGGCCGAAGCTGCCCAACGCGGACACGGTCGACGGTCGCGCCCAGACCGCTCCGATCACACCGACCGAGCCGGGGCGCCTGCTGGGGACGGTCGGCTACATGTCGCCGGAGCAGATTCGAGGGCAGAGCGGCGATCATCGCTCCGACATCTTCGCCTTCGGCATCATTCTGTTCGAGATGCTGGCCGGGCGGCCGGCATTCCGCGGCGATTCGCCGATCGAAACACTGAACGCGATTCTCAAAGAGGATCCGCCTGACCTCTACGAGCTCAACATCCGCGTTCCGGCAGCCCTGGAACGGACACTGCGCCATTGCCTGGAGAAATCACCGGAGGAGCGCTTTCAGTCCGCGCGCGACCTTGCCTTCGACCTCGGGGCCATGTCCGGCCTCACCAGCCGGTCCGTTCCGATTCTGATGCCCCGACTCCGCTGGCGCTCGCTACGGAAGCCGGCCCTGGTCGTCCTCGCCGCCGCTCTCGTGACGCTGGGCGCCTACATCGCCGGCACGTATCACGGACATCGACAACCGCCTGATTCACCGGAGTCGCGCGACCTCGGCTTCGGGCAAGCGGACGTGCTGGCCATCTCCTCGACGGGGCAGATCGCCATTTCGCTTCGACGCCACCCAATCGGTTACGCGCGCGAAACCGGCACCCTGGCGCAGGTACCCATTGCCGGCGGTACACCGCGCGAGCTGCTCGAGGAGGTGGAAGCCGCCGACTGGTCGACCGACGGCCGTCTGGCCATCGTCCGTGCCGCCGGAGGGCGCAGCCGGCTCGAGTTTCCGATTGGGACGGTGCTCTACGAGACGACCGGCTGGATCACGAGCCCTCGCTTCAACCCGCGAGGCGACACGATCGCCTTCCTCGATCATCCCATCCTCAATGATGACCGAGGGACATTGGCGCTCGTCGACATAGCCACCCGCGCTCATCGCAATGTCACCGCCGAATGGACCAGCCTGGAAGGATTGGCCTGGGCTCCGGATGGCAAAGAGATCTGGTTCGCCGGCGAGCGTCTCGGCTTTTCGCGCTCCATCAACGCGGTCACTCTGGCTGGGAAGGACCGCTTGATCGCGACGAGCGCGGGAGCGCTGTGGCTACAGGACGTCGCCAGGGACGGGCGCGTGCTGGCCACGCGCGAGTACGTTCGCGCTGGCATCAACGGGATGAGGGCCGGCGAAGCAAAAGAGCGCGACCTTTCCTGGCTCGACTTCTCAATCGTCCGCGATATCTCGAGCGACGGAAAAACGATCATCTTTTCCGAGTCAGGCGAAGCCGGGGGCGCGATCTACGGGGTCTACGTTCGCGGGACGGACGGCTCGCCAGCCATCCGCCTCGGCGAAGGCACCACGGAGGCCTTGTCGCCCGATGGGCAGTCGGTGCTCTCGATTGCGCGCAACCGCCTTCCTGCCCAGATCGTCATGCTTCCGATCGGCGCGGGCGAGCCCCGTCAGGTCACGCGTGACGCCATCAACCATCGCTTCGCGCGCTTCTCACCTGACGGCCGTTCGATCTTCTTTCAGGGCGACGAGCCAGGCCATGCATCTCGCATGTGGATGCAACCACTCGACGGCCATTCTCCGCCGCGTGCGGTCACCCCTGAGAACGTGAGTGGCCGGGTCATGACCACCGATGGCAGACAAGTCGTGGCGTCAGGGCCCGACCGCAAGTACTCGCTCTACGCCGTCGACGGAAAGACTCCCCCGATGGCCGTATCGGCGCTCCACCCGGGGGACGTCCCGACACGTTTCGCGGCGGACGGCTCGCTCTATGTGGCCAGTTTCGGCAAGATCCCGGCGTTGCTCTGGAAAGTGAACCTCGCCACCGGTGCCCGGACCGTGGTCCATGAGGCGATGCCGGCCGACCCGTCCGGCCTTACCAACGTGGGCCCGATCCTGACCACACCGGACGGAACCACCGCCGTCTACAGCTACACACGAATCCTGAGCGACCTCTTCCTGGTGGATGCAAATGCGAAGTAAGGGTACGCGGAGTCGTTCATGAACGCCGTCGACATCATCACCATTTCGCGCGAGTACGGCGCCGGAGGGAGTGATCTGGCCCGGGCGCTGGGAACGCGCCTCGAGTGGCCGGTGCTCGATCGCAACCTCGTGAACCTCGTGGCCGAGCGTCTTCGCTGCGATCTTCCGACGGTCGAAGAAATGGACGAGCATCCTCCGACCCTGTCGGCGCGCTTCATCGCCAATGCGCTTCTCATTCAACCGCCGGAGCTGCTCTACCCAGTCGATATCCACAACACCCTGCTCGACGCAGACTCGATCGCACAAGCTGCCAGGATGGTCATCGAGGAGGCGGCGCAATCGCCGCCGCTGATCGTTGTCGGTCACGGAGCACAGTGTCTGTTCCGCGGCCGGCCGGGAGCACTGCACCTGCGGCTTGTGGCGCCGCTCGAGGACCGGGTGCGACGGCTCCTTCCCCACCGCGGCAATGCCGCGATCTTCGCCACGCAAGCTCGGCAGATGGATGACCAACGAGCCGCGTACGTCCGCCGCCACTTTCACACCGACGTGCGCGATCCGCTGCTCTACGACCTGGTGATCAATACCGGGCGCGTGACCATCGAAGCGGCGGTGGATGTCGTGTCTGCGGCCATCGCCAGCCGCGCGAGGTAGCCGAGCCTGCGGGCGAAGATCATCGGACCGATCGGTCGGATCGGTCCGATGGTCACGTCACTTTCCCATCTTCGTCAGCAGCTTCTCCATCTCGTCCATCACGCGATTCATTTTCTGCACCGTCAGGTCGAGCGGCTGCGACGTGGTCATGTCCACGC
>WNFI01302750.1_pt1 | contig 13661 bp, 15 predicted proteins | sample 5400471 | NCBI WGS metagenome assembly WNFI01 (sample SAMN13153348, study PRJNA577476) | soil metagenome | isolation source: 100 cm saprolite on Douglas fir-dominated hillslope | place: USA:California | collected 2013-09-17 | reverse complement strand
GTCTTTCTGACGGGTCGCAACCTCGGTCCTGTCGAAAAGGTGGCGAAGGAGATCATCGCCGCAGGTGGAGCCGCGAAGGCGGCGCAAGTCGATGCTCTCGACGAGCAGGCCGTCGAGAACCACGCCAGCTCGGTAGAAAAGGAAGCGGGGAGTATCGATATCTCCTTCAATGCGATTGGCCCCGTTCCGCAGCCGGGGACCCAAGGGATCCCGATCGCGAAGTTGTCGGTCGAGAGCTTCACCGCCCCGATCACCGCTTACACGCGATCTCATTTCTTGACTGCGCGCGCCGCGGCGCGGCGCATGGTCGAGAGGCGGTCAGGCGTGATCCTGATGCACACGCCCGAGCCGGCTCGTCTGGGCGCGCCGCTCATCGGCGGCATGGGGCCCGCATGGGCAGCGATGGAAGCGTTCAACCGCAATTTGTCGGCGGAGTTCGCATCGCAGGGCATCCGCGCGGTTTGCCTGCGCTCGACGGGGCTTCCCGAGACCCCCATCATCGGGGTCGTTTTCGATCTGCACGCCAAAGCGATGGGCATCTCTCGGGAGCAATTCCAGGCGCTCATGGACAGCATGACTCATCGACGGCGCTCGAGCACGCTCGCGGAAGTGGCGAATACGGCGGTCTTCCTCGCGTCCGACCTTGCGAGTGGAATGACGGGAACCGTCGCGAACCTTACCGGCGGAGCGATCGTCGACTGATTGGACCAAGCGGAACATCTGTGGGCTAATCATGTCGACGGGATGAAGAAAAAGCTCGATCCTTCGGCCTCGCCGAGGACACGAACACAACGCGGGGCTGAGAGGAAGACGCGCAATGAGCTCACGACTGGTCCTTCTGGCCTGCCTGCTTGGGTCGATGGCGTGCGCTTCGGCAGAAACAAGGCCTGGCGCGTCGATGGTCCAAACGCGACCTCCGTTCGACGCGAGCCGCATGCGGACCGGCCATTTCTTGTACCGGACCGTGCATCGCGGGAAGGACGCGGGGACCTCCAACATCACCGTGGTCCGCCTCGACGAGCGTACCTATCGGTTCCGCAATGAGGTGACGGGGGCGTTCCGTCAGACCTGGGAGTCGACAGCGACTTCTTCGTTCGAGCCTCTCTCGGCCACCCTTGGCCTGGGAGAGCGCGATGAAAAGTCAATCTCGATGAAGCTCGCCTACGACGGACAGGCCGTCACCGGGACCGCGACGAAGATCGACCCCGTGGAGGGACGGCGCACGAACGCCGTTTCTGCCCACATTCCTTTCGACACGGTCGATCAGCGAATCGACTGGGCGGCGATGGTGTCATCTCCATTGACACCGGGACAGCAGATCTCCTTCAGCGTTTACGACCCTTGGACCGGAGTCAGCCCGGTCTCCGCCCGGATCTCTGACGCCGAGCAGGTGAGCGTGCCGGCAGGAGAGTTCGACGCCTACCGCGTCATCTATCGGATCGAGAAGTCTCGACACGTCGAGCAGTACGAGATTTGGGTCAGCACCGAGTCCCCTCACTTCATGGTGCGCGAAGCGTTTCCCAATGGTGCGGTCACCGAGCTGACCCAGGTCACGAACTGAGCGACCGACGAGAGGCTTATTCGTGACTATCTTATCCCATGGTTCACTCGGATAGTTCGATACATGGCAGAATGAGGTGCCTGTATTGACTTCGCGGTGAGCGTCGGTTTTCTTACGGACCCCTCACCTCTCCCTCCGGGGCCTCCATGCGCAACCTGCTCATCGCAGCCGCGATCCTGGCGTCGGCGTCCGCTCGCGCCCAGACCGCTTCCACTCCCGCCAACCTCAACGAAGCCACCGTCGTGCAACTCCAGTCGATGATGGCTGCCGGTCAGCTCAGCTCGGTGGCGCTGACCAACCATTACATCAACCGCATCCTCGCGCTGGACCAGAACGGGGCGGGCGTGAACGCCGTCATCGAGCTGAATCCAGACGCGTTGGCGATGGCGCAGAACGCCGACAAGCTGCGTGCAAAGGGCCAAGTGCTGGGGCCGCTCCACGGCCTTCCGGTGCTGCTCAAGGACAACATCGGCACCGGCGACAAGATGCAGACCAGCGCTGGCTCCTTCGCCCTCGTCGGGCAGCCGGCGCCGCAGGACTCGACGGTCGCAGCCAACCTGCGCGCGGGCGGGGCCGTGATCCTGGGCAAGACCAACCTGTCGGAGTGGGCGAACTTCCGCTCCTTCGAGTCGATCAGCGGCTGGTCGGGACGCGGCGGGCAGACGCACAACCCGTACAGCATCGACCGCAATCCCTGCGGCTCCAGCTCCGGGTCGGCCGCGGCGGCATCGGCCAACTTCGCTGCGGTATCGTTCGGCAGCGAGACCGACGGCAGCATCGTCTGCCCCGGCAACGCCAGCGGCGTCGTGGCCATCAAGCCCACCGTCGGCCTCACCAGCCGCGCGGGCGTGGTACCCATCTCGCATACGCAAGACACGATCGGTCCGCACGGGCGCACGGTGGCCGACGCGGCCGCTGCGCTCGGGGTCATCCAGAGCCGCACCTTCGACGGCAGCGATTCCGCGACCGCGGGCGTGCCGCTCGGCTGGCAGGGGACGGGCAAGAAGCGCCCGACCAACATTCCCACCGACTACACCCAGTTCGTCGACCCGAACGGCCTCAAGGGCAAGCGCGTCGGCATCACGCGCGTGGGCCTCGGCGGCTTCGACCCGTTCGTTCCCACGCCGCAGCCGGTGTTGGATGCGATCGAAGCGTCGTTCCAGGCGCTCACCGACGCGGGCGCCACCGTCATCGATCTCGACAAGGCCGGGTTCACCTTCGCAACCGCGGACGGCGAGTTCCTGGTGCTGTGCTTCGACTTCCGCAACGACGTCGCCGCGTACTTCAAGACCCGCGTCGGCGTGCCGGTGGCCGGCGGGACGCTACAGAGCGCGATCGACTACAACAACGCGCACGCCGCGGTGGAGATGCCCTTCTTCAACCAAGACATCTTCGACTTCACCATGTCTCTCGCGCCCGGCCCCGACGACCCGCAGCCGGCCTTCGGCGGGCTCACCTACAACCAGGCGCTGGCCATCGACCACAACGCCGGCGTGAACGGCATCGACGCCGCCGTCGCCCAGTTCAACCTCGACGCCGTGGTGACCGCCACCGACAACCCGGCGTGGGCCACCGATCTGCTCTACGGCGACCACTTCATCTTCGGCACCTCCAGCCTCGCAGCGGGGCCTGGATATCCGATCGTGCAGGTTCCGGCGGGCAACGTCTACGGCATCCCGCTCGGGATCAGCTTCTTCGGCACCGCTTTCAGCGAGCCCACGCTGATCGGGCTGGCCTCGGGATACGAGGCGGCGACGCAGGCGCGGGCGAAGAACCTGCCCACCTTCGCGGCCTCGCTGCCGAACACCAACGTGGCGGGCACGACGCTGACGCGCAACGGGACGCCCCACTCTTACCCGGCGAAGCCCGCGTCCAAGGTGGGCGGCGACCCGCGCCGGCCGCACCATCTGTAGCACGAGGCGCGTGTAGAGATCGGCGGTGCCGATGTCGCCGGCTTTGGTGGCGACGTCGGCGTTGTCGTGCCAGCGCCTTTCCGCGCAGGAGGCCGGCGGGTTGAATCGCGGTTGTCAATCCGCGGGAGCCGGGCCGTGGCGGTGCATGTTTCGGCGGTGTATGTTTCCTGGCCTACGAGGGCTCTTCTTATGACCGGAGCAGTGACATGGACTCGAAGCGCTTCGCCTGTCTGCTCGCGACCCTGATGATCTTCGCAGCCGCGGCCAGCCGGCTCGTCCCGCACCCCTGGAACTGCACTCCGCTCATCGCCTTGGCCCTGTTCGCGGGGGCCAGGCTCGACAGGCCCGGCTGGGCCGTCGCCGCAACGCTCGGGTCCCTCGCGCTAGGCGACCTGGCCCTGGGCTTGTTCCCGTACCCAGGGATGGCGTGGGTGTATCTCACCGCGGCGGCGATCGTCCTGCTCGGGCGTACGCTACGGCGTCGAGCGGGGTTGCCTGCGACGCTGGCGGCAATACTCGGCGGCGGGTTCGTCTTCTATGCCGCGACCAACTTCGGCGTCTGGACGGCGGGCCAACTGTATCCCCACACCTGGGCCGGGCTCGCCAGCTGCTACGTGGCCGGGCTGCCCTTCTACCGCAACCAGGTCGCGGGCGACGTTTTCTTCAGCGCAGTCCTCTTTGGCCTGCAATGGCTCGGCACGTCCATCCACGCGCGCTACCAGGTTCGGACAACGGGCTGATCGACATGCGCATCGTCTCACTTCTGGCCAGCGGTACGGAGCTAGTCTGCGCTCTGGGAGCCGGCGATCGTCTGGTCGGCCGATCGCACGAGTGCGATACGCCGGCCTGGGTGAGGCGGCTGCCAGCCTGCAGCGCACCGACATTCGACGTCAGCGGCACGAGCAGCGAGATCGACGCCCTCGTCCGCGAGCGGTTGCAGGCCGGCGAGCCTCTCTACCGCGTCGACGACGCCTTGCTCCTGCAACTGGCCCCGGATGTGCTCATCACCCAGACCCATTGCGAGGTGTGCGCAGTCAGCCCGAAGGACGTTGAGCGCGGGCAGCCAGCGGCCCTCTGCCGGCAGCAGGTGGTCGCTCTGAGAGCCGGGACCCTCGACGGCGTCCTCGACGGATTTCGCGAGGTGGCCCAGGTGCTCGGTCTCGCCGAGGAGGGCGAGGCACTCGTCGCCGGGCAGCGGGCACGCATAGAGGCCATCTCCGATCGCGTGCAGGGGCTCGAGCCAGTCGGAGTCGCCTGTCTGGAGTGGATCGATCCTGTGTTCAACATGGGGAACTGGGGGCCCGAGTTGGTGGCGCGCGCCGGCGGCCGCAGCCTTCTGGGGACCGCGGGTCAGCACTCCGCCGCCCTCTCTTGGGAGCGCGTGATGGAGACGGACCCGGAGGTGCTCCTGGTCGCGCCTTGCGGGTTCGGGATCGCACGAACGCTGGGAGAGATGCGCTTCCTCACCGAGCGCCCTGGGTGGCGGGACCTGCGGGCGGTGCGCTCTGGCGGGGTCTTCGTCGCCGACGGCAACCTCTACTTCAACCGGTCGGGCCCCAGCCTCGTCGACTCCATCGAGATCCTCACCGAGATCCTCCATCCGGAGGAGTTCGCTCCGCGGCACCAAGGGACCGCCTGGCGGACCTATCCGGAGTGTTGAGGGCCTTTCAAGCGGATGGGGTGGAGCTTCAAGTGGGTTTCGACCGCGGACACCGACCTCAACGCCGATTACGGAGTCTCTTTCACCGACGAGGAAGTGGCGACGCTGACCGGAACGTACAACTACAAGCGCGGGGGCCACTTCCCCGTGGCGGAGCTGCCCGGGATCAGCGTCTTCTACCGCGATTCATCGGGTCAGATCTTCCACACCTACTCGACCTACGGACGCGGGCTTGACATGCTGAACGTCGCCTACCACTACCTCGACATCGTTCCGAAGGGACGCGACGAAGGCGATGGCAACGGCGCGCGTTGGGTGCGCCGGCGCGACGAGTATGGCGACCAGCCTGCCGTCGTCCATGCTCGGTGATGGCCTGAGCTCTGCGAATGGTCAAGACGGCCGGGCGAGATCGAGAGCCGCGGGCGGGCTTGCGGGCTGCGGGCGCGGAGGCGCGACCCTGCTTCCGGCGCGACGATGCACGGCGGCGACCCCCGCCAGGATCAAGGCTCCGCCAGCCAACGCAGCGAGGGACGGCACCTCGCCCAGAACGAGATGGGAGAGGACCATGCTGACCGCTGGCACGAGGTAGAGCGCGCTGCCGGCCGCGGTGGCCGACGCCCTCGCAGACACCTGGGCCCAGGCCGTTTGCCCGAGCGCGCTCGGGAAGACAGCCAGGTAGAGGATCGCCAGCGTCGCCGGCAGCGGCGCCGCGCGCACGGTGCCCAAGAGACCGCCCGCGGCGGGCAAGAGCGCCAAGGCGCCGCCCCACACCGCGACGATGGTGAAACGGAGCGCGCCGTACCGGGCGACGAGCGGACGCTGGGCCACGTTGTAGGCGGCGGTGGCGATGGCCGCCGCGAGCACCGCAAGCGCGTGCGGTCCGAAGGCGAGGCCGAGGCCGCGTCCGGCGGCGATCAGCGCCACGCCGGAGAAGCTGATGCCGATGCCGAGGAGCGCACGCGCGGTCGGTCGCTCGCGGCCGATGGCGGCGGCCATCGCCACCATCCACACCGGGGCGGAGGCGATGAGCAGGCTGGCGGTGCCGGCGGGAACCTGCTTTTGGCCGAAGCCCAAGGCGACGGCGTAAACAGCCATGCCGAGGACGCCCAGCACGGCGATCGTCAACAGATCTCGTGGCCCGGGCGGGCGCAGCCGGGCGGCTGCGCCGATGCCCAGCAGGAAAACTCCGGCGACCGTGAAGCGGAAGAAGGCCAGCTGCGCCGGGCTGTAGGCGGTGAGCGCGATGCGGATGGCGGGAAACGCGGATGCCCAAACGAGCACGGTGAAGGCCAGCGTCCAGAGCGTTCGAGGGTCCATGAGGGAAAGGATTCCGATGCGCAATTGCGGGTCCGCAACCGATCTGCATAGTATCAATGCAGATTCGCATGCTCGACTGGAGAGACCTCCGATTCGTCCTGGCGGTGCAGCGTGAAGGCACGCTCTCCGCCGCCGCGCGCTCGCTCGGCGTCAACCAATCCACCGTCACGCGCCGTTTGGCGGCTCTCCACGAGAGCCTGCGGGCCCGCGTGCTGGAGCGGCGCGGCGCGACCTACGTGCTCACTCCGCTCGGCGAGCGGCTCAAGCCGATGCTCGCCGAGACGGCGCGAGGCCGACCTGGCCCTGCGCCTGATACGGCCGCGGCAAGAGGCGCTGGTCGCGCGCAAGGTGGGCCGCCTCGGCTTCCGTCTCTATGCGGCCGGGAGCTACGTCGAGCGGCGCGGCCTCCCGCGCGTGGGCCACGGGCTCGAGGGCCACGACCTGATCGACGACGACGAGGAGCAGACCTGGTCGTCCGAAGTGAAGTGGGCCCGCGGCCTCGCCGCGGGAGCGCGGGTGGTTGCGCGGATGCAGACCTGGCAGGGGCGGATGGTCGCCGCGGAGGCTGGCGCGGGCATCGCCGTGCTTCCCTGCCTCCTCGGCGACACCTCGAAGGTGCTGCGCCGGCTCGGCCGGCCCGGCGACACCATCCACCAGGACCTGTGGCTGCTGGGCCACCGCGAGATGCGCGGGGTCGCGCGTATCCGTGTTGGGTTCGATTTCGTGGCCGCGCTGGCCGCGGAGAGCTCCGCCCGCCTCGAAGGCTCAACGGACCCGTGAGTTGCTGCTGCACGTCCGCCGTCGCTTTCGCCTCGTTCGACAGGCGCACGTCGACGAATCAAAGCCAGGCATCGCGCGCGCGGCTCTGCGGTGATACGCGCCTTCGATTCGCCGCCGCCGCAGGGCCGATTCCCGGTTACACTGTACCCATCGTGAGCCTCGAACAGTTGCTGGAAGACGGAGTCGTCGACGAGGTGCTTTCGCGCCTCAAGAGCGGCAAGGAGGCGGACGTCTGGCTTGTGCGCTACCGCGACGAAATGCTGTGCGCCAAGGTCTACAAGGATCACAACTTCCGTAGCTTCAAGAACAACGTCGGCTACAGGGAAGGCCGTGCGGTCCGCAACACCCGCACGCAGCGCGCGATGGATCGCGGCAGTCGCTTCGGGCAGGCGGCCGCCGAGGCCCTGACGGCGGAGCAGGCGGCGCAGGCGTACGCCGATCTGCGCGGGCAGGCCGTCCGGATGCTCTGCTGCGATCTCATCCACGGCGACCTCTCGCCGTACAACGTGCTGCTCGGCGCGGAGGGGCCAACCATCATCGACTTTCCGCAGGTGGTGTCGGCGGCGCAGAACAGCTCGGCCGAGATGTTCTTCGCGCGCGACGTCGAGAACCTGCGCAGGTTCTTCGCGGGCTTCGCGCCGGAGCTGGCGGCGCGAACCGGCGACGCGGGGGAGATCTGGCGCGCGTACGTGCGTCGTGAGCTGGCGCCCGATTTCGTCCCGAGCGGCCGCCCGCTGCCGGCGCCGCAGGAGCAGAGGCCGCGCAAGCAGAAGCACCGGCCGCAGCACGGGCAGCAGCCGCGGCAAGGCCAGCCGCACGGGCAGCACCCGCGGCAAGGCCAGCCGCACGCGCAGCACCCACGGCAAGGACAGCCGCACGGGCAGCACCCGCGGCAAGGCCAGCCGCACGGGCAGCACCCGCGGCAAGGACCGCCTCATGCGCAACACCCGCGGCGAGGGCAGCCGAGCGCGCAACTGTCGCGAACGGCCCAGCGGCCGCCCCAGCGCGGGGTGCTGCAGAAGAAGTTGCCGCCGCAACTCGCGCGGGAGCCGCACGCGCAGCAGCGCGCACGTCAGCCGCATCCGCAGCGCCCGCGGCCGGCGCAGCAGGAGCCGCGCCTGATCGGGCAGCACCGCGTCCGCCATGCCTCCAAGCCGCCGGGCGCCTAGCCTAGCCAATCCATGGATTGCGCTCGGCAGCCGCCCGGCCCTCAAGCGCAGCTGCCCCCCTCGCGCAGCGACAGCCCCTGTGCGCGGCCGGTCGGTCAGACTAGGCGCGTCGACCTTGCTATCGTTCTGCCTTTCTCCTCCGTCCCTCGTGCATGGACAAGCCCAATCCAACAGTGACCGACGCGCTTCGTCACGACGTCGAGGCGTCGTGGCACCGCTTCCTCGATCTCTACGAGCCGCTTCGGCCCGAACTCTACCGCTACTGCCGGCACTTGACCCGCAGTCCGTGGGACGCCGACGATCTCGTTCAGGACGTGCTCTTCCGTGCGTTCGCGAAGCTGGGGGGTATGCACGAGCCGCCCGAGAATCCGCGCGCGTGGCTCTTCCGGATCGCGTCGAACCTGTGGATCGACCGCGTCCGCGCCCAGAAGCCGGAGCCCGAACCGGATCCGGAGCGCGCATCCGGCAGGGAGCCGCGCGCGGTCCGCGAAGCGGCGGGTACGCTCCTCTCGCGGCTCTCGCCGCAGGAGCGCGCGGCGGTGGTGCTCAAGGAGGCGTTCAACTTCACGCTGGAGGAGATCGCCGAGGCGCTCTCCACGACGCCGGGCACCGTCAAGTCTGCGCTGCATCGCGGACGGGGCAAGCTCATCGAGCCGGCGGACGAGGGTGAAGCTCCGCCGAAGCCGCAGATCCTCGATGCCTTCTGCGCCGCGTTCAACGCGGGCGATCTCGATCGGCTCACTTCGCTCCTTCTCGACACGGCCGAGATCGAGGTCGTGCGGGTTACCACGCAGTACGGGCCCGAGGCGGCGCGGCGTGGCGTCTTCCAGGGCATGCTCTTCGGTACCCGGCGGCTCGCGGATCCGGCGCGGCTCGAGGGCCTCGATCCTGCGTTCTTCCCCAATGTGTTGCCGCAGGTCCCGCGCGTCGAGCCGCGGCTGCACCGCGGCGAGTGGCTCCTCATCCACTGGTATGCGCACAGCGACGGCGACGCGGTGCGCGCCATCACTCGTTTCGAGGCGGACGGCGATCGGCTCACGCACGTGAGGAACTACTTCTACACGCCCGACGTGCTGGCGGAGATCTGCGCCGAGCTCCAGATCCCGTTCCGCAGCAACGGCTACCGGTACTGGAAGCCATCGCGAGAGGAGGCGTGAGCACATGCGAACCCTCGTGGCCATGACTCTCACGCTCGCGTTGCCGGCCGCCGCCGTCGAGCGCGGTTACGCGCCCGTGAACGGGCTCCAGATGTATTACGAGATCCACGGCAACCCGGCGAAGGATCGCGTCCCGCTCGTGCTGCTGCACGGCGGCGGCTCCACCATCGAGACCTCGTTCGCCAGGCTCATCCCCCTCGTCTCGAGGGCGCGCCAGGTGATCGCATTCGAGCAGCAGGGACACGGCCACACCGCGGACGTGGACCGCCCCTTCTCCTTCGAGAAATCCGCCGAGGACGCCGTCGCGCTGCTCCGGCACCTGCACGTCGCGAAGGCCGACTTCCTCGGCTACAGCAACGGCGGTCACATCGCACTGCAGATCGCGGTCGCGCATCCCGGGGTCGTTCGCTCGCTGATCCTCGAGTCGGTCATGTTCAGCCGCGACGGCGCCGACCCGCGATTCTGGCAGTCGTTCGATCACGCGAAGCTCGACGACATGCCGCTCGACCTGAGGAAGGCGTACCTTGCGACCGCGCCGCATCCCGAGCAGTTGCCCTCCTTCTTCGCCAAGAGCGTGCGGCGGATGCGCGAGTTCAAGGGCTGGACGCCTGCGCAGATCCAGACCCTCCGGCCGCCCACATTCCTGATCGTGGGCGATCGCGACATCGTACCCGTCGAGCATGCCGTGCAGATGCAGCACCTGCTCCCCAACGCGCGGCTCGCGGTGCTTCCCGCGACGGACCATCTCGCCATGCCGGACCGCGGGGCGGAGGTGGCGCCGATGCTCGACGAGTTCCTGCTCGGCGGTGTGAACGTGAGCCGGGACTCCCGCCGTTAACGACGCCGCGCCTCGACCAAAGCCGCCGGCGAGGGTCTGCCGAAACTTCGTGCGCGACTCGAAGTTCGAAGCGAGCCCTTCCCCTTCTTCCTCCGTGAGCCGTCGAGGATCGCGAAGTCTTGCTTTGCCTGCCAGGCCGTGGCGAAGGACGCGTACGTCCGGCGCGCAAGCTCCGCGGTGGAGAGACGCGGGGCGGCCTCCAGGGTGACCCAGACGTCGGCCCGGTACGTCGGGCCCATCCTCAAGCGGCTCCGGTACGCGCGGTGGCGCAGCGCGAGCTCGCGCGGCGAGAGCACATCGGCGGCCCGATCCCTCAAGACGTTTGCCGGAACTCGCAGGGGGCTGCCCAAGAAACGCGGATCCTCACCGTGCTTGCGAATGTGGAAGGCGGCGCCCACCGCCTGCAAATCCATGCGCGGTCCATCGTAGAGCGCTCCGAGGCGCGCGAATCGGCGATCCTTCGCCTGCCAGCTCGCCAGCGCACTCCAGAGCGCCCGCACTCGAGCAGTTCCTTGTGCGGCCACGAGCCTTGTGAGCCGGTCGGCGTTTACCCAGCGGGCGTGCACGCTGAACCAGGTCACGAGCACCGCGAGCACCCTTAGGTCGTCTTTTTCCATCGCCTCGACGGACGCGAAGAAGAGCGTGTCCTCGATGTTCGGTTCGACCGCGGCCGGGGCGGCAAAGCCCATCCCGATGCCAACCATCGCTGAGGTCAGCGCATCAGACTCAGGCGCCGCCCTGGGGGCGAAGGCGCGGCTAAAGGCCATGGCCGAGCCTCCTCGCCACGTCTGCGAGCGTGGCCCGCACATGCGCTGGCCAGCCCGGGTTTGCGTGCTGCTGCTGGAGCAACGGGAGCCACGCCTGCAACTCGGCAGCCGTGGGTGCGAGCGCCAGGCAGTCCCCGAGGTCGATCCCGCGATCGCACAGCGCGAAGAGCTTGGTGAAGAGCAGCTCCTGCCGGCCGAGGCAGCGAAGCTCCAGCGCCGCGCCTGCGAAGACGAGTTGGAGTCGCTCCTGCCAGCCGGCCGGAAGCTCATCGACAACCGATGGGGGTCCGTTGTTCAGCCAATCATCTGCGAGCGCCCCGCCACCTCGGCGGACCTCGACAGCAAAGGCGCGCGCTGCTTCCGCGATCGCGGCTGGCAGAGGCGGGAGGAGGATGTCGCAGTCTCTTGTCGGCCGGGACACCACGCCCAGCAAGTTGAGCGCGGCGCCGCCGATCACCACGGCCTCCAGCCGAAGATTCCGGGCGGCGAGATAGCGGTCAAACGCAGCGAGGACCTCGGTTGGCTTCATGGAGGGTATCAGTGTAACAGATACCCTTGCCCGCGACAAACCGCTGCCGCGCGCGATCGTCGCGCGGCTCGCGCTCGATGAGCGACCGGCCGACGAGCTGCGGGACGAGCTGCCGAACTCCGATCCGTGAGGGTGCCCTGGCGCGCTCGAGGTACGGGTGCGCCCGGCGCCCGGCCGCTGCGGCTGCCGCGCAGCGTGGACTGGCGTTGTATCAGCTAGAGATGCATGCTTCGCCCGCGGGAAGAGGTGCGGCAGATGAAAGCGCTACGGGGATTGGCGGTGGTCTCCCTCAGCATGCTTTCAGCGACGCTCTTTGCAGTGGATGCGTCAGCGCAGGTCGCCAAGCCGGCGCAAGCGCGCAATGTCGTGCTGGTGCACGGGGCCTGGGCGGACGGCTCCAGCTGGACGGAGGTCATCTCGCGGCTTCAGGGGGCCGGCTTGCATGTCACTGCGGTGCAGAATCCGCTGACATCGCTCGCCGATTCTGTCGCCGCGACACGCCGCGCATTGGCGCTGCAGGATGGACCGACCGTGCTGGTCGCCCATTCCTGGGGCGGCACCGTCATTAGCGAAGCGGGAATGGACCCGAAAGTCACGGCGCTTGTCTATGTCGCAGCGCGGGCACCCGATGCGGGGGAGGATTTCGTCGCCCTATCCGGAAAGTTCCCCACCATGCCGGTGCGGGCAGGCGTCCAGGAACACGATGGCTTCACCAATCTTTCCGAGGAAGCTTTCCTCAAATATTTCGCGAACGGTGTCGCGCACAAAACGGCAGAAGTCCTTTATGCCGTACAAGAACCCACCGCCGCCTCTCTATTCGGCGGGCGGACCACTGTGGCCGCTTGGCGCTCCAAACCCAGCTGGTATGCGGTCTCGAAACTCGATCAGACGATCTCGCCTGACTTGGAGCGATTCCTGGCAACACGCATGAAAGCGACAACCGTGGAGTTAGAGGCAGGTCACCTTTCCTTGGTTTCCCACCCAAAAGAGATCGCAGATCTGATCTTGGCCGCCGCTGGCCGGGGCAAGTCAGCAGCAAGCGGTGGGCTTTAACGTTAGGGCAGGAAGCTTCGGATCCTGGCGCGGGGGAGGTCTCAGTGCCGATAGCCCGGCACCGTCAGCGCGGTCGCATGGCCGAGGGCGTCCGTCCAGAGGATGAGACCGCGTCCGACCGACGGCGCCGCGTAAGTGGCCGTCGCCCCGGGGAACTGACGCAGCGACTGTCCAGTGCGAGCATCGAGCACCTCGAGCGTGCTCGAATCGTTCTTCGGTGCCACCGAGGACTCGACCACCAGCACTTCGCCCACGACGGCCATCGCCGCAAGTACGTAGCCGGGGGTGACGTGCTTCCATGCCACGGTGCCGCTTGCGGGATCGAAGGCAACCACCGAGCCGGGTTCATTCGCCGGCGTGCGACCACCGGCAGCGTAGAGAAGCCCATTCGCAAAGGTGGGCGAGACGATGCTGCCGAAGCCGCCGATGGGGTCGCCGCCGAGGCTGGGCTTCCCCGCGTCGATGACCGCCAGCTGGTACTTCCAGACGGGCCCCGCGGAAAGCCTGTCGCGGCGAAGGACGTAGAGCCATCCATCCTTGCTCGCAGAGGCGATGAGCGGCGTCCCGTCCTGGGCGGAAAAGAGCGCGGGCGAGGAGCCAAAGTCCGAGTTCTCGAGCGGCGTCGGGTTCTGCCAGTGGTCGAGGACGTCCAGGGTGGTCGCATCGAGCGCCACGATCGACTGCGAGAGTGACTCCTCCTCGATGGGGCCGACCCGGTTGCCGCTCGCCGCGTAGATACGGCGGGCCGCTTCATCGATCGCGATGCTCGCCCAGACGCCCGCGCCCTGCTGCTCGGGGCCGACCAGCGGCCGCGCGGTCACCGCGTGCGGCGCCGCCAGATCCACCGCGAGCACGCGGCCCCGCACGAGGTGGCAGTGATGCGACGCCGCGACCCCGAGGTAGACCTTGCCCAGCGC
>WNFI01026806.1_pt1 | contig 13662 bp, 12 predicted proteins | sample 5400471 | NCBI WGS metagenome assembly WNFI01 (sample SAMN13153348, study PRJNA577476) | soil metagenome | isolation source: 100 cm saprolite on Douglas fir-dominated hillslope | place: USA:California | collected 2013-09-17 | reverse complement strand
GATTTGACCGACGCGCAGATCAAAGATATTGTCTCGTATATCGAGACGTTGAAATAATTTCGAAGGAGACTCATGAAACTATTCTTGAGATCGGCTCTGGCGCGGGGAGTGTACTGGCAGGCCATCGGCTGGTTTGCCGGCATATTGTTTGCCACGGCCCTGCGTGCATTGCTGGGCTGGACCGTGTTCGAGACCGGTAAATTCTTCTTCACCGAACCTGCCTGGGTCTTTGGCGCATTGGTGGGCGCGCTGTCCTTCCTGGCCGGCAGCGGAGCGGTAACAGATTGGTTCAAGTGGGCCAAGGGTGAGGAAACCCCCGAGCATCGAGCGGATCCGGAAGGCTGGGAGAAATATTTCAGCGTTTCCCTCGACCACAAAGTAATTGGTATTCAGTACACGGTCACCGCGTTGGCCCTGATGGTGATTGGCGGGTCCTTCGCCCTGATTTTTCGCACACAGCTCATCCACTCCGGTGATCAACTTCTGTCTTTGCAAGTTTATAACACCTTGATGTCCTTGCACGGGATCGTGATGATTATCGGGATCTTGATCGGGATTTCCGGCATGATCAATTATGTCGTGCCGATGCTGATCGGTGCTCAGGACATGGCCTTTCCCCGCCTGAACGCATTCTCCTATTGGATCGCAGTCCCGGGTGCCATCTTGCTGCTCTCGAGCCTTTTCCTGGGCGGCTTCGATACCGGCTGGACCGGCTATCCACCCCTCTCAGTCCGTGCGCCCCTGGGAATGCAGATGTTTTTTCTGGGCGTCATCACCGCCGGTTGGTCCTCCATTCTCGGCGCGCTCAACGTAGTCGCTACCGTCCTTCGCATGCGCACCAAGGGAATGACCGCCTTCCGAATGCCCATCTTTGTCTGGGCGGCGATCGCAACTTCGATGATCGCAATGACGGCCACTCAAATGATCGGTCTCGCTTTTCAATTAACCCTTTTTCAGCGACTTCTCGGAATGGGCTTCTTCGATCCTGCCAAGGGCGGGAACCCCATTCTGTATCAGCATCTCTTCTGGTTTTACTCTCATCCGGCCGTATATGTATTTATCCTTCCCGGCCTCGGGATCATATCGGAACTTCTACCGGTTTTTGCTCGCAAACCCCTATTTGGTTATCGCGCAGTGGCGATGTCCTCGATGGGAATTGCGATGGTCGGATTCATGGTCTGGGCCCATCACATGTTCGTTTCTGGAATGAACCCTTACCTCCAAGTGCCATTCATCTATTCGACATTGCTGGTCGCCGTCCCGACCGGGGTAAAGTTCTTTTCCTGGGTTGCAACCCTTTGGAAAGGCAAGATCCTATTGCCGACCCCCATGCTCTTCGTCCTTGGCGGAATTGTGGTATTTCTCCTGGGAGGTATTTCAGGGCCGCCTGCCGGGACCGTCGCGACCGATCTGCAGCTGCACGACACGTATTTTATTGTTGGGCATTTTCATGACACCATATTTGGCGGTTACATCTTTCCGTTCTTCGCGTCGATCTACTACTGGTTCCCCAAGGCCACTGGTCGGCGCATGAACGAGACGCTGGGAAAGATCCATTTCTGGTTAATGACTCCGACTTTCATCACCATGACCCTGCTGATGATGCGGGTCGGGATGCTTGGTATGCGCCGTCGCATTGCCGATTACGATCCCGCTCTGGGTTTTGACAATTATCATCTGGTCATGACCCTCTGCGCCTATCTGATCGCTCTCGGCATCCTGGTCTTCCTGATCAATTTGTACCAGAGTGCCAGGCACGGCGAGTTGGCCACCGGGAACGTCTGGAATTCACGCTCTCCAGAGTGGCAAGTGCCTTCACCCATGCCGGTTCATAACTACGACATGCCGTTTGAGGTGGTGGGCGAACCCTATGATTATGGGCTGCCGGGATCAGTTTTTGTGCGGTTTCCGAAAGGTCAGCCGAGAGGGAGCGAATCTTAAGCATGGAACATTCGAGTAAGGCCCAGGTATTACGGCTGGGGGTGATCGTTTTTGTATTCCTGGCGGTCCTGACTGGCCTTGAATTCTTCGTTGCGATTGAACTTGACGCAATCCCACTGCTCATCGCGATCGCCTTGATCAAGGTGGGCTTGGTCCTGTATTACTACATGCATATCAGTCATTTGAACAATCCGGACGAGAATCTGGATAGACATAGTTATGAGTACAAATTGGGGACGAGCCGGCTCGGCTTATGGCTGTTCCTATTGTCCGACTCCTTCGTTTTCGGCGGCTTGGCGGTAGCACGCTTCAACCTGCTTGGCCTGACCCGTCCGGATCTCAATCAGTTGCTTGGGCTGGGTGTGACCACTGTCTTACTGATGTCCTCTTTCTTCATGAATCGGGCCGAGACTTCGATGGAACACGGGGACCGGAAAGGGTTTATCATCGGGATCGTCGGGACCTTGATCCTGGGGTTCGCTTTTTTGGGGGGCGTCCTTGGAGTGGAGTGGCCTACAGCAATCAAGGCCGGCGTAACGCCATCAGCAAATGCAGCCGGAGCAATCTTTTTCATGATGACCGGGATGCACGCATTTCATGTGCTTACCGGTCTGATTTTTCTGACCATCGTGCTGCGAAATGGATCCCGCGGCGTTTATTCCGCGGAGCGCCACTGGGCAGTGGAGGCGGCCGCGGTGTACTGGCACTTTGTGGACGTGGTCTGGATCTTCTTCTACCCCGCCTTGTATCTGATCGGAAAACTCATCTGATATTTAATGTTGGGAGTTACACTCCATGGGCGGCCTCAGGGTCGCCCATAAATTTTGTGAAGCAGGAATATTCTCATGCGTAAGATGGTACTGGGAGGCTCGGCGCTATTGCTGGTCCTCTTCGTCATTACCGGCTACTTGATCCTATCCCGGGGGCATTCATTTCACGGAGCGGTTATCGACCCGCCTGCCCCCGAATCCACAATTCAGCTCACCGATCAAAACAACCGGCAGTTTGATACGAGCACCATACGGGGGAAGGTTGTTCTCCTCTATTTCGGATATACAAACTGCCCCGACGAATGTCCACTGACAATGGCCCATCTAAAATTAGCGGTCGATCAGCTGGGCAGCCGGTCCCAGGATGTACAAGTCGTCATGGTCACAACGGATCTCGCCCGTGACACGCCCCAGGCTCTGAAGCTCTGGCTCGGCAAATTCGATCCTGGCTTTGTCGGCTTGACCGGGACCCCCGATCAGTTAGCAACAACATGGAGAAATTACGGCGTCACCGTGGAGGATGGAGGCGAGACGCATAGTTACTTCATTTATGTCATAGATCAGGCAGGAAATTTGCGTGAAACATTCCTGCCAGATTCCCTGCCTGGCGACATTGCCGCCGATGTCGGCCTGCTATTGGACGGTCGTTGAAGATGCCGGTCCGGATTCTACTGAAGCGGATCGGGTTGTCCATATTGCTGGGCATGTTGTCGGGCGTCCTGTTGAGCGAGATCTCTTTCTATTATCTCAAGTCCGGCGAAACCCGCGCTCCGCAGACGATCCTGCTGACCATCCCGCCGGGGACGGCGGCTCGCGTCGCGCGCGGCGAGGCCGATCCATCCATACCCTCCAACCTCATCTTTGTGATGGGCGACACCCTGTTAGTGGACAATCGCGACTCGGCAACCCACACGCTGGGTCCCTTGTTTATCCCATCCGGTGCCTCCGCAACCATGAATCTTAGTGCGATCCAGGACTATTCATTCGCTTGTTCGTTCACACCCAGCAAATACATCGGTTTGACAGTCCAGTCGCCCCTCGACATCTGGACTCGTCTGTTTGGTGTGATGGAGATAGGACTGCCCATGTCCTTCTTGATCGGATTGTATAGTATGGTCCTTCCTTATACAAAAACGAAAGCTGCCCCGGCTGCATGATTTTACTCAAGCTGGTTGGTCGAAAGTGGATCTTGACGACCGTGCTCGTCCTGGTCGGCGCAGGGATCTGTGTCGGTTTGGGCCGATGGCAGCTGGATCGACTGGCTCAAAGGCGAGTCTTCAATGCCCATGTCAACGCGGTTCAGGCAATGCCTCCTCTCAACCTGCCTGCAAATATCGATCTAACCGCCATGGAGTGGCGTGCAGTGCGGGCTGTTGGTAACTACGACTTCGCTCATCAAATTGGGATCCGGAACCAATTCAACGGGGATCAGTATGGGTACCATTTGCTGACGCCCATGCGGCTGTCCGATGGTGAATCCATCCTCGTCGATCGCGGCTGGATCCCAGCCGAGGGGAACTCCGCTCCGGCGAATTGGCGCAAATATGACCAACCCGGTAACGTTTCGATCAGCGGGGTGATCCGCTTAGAGCAAACTCAGCCCAGTTTCGGGTCCGTTGCCGACCCTACCTTGACCCCGTCCCAGACCGGCCTCGACTTCTGGATCCTTGTGAACCTGGATCGGATTCAGAATCAGATACCATATCCGATCGACCCGGTATACGTTCAACAGGATCCGGATCCGAACAAGACCAACCCTCCGATCCCGTTCCAGCCGCAGCTGGATCTCACCGAAGGACCCCACCAGGATTATGCTTTGCAATGGTTTTCCTTTGCGGCTTTGCTAGTATTAGGTTATCCTTTCTTTATCCGTTGGCAGGAATCTCACTCGAAAAAATGAAGTATTCATTTTCGTCCTCTTTTACCCGCCTGACCTGGAGTGTATCCGCCGTGATCCTGCTTCTCACGATTGCGGGCGGGATCGTTAGCAAGTCAGGGCCAACCTCAGCCTGTCCTGCCTGGACGCTCTGCCTGCCTGGGCAATTTATGGCCCTGACACACCTTGTCCATCTTGGACTGGCGGGAATCGCTGCGGTCTTGATGGCATATTTGTTCGCAAAGGCCTGGCGCGAGCAGCGGGATGAGCCCATCTTACTCCCGCTGACGACCGTGACTGCGATCCTGTACTTCGGGGAGGCATTTGTCGGATTGGTCGAGATGGGAAACGGATTCCCGCTCCACCTGGTCATCTTGCATGCATTCAGTGCGGTCTCGGTTTGGATCGCGCTCGCCGCGCTCGTCCTCGCTTCGGGGTACCGGGCCCAGGATGGAAAATCCTTTGCGAGCGCAGGCGCTCACAGGCGACTCAAAGATTTTGTGACTCTTGGAAAACCGTGGATCGTTGCGCTTCTGCTGCTGACAACGCTTGGCGGTTTGGTGGTGGGCGGCCGCGCCTGGCCCACGCCGCAGCTCGCGCTTTGGACGATGCTGGGGGGTGCGCTCGCCGCCGGCGGGAGCTCCGCCCTGAATCAATATATCGACCGCGACCTTGACAAAAACATGCAGCGAACCGCGAATCGTCCGCTAGCCGCGGGTCGCCTGGCTGCTCCGGAAGGGCTTGCCTTTGGTCTCGGCTTGTGCCTGATCAGCTATTATCTGCTCGCGGACCTTGTCAATGTCACGGCTGCGCTCCTTTCATTGGCTGGGATTTTCTACTATGTGATCTTTTATAGCCTGCTGCTGAAGAAGGCTACGGTCCAGAACATAGTGATTGGCGGGGGTGCCGGAGCGATCCCGCCCATGGTGGGTTGGGCGGCAGCGACCGGTCACCTGAGTCTCGCCGCGTGGATCCTGTTCCTGATCATCTTCATGTGGACCCCGCCGCATTTCTGGGCATTGGCGATCGTGAGGCTTAAGGATTATGAGCGGGCAGGGGTTCCAATGCTGCCGGTGGTGAAAGGTGAGCGGACCACCCGGGTACAAATCCTGGTCTATACTCTTGTTTTGGTGGGCATCACTCTTTTGCTGCCCGTGATCCATGCTACCGGCCCGATCTATCTGGTCTCCGCGCTCTTGCTTGGCATGGCGCTCATCGTGGCTGCCTGGCGGGTCTTCACGATTCCTGGGAACAAGGTCGCCTGGACAATGTATCGATGGTCCAGCATGTATCTCGCGCTGATCTTCCTGGCGCTGATGGTCGACGCGGTCGTCTCATAGGTCCGGTGGGCCCAGGTTCACTCGCGCTGTTCACTGAATTTTCTCGAAAACAAAAATGCGGGTCAATTGATAGATCAGCCTATATTGCGGTGAGCTCAGGAGCGAAACCACTAACGGGGGATTGGCTGTCGGCCCCCGAATCACGACACCCGAAAAATGCTGTCTGGTAGCATCGGACCAGCTCTGCAGGCAGGTCTGATCTTGATTCAGGCAGAGTTGTAAGGCTTCATAACTGCTCATGTTATCGGGAAACGATTCTTGCCTCAGCCATTCTGTGCCGAAGACAGTATTGAGACTCTTCCGCTGCGCAAGCGCGGGAAACCATTCTGTGTAGGGATCCGCGAGTGGGCCGGCGCCGGTCAGAATGAGAAATCTGCTCGCGGGCGGGGTATTCAACATCACCCACGCCAGCGACTGCAGGTCAGGGGGCTGGAGAGTCGCTGAGTGCAGCAAGTTGAACCCAACGAGATAGGCAGAAAGCAAGGCATAAAGAAATAGATAGATCAGCCCGGCGCCGATGACCTTATTCACATAAGCCGGCGAGCCTGGATCGATCTTTTTTAGGCCCGGGAGGACCACTTCGATCAGGCCGATTCCGGCCAGCATCGCGAGCGGCATCACCATGTACTGTGGTGCGCTTCTGGGTTCCACCAAAAGCGGTGCAATCACCCAGGCGGCTAATAAATACTCGCGTTTGGCAACCGCCCCGAAAAGTCCTAAGAGGCCAAAGACCCCGATGAGCGGCAGGAAGATTTCATCCGAAAAATTGAACTGAAAGGTCAAGAATATCCTGCCCGCAAGATCGATTGTGGTACCGGCTCCGGCGGCAAAGAATGCAGCTAGAAACGGATTCCCCGCGCCGATCGATCCAATGCGAGATAGAAGATCAGCACCGCCAGGAGCGTCTGGATCGTTGCTTCCGGATGGGAGAGGACCGTTAGCGTTCCGAATATCACGGTCGGAAGAATGTATCGGTTGTGCTCCGATTCGGAAAACATTTTATGGGCCGCGAGCAGCGTGAGCAGTCCAAACAGAAATCCCAATGCCCGGGTGATTCCGCCGCCCATGATTTGCCACTCAAAACCCCTGGCCACAAACATGAAGGCGGTCGTAGCCGCCAGGGCGGTCATCTGTCCAGATTTCAAGATTCGTCGGCTGAGATAGTAAAAAACCGGGACGCCCGCCGCGCTGAACAGGGAAGGCAAGATTCTCAGCAAGCTCAAAACGTTCAGGCGAAGCAGAGACGCCAGGGCGCCCGTGAAATAAAATGCCAACGGGGGATAGGCGAACGGGATATTCTCAAAATTGTAGGTGGTGAAGACCGGCAGGACAAAATGATTGGCCTGTAAGTCAAGGATCATCCGGTAGAAAAGCCCGCCGTCATTGAGCGGAAAAGCTGCTTCAGCGGGACCCGCGATCCGCACGACTAATCCCAGGAGGGCCGCAAGGAAAGCCAGGATGAGATCGGACCGGGCAACGCTCGCGCTCGACCGGGCGCCGGTATTCATCATCGTTCAGCCTTCCAAAATGTTTGCAGACTTCTCATGGACTCCGTCTAGGATCCGACAACCGTCGGATTTGTGGGCATGCCGCTAGCTCACGGCTTCTTTTCCCTCATCGGATTGCACTTCGATGGGCGGGACCAGGCTCCATTGCTTCCATAGCAAGGAGCCGAGCACGACCACGTTCAAGAATACGGCAGTAGGGATCACCGCCGCCGAATCGGCTCCGACGAGATACGGCAGATACGATAACAGCGAAATTGCCTGATATATGATGGGCACCAAGGTTAAGCCGGGGATCGAGAAGCCAGCCAGTATGGAAAACACATCCGCAGGGTAAAAATATCGGTCGTGCATCTTGGGGAGCAGGAAGGGCGTTAGGCTCACCGACACAAGAGCTGTGATCATCAGGAACGGCTTGGTTGGGGGATGCCGTTTGGAGCCGGAGATCAATACCCAGGTCACCAGGGCTAGGCATGCGAGCGGAATGCCAACCAACAGCGAAGTCTGATATGCGCTCGCCGGAAGAAAAAAATAGAGATTGGGTGCATTCATCGATGGACGGGAAAACGTTTCACCTTGTGCGGCATAGGTGGACAAAAGAGTGCCGATCGGCCGTCCCGAGAGCAGGGCGGGCAGGAAGGCGGCAACATACACAAAAGGCACCAGAAGGTATGTGTGCCACGGGATGTTCTTTTTCAAGAGGAGAACGGCCAGGAAGGGCGCCAGGAATATCCCCTGTGCCTTGATCGCGATTGAGAGCGAAAACGCGATGACTGCCCAGGTCGGGCGGGATTTGAATACGAAGAGCAGGCATAACAGTAGAAAACAGACATATAGCGCATCGGTCTGCCCCCAAATTGAACTGTTGATCAAGACAGTGGGGGCCACCCAGAACCCGAGTGCGGCAAGACGTGGTTTGCGTCTATCTGTTGAGATTGACTGGACGATCTTATATACCAGGTAGGCATTCACCACATCAAAGCTGATTGCAATGAGTTTGATTGCCCACACCGGGGGGATGACGGCTCGGGTCAGTGTCGCGAGAGACAGCAAGTAGATGAAGGGCGGGTTATACCCAAAGCTTTGATCGCCAAGGGTCTGGAGGATCCCATATTGGGCAATATAGTTGTACCAGAGCAAATACGCATGCATGTCGATCGTTATAACCGGTAAGAATGCCAGCCGGAGAAAAAGGCCCAGGCAGACCAATGCGAAGGCGACATGATCCAGTGTGCTTTTACTCATAGACGTCAAAATTCTTGATTATCGTCTGGTAGCAAAGAGATAGACCCGTAGATCTCCCCAGTTTTGAACTTCGACCAGCGAGTCGTGGTTCATCAACCAGGCAAGCTGTGGATGCATGGGGCTGCCCGCCTGAATGTACTCCTGATTAGACTGGTCGAATATGATGAACCAGACGCGCGCAGCGTTCCCCACGGCTGACTGAATATCAGGTTGGGCGATCAAGGTCAGAACCTGCTGGGTGCTGAGGGCCAGTGTATCCTGGCTGCTGCCAGGGGGGTCGCCGACATAACTTTGGACCAGACGGCGGTCATAATAAACTGAAGGCAGCATCGACAGCTTGTTGGAATGAATGATCGTGTCTCCCGGCTGCTCGTGAGCGCGTAGGTACCCATCCATAACAGAATAGGGCGCGTAGGGGAATCCCGAGAAGGTAACGTGTTCATAGATCCCAAGGACGAATCCAACGAGGAGCAGGAGAAGGGCGACGACCTGGATCGGTCTGGGGAGGGGCGTCTCCGTAAAGGCCCAGGCAAGCCAAATGAGGAAAATAGCTCCGGACGGGAGCAGCGCCCGTTCCAAAAAAACCGGCTTCCATTGTGAAAATAGATATTTCGCGGGCAGCGGAAGATTGGTCACAAAGACGAGCAGCACGGTAAAGATCCTATACGGCTGCGGTTTGTCCAGCCAGTATGCTTGGCTAACCTTGGCAAATTGAGAGGGGAGGTGGATCAGCCAGGGCAGGTATAGAAGTACTGCCAGTAAGCCCGCCAGGCAGACCTCCTTCAGGGTTTTCCAATTGCGTGTGAAGAGGGGCCAGAGCGCCAGAGCAACCAAGTAGAAGGCTGCCAGGTTGTGACTGTATTGGGCGAGCGCGGCAATGACTGAGAATACTATCCACCACTTCCAGGAATGAGTCTTGGCGCCGCGCCAATAACAATACGTTGCACCGAGCAGCGCCAGGCTCATGAATACATACATCCGGATTTCCTGGGCGTAATGGATCTGAAATGGGGACAAGGCGGCGAGCGTGCCAGCCACGAGCGCTGCCCGATGGCCGAAGAGTTCCCGGGTCAGTGCATAAACAACGCCGACCAGTGTCACTCCCGCGATTACGGACAACATCCGAACTGCGATCGGTGACTCGCCAAAGACCCGCATCCAGCCCCACAGCAGGGTGTAGTAGCCCAACGGGTGGATATCAGCCGCACCCGCGGGCGTGGGGGTCAGGGTCCCGATCAGCATGTTGGCAAATCCCTTCTCCGAAAACAAAACGGAGAATGCTTCGTCATACCAGATGGGTCGCGAGCCGATCCCGAGTATCCGACCGAGAAGCGCGACTGCGAGCATGACCGCGATCCCGGTGCGGTGGCCCTTCATCCATGGTTGCATCATCCGGATTCTACTTGAAAGCACGGAGAGAACTATTTCAGAACCTGTTTAATACGTTGCTGCACGGCCCCCGGTCTACCCACCCGCTGCTCGGCCTATTTTCGGACCAAGATCAGCGCGACCCGATCTTCATAGACCGTCGTCCAGGTGACACTTCCTCGAGCGGCTTTCGCCAGGGCGGAAGATTCAGGGATGATCATCCAGTTCACCTGGTATTGGCTGAGTTCGTTTTCCCAATTTACATTTCCGTTGACAATATCCTCCGAGATCAGGGTGAGCGGTCCACCATAGAAATCACTCTGACTGTCGATGAATACTCGCTCGGTGGGCCAGAGCCGATACAACAAATATCCGCCCCAATTAAAATCATTGAACATCCTGCCCTGGATGGGATGGTTCTCGACCCAATCCACCCCCTGTACCGGAAAGATGAGCGGATCGAAGCGGTAGATCGTGGAATGACTCTTTGTCTGTTGGAGCGTGAGAATCCCGGCACACCCTAGCACGATAAGCACCGGCCAAAGCCAACCGGCCAGCCCTTTGTCAATGTTTCCAAAACCATCCTCCAGCTTCAACCAATCGGAAAACGCAGCAGCCGAGCGTTGCAGCAAAACACTCACGATCGGCGCGGCAACCAGTGCAAAGAGCGGTATATTGCGCCCCATGATCAAACCGAGCCCTGCAAATCCGACTACCAGCAACACATGGGTGACGGAGACCTGTTTCCTGCACAGGATGAGCAAGCCAACTGTGAGCACGAGCAGCCCGGCAAATGGCCAGGTATTCGGAGTGAAGAAGTTCGGTGGCAACGTCTCGGCCGTATGGCTCAAAATGTACACATTATTATTATTCAAGACCGCCGCCCAGTTTTGCCAGAAATCGGGCGTGATGACGCTTACCACCAGGCTTGCCGCTCCGAGCAGCGCGAATTTCCGGCCGGTTGCAGCCGTCCCAGTTTTTCTCCAAAAGTCCCATAGCCATCCGGCGAGGTATGCCCCCCAGGCCAGAAATCCAAAGACGAAGCCGCCGTGGAGGTTGGCCCACAGCAACATCAGCGCAGGAAAGATCCAGACTGGTACCTTGCTCCCGCGCCGGACTTCTTCGAGCCAACTGATCCAAACCGCCAGACAAAGCATGGTGAAGATGTGCGGCCGCGTCAGCCAATGCAGGCTCGACGCTGCGGCAGCCCACAGCGTCAGAAGCAGGGCAATGATCGAGGTATTACTTCTTCGTGAGGCATCCAGATACAGAACGACAAAAGTGGCTGCGAGAATAAGGGCGGTCAGCAGTACAACACCGTCAAGATTGAGCAGCAAATACGCGAGCGCGAAGAGAACCTCCGCCAGCCACTCGTACGGCGGGCGGGCTTGATTGGATTTGGTGTAGGAAAAAATATCGACCGTCGGGATGCGGTGGGTGCTGAGGATATAGCTCCCCAGGGTCAGGTGCCGGCCCAGATCTCCATCCGTGTTGAGCATCCGCGAGCCCGACACTAACGCCCCAATGAATATCGAGAGGAAAACAAGATCGCGCAGACGGGGCAGGATGTAACGGGACATCGCTCGACCTAGCTCAACGCGAAAAAAAAGGCGGCACACGAAGTGCCGCCTGATTTGGAATCGGATCTGCTCTATTCACCGAGATAATCGCGCAGTTTCCTTCGTATCGATGGATGGCGCAGCCGGCTTAGAGCTTGTGCCTCGATCTGCCGGACGCGTTCGCGTGTGACGCCCATCTTCCGGCCGACTTCCTCAAGGGTGTATGCCTGTCCGTCCAGCAATCCGTAGCGCAACTGCAGGATACGCACTTCGCGGGGAGGCAGCCCGTTCAAGACCTCGCCCAGATGTTCTCGCAGCAGGTTATAGGTGGCGGTGTCATCCGGCGGCGGGGCTTCGTTATCTTCGATGAAGTCGCCTAGGACAGAATCTTCCTCGTCATCGGTGGGTGTTTCCAAAGAAAGCGGTCGACGGGCGACCTGGATCATGTTTTCAACCTTCTTCGGCGGTACGTCGAGCGCCGCTGCAAGCTCTTCCACCGTCGGTTCCCGTCCAAGACGCTGGGTCAGTTGGTGTTGAACCCTCAAAAGCTTGTTGATCTGATCGCCCATATGGACCGGAACGCGGATCGTGCGACCCTGGTCAGCGATCGCGCGGGTGACCGCCTGGCGAATCCACCACGTGGCATAAGTCGAGAATTTGTGGCCGCGCCGGTAATCGAACTTCTTGGTCGCCCGGATGAGCCCGATGTTTCCCTCCTGGATCAGGTCCAAGAACGGCACACCGCGACCCATATATTTCTTGGCAACGGAAATGACCAGGCGCGAATTCGCTGTGATCAGGTGTTCGCGTGCAGCCCAGCCGTCTTCGATCAACCGGCGCAGATCCAGCCGTCGCTTTGCTCCCGCATTCCCCTTGGCCAGCTCCTCGCGGGCCATCCTTCCACGCTCGATCCGCTGGGCGAGCACCACTTCTTCCTGGGCGTTGAGGAGCGGTACCCGGCTGACTTCCTTAAGATACAGCCCGATCGTATCGTCGGTATCGATATTTGCAAGATAATCGTCGAGAGCCAGAATCGGTTCCGGCTCTGCTTCGGCTTCCTCGACCGCCACCAGCTCGTCCTCGGTCGGTTCGCCGGGGGTGGTATCTTCCACGAACGGGATGCCCGCGCTCAGGAGTGCCGAAAAGGCCTCCTCGAGTTGTTCCACTTCTTGTTCCGCCTCGGGGAAGAAATGCAGGATGTCGTCAAGCGTGACGTACGACTTTTGCCGTCCAAGCTCGATCAACCGAGCGAGAGCAGGATATTCTTCTTCCTCTTCGACGCTGATAATCTTCTCTACATCCATTCTCATTTCCGCTTATGAATTTGAATCCAGAATACACTTTTTCGGTATGAAAATCAATACCCTTCTATTTTTGATGATGATTTGCAATGCACTCGGATCGCAATACAGACGACTTCGAGTTCAAAAATCTTACGGTGTCGCTGTGGCCTGCGCCGGACCGCTCGGCACCGGGGAGGGGGTATCTGAGGACACAATGGGCGCGGTGGGTGTCGCGGGGGGCGGCAGGGTCGCGATCGGAGTCAGGGTTGCGGCGTAGGGCGGATTGGTCACCATTCCGATGATGGCGTCGAGCCCGGGTTTGTCTACGATCTCTGTCTTTCCGCCGTCAAGCTGTGTGTAGTAGCCAGTCTGGATGGGATTCACGGCACCGACGGTGAGCGTGTGGGTAGATCCGCCGCTGAAGATCAAAGTGATCGTATACGCGGGCTTGTCGAGCCCCACGATATCTGGGCCGAGCTGAACATCACCCAAGATATTCAGGGATCCCACTTGCGTGGCTGCCGCTTCTGCCCCAGCCTGATCGGCTGCGGTTTGAACGGGGGCTTTCAAGACCCATTTCCCGGTTGGATCCCTCGCAACCTCTACGGATTGTAGGGTGGCGCTGACGATCTTGATACTGGTAGGCGTTCCCAGAACCGAATTGAAAACGATGTTTGATCCCGCAGTGGGGGTTGCGGAGGCAGCCTGGCTTGCTTTGCGGTTTGTCAAATAGAACGAGAATCCGATCAGCGCAGCCAGAACGATCAGTAAAATC
>WNFI01453948.1_pt2 | contig 13663 bp, 9 predicted proteins | sample 5400471 | NCBI WGS metagenome assembly WNFI01 (sample SAMN13153348, study PRJNA577476) | soil metagenome | isolation source: 100 cm saprolite on Douglas fir-dominated hillslope | place: USA:California | collected 2013-09-17 | reverse complement strand
AATCAACGCGAGGCGGATGCCCCGCACCGCGAGCGGAGTCACCCAATCCGCGTCGACGTCATCGACGTTCTGATCGTCATCGACAATCAGGAGGTGGCTCTTCGCGCCAGTCCACTCCTCTACTACGGCTATGAATCGGCGCTCGTCACTCGCCGCCGAGCCGGCCGCGACGTGCGATATCGGCTGGATCGCTGCGGCATCAACGCCACCCTGTTTGATCAACACGTCCGCCATGCATACGACGGACGAAGAATCGAGGCCACCGCTCAACTCGGCCCATGCCGTTCCTGCGGCACGCAACCGTGTTCCGACTGCCTCGCGCCACAGCGCGCGCAGATGCTCTTCGTAGAGCCGTCGATCGCGATAGCGAATGACACCCGGCTCGAGGCGCCAGAAACGTCGCGTCTCGACCCGGTCGGCCGACACACACAGGCAGCTGGCTGTGGGCACGGCGCGAATGCCTTCGTACGGCGTCACGTCGGTCGAGTGCCGAAGCGCCATGAATCGCGCAACGAAGCGCTCGTCCAGGGCGTCGGCGCAGCCGGCTCGCAACGCCAGCTCCCCAAGACTGCCCGACCAGGCCACCGATCGGCCGGGACACTCGTGGTAATAAAGGGGCCGAACGCCCATGTAGTCGCGAGCGAGGTACAGCGTTCGCAGACGCCCGTCCCAAATCACGAGGCTCCAGTCTCCGATCAGTCGGCCGAGGCCTTCAACGCCCCATCGCTCGAAGGTCGCCATGGCGATCGCGGGATCGCTGGTATCGCACGACGAGGTCTGCCCCAGGGTCAAGCAAAGGTCGTCACGGTTGTCGAGTCGGCCATCCCAGGTCATCACCAGTCCAGACGGCGATTGTCGCAGCGAGTGTGAGCGCCGTTCGCTCGCCCAGACGTGACGCGCGCCATAGACCAGCAGGGCGCCTTCATGCGCGAACGCCGATACGCCGTCCGGCGCAAACGGCTTCACTCCAGCGACCAGGGCTCGCCCGGCTTCCTCGATCGGACGCTGGTCGAAGAATACGACTCCCGCGTGAACTCCCATGTCGCGCCTCCCGCCGATTACAAACGTTCGAGGACGGTGAAGAATTTCTGATACTGCGGTCGGTCGTTGACGACCTGGCCCTCGACTTCGACCCACGCGTGCGATTCGAACGGAAGCCCGCGGTATCCGATGACGAGTTCCGCGCGGACGCCGTACCGGCGAAGCAGGCACGTCGCCACGGCCGAACGTTGAAGGCACGGCGCACGCTTCCAGTACCAGACGCATGCCTCGTCGACCGCCCAGACGATGTGCTCCAGACGGAATGCGTCACGGCGCGCGTCTTCACCCGGCACGCGTGTACACGCGCGTGGGCCCGCGCGAAGCCGGCGAGCAGCGCCAGGTCGAACGCGGCCAGGCCGATCCACGCGCGCGCGGTGAGCGCCGACAATCGAAGCGCGTCGAGCGGTGTCAGCATGCGGGCTCCGTGCTGACGAGCCCGCGCGCTTCGAGCGCCGCCATGAACGCGGTCACGTCATGCTCCGCTCGGTCGATCGAGAGGCCGTAATCGCGGGCGAGTCGGCTCGCAATCTCGCGGCAATCGAGCCGCGACTCCGCGAGCTGCCAGATGCGGGCACCGATCGAGTTGGACGCGAGCACGACGCCACCCCGCAAGTCGAGAAGGACGAGACCATCGTTGGAGATGGACGCGCGCACGGCGTCCGAGATCTGAAACCGCGTTCGCGCGGTCTGCCGGTCATTGGTCATCGCGAGCCTCTCGGGAATCACTGGAGCGTCATGCGCAACGGGCGTGCCGCACGTGGTGATCGCATACGCTCGATAAACCTGGGGCTCGCGCTCTGCGCGGCTGGCCGCGCGCGGCGCGCGCATGCGCGCGCCGCAACTGGCGTTGCTCTTCGCCGACTTTCCCCTTGTCTTCGCCCCAAGATGACGTTACGATCTTCGTGTTCGCTCGCTGAACCGGTTCGCCGGGCAGCGCCCCACCTGTCACCACGCCTGGCGCCGCCATCCGCACCGCGCGCACGCTCAAACGGAGAGATCCTGACCGGTCACGCATGCGGCCGGGCCTCGCCGTCACTGCTCCGTTGCCGGGCGACGGCCCCGCGGGTCATCGGCACCACGCCCCCCGCCGCGCCTTCGTTGCTGCTGTTCTGCGAAGGAGGGTTCCATGCCTCGTCGTCAGTCGAAGTCCGCCCCGCTTGCTGATTGGCCTTGGACCCTGCGTTGGGTCATTCAGGCCGCAGAACGGGAGTGCCCGCGCGGCCACGCCCGCGCGCTCCGCGAGTTGACCGCCCTGGCACTACACAAAGTGCCTTCGCGCGGCATCTTCGATCCAGGTGTACGTGGAGAGGAAGATCTGTTCGCCGCGATAGAGTCCGTGGCCAAGGCCCATCTCGAGTTCGTCGAGGCGCGCGCGGCCTGGCGCAACGCGCTGCAGGACCGCGGCATCACCCTCGAACAACGCGATGCCCTGGAACAGGCGGCGTTACAGGTGCAGAGCGTGTCCGACACGGCCTATTTCTATGCGGGTCTGGCGTTTGGGCTCGCGTTTGCCTATGTCCACCGCTCGACGTAAGCGCAGGTGCCGGAGCAGGCCCAGAACACGGCGCGGCGGGCGCGTGTGCGTTTCGACCGTGTCCAGCGTTCTAGACGTCGGGCTTGCAATGAAGCGCGCGAAGATTCCGTCGAGCGGTCCCGAGAGCGTCGTACGGATGCAGCGCCTCTCGGAAGCGACGTCTGCCATCAGGGGTCGCCGTTCGGTCGACGCTGCGGATACCCTGCTCGATGAGTGCCTTGCTCTTCTCGACGAGGTGTCCGCGCAGGCGCCTTTCACGCGTGTGACGTCGTCAACGATGGAAATGGCGCGCCGTTCACGCGCGATACCGGAGGCCGATCAGTCGTTTCCCGAAGTGGAGGGCCATTCGCACGCGATCGCTCGGCTGAAGCACGACATCGCATGTGTCGCGCGCGATGCGTACATCTCTGTTCTGGTTCGGGGTGAATCTGGAACTGGCAAGGAGCGCGTCGCCCGGGCGATCCATCAGCGGTCCTCGCGCGCCGGCTATCCATTTGTCACCGTGAACTGCGCGGGCCTGACTCCGACATTGGCCGAAGACGAGCTGTTTGGACACGTGCGCGGCGCATTCACGGGTGCCGTAGAGGATCGGCCAGGGCCGTTCGAGCGCGCGAACGGCGGGACGGTGTTTCTCGATGAGATCGGCGAGCTCGCGGCCGATTCGCAAACGAAGTTGCTGCGCGCCCTCCAGCAGCGCACCGTCCAGCGACTCGGCAGCGGGCACGAGACGACGTTCGATGTGCGCGTGATTGCGGCCACGAATGCGGATCTTGAGTCAGCGCAGCAGCGTGGACGGTTTCGACAGGATTTGTACTACCGGCTGAAAGTCTACGAACTGCGCGTGCCGCCGCTACGGTGTCGCGGCGATGGCGACTTGCGCGAGCTGACCGACGCGATTCTGCACGGTCTCGGCGTGCGGCGACGCCGATCGTCGCCGGCACTCGATCCCAGTGTCTGGGATGTGTTCACACGCTACTCGTGGCCGGGCAATGTGCGGGAGCTCGAGAACACACTCGAACGAATGATCGTCGCGGCCGGAGACGCCCCGACGCTGACGTCGACGCACATGCCCGACGAGTTCCGGGCGATCGCCGAGCGCACTCGCGCTCGAGAGGACGCGGGGGCGAGTCCGGCGAGAAGCGCGATGCCGTCGCACGCCGAGGCGCGTGCGCTCCTCGAACGCAACGACTTCAGGCACGGAAGGACCGCCGTCGAGCTTGGAATCTCTCGGCACACGACTCTCCGCGTCAGTGGACGCCGACCCCGCCTGCGCCCACGCCCTCAACCGCGCCAGTCCACGGTAGTAGTAATGCCGCGCACAGCCCACGGACACATGGAGGCGCGTCGCGACGTCTTCCAGGCTCACCTCTTCGAGGCATGCGAGCTCCAACGTCGCGCGTTGTGGCGCGGTCAGCTGGGCCAGGCCCCGGCGAATGAACCAGCGACACTCCTCGCCGATCAACGCCCGCGGTCGTCCACGCGGCGCGGCCTCGGCACGGTCGAGTTGCTCGCCGCGGTAGGCCGCTCGTCGGCGGAGTACGTTCTTACGCTGTACGCTTCGCCGATACGCGTACTGCAGCAGCCAGACGCGGACAGCACCGCGCGCCGGATCATAAAGGTGGGACTTTCGGTAGATCTCCAGAAAAACTTCCTGTGTCACGTCCTCGGCCTCGGCGTCATCACGGAGAATGTCGGCCGCCACGCGGTGGACCAGCCGGATGTACCGACGAAACAGGGCGGCCAGTGCGTCGCTTTCGGGCAGGTGCATTTCGGCGATCAGGATCGCATCCGCCTTTTCGACGGCGGCTCCGCGCGGCTTCATGTCGGAAACGGATCTCATCGAAGTACACCTTGGGCGTTAACATTTATAGATGTTGTTATAGATTGTAATCATCACGATAAGTGGTTCACTCGCCTGCCACAGTGCGGTACACAACCGCGTGTGTCACGTCGAAAAGCAGCGATCGAGAAGCTTCGCCCGCGGCCGGCCATTCTGCGCCCGCTGGGCAACCAACTGCGTCGGCTGCGCCTCGAGCGAAAGCTCTCGCAGGAGCGCCTCGCGGAGCTGGCAGGGTTGAATTACAAATACATCGGGCGTATCGAGCTGGCGAAGGCGGATCCCGGTGCAGACGTACTCGTCCGTCTCGCTCGTGCGCTGACCATCCCGGTTGGCGAGCTGTTCGCCACGATCACACCCGGCGACAGAGGCCACCGGCTGTCGCTTCCCGACGTCGAAGCGCTGTCATCGGCGCTGGAGGCCCTCACGACCGTCATCAACCGGGTCGTCGCACAGCAACCTCAGACGCTTCCTTCGCGTGCCCCGCGCCGAACCCCGCGCTGACCGGACGCCGATGGTCGAGCGGCGACGACGATAACATCCATGGATATCATTGTCAATATTTGTAATACCTATGAGTGGTATCGCGCGCCGATAGAGGAACGGCTGTCGGCCCGCGCCTTCTTACCCGATCCGCCCGCGCGCGGCACGGCGGCGTTTCGCACGAACGACGATCCGCTCGATCCGCTCCAGATCTTCGTGAGGAACGAGGCAAAAAGAGGCGGCGGCGCCGCTTGACCGATCGCCAAACAGATCCGTGACATCAACAGCGAGTTGGGTCGCGATCGAGGCAAGGACGTCTATGCTCACGTTGGCCTTGCCGCTCTCGACGAGGGAGATGTGCTTCTCGGTGTTGCCGACCCGTTCGGCAAGCTGTTCCTGGCTCCAGCCGCGCGCGGCCCGCAACTGCTTCACCCGTCTAGCCACACGCCGCCGCACCGGCAGGTTCGCTCGCATCGCGGCGGCAACTATCGGCTAACGGCAACAAGCAGACCACAACATATAGTTCTAGTTACAACTCATAACCGGAACGATATTTCCTTGCCCTCCGCCGTAGGATCGCGGCGAAGGACGGTTCCAGCCATGTCGACGGCGTGTCCTGCCGACGGCAGCGCCACGACGACCCCGTCAGGGCGGCTGCTCGTTCGATCGCGCACCGGCGATCGAACCGCGCTCGGCCGTCTTATCATCCGATGCCTTCCGGCGCTCACGCGCTGGGCCCATCGTCGACTGCCGCTGTGGGCCCGGACGATCGCCGATACGACGGACCTCGTCCAGGACGCCGCACTTCACACGCTTCAGCAGACCCGCACACTGGATCTTCGCAGCCGTCACGCGCTCGCCGCGTACTTGCGCGCGGCGGTTCAAAACCGCATTCGCGACGAGCATCGCCGAATCGCCCGGCGTGGCGCCCACGATACGCTCGCTGACACACTCGTCGACCGGGAGCCGTCACCGTTCGATCGGACGTTGACGCAGGAACAGGATGCGCGCTATCGGGCCGCACTGGCGCGGCTCAACGCCCGGGACGCGGAATTGATCGTCGCGCACCTCGAGCTCGACTATACGCATGCGCAGCTCGGTTGCATGACCGGACGATCGCGAAATGCCGCGAGGATGGCGCTCGAACGCGCCGTCCGCCGGCTCGCCGCACAGATGGGCGATGGCTGACGCACGCCGCCTGCTCACGCACGCGACCGGCGCATTCGTCGATCGGACGCCGATCGATTGGCCCGCTCTCCTATCGCGTGTTCGAACGTCGCCTGATTGCGCGCTCTTTGAAAATCTCCATGCATTGTCGGCCGTGCGCCGCGAGGCGCGCACGGCAGCATCAGGAGCGACCGAATCATCACGCGCCTCGGCGGCGGCGTGGCTCGTCGTGGCCCTCGGCTCAATCGAGACACTGCTCCTCCTGGTGATCCTGGCTCAGGCACTGCTGGCGGGCGTGTCGATCGGCGCGCGCACGCCCCAGCTGATTCTTGGCCTCGCCTTTGCGGCCTCCAGCGTCCGGTTGGGAGCAGCGACGTTCCGCGACCCGCGAAGCGTGTTCCTGCTGGCGACGTTCACTGCGGGTGCGAGCATCTTCACGCACAGCGCGGCGAGGGGCGTGACTGCGCCATGGTCGCTTCTCGTCGACAGACAGCTCCAGGGTGTGTGGATTGACTTCTTCCTGCCGGCCTGCCTGTGGCAGTTCGCGCTGGGATTTCCTCGCGTGTTGCGATTCACGCGCTTCGATCGATTCGCGAGGCCGGCGGTGGCGGCATTGTGGATGCTCGGCGCGCTGCTCTTTGTGTTCAACATCATCGTCACGCGTCTCGACATCAACCCTGGCATATTCGGGTATCTATCGCCCAACCATCCGAGTCACTTGTGCTGGCGTCTGTTCTCGTTGTTTTCTGCCGGCGCATTGATCGCCATCCTGGCACGCACGCAGCGCGCGCCACTGCGTGAGCGTCGAAAAGTTGTGCGGCTGGCATGGGCCATCGCTGTCGGACTCGGACCCCTTTTGCTGTTCGGCACCGTTCGGGCCGCCGTACCGGCGGTTGGTACTTGGTTCAGAACATCGGCCTCTTGGGGAGCCGCGTCGCTGTATGGACTCATCATGGCGGCGCTCGCCGCGACGCCCGTCCTGAGTACCGCGGCCGTACTCGCGGATCGGCCGTTCGAGCTCCAAGCCATCCCTGGGCTCCGCAGGGGATGGCTGGGTGTGCTCGCGTCTCGCTTTTCGCATACGGCCGCGCATCAAGATCGGCGTCTGGCCCGCGCCATCGAGCGTCTCTCTCGTGCCCGAGGAGTGCGAGAAGTCATCGCCGGTCTGTCGAGGGAGATTGCCGCTCTCTTCGGCGTGAAGACCGTCGACGTTTTGCTTCAGGAGCAGAATGGCGACGTCGTCCATTGGTCGAACGCCACCATGGCCCTGCGCTCGACCGGCGGCCTCGCCGCCCTCATGCGCGACGCGACGGAGCCGCTCGACGTGTCGCCCCGCGGCGCGCTATTGGCTCTCCTGCCTCACGAGGATCGTGCCTGGGTTGCGGAGAACGCCGTGCATTTGATCGCCGCGATGAAGCGCCGGGACGGCGGGATTGCGGCGGTCGTCGCAATGGGCGCAAAAACGAACGGGGCGACATTCGATCGACGTGATCGATGGTTGATGCTGGCGTTGGTTGCGGCGGCGGTCCCCGCGTTCGATGACGACGCGCATGCGAGGAAATCGTCCGGGGATCCCGGTCTGCGCTCGGCGTCGGCCATCGCGAGCGATGAGGTCGCGTTCGAATGCCCTCTCTGCGGTATCGTGACGCCATCTGCTCCGTTGCCCTGCCGCTGCGGGCGTGCCGCAACGCTCGCCGCGCTTCCGCACTGGGTTATGGAGCAGTTTCGCGTCAAGCGGCGTGTCGGCTCGGGCGGCATGGGCGTGGTCTATCTCGCGCACGATACGGCGCTCGATCGCGACGTCGCTCTGAAGACGCTTCCGAATCTGCGGCCGCACCGCGTGGAACGGCTGCGCGATGAGGCGCGCGCGATGGCCGCGCTGAACCACGAATCGCTCGCGACGCTCTACGGTTTGGCGAGCTGGCGCGGCACGCCGATCCTCGTCGTCGAGTACTTTCCGAAGGGAACGCTCGCGACTCGGCTGTCTCGCGCCTCGCTGTCTCCTGGAGAAACGGTGGCACTCGGCGTTCGGTTGGCGCGGGCGCTGGCCTATATGCACGCCAGGGCCGTCCAGCATCGCGATCTGAAGCCGAGCAACATCGCGTTCACCGCCTCCGGCGCAGCCAAGCTCCTGGACTTCGGACTGGCGACGCTCTCGTCACACGCTGCCGACGCCGGACGGTTCCATGGCGGTGGAGTCGTGAGCGAGCCATTCGTGGGAACGCCGGCCTATGCTCCGCCCGAGGCCTTCCTCGGCGTTCGCTCATGGCCCGACCGCGATCGATGGGCGCTGGCCGTGGTCATGCTCGAGGCCGTATCAGGCATCAATCCATTCGCGGCTGCGTATCCAACAGCGGCTCATCGTGGCTCGATGGGCGTGGAGGTGTCGGACATTTGCTCGCCGCGCCTGCGGGCGGCGCCCGAGCTGCGCGTGTTTCTCGAACGCGCGCTTGCGCCGTCGCCGGAGCACCGATTCCAGACCAGCGACGAATTTCTTGCTGCACTGGAGGACGTGGCCGACGCCCTCGCGGAGCGCGTCAGACACTGACGTCGGAAACGCTCCTGCGAGGCACCGATCAGAACGTGATGCGTCCGCCAACTCTGAGCAGGCGGCCCATCACAATCGCCGACGGACGTCCGAGCGACGAGCCGATCGTTGTGTTGGCGCTCGTGACGGCGTTGTTGTTGAAGACGTTGAAGAGATCGACGGTCGGCTCGAATCTCGTCGCGCCGGTCCTGAACGACTTCGTCACACGCAGGTCGACGAGGTTCTGCCACGGATAGCGGAACTCTCCGGCCGGCGCCGCCTTGACGTTCTGCGTCACCTGCGTCAGCCCCGGCACGATCGCGGTCGTGATGACGTACGTGCGTGCCTGCGGGAGTCCGGTTGCCTCCCGGACCGATCCGGCGAACATCACATCGGCCGGTAGCCGGTAGCTGAAGCCGCCGCGGACCTGGTACGTCGAGTCGAACCCGATCGCTCCGCTGTTGTTGATCAGGAGGTTCGGATTGTTCAGATCGCCGGTGTCCTGATCGCCGCGGTCGCGGCCGATGGTGACGCCACCGAACAGTGTCGCGTTGTGAAGCCGCGTGTTCGCTTGCACTTCTACGCCGTTGTAGGTCTGAAGGAGATCCGGCAGCGTCGTGAGGAGATTTCTGACCTGACCGCGTGTGACCGGATCCTGGTTGTAGACCGTGAGCGGCGCGCCGGTCAACGGATTCGTGACGGTGACAGGGATGTACGCCGACGCGGGGACCGCCGCGTTCACCGTGGTGTACAAATCGCTGAAGCGACGGCCGTAGTAGCCGAGACTCACCGATGTGTTCGAGCCCACTTGACGCTGCACCATGACGGTGTATTCCCATTGGTGCGGCCGCTTCAGATTCGGGTCGACGTTGCCGAGCGAGGGCTGCAGCGATCCGGTGCATTTCGAGATGGCAATCTCGCTGGTCTGCGCCATGAGATCGCCGTTGGCGTCGCCCCACGGACATGTTTGAAATGAAATGTTCCGCAGGTTGAGCGGCTGGATCAGCGTGATGCCCTCGAGGCGATCGTACCGGCTGATTCCGCCTTTCACGGCCGTCCGGCCGTCGCCGAACACATCCCACGACGCGCCAATGCGCGGAGACACCGTGTTCCAGTTGATGATGCCGTTCTGCGCCGCGAAGTCTCGCGCAGGCACCCAGGTGCCGGCCGGCGCACTCTGCGCCGGAATTGACATCACAAAGCGCTCGTACCGAACGCCCGGGTTCAACGTGAGCCGTCCGATCCGCCACGAATCCTGCACGTAGAGGCCGGTGTTCACGCCCGATTCCTTGTGGCCGCTCGGCGTGTTGACGAGGCGCACGGAGTTCGGGACGCCGTTGTTCGTGATTTGCAGAATGTCGCCGTTGATCGTGAACAGCTCCTGCGACCATCCCGTGCGAACCTGCGTGCCGGCCTTGAGGCTGTGCGAACCCGTGACGTAGGAGATGTTGCCGGAATACGTGAACATCCGCGCGCTGTTGGTGTCCATGCGCGGCGACACGCCGCTGATCGAGGACTGGATCTGATCGAACGTCGCGACCGTGCCGGGCGCGACACCCGGCTCGAAGCCGAGCGTGTAGTTGACCGGCAGCGTGAAGACGGCTGCTTCGGCGAGCAGCCGGTTGCTGATCGGCGACGACCACTTGACCTCGCCGATGTAATTCAGCTGCGTGGTTTGGACAACGTCCGAGATCGGATCGTTCAGGCTCGCCGACAGCCAGTTGTTCGGCCGATGGCCGCGCCACTTGATGCTGCGGTCGTAATGGAACGAGAACTTGTTGTTCCTCGACGCCTGCAGCGTCAGGCGGATCGTCGCGTCGGTGAGATGCTGATCGTCCACGGCCTGCGCGCCCGTGGACGTAAACGTGTTCCCCAGATAATTGTTCGCGCTCCAGCGCCGGAACGTGCCGAAGAACCAGAGGCGATCGTGCCGGACGGGACCGCCGAGCGTGAGGTTCACGTCGTACACGCTCTGCACGCGATTCTGAATCTTGAAGCCGAGGTCCTGCAGGTCCGGCGTCAAGTTGTTCGCCTGCATGCTGTCGTTGCCGCCCGTCGCGAACACGCCCCCGCGGAAGTCGTTGCCGCCGTCGCGTGGAATCATGTTGATTTGCACGCCGCCGACCGGCGCTTCCGCGGGCAGCGAACTCGTCTGGTAGCTGATTTCGTCCATCAGGCCGTCATTGAAATAGAACCCGGTCTGATTGCCGCCGAAGCCGATGTGCTGAATCTGGACGCCGTCCACCATGAACACGTTGTCGTTGTTGGAGGATCCGTGCACCTGCAGCGTGGGCTGCTGCATCACCTGCGTCCCGCCGACATCCGGCGTGGACGTCGTCACGCCGGCGATCAACTGGCCGACGGCAAACGGATCCTTGCCGGTGGGAATCGTGTCGAGGCGTTCGCGGCTCATCACCGACTGCGACACCGATCCGCGCACGTCGACGAGCGGTGATGCGCCCGTGACGGTGATCGACTCTTCGAGCTGACCGACCGCGAGCTCGGCGTTCACCGAGGCGGTGAACGACGCGGGCAGCCTGATGCCGTCCCGCTTCACGGTACGAAATCCGGTCAGCGTAAAGGTGATGTTGTACTCGCCCGGCCGAAGGTTTTCGATCCGGTAGCTGCCGGCGCTGTCGGTCACCGCGCTGCGCGATCCTTCGATCAGGGCCGCGCTGGCCGCGTCAACCGTGACGCCGGGCAACACGGCTCCGGACGCGTCGCGGACGACGCCCGCGATGGCGCTGCCCGTTTGGGCGAAGCTCGACGGCACGACGGCGACAACGCACATCAGGAAGGAGAACAGGATCGAGAGGCGCGTGTCGGAACCGGTGCAAGGCATGATTGGCATCCTTGATGAAAATCCATCGTTGCCGAGGGCTGCGGGCCTGGTCGAATCGGCATTATTAGGTCCGAACGTGTACGTGTCAACGGAGGGCAGTGTGCCTTACACTCGCCATCACGTTCGGGAGCAAACGCGCGAGGAGGGACACACATGTGCGATCAGGATCATTTTGACGAGGACCGGCAGGATTACGAGGCGCTCGGAATGGTGACACGCCGGCAATTCGGGGTGCTCGTCGGCGCGGGGATCGCGCTGATGCTCCCTCGGGTCGTGAACGCTGTTGCCGTGACCGATTCGGAGGTGACGATCACGACGCCCGACGGCAGCTGCGACGCCTATTTCGTGCACCCGTCGAGCGGCACGGCGCCGGGCGTCCTCCTGTGGCCCGACATTTTCGGGCGGCGACCGGCGATGCACCAGATGGCCAAGCGGCTCGCCGAATCGGGTTACTCGGTCCTCGTGGTGAATCCGTTCTATCGCACGAAGAAGGCGCCGACGGCCGACAAGGGCGCCGCTACGCCGATTCCGGACCTGATGCCGCTCGCGCGCGCGCTCAACGAACAGACGCACATGACCGATGCGAGAGCGTTCGTCGGATGGCTCGATCAGCAGGCGTCGGTCGCGAAGAACAAGAAGATCGGCACGCAGGGCTACTGCATGGGCGGACCGATTGCGTTCCGGACGTCCGCCGCGGTCCCCGATCGCGTCGGCGCAGTCGCCTCATTCCATGGCGGTGGACTCGTCACCGATCAGCCGAACAGCCCGCACGCGCAGGCGTCGAAGACCAAGGCACAGTTCCTGATTGCGATTGCGGCGAACGACGACCAGCGGGCACCGAACGAGAAGGACGTGCTGAAGGACACGTTCGCGAAAGCCAGTCTGCCGGCGGAGATCGAAGTGTATACAGGCGCCGCGCACGGCTGGTGTCCGCCGGATTCCGGCGTGTACAACGAGCCGCAGGCCGAGAAGGCGTGGAGCCGTTTGCTCGCGCTGTACGGAAAGGCGCTGGCCTGACGCTGTTCGCGGAATGAGCCACATTTGTGCGACAGGGGCGCTGCTCATCCGCTGCGCTCGGAGATCGCGTACGACACGTTTGCGGTTCGGTTGCGCCGCGATGATGAGACCGTCATCGCGCGCAGGCGCTATACTTCGGGCCGAAGGCTCCACCAGGCATGAGGTTGGGTGTTTCTGCGGCGATCGTGTTGAGCGCTGCCGCGCTTGCACAGGCGACGTCCGCAGGGCCCACATCGACTCCGACATTCAGCCGCGATATTGCGCCGGTGGTCTACCGCGCGTGCGCCACGTGTCACCGCGCCGGCGGTGACGGTCCCTTCAGCCTCGTCACTTACGACGAGGTGCGTCGCCGCGCACCACTCGTCGCGACGCTCACGAGGCGCCGCGTGATGCCGCCATGGAAGCCGTCTCCGCAAGCCGACGAATTCCTGGGCGCGAGGCGTCTGACCGACGCCGAGATTGAATTGTTCGACGCGTGGCTGCGCGGCGGCATGCCGCTCGGCGATCCCGCTTCGCTGCCGGCTTTGCCGAAATGGTCGGACGGTTGGCTGCACGGGCAGCCCGATCTGGTCCTCGAACTGCCTGCCTACGCACTGCGAGCGGACGGACAGGACGTGTTCCGCAATTTCGTCGTAACGGTTCCGGGCCACCAGTCACGCTACGTTCGCAGTCTCGAATTCCGTCCGCGGAGTCGCGCCGTGCACCACGCCAACATCCGAATCGATCGGACCCTGGCCTCGCGGCGACTAGACGAGGCCGACCCACAACCGGGCTACGAAGGTGTGATTCTGAGAAGCGCCGACTATCCCGACGGTCATTTCCTCGGATGGACGCCAGGGCAAGCGCCGCCACCGCCCACGAGCAGCGATCTGTCGTGGCGTCTCGACGGCGGCTCCGATTTCGTGGTGCAGCTGCATCTGCGCCCGACGGGGAAACCAGAAGCAGTCCGGCCGCTGATTGGGTTGTATTTCGGCGAACAGCCGACGCGAGTACCAACGATGATCCGTCTCGGACGACAGAACCTCGACATCGCCGCCGGCGCGCGCGATGACCGCGTGACCGATTCCTTCACGCTTCCCGTCGACGTCGAACTGCACGCGATTCAACCGCACGCGCACTATCGGGCGCGCCGCGTCGATGCCTGGGCGACGCTGCCGGACGGCACGCGCCGACCGCTGATCCGAATCGACGACTGGGATTTCAACTGGCAGGACG